>RCMY010000093.1_pt1 | contig 79117 bp, 82 predicted proteins | sample 2041341 | NCBI WGS metagenome assembly RCMY01 (sample SAMN09708234, study PRJNA481090) | Marine sediment metagenome, whole genome shotgun sequencing project. | reverse complement strand
CCTCCTTGGCTTGGTGGTTGGGCCGAGGTGGGCACTCCTGATTTGGGGTCGATGTGCTCTTGCCTCTTTCGAGCCACACCACGGCGGAAAGTCTGGCTGGCAGACAGCTCGTTAGAAAGCCAACCCCAGCCGGGGCGGCAGGCACTTAGAGAGCCGACCAGCCAGACCATCCGAACGCTACGGGACCACCGAAACGCTGTCATGAGCATCAATCAGGCACCTATGCGCTACCAATTGTCAGCCGAGTCGTGGCCGCTCATATTCTCCGATCTTGCAGATCCGGGGTTGATCAAGGTTCCGCTCGACTGGTCCGAGGCCGACCTCGAAGGGCTGACGTAGGTTCGACCCAGTTGCTGCGGCATCGGGCCAACCTGCGGCGTTTGGTCAGGCCCAGAACCAGTCGGCGAAGGATCGAGTGATTTGGACGGTCGCTTTGCTGCGAGCGGTTGCGGGGAACCAAGCGAGCTCTCGGCCTTCTCCGAGTGGGCTGGTGACTGACCGACATCTCACCCCGCGGAACTCAGCCTGATGAACCGCTCCACCGACGGCCTGGCATTCATCGTGGGTCACCGTTCGGCCTTTTGCATCAAGGGGGTAGGTCAGCGGGAGGCCGACACTTGCCAGCCCTTCGGGAGTATGGGCATCGGCCACGATCTGGCTTCTAGGCAATGTGACACCCACGAGAACTGGTGCGTGCTCCGGGCGTAGGTCTTGGGGCTCGTATGGCCATGCGGCGCTGAATAGTTCCATGTTCATCCGAGCCGTGACGACGTCTTCGTTCAGGTAAAGCGTTGCGTGGCTGCCCGGGGCGTTCCAGCGACCTCCTCGCTGCTTTGCGAATGTCGGATCAACGGCGTTGGCCCAGGCCGGGTCGGCGATGCGCCACCACTGATGGCGGTCCACCAGGGATTCGGTGAGCACTCAGCGACCGACGTTGGCGAACTGGAACATGGCCGTGCATGCATTCACGATGTCGGCGCTCCGGCCTTGGGCGATCAGGTCGATGAGGGATTGCTCGTTCAACGCTGGCGCTGGGCGGCGGACCACGGTGGAGATTCGATCGGAGCGCACGTAGTGACTCAGGATGTCGGTGGCGGCCGCAAGATCGCCGAAGGTGACGACGTGGGTTGCCGGGACTCCTTGGTTGACCCATCGACCGACTGCTTGTCTTGTGACGCCGAAGAGTCGGCCGGCTTCGCTGTGGTTGATTCCCCACACTTCGAAGATTCGCTTGGCTTGATTGGCGGAACGTTCGTTGATCAGCGCTGTGCTGAACGCGTCGAGCCAGCTGGGGTCGTCGGCGTGCGCAGCGGCCAGGTCGGCGGCTGCCTGAGAGGGGTCGACATCGGATGTGAACTCGATGGTGGACATGGATCTAAACTAGTTGACATTTGCTTGCAGTGCAACCAAATGTCAATCAGACCATGCATCAGCTAGGCGGCACCGCTCATGTATCGATCGATCATCGTGTTCGCCGCTTCGGCGTCGCCGCGTAGCGCGCCGACGTAGGTCGAGACGAGGACATCAACTGAGTGGCCCATGCGGCGGGCGACCTCGCCAAGCGGGACGCCTGCTGCGAGCCAAGTGGTCGCTGCTGCGTGGCGACAGTCGTAGAGCCGAAGTGTCGGGTGGTCAACAGAGCGGAGGGCTCGGTGCCAAGCTCGTCGCCAGTTCGAGGTAGCAGGTCGCTTACCGCTTCGGGTCCGGAACACCAGGTCGTCGGACCCCGTTGCCCGGGTCTCGGTCCATGATCGAAGCAACCGCACAAGCTCGGGTGGAATCGGAACGGTTCGTTCGCCGGTCTTGGGTGCCCCGGATTCGTCGAAACTGATGTCCGCTTCGACGACGTCGATCTTGCCCCAGCCCGTCCGGGGGAGGGCGAGGTTCCTCGGCCGCAGCATGACGACCTCGGATGGGCGGGGCCCGCCGTAGTACATCACTGAGGTCATCACCTCGTACTGAACGCTGGCAGGCTGGTGCGTACTGATCGCTGCGAGCGCCTTGCGCATTGTCGCTGGATCCGGGAGTGCCTTGACGTCGACAGCTCGACTGATCTTGCGGGACTCGCGTTGTGCAGCACCTCGGTTCGCTGGTGGCCAAGGATCACGGTCGATGATCTCGAGGTCGACAGCTCGCCGGACGCATGCGTGAGCGACTTTCCGATACCGGCTGGCGGTTGATGCAGCGAGTGGGCCACCGTCGAGTCGGAGACCAAGCGCTCTATCGACGTCTGCCGGCAGACGTCGGTCGAGATCAGCCAGTGACGGGCAGCGCTGTTGCATCCGCTTCTCGAGAGCCGGGTCGAGCGTGGCGTCCGGAAGCAGAGCCTCACCGAGGTAGAGCCGAAGCTCGTCGGCGGTATCGGGCTCTTGCATCGTGAGCGGCACGAATCGTGAGAGCGACTCGATGGCTGACACACGAGTGCGGGGTTGCCACTCTGACCAGTTCTCCGTCAGCCATGTTCGTGCCCATTCGTGCAGGGAGATGTCAGAGCCGGCCTGGGTCCAGGCGATCGGTTCACTGGTCGAGGCGTCGAACATCTGGCCTGAGCTCTGTGCGACGAAGAGTTGCGATCGATAGCGGTCAGCCTCGGATCGTGTCCGGTGCGCCTTCTGGAACTTCTTGCCGTCGACGGCCCATCGAACGATCCATGGACGCGCGTATTTGGGGTTCGAGCGGCGGTCCTGAACGGACCAGATGCGAACTTCTGAGATGGGTCTGTGGCCAGTCATTTCGTGGGTACTCCGTGGGTACTAGGCCACTCAACAACATCCACTGGGTCTCTGACCAGGGGAAACTTGCTCTGTCACAACGGCCTCCGGAGCCGTGAGCGGAGGTTCGAATCCTCCCGAGGGCGCTAGCCGAACTTACTGGATTCCGTGTCCGGCCAACTCCAATCTCGTTTGAGCAATGCTGACTCGACGAACTCAGACTTGTGACCGATCCGTTGTTCATTTTGAGGTGGCCACCGGGCGGCACCGATGCATTGACTCCGGGACTCCACCGCTTGGTGGCGTCATGACCGGGAATTGGCGCATCACCGCCGTCGAGGACGCTGCAATGCGCATCCCACGGGTCGCATCGCAGCCGACGGCATCGACGAGTTTCTCGATGTCTTTGTCAGAACCAGAGGCAAGCAGACCCTGGCATCCACGTTGGTGCTGAGGACCACGCGACCCCGACGGGTATGAACTTTGACACCGGCGAAGAAGCCTGGCCGCATCGACGTCGCCGCCGGACCGCCGGGTCCCGGCCCCGCCACACGACTGAGCGAAGTCTCAGGGCCGGTTCAACAGTCGTCCGCTCGTCAACCTCGAGCCGTTGGTGCCGACGACGTAGGAATGAACCTCGTACGTCGAATCACTGCGACCCTCGTCGCAACGCTCGTGCTGTCCGGGTGCTTCGGGACATCTGCAGAAGATCAAGCCTTGGAAGCAGCGGTCGAACGAGTCGAGGCCGTCGGGGTCCCTGACGGGTACAGGCAGGAGTCTTTTTACAGGGGAGCAATCGACACCGATTCCTCCGTTGCGCAGTCGGGGCAAGTGCGCTCGGATTGGGTTCCTATCGAGGACGGTGACGGCTCGGCTGCTGCGATCGATGAGTTCTTGATCGGCCAGGGGTACCGCCGCTATTGGAACACCATCTGTCTCGTCGACGGGAACTACTCGATCGACTACGTCCGATCGGATATGCAGCTCAGAGTCTCGATGACCAACGAAGCCGAGCTCGTTTCTGTCTCGCATGGGTTCGGCTCGTCGCTTGAAGCACCCACGCCGCCGGCGATCCCTGGAAATGAGGTATTCGAGTTGCCTGAGTGCCCTGCCGTGACTGAGTGACAACGACTCCGTCCAGCTGAACCCGCTCGTTGTTTTCGGTGTGCGTACACCGGTTATCGTTTCCCGATGTCGCTCTATTCACCTCTCGACGTTCGGATCGTCACCCCTCAGCTCGAGTTGCGCGGCGCTACTGATGAACTGCTCGAACGGCTCGCCCCGCTCGTCGGCTCTGGCAAGGCGACGGCTGACCCGCCGCCATGGGATGATCCATGTTCGTTCTATGAGCCCGACCCGGACATTCGCGTGCGGCAATGGCTGCAAGGGATCTGGCGGGGGCGCGGCACAGTCAGCTCAGAGCGCTGGCGCCTGTATTTCGTCGCACTCGTCGACGGCGAACCGATCGGCCAACAAGACCTGACCGGCGATGAGTTCGATGCTTTCGGCACCGTGGAGAGCACCTCGTGGGTCTCCTCGGATGCTCGTCAGCGCGGGATCGGAATCGAGATGAGGGCAGCGATTCTCCACCTCGCATTCGAGGGACTCGGCGCGGCTGAAGCTCACAGTGAGGCAGCTGTCGACAACGCCGGCTCGAACCGTGTCTCGGAGCGCCTCGGCTACGAGCACAACGGCACCTCGTGGGCCACGCATCAGGGCCAGCCCGTGCTCGGTCAGCGCTGGCGTCTCGGGCGCGAGGCATGGGCCTTGCAGCGTCGTGACGACATCGCTATGAGTGGCGTCGAGGAGTGCCGGACAGCGCTGGGCCTGCCGCGATCTGTGCGGTAGGCACGCCCCCGATTTGGCGGCACCAGATGCCCACAGCATTCGATGGCGTCATGCCCGCTCGTATTGTCCAAGTGGCCGAAATCTGCTTCGAACGCGAGATCGGCACCTCCCGATCGCGGCAGCAACCGGCCGAGCTGTCTCGGCGCGAAAAGTGCTCGATATGAGCGCCGCCGGCCCGAACAGGGCCGGAGCAAGACAGATCATGTTTGCCGGATCCAGAGCGGATACTCGGGCCGAGGTTGCTGCCGACATACGTGGGTCGAAACGAATCAGTGACCATCAACGCCAAACCGGTTCAGTTGCTGGCGTAGTGTCGTCGCAGGAGTTCATTCGAGAGGTCCAGATGGCTGACGAGTTTCTACAACAGGTCTATGCGCTTGAGACCCAGAAGGACACCGACGCGTACTACTCGGCGTGGGCAGCCACCTATGACGAGGAGTTGACTCGTCAGGGATACCGAGCCCCGCAACGTTGCGCTGAAGCCTTGGCGAAGTTCGTGTCGGCGGACGCTCCCATCCTCGACCTCGGGTGTGGCACCGGTCTCTCCGGCGTTGCCTTGGCCACGGCCGGTTTCACCGACGTCTCGGGCACCGACATCAACGCGGACATGTTGGCAGTGGCGCAGCGAGCCGAGATCTACCGCGAAGCGTGGGTCACGGACTTGGCTGCTCCGTTTCCGTTCGAACTGGGCACCTATGCGGCCGTGGCGGCCATCGGGGTGATTGGCGTAGGAGCCGGGCCAGCATCGATACTCGGTGATGCCTTGGCGGCCCTCGCTCCGGGTGGCCACATGGTGTTCTCCTACAACGACAATGCGTTGGAGCTCCCTGAGTTCACCGGCGCGCTGGCTGACGCTCTCGCCACCAACGCCACCCAGGTGTTCAGCGAACGCGGGCCTCACTTCGATGGCCTGGGATCGCGGTCCACAGTCTTCGTTCTGCAACGCCGCTAGCAGCGAGTCCTGTTCCAGGTTCAGGCCTGCCGAAGACGAAGAATATGATCAGTTGAGACGTCACGATGGATGATGCAGATCCGCGAGCTGACGGCGGCTGGGACAACAACGCATGCTCGCTCGCTCACAGCAACATGAACGAGGATTCCTTGCCGGCCCCAAAGATCGAACGCATCACCGCCACCAACGGTGAAGAATTCCGGGCGTGGCTTCACGAACACCACGCCACCGCCGACGCAGTGTGGCTCGTCTACTTCAAGAAGGGCTCCGGCACAGCGTCGATCGCCTGGTCCGAAGCCGTTGACGAAGCGCTCTGCTACGGATGGATCGACAGCAAGGCCCAGTCCATCGACGACGACCGCTACGAGCAGTACTTCTGCCCCCGCAAACCCACCAGCCCCTGGTCCAAGGTCAACAAAACCAAAATCAAAGCACTCGAAGGCGCAGATCAAATCCAGCCCGCTGGAGCGGCCGCAATCCAGACAGCCAAAACCAACGGCTCATGGATAATCCTCGACGACGCCCAGAACCACATCGTTCCGGACGATCTCTCCGAAGCGTTCCTCGATCAAAGCGCCCGCACCAACTTCGATCGACTCTCACCCTCGCGACGACGCAACATCCTGTGTTGGATCGCCCTCGCCAAACGCGACGACACCCGACGACGGCGGATCCAACAAACCGCCGACGCAGCTGCCAACGCCCAAGCACCGAACAACTTCTGACCACGAGCCGGGCGCCCAGAACTCACCAAGAGGCTTGCCGCACATATCGACAACGGCGACCAGTGGGGTCGACAACCAATCGAGAGCTGTCTGGCCGAACCTCTCCGACAGCGACCGGTGAACGTAGTGGCCGGCCGGGAGTGTGATCAGCCCGCACACCGGGACGATCACGGCGCCGGGGTGGTGCAACGGACACATCGTGACGCTCCGACATCTGGCAACTCTTCCAAAACCCTCCGGCGCGCCTGCTCGACGCCTTGGCCGCAAGGCCGCCCTCGACCGACGGTTGCGGCGCAGGTCCGAGGCAATGACGTGATGGCATTGCGGTCGTCGAGCCGATGGAGCATGGTTGTCGAATGCAGAGGATGGCGACACGGTGCCGGGCGCGAGTGACGTTCACCGCAGGCGACCCGGGGTGCTGTTGCGTCGGCCGCTGAAGTTGCAGATGCGTCGCGAGACATTCCGAACCGCCGTCGTCGTCTCGACGGTGGGCGTGTTGTCGGTATTGTCCGCGTCTGCCGGCCCGGTCCGGTTCTGGGACACGCCGGTCGAGACATCGCAGGGCGTCGGCGAGACCGCTGACGTCGACACCGCCGAGCTCCCAACGCCGACCGATGATTCCCCGCAGGTCCCCGACTCTTCGGTGGGCGGTGACTCCAGCGTTGTTGCCCCGGTTCTGGTTTTGATTCTTGCGGGCCTGGTGTTCATTGGAGGATGGAGTGAACCATCGACGTCAACCCTCAGCGGTCGTTGGCGGCGCAGGCGGCGGCGGTCGGCGGGCGAAGATCGGCTGGTTGACACGACCGATGTGGCAGCCCTCGTCATCGACGTTGAACCGGCAAGTCGCGCCCTGCTCGAGGGCCGGCCGGGCGATGCGATCGTCGCTTGCTGGATTCAGCTCGAACGAACGGCGATCGATGCCGGAATCCCATCCGACCCTGGCGAGACTCCGTCGCAGTACGTGGAACGAGTTGTGTCCGTCCGGTCCATTGACCGTGGTCCGATCTCGGATCTGGCGGATCTGTACCGCGAGGCCCGCTTCTCGGCACACGACCTCACAGACTCGGACCGCGACCGCGCCGCGGTTGCGCTCCAATCCATTTCCGACGCGTTTGCCGGCGATCACGAGGTGACGACATGACGAAGCGTCTCGCGGCGATCACGCTCGGGGTCTGGATCTCCGGCGTCGTCATGCTCCTCGTCGCCAATGCCCGCCCAGATGCGCTGGCGGTCGGCGCTGTTGTGGTCGTCGCCGCCGTTGGCGCATCGGTGCTGCGTTCTGCGCTCGCCTCGGTCGAGACACTTGTCTGGCCGGTCCACCCGGAAGGAGAGCGCGAACGTCGCCTCGAGGATCGCATGGAGATCACGTTGAAGAACGAACTGAACGCGGCGCGTCGGTCCGGATCCCGGTCCTTGGAGGTCAAGCTCATCGCTGTCGTCGACGAACGTCTCGCGACCCGTCACCGGATCGATCGCCAGCAGGACCCGGTGGCCGCCGACGAGTTGCTTGACCCGTCGTTGCGCTCGTTGGTCGACACGTCGTCAGCGCCGGTGAGCACCCTGATCGAACTCCGGCGAGTCCTCGACAGCATCGAAGACCTGTGACGCCCGGGGAGGTGGCCGGCACCATCGACCTGGCCGCGACGACCAGGATGGCAAACGATGTACTCGACGAGGTGAACCGGGCCGTTGTCGGCAAACGCGACGCGTTGACGCTGCTCTTGTGCGGCATCCTCGCCGGGGGCCATGTTCTCCTCGAGGACCTGCCAGGTTTGGGCAAGACACTGGCGGCACGGTCGCTGGCGCAAGTGCTTGGTTTGCAGTTCACCAGGGCGCAATTCACACCCGATCTGCTGCCCGCCGATCTGACGGGTTCGTTCGTGTATGACCAGCGCACGCACGAATTCGAGTTTCGACGAGGGCCGCTGTTCACCGGACTGTTGCTCGCAGACGAGATCAATCGGACGCCACCGAAGACCCAGTCTGCCCTGTTGGAGGCGATGCAGGAGCGGCAGATCACGGTGGAGGGTGAGACGTTCTTGCTCGATGCGCCCTTCCACGTGATCGCAACGGCGAACCCCATCGAGTACGAGGGGACCTATCGGCTGCCGGAGGCTCAACTCGACCGGTTCCTCTTGCGGATCAGCTTCGGCTACCCACGCCCCGACGAGGAACGGGAGGTCCTTCGCCGCCGGATGGAACGACGCCAAGAAGCCCAGGAACTGAACCCGATGATCGACGCCTCGACGCTGCTGGCGATGCAGGCCGCGGTGGAGAGCGTCGTCGTCGACGAAGACATCACTGACTACTGCGTGGCGTTGACCGTCGCCACCCGCGAGCACGCTGACACGCTCGTCGGAGCGTCGCCCCGCGGTGCATTGGCACTCTTGTTGTGCGGTCGGGCCTACGCAGTGATCGACGGCCGGGACTATGTCACGCCGGAGGACGTCAAGGCAGTGGCTCCATCCGTGCTCGCCCATCGAATCACGATCCGGCCAGAACTCTGGCTCGGCTCTGCCTCTGGAATGACGGTGACCGAGGCCGTGCTCAAGGCGGTGGCGACGCCGCGACCCGCGGAGAGAACTGTTTCATGACGCCGAGCGTGCGTTGGGCTCCGACCACTTCGCACGCCCGCGCCGTCCTCGCCGCTGCGACGCTGACGGCCATCGCAGTGCTTGCTCGCCGACCGGATCTCCTCGTGCTCGCTACGCCGTTCGCTGCGGCGGCGACGTGGGGCGCCATTCGACGCCCCACGCTCGAACCCCGAATCAGCCATACGTTCGGCAGTCATCTGCTCTACGAGGGGGAACCCACGGTGTGGCGGGTCGACGTCGACGACGTCGAGGGCAGGATCGACACCGTCTGCGGCGTGCTGCCAGCCTCTGAGTTCATCGATACGGAACCGCCTTCTGGGCAGACGGTGGGCGAACGCCACGACGGCCAGTTCCGTCCGCTTGCCGTCGTGCTGCGACCGATCCGGTGGGGTCAACACCGAATGGGTCCGAGTTTGGTCGTGGCGTCGAGCACATGGGCCGCGTACAGGTTGGTCGCACGCAACGACCCGATGAACGGGTTGACGGCGGTGCCCCATCCGTCTCGATTCGACGCTGCAGCGCCGCCTCTCCACCTGCCTGGACTGGTCGGCGCGAACCGTTCGCCGCGACAGGGATCCGGTATCGAGTTCGCCGCGATACGCGAGTTCCGTCCCGGTGATCGGCTCCGCCAGATCCACTGGTCCCGGTCGTTGCGCAGCCGCGAGCTCCACGTCACAACGAGCTGGGCCGATCACGACCGTCATGTCGTGGTGATCATCGACGCATTCGACGACGTTGGCGACAGCAATGGCGTCGACGGTTCGGCATCGAGCCTCGACATCACGGTGCGGGCGGCGTCGGCGATCACCGAGCACTACATACGCCAGGGCGACCGGGTCGAACTGATCGGCCTCGGTTCACGCCGCCCTTGCCGAGTCGCTCCGGCGGTCGGGATGCGACAGCTCCATCGGATCACCGACGCGATCACCAAGATCGAGCCTGCGGCTCGGCGGACCCCCACCGCGCGCCTACCCGCCGGGATCGGCGCCGGCGCCCTCGTGGTCATGCTGTCGCCGTTGCTGTCACCCACTTCACTTCAGCGCGCCGTCCAACTGAACCGGCGCGGTGCGACCGCGATCGTGATCGACTGCCTTCCGTTGACGATCACGTCCCAACCCGCCAACCCACATCTCGAGCTGGCGTGGCGGCTTCGCGTGCTCAGACGCGGCGAGCAGATCCGCCGAGCGGCCGCACTCGGTGTTCCGGTCGTCGCGTGGAGGGGCCCGGGCAGTCTCGATGCGGTGGTACGCGGTCGCGGCCGTCACGGCGGTGTCCGAACGTGATTCCCAGGTACTCCGGGCGTGTCATCGATCAGTCGACGTCACGCGTGCTCGGCCTCCACAGTGCCAGCATGCTGGCACTGTGTGCGTCTGTGCTGCTCCTTCCGGTGCTGGTGACGTTGTTGACGTCGGCGGCCTCCGGCGAGGTCAATCTTCCCGTGGCGTTGATTGCGCTCGGATTGGGCTCAGCGTGTGTTCGATTCCCGGACAGCCACCTTCCGCTCGCTCTGGTGGTCGCGCTCGGCGTAGACTGGATGGTCCGAGTCGACACGCTCACCTCGCCTTGGTCGCTCGCCGCCGCCGCGACCTTGAGCGCTTTTCATGCGTCGACCGCTCTGTCCACCGCGATCCCACCCGGCGCCAAAGTGCCCTTCAGCATTACACGCCGTTGGACGGCGCGAACGTTGGCCCTGGTGCTCGCCAGCCTCGTCGTGTGGGCCGCTGTTGTCGTGGCAAACCGGTTTCCACTCCCTGGCTCGTCTGCTCTGCTCGCCGTCACCCTCGCCGCACTCTCGATTGTCACGCTTGCCGCCAGGCCGCATGGACAGTGACCGCGACTGGACTTGCCGACGGTTCGACGATCCGGCACATTTTGCAGGACGAAAGGAAGCGACACGATGGGAATGCAGTACTCGGCAGCAATGATCGATCAGGTTGCGCTTGACGCACTGGGCACGGATCCCGGCTTCGAGCAGGTCATCGAAATCCTTGGGAGCGGGATCGATCTCGGCAAGATGTGGAACGCCGCACAAGTCGTTCTGGGCGGCAGTTTGGAGGCGGGCGAACCGTTGATGACGGGGGTGCCGTTCGGTGAGGATGCGGGGTATGGCCCGGCCCTCTTGGCTTCTCCAGCCGACGTCGCCCGGGTGGCGTCCGAACTCGAGGGAGTGTCGATGGAGCAGCTCGTCGCAAGAGTGGACGTGAACGAGCTTCATGCACAGGCTGCGTACCCTGGCATCTGGCTGTCCGAGCCAGCAGATTCCCTGGCCGCCGAAGTCGGCGGGGCCGCTTGGCGCTTGGCTGATCTGTACCTGCGAGCAGCCCGAGAGGGTTGTTCGGTTCTCGCCGCGATCTACTGATTCCCTGCGCAGCGGTCGCGCCTATTGCGTTGGGCTCGTGATCTGGCCGATGAACAACGTCGCGCCGCTTGCGTTGTCGATGATCCGGTAGAAGAAGGGCCGGTCGAGGATGACTGTGACCGGCGGTGATGCCGGGCCGCTCGTTGCGGAGACGAGAACGACCGTGGCTGCAGCAGCTTCGGTGCCTTCCTCGTCCATTGCCACGAAGGCTTCGTGGATCACCTGATCGATCGCCAGCTGCGGATCGTTGGCTACTCCCAGGAGGCCGCCGCTGCTGTAAGGAGCGATCAGGCCCAGAGCGTTCAGAACAGGGCTGAGTTCGGTGCTCGTCCGGGTTTCGAAGCGGGGCACAGAGAGCTCGGCCCCGCTGGTGCGATTCTGTTCGATGTCGGCCAGGACCGCTGCAAGGTTCGAAGCGATCTCGTCGAACCGGCCCTCGTCAGGGAGGATGAACTCGGCGGAGAGGCCGCCGACGTAGCTCTTGGTCGCTGCGACCCAACCATCACCTGCGGCCGATGACGAACTCTGTCCGTTCATCATGGTGATGTCGATCTCGCTGCCGTCGAGCAGCGTGAACGGCGCTTCTGTTGTGGCCGCCGTGGCGAACGGCTCGAGCCACGAGGCTTTGAGATAGACGGCGTTGACAAGAGCGAGGACTGTTTCGGGCTTGATGGTGCCGTCGGCGATGAGGTCGACGATCTGGTCGTTGGTTGCCTCCGCGACGAAGTCGTTGATCTCGTGAGCCACGGCGTCCGGGTCGGTCCCGAAGTCGACTTGTCGAAGGACCGGTCCGTAGTTCGAGCCGACCGTTTCGAGGTAGTCGGCCTCAAAGGGGTAGCCCTCCTGCAGGTAGGCCGCGTTGGCGATCTCGACCGTGACCTCACCTGGATCGTCATCATCGCCGAAGCTGTCCGGCGATCGAGCTTCGAGATCCTGCTCCAAGGCGTTCATCGAAGCGTGGAATGCATTCGAATCGTCGATGTGGAGGAGCGCCCGCATCTGTTCCTGGGCTGCATCGACGGTCCCCGGTTCGAGCATTGCCAGCGCGATCGCCACGCTCGTTGGCGACACCGTGATGTTGGCCGCAGCGTCACTCGAGCGGGCTTCGGTGAACAGATCGATGCCGAACTGCGTGATCGACGCGCCGGCCACGGTGCTGTCTCCGGCGGGAGTGGAGCGGTCTGACACGGGCACCAGCACCGAACGCAAGGTGTCTTCGTCCTCCGGCGCAATCAGGGTCGAGTCGGGAGGATCCGTGATGGCGTCGCCGTCGCCGGCACCGCAGGCAGCGATCGAGGCGAGACAGGCAAGAATCGCGAGAAGGGCTGGAGGGCGCATGAAGCTCATGATGGTTGGACGGTCGAAGTGGCGTCCAGGTTCCCGTCTACGTATAGGGCAGCGAGGAATATCCGTCATTTGACCGATGCGGCAGCCGCTCTTCCGTGCGAGCTTGAGAGTACGGCTCCTCCGTCAACGTCACTCGCCCGACCACGACGGAGGAGCCAACCCTCTTGGTCAGCGCAGGTGTCGGCATCTGGCGGAGTTTCGATGGACGAGGAGACTAATGGGCAGCGAGCCGGCGCTCCGGTCTCAGGCGGCCAGCAGGCTCGGTCGAAGAAATCCGCACCGGGTGAGGACTCGCCGGCCGGTGTCGGTGAAGGCGGTCCGCCCGTGCATGACCCGTGAGTTGTCGATGGCGATGACATCGCCGGCTTCGAGGGCAAGCGTCGTCGATGTCGTGTTGACCACGTCGAGCAGTTCGGAGATGAACCATGCCGGCATCGGTTCGCCGTTCCGCATCATCTCGCGCTCGGCGTCACCGACCTCGCCGAACGGTCGCCGAGACAGCACGTTGGTTCGCAGTGTCGGTTGTCGTCCGAACGTGGTGACTCCGGTTTGGGGCGCGTCGAAGGCGTAATGAAGCTTGCCTCGAGCATCCAGAGTCCAAGTGAGCCCTTGCACGGTGTCGAGGATTGCCCCGAGGTGTTCTGTCGAAGTCACGTCGTAGAGGTTCTGCCACTGAGCCGCACTGAAGACCAAGTCGTAGTGAACTGGTTCAGCTTCGACGAACGCCCGACCGCGATCGGAGAGGTTGGCCAGCGCTTCGACCCCGTCACACAGGATCGTGTCGCCTCCATCGCTTGCCGGCTGACGGCAGTAGAACCAAACGAGCTCGGGGAAGGCGCCCGGGATGTAGCTGTTCTCGTTGTGAGCGTTGATTCCGTAGGGCTGGAACGGCGCCGATCGCGTGCCGTTGCTTCGCCGAGCGGTCAGCGCCTTCGGCATCTTGTCGAGCACCTTCGCGAACTGTCGAGCGGCGTCGCCCAACTTGTCGTTCCGGACTTGAAGCTGTGTCCCTCGGATCTTGGCCGGGTCGCATGTGAAGCGATCGTTGAGCTGGTTCGTGAGGTCGCTGAACGACTGTTCGTTGACCGCGAACCCTCGCAACAGCGCGACGCCGTTCGCTCGGAGCCCGCTGAGAACCAAGTCAGCGTCGGAAGCCTGCGGGCTGGCACCGGTTCCTTTGATCGTCGTCAGCATGTGGTCGGTCGTCCTGTCTCGTGGCCTTCACAGTCGAAAACTGGTTGCCTCTCGATCCAGTGGACTACGAGACTGCTTTCTTTGCAACGGTCGAGCAACATCGCCCAGCATGCCGAACGCTTTCGAGCACCGACCTCAGTCAAACGGCTATTCGAAGATCAGGGCGCCGTCGTCGAGGTCGGCGAGGGGCAACTCTTTGCGCTCAGACCAGTAGTCCTGCGTGTGACGCCAGGGATCCTTGGTGCCCTGCTTCGGCAACAGATCCAAACCGCGCATGATGTACCCGGGGTTGAAGTTCTCGGGGTCGACCCACGGGAGCTGCGCCATGCCTTGGTCTTCGTCTCGGAGTTGCGGGACGACAACGGACGCGCCCTGCTCGTCCATGTGCTGCAGGAGCCGGCAGACGAAATCGCCGATCATGTCGGCCCGCAACGTCCAGCTCGCCCGGAAGTAACCAAATACCCAGGCCATGTTCGGGATACCGGTGAACATCGTGCCGCGGTAGGAAACCGTCTCGTGGAACTCGAGTGGCTCGTCGTCGATCATGAACGCGATGTCGCCCAGCACGTTGAGGTTGAAACCGGTTGCCGTGATGATGATGTCGGCCTCGAGCGTCTTGCCGGACTTCAACAGGATCCCTTCCTGGGTGAAGCGCTCGATGTGATCGGTGACCACAGACGCGTCGCCTCGGGCGATGGCGTGGAAGAGATCGCCATCAGGAACCTTGGCGATGCGTTGGCGCCACGGCAGGTAGTGCGGGGTGAAGTGCTCCTTGATCAGAGCCTCGTCGTCGATGACTTCCTTGATGCCATCGAAGAGCATTTGCTTGAGGGCCTCAGGGTCCTCGAAAGCCATCTCGGTGATCAGGTTTCCTTCGGCCAAGGTTTGACGCCGCACGATCTCATGGATCCAGGTCTCGTCGACCTCCAGAGCTCGCAGCGTGTCTGCCAGCTCGTTCACGTTGCGCCCCGATGAGAAGTAGGTGGGGGAGCGTTGCAACATCGTGATGTGCTCGGCCTCACCGGCCATCGCGGGGATGAGGGTTGCCGCCGTCGCACCCGACCCGATGACAACGACCTTCTTCCCTGCGTAGTCGAGGTCGTCCGGCCATGTCTGAGGATGGATGATCGATCCCGAGAAGTCATCCATGCCGTCCCACTCAGGGGTGTAGCCCTTCGAATGGCGGTAGTAGCCCTGGCACATCCAAAGGAACGAAGCTGTGAACCGGACCGCCTCGCCGGTATCGGTCCGCGTTGCTTCGAGGGTCCATTGCTTCTCTTCGCTCGACCAGACCGCTGAGGAGATCGAATGGTCGTAGCGGATGTGTCGGCCGAGGTCGTTGTCCTCGATCACCTCACCCATGTACTTGAGGATCTCCGGGGCAGAAGCGATCGGCGCATCGGTCCACGGCTTGAACCGGTACCCGAAGGTGTAGAGATCGCTGTCTGAGCGAATCCCTGGATAGGTGTGGGTCCGCCACGTCCCACCGAAGTCGTGTTGCGTCTCGAGCACCAGGAACGACTTGTCGGGACACTGGTCTTGGAGGTGGTAGGCGCCGCCGATGCCGGAGATGCCGGCACCGACGATCAGCACGTCGAAGTGCTCGATCGTCGTGGCGCCGGTGTTGCTGGTCGTGTCGATTGCCGTCATCTGGCCCCCCTGTGTCGGGGTCAGTCTGGCAAAACGGCTGTCGAGGGTGAAATCGGTTCGTCGACAGGGGGGCCGGCAGGGAGTCCGGCCAGATGGTCGGCGAGGCGCTCGGCGAAGGCAACGATCGACAGGGTCGGGTTCATGTAGCCAGACGTGGGGAACACCGAGCTGCCGGCGACATAGAGGTTCGGCACGGAATGCACCCGACAATTCTGGTCGACCACTCCGGTCTCGGGGCCGTCGCTCATCCGAGTGGTTCCCAGATGGTGGGCCATGCTCGACGGCACGCCGAGTTCGTCGAAGGAACCCGTCCTGGGCACATACGTGCCGAGGCCCGCAACATCGACATGATCGGCGAGGCGTCGCTGTACTGCGAGAACGCTGTGTTTCACCTGTTCGCCGATACGCCAGTCGACCTTGGGGAGCGGGCTGCCGAAGCGGTCGACCTCGTCTGACAGCGTGACTCGACTGTTTGCCATCGGCGGTTGTTCGCACTGGAACACCACCTCGAGCCGGGTGAAGCCCATGCCGTCGTGGGCCTTCGCCCACCCGCCCCGCCCGTAGCCGGGAAGCAGTGAACGGTGGCGCACCAACGAGTTGTAGGCGGCCCTCGGGAAGTAGTCGATGCCGCGAACGACGTTCGTGACGGTCTTCAAGAGCTTTCGGGGTTGGCGGAGGTGAGGACCCGGATTCTGCAGGAACCACTTGAGGCTGTCGGCGGCGGCCAGGTGGCGTTCGCTCGGTCGGGGGAAGATCGAGAAGCCGATTTGTATCGCCTCGAGTTTTTCGCTGAGGGCTCTGGTCGTGGCGGCGTGACCGTGAACGACCTCACCATCGTGTGGCGCGAGGTCGAAGAAACCCACGGCGTCAATCGCCCGGTCGTTCTCGATCTCGATGTGTCCGATCGAGAACAACGGATGATCCATGAAGTAGCGACCGACGAGGTCGTGCTCGTTCCCGATCCCGCCGTGTTCGCGATCGGATGCAAGCAGCAGTCTCGCGTTCTCGATGGCGCCGCCGGCCAGCACGACTCGCGGGGTTGCGACCGATCCTGCCCCGCCATCGGCCGTGCGATACTCCACCCGTTCGATCGGGCCGCCGACCTCGGAACGGACCAGCCTCGTTGCCGTCGTTGCTAGTTCGATTCGAACCAGCGGGCTGGTCTCCAGCTCCTGGACCAGTTCGGCTCGGTAGCGATCGCTCAGGCCGAAGCGGAACCAATGCGGGTCGAAGTCATCCCAGAAGTCGTCGCCGAACGCGGTGGGTCTGGCGTCGGTAGGCGGTTCGTAGCGGTCGGCCCCGATGGCGAAGTGCTGGTGAGCCGATACGAACCACGGAGCAGCCTCGGCATGGTCGATGGGCCAACCGGAACCCTCGACCCAAGGGCGTTCCGCAAAGTCCTGCTCGTTCAAAAGCCCGTAGCGCAGACCCATCTGGGAGTCTTCTTTGCCACCCGTCGTCTTCACCACCCACGCATTGGCGTTGCCGGCCAGTCGTCTGGTCCGGTTCTCGACGAAGTTGAACGCATTGATCGGGTCGCCCGCGTATTCGCCGGCGGACAGCGATTGGAGATCATGATCGTGATGTGCCCGTCCGCTCTCGAGCAGGGTCACGCCGATGCCCCGCCTGATCAGGCCGACGGCGACCACGAGGCCCGCCGGTCCACTCCCGATCACGCAGACCGGTGACGGTTCGCGCTGGTCCAGGACCCAATCGTTGAAGGGAGCAGAGACGGGTGACGGCGAAGTGGTGGACGACATGGATGCCTCGAATGAGCGGTTGTTTCAGAAGCTTGCCGCGGTCCGGAACCATGTGCACGACACCGACGGACCTTTGAGTGGATCTGCCTCTCTTGTCGTCCCAACCTCTGGTTCGCGATGCCGACGCGGCGGTCGGCGGCGCTTCGATGGTCAGCGTATTTCGGCATGTGGCAGCGCTGCCCCGGGTTACCCTCTGGCCGGTGATTCGTGACGATCTCCTCGCTGCCGTGCATGCCGCTCTGTCCGCCATCGGCGTGGCCGAGATTCCGGCGGCAGTCGTGATCGAACGGCCCGCGAACCCGGACCACGGCGACTGGAGCACGAACGCCGCGCTCGTCTGCTCGAAAGCGCTCGGCCGGAACCCGCGCGAGATCGGTCAGGCGTTGGCCGAGCATCTGCAGGCCGATCTGCCGGCCCATGTCGAAGCCGTCGAGATCGCTGGGCCCGGTTTTGTCAACTTCCGCCTCGCCAACACCTGGCTCCACGATGTGCTCGGCGAGGTCGTGTCCGGCGGTGTCGACGGCTACGCCCGTCCCGACATCGGAGCGGGGCTCCGTGTGAATGTCGAGTTCGTGTCGGCCAATCCGACTGGGCCGCTACACGCAGGACACGGTCGTTGGGCTGCCTATGGCGACTCACTTTGTCGTGTTCTCGCCCGTTGCGGTCATCAGCCCCACTCAGAGACCTACGTCAACGATCGTGGTGTGCAGATCCAGCATTTCGCCTCGTCGCTCGCCGCTCGAAAGCGGGGCGAGAAACCGGCCGACGACGGCTACATCGGTGCCTACATCACCGAGTGGGCGGCCGAGATGCCAGACGACGCCGACCCTGCGACGTGGGGGATGGCGTACGCGCTGAACGACCAGAAGCAGGCGCTGGCGGCGATGCACGTGGTGTTCGACACGTGGTCGAGCGAACGGGAATCGGTCGATGCCGGCCACATGACATCAGCGCTCGAGCGGTTGCAGGCAGCAGGGCACGTCTACGAAGAAGACGGCGCAACCTGGTTGCGCACCACTGACTTCGGTGACGACAAAGACCGCGTCCTTGTCAAGTCCGATGGTTCCATGACCTACCTGCTCCCCGACATCGGCTATCACGAATCGAAGTTCGAGCGCGGCGATCTGATCATCGACATTCTCGGTGCCGACCACCACGGCTACGTGCCGCGCATGAAGGCCGCCCTCCAGCTCCTCGGGCATTCGGCCGACAGCTACGAGGCCATCGTCGGCCAGAACGTGAAGCTGATGCGCGACGGCGAGGAAGTCAAGCTCTCGAAGCGGACCGGCACCATCATCGAGCTGAGGGAACTCGTCGACGATGTCGGCCCGGACGTCGCCCGGTTCGCCTACCTGATGCAGTCCATCGACACCTCGCTTGTTCTCGACATCGACCTCCTCCGGCAACAGTCATCCGAAAACCCGGTCTTTTACGTCCAGTACGCCCACGCCCGTATCCATGCCATCGGGCGTATGGCCGATGAGCGTGGCATCGAACGCCAGCCGATTGCCGACGCCGACCTCTCGCTGCTCGACCACGAGCGCGAGCTCCAGCTCCTGCGAGATCTCTTTTCCCTGAACGATGTGTTGCTCGCGGCGTGCAACGAGCGAGCCCCGCACAAGATCAGCACCTGGGTGCGAGAACTCGCCTCGGCCTTCCAGGGCTTCTACCACGACTGTCCGGTGCTGCGAGACGACATCGCTCCTGAGGTCCAGCAAGCCCGATTGTGGTTGGTCGAGGCCACCCGCATCGGCTTGTCGATCGGCCTCGATCTACTCGGCGTCGATGCACCGGAACAGATGTGACCCCGGGACACGCATGAGTTCGGCACCACTTCCCTGGCACCTCCTGCCGGACAACGCCTCGATCGGTCATTCTGGCCAACTCCTGATCGGCGGTTGCGACACCACGGAAATCGCCGCATCGTTCGGCACGCCGGTGTTCGTCTACGACGAGGACCACCTCCGAGCCCGCTGCCGCGAGGCGGTGACCGCCTTCGGCCACCATGCGACCTATGCCACCAAGGCCTTCCTTTGTGTGGCCATGGCCCGTCTCGCCTTCGAGGAGGGCATGAGTCTCGATGTGGCCACTGGCGGCGAGCTCCACGTTGCGCTCGCGGCGGGAGTGCCGGCCGGCCGGTTGGTGATGCACGGCAACAACAAGTCTGCCGGCGAACTGGCAATGGCGCTCGATGCCGGAGTCGGTCGAATCGTCGTCGACAGTTTCGAGGAGATCGACCGAATCGAGGCACTGGTCGGTGCCGGTCGACCAGCACCGATGGTTCTTCTTCGAGTCACGCCCGGAGTCGAAGCCCACACACACGAGTACATCGCCACCGGACAGGACGACTCCAAGTTCGGGTTCACCGTCTCGACCGGTGTTGCCCATCGCGCCGTCGAGCGAGCAGCCGCATCTCCGGCCATGGATCTGGTCGGCATTCACGCCCACATCGGTTCGCAGGTGTTTCGAGCTGCGTCGTTCGCCGCGGTCGTCGGTGTGCTGGCGGATTTCACGTTGCCCCTCGGCCTGCCCGAGCTCGTCGTCGGTGGAGGACTCGGCGTGGCATACGTCGAGGGTGAAGAAGCTCCGACGATCTCGCAGTGGGCCAAGATCCTGCTCGATGCCGCAGCCGATTCCGGCATCACCGCCTCGATCGGGATCGAGCCCGGTCGCTCGATCGCAGCGGGCGCTGCCATCACCCTCTACACCGTTGGCACGATCAAGGCGCTCGATGGCATCCGAACCTATGTCGCCGTCGACGGCGGCATGAGTGACAACCCCAGACCCGTGCTCTACGGGTCCGGCTACGAGGCGTTCATGCCGGCTGCGGTCGAAGCGGCCCGCGAACGCTCGGTGCGAGTTGTCGGGAAGCACTGTGAATCCGGTGATCTGCTGGTGCGCGAGGCGAACGTCCCCGAGCTACTGGAGGTCGGCGATCTGCTGGCGACTCCTGTCACCGGTGCCTACGGCCATTCGATGGGATCGAACTACAACAAGGTGCTGCGGCCGCCAGTCGTGTTCTGCCGAGACGGTGACGCTCGTCTGGTCGTCAGACGCGAGACCCACGACGATCTGCTCCTCACCGACCTCGGATGAATACGATCCAACGACAGCTCATGACGCACGACGCGATCACTGACACGATCACCGACACGATGACGAGGCCCCAGCAATGACCGAATCTCCAGCATCTGTGAAGGTTGGCCTGCTCGGCTGCGGCATCGTCGGGAGCGCCCTGGTGCACCTCCTCGCCGAGCGGGCAGACGCGATCGAGGCCGCAGCCGGCGTCCGGCTCGAGGTCTCCGCCATCGCCGTCCGAAGCACGAGCCGCGATCGTGGCGCTGGCATCGATCCGGCCTTGTTGACCGCTGACGCTCGTGGGCTGGTCGTCGACGACGACGTCGACCTGGTGGTCGAGGTGATCGGCGGCATCGAGCCGGCCAGGGAACTGATCCTGGCGGCGCTCGCCGCCGGCAAGCCAGTGGTCACCGCCAACAAGGAACTGCTGGCCAACTGCGGCGCCGAGCTCTACGCGGCCGCAGACGCCGCCAGAGTCGACCTTCTCTTCGAGGCGGCCGCTGCCGCCGCCATCCCGATCGTGCGCCCGCTGCGCGAGTCGCTGATCGGTGAGGACATCCGCCGGGTGATGGGCATCGTCAACGGCACCACCAACTTCATCCTCACCAAGATGACCGAGGAGGGCTCGAGCTATAGCGACGCGCTGGCGGAGGCCCAGGAGCTCGGATTCGCCGAACGCGATCCCACGGCCGACGTCGAGGGTTTCGATGCCGGAGCCAAGGCAGCGATCATGGCGTCGATCGCGTTCGGATCTCGCGTTGTGGCCGGAGACGTCTACCACGAGGGCATCTCGCAAGTGACCGCCGCCGACATCGACTTCGCCAACCGGTTGGGATACCAGATCAAGTTGTTGGCGATTGCCGAGGTGTTCGACGGCGACGAGCGCGAGATCGGCGTGCGGGTGCACCCCGCGATGGTCCCGAACGCTCATCCGCTGGCATCGGTGCGGGGAAGTTTCAACGCTGTGTTCGTCGAGGGTGTCGACGCCGGTGAGTTGATGTTCTATGGCCGGGGAGCAGGTGGGCGGCCCACCGCCTCTGCCGTGTTGGGCGATGTCATCGACGCTGCAATCAACCTCACCCGTTCGACCCATCGCACCGTTCCCGGGGCCAACAGCACCGATGCCGCGTCGATCCGGGCCATCGACGACCTCGAGAGCGCCTATTACGTGAATCTCGAAGTGGTCGACTCGCCCGGGGTGCTGTCGACTGTGTCCGGCGTCTTCGGACAGCACGGGGTCTCCATCCGCTCGATGGAGCAGGAGGGGCTCGATGACGAGGCCCGCCTGGTGTTCGTGACTCACCGGGCTGTCGAGCGCAATCTGCAGGCCACGCTCCAGGATCTCCGACAGCTCGATGTCGTCAACGGTGTGCGCAGTGTGATGCGGGTTGTCAGCTGATCGGATGATCTCCTACGAGTCGACCCGCGGTCATGCCCCTGTCCTCGGCTTCGCCGATGTCCTCCTCGCCGGCTTGGCGACCGACGGCGGCCTCTACTGTCCCCGGGAGATCCCGGGCTTGCCCGATCTCGACCCCTCGATGAGCTATGCGGAGATCGCTGAGGCGGTCATGTGGCCCTTCGTCGAAGGGACGATCGATCGAGACGCCTTCCATTCAATGGTGGTCGACGCATATCGGCCGTTCCGCGACCCAGACGTCACGCCGCTGTCGGATCTCGGTGATGGGCAGTTCCTCCTCGACCTCTCGAAGGGCCCCACGCTGGCGTTCAAGGACGTTGCGCTGCAACTGGTCGGTCGGTTGCTCGAACACGAGCTCGGTGTGCGGGGGGAGCGGTCGATGGTGTTCGCCGCGACCTCAGGCGACACCGGCTCGGCTGCGATCGAAGCGCTCGCCAACCGCTCCCACCTCGCGGTGGCCGTCTTGCATCCCCTCGGCCGGGTGAGCGACGTCCAGCGGCGGCAGATGACCACCGTCGACGCTTCGAACGTCATGAACGCGGCCGTCGGGGGGACATTTGATGACTGCCAAGACCTGGTCAAGGCGGCGTTCAACGACCCGGCGATTCGACAGGATCTCCGCTTGGCAGCGGTGAACTCCATCAATTGGGGCCGGGTCATGGCCCAGATCGTCTACTACGTCGTCGCCTCGCTCCGGATCAACGGCATGAGCCAGCCGATCAGTTTCTCGGTCCCGACCGGCAACTTCGGCAACGTCCTCTCGGGCTGGTACGCCAAACACATGGGCGTGCCCATCGATCGTCTCGTGGTGGCCAGCAACCGGAACGACGTGCTCACTCGATACTTCGAGACCGGCTCGCTCGAGGCCAGAGTGGTTGCTCCCTCGCTGAGTCCGAGCATGGACATCCAGGTGTCTTCGAATTTCGAACGGCTGCTGTGGGAAGCGAGCGGACGCGATGGAGAGGCGGTCACCGAGCTGCTGGCAACCTTCCGAAGCACCGGCAAAGTCGAGGTGCCGCCCGAGTGGAACGCCACGATCGCATCGGAGTTCGATGCTGCCAGGGTCGATGACGACGAGACGCTGGCCGAGATGGCATGGATGCACGACCACCTCGGCATCCTCCTCGACCCCCACACCGCGGTGGGCACCAAGGTCGCCCGCGACCATGCCGTTGCCGGTGTACCGATGGTCACGCTCGGCACCGCAGATGCTGCGAAGTTTCCCGATGCGGTCGAGAAGGCCACGTCCGTCCGACCCGAGCTCCCACCGTTCCTGTCCGAGCTCTTCGAGCGACCGGAACGGTTCTCCGAATTGCCGAATGACCTCGATGCGGTGGCCACCGCGCTGAAGGCGTTTGCCTCGCAGCAATGAAGTGGAAGCTGACCCGATACCCTCCTGAACAGCGGATCGCACGGCCTTCTCTGCCGGTGAGCCAGCTCACGGGTCTCGGTTTCGACAATCGGGGGCCCACGCCATCCGGCGCTGACCGACAACAGCGCCCGTAACGCCGGCTTGGCCGGCGCTCACCCCTGAGGAGTGTGTTGTGAGCGACAACCTGACCGTCGAGCGCGCCGATCTGCAGAAGAAGGACAAGTCCGAACTGCAGACGATCGTGATCGCCCTGGGCGGCAAGCCCGCCAGCCGTGCCACCAAAGCCGATTTGGTCGAGTCCGTCCTCGTCCTGTCCGGCGCGATGGACAAGGCGGACCCGGCGACCGGTGCTGCCGATTCGTCCGACGCTCCTGACCAGGCGAGTGGATCTGCCGCTCCGGAGTCCGCCGCGCCCACCGGGTTGCCGACGGAGCCTGCATCGCAGGGCCAAGGTGGCGACACCTCGGGCAACGGTCCTGACCGTGGTGCCTCGCGAGGTCAGGCAGAACCGAAGGCCGACGACGGCGCCGCCCGCGGTGGGCGGCCGCGTCGTGGTCGCAAGAACGCTGAGCCCCCGGCGGAGTGGGAAACCGAGATCGAAGGCGACGCCGTTCCAGGACGTTCCGGCTCGACCAAGGGCGGATCGGGCAAGGCCGGCGCTGCCAAGGCCGGCCCTTCGAAGAGCGACGCAGACACGAGCGGCTCCGACAGGGGCGGTTCTGACAGAGGTGGTTCTGACAGAGGCGGCGCGGAACAGAGCCGTACCGACAACAACGGCGGCGACAAGTCCAGTGCTGACAAGGGCAATGGCGATTCGAAGAACGGCGACAACCGCAACGCGGCTGACGATGGTGACGGCTCGAATCGTCGCCGCCGCCGTCGGGGGCGGGGGCGCGATCGCGACGACGAGCAGCTTCCAGCGCTCGACGCCATCCACGCCTCCGGCTACCTCGATCTGCGTGACGACGGCTACGGGTTCCTCCGGGTCAACGGCTATCTCCAGTCGGCCGAGGACGTCTACGTGCCGGTCAAGATGGCTCGCCTCCACGGCCTTCGCAAGGGTGACCTCGTCGAGGGCACGGCGCGACCGGCCAACCGCAACGAGAAGAACCCGGCGCTGCAGACGATCACTTCGGTGAACGGCGCTGATCCTGAAGCCAGCAAGGATCGTCTCCGCTTCGAGGACCTCACGGCAATCTCACCGTTCGAGCGCATGCGCCTCGAGATGGACGACCGGCCGACGAACTCGGCTGCTCGGCTCGTCGACCTCGTCGCTCCCATCGGCAAGGGCCAGCGCAGCCTCATCGTGGCTCCACCGGAATCGGGTTCTTTGGAACTCATCAAGCAACTCGGCGCCGGGATCGAGGCCAACAATCCCGAGAGCCACCTCATGGTGCTGCTCTTCGACGGGCGTCCGGAAGACGTCGTCGAGGTTCGCCGCTCACTCGAGTTCGGCGAAGTCGCTGCGGCGTCGTTCGACGCTCCCCCGGAGGAGCAGTGCGCGCTCGTCGACTTCACGGTCGAACGGGCGAAGCGCATGGTCGAGGCAGGCGAGGACGTCGTCATCATCGCCGACGGCCTGACCAGCATTGCCAGGGCATACAGCCTCGGCGTGCAACCGACCGGTCGCACGATCACCGGCGTCGATGCCGCTGCTCTGCACCCGACGAAGCGCTTCTTCGGTTCAGCCCGCAAGCTCGAGGAGGCAGGCTCGCTCACGATCCTGGCCACCATTCGGGTGGGGACCGGGGCCATCTTCGACGAGGCCATCTTCGAGGAGTTCCAGGGCACCGCCACCTCCGAGGTTCATCTCGATGCGTGGCTCGCCGACGAAGGGGTGTTCCCCAACATCGACCTCGAGCTCTCGATGACCCGCAACGCCGATCTCCTGGCCGAGCCGGATGATCTCGCCGCCGTCGACACCCTTCGTTCGCTGATGGCAGCTGCCGTCGATGAAGCGGACGGGCCCGCAGTCGATGCCGCCCGTCGTCTCGTCGAGCGGCTCGAAGGCAGCTCGTCGAACGAGGCGTTCTTGTCCGACATTGCGTCGGCCACTGCGCTCTGACATGTCGACTAACTCCTCTCCGAGGTTTCACTCGGCGTTTCCAACCGCCAGAATGGTCCAGCTATGAAGACCGACATTCATCCCAACTATCGACCGGTGGTCTTCTCCGACCCCAGCGCCGATTTTGCCTTCCTCACGAAGTCCACGATCCAGACCAGTGAGACCATCGAGTGGGAAGACGGCAACACGTACCCGCTCCACAAGGTCGAGATCTCGTCGGCCAGCCATCCGTTCTTCACCGGCCAGATGAAGATCGTCGACACGGCTGGCCGTGTCGAGCGCTTCGAGCGTCGCTTCGGTCGCCGTAAGAAGACCGATGGCGACGATGTCGAGTCCACCGATACCGAGAGCTGAACCCTGGCTCATCAGAACCCTGCCGACCCCGATCAGCGACGACGTCTGAACGCGGCGAAGCTCAAGGGGCTGATCCGGGGCCACCTCGGCTCAGAATTGATCATCGACGAATCCCTCGGCCGAGCCGGGGGATTCATCGCGTCGGAGACCGGTGCGGATGGGCAGGAGCGCGGCGGAGTCTTCTATGCAGAGGACGAGCGCATGGTCGGCCCGGCCGTGGTCTGGGCCCTTCGTTCGAACGCCGATCCGCTGTACATCGTTGCGGAGGCCGAGCACGCGGGAGAGTTGGCCCGCCGGGCCGCCGAGGTCGTGGGGCTCCGGGTCGAGGTGCTCGAGGTCAACGGCACCGAGCTGTCACCGGCGACAGCGACCGAGCTGCCGCCGCTGCCGGTCATGGATCGGTCGGTGTGGGAACTGGCATCGATCTTCAGCGAGGCAGGCGCCCGGCCCGTCGATGACCACGGGAGGGTCGTAGCCGAGGTAGCCGGCCTCGAGGTGGCACGGATCGTCCCGCCGACGGGCGGGGGCGCTTCGCCGATCGAGGCAGCACGGATCGAGGTCGGCGTCGGTGAGGCCGATCGCGAACTCCACACCCTCGTTCACAGCTCGATGGACAGCGACACAGCGGTGCGCCGGGCGGTGGCGATGGTCGCAGCCGAGCGGCGACGAGGATCCCTCCATCCGCTGGCGCGTATGGCGAGAGAGCGTTGGCTCCGGTCGATGCTGCTCGATGATCCGGGCATCATCGGTTTGGCAACCCTGCAGGCGCTTCCGCCGCTCCGTCCTCGGTCGACGGTCCTGGGTCACGTGCCGATCGCTGCGCTCGGGACTCGCCAGGACGGCTCCGCTGTGGTCGTGGTGTGTTCCACGGGTATTGATCTCGACGTCGTGCCAGAGGCAATGGACTATCGCCGCCGGGATGCACCCGGTGCCGACCTCGTGATCGTCGTTCCCGAACGCGACCGACACGCGACCACGGTGGCCCTGGCTGCCGTCAGCCCCCGCACTGAACTGGTTGGCGTCGTCCCGCCCTGGTGACGCAGCGCCAGTGCCCGGAGCCACTCCCTCGCTAGTCTCGGCCTGATGCTCGACCGGATCGCTGCCATCGAACGCGAACACGCCGACATAGAGGCGCGTCTCGGTGATCCAGACATCGCCGCCGACAACAAGCGCTATGTCGATGTGATGCGCCGTTACGCCGAGCTCGGGGAGATCGCGGCCGTCGGTGCTGAGCTCAGGAGCGCCACGGAGACCCTCGACGTGGCGAAGATGCTCTACAACGAAGCCGCCGCTGAGGAGCGCGAGGAGCTCCGGGGTGAGATCACCGAGGCTGAAGCGGCGATCGAGTCGTTCGAGCAGCAGATCCGCATGCTCCTGCTGCCGAAGGATCCCAACGACGGGCGTAATGTCATCATCGAGATCCGAGGAGCCGAGGGGGGCGAGGAGGCCAACTTGTTCGCCCGGGATCTGTTCGAGATGTACAAGAGCTTCGCTCAGATGCAGAAGTGGCAGATGGAGATGCTGGGGTCGCACCCCTCCGACCTCGGCGGATTCAGCGACGTCACCTTCAGCCTCGTGGGTGACGGCGTGTGGACTCGGATGAAGTTCGAAGCCGGCCCGCACCGTGTGCAACGAGTCCCGGTCACCGAATCGCAAGGCAGGGTGCACACCTCGTCGGCCACGGTCACCGTGTTGCCGGAGGCAGACGAAGTCGACATCGAGGTGGATCCAAACGATCTCCAGATCGACACGTACCGCTCGTCAGGTGCCGGGGGCCAGAGTGTGAACACGACCGACTCTGCGGTCAGGATCCTCCACAAGCCGACCGGCGTCATGGTCACGATGCAGGACGAGAAGAGCCAGATCCAGAACCGAGCTCGGGCAATGGTGGTCCTGCGATCGCGCCTGCTCCGAGCCGAGCAGGAGCGGGTCCAGGCAGAGAGCTCGGCCCAACGTCGCGATCAGGTCGGAGGTGGTGGTCGCTCCGAAAAGATCCGGACCTACAACTTCAAGGAGAACCGGGTCACGGACCACCGCATCGGGCTGACGCTCTACAAACTCGACAAGGTGCTCGCCGGTGAGCTGGTCGAAGTGAGCGACGCTCTGGTGCAGGAAGAGCGCACGCGCCAGCTGCAAGAGGAGATCGACTCGACCGGCATGCACGAATGATGCCCGGCGGCCGTCGCCCCTCTTGGAGTTCGTGATGGTGGCATGGCGGGAACTGTTGGCCGAAGCGGGGGAACGGTTCGCTACCGCAGGCGTCGACGAACCAGAGGTCAGCGCCAGGCGCATCGTCGAGGAGTGCTCGGGAGCCGAGGGCAGTGAGCTCGCGTTGGTGCTCGGCGACGAGGTGACCGAGCGCGGGATGGCGTCGTTCGACCGACGCGTCGAACGACGGCTGGCCGGTGAGCCCATCCAGTACGTCGTCGGCCGCTGGGGTTTTCGCACGCTGGATCTCTTCGTCGATCACCGCGTGTTGATCCCGCGGCCCGAGACCGAGATCGTGGCCGGTGCAGCGATCGACGAGGTTCGGCGGCTCATCGAAGGCGGCCACGACCCAGCTGTGGCCGACCTCGGTTGCGGCAGCGGGGCCATCGGCCTCTCGATCCTTGCCGAGGTCGGCTCAGTCGACGTGTGGCTCACCGATGTGTCAGAAGATGCCATCACCGTTGCCCGGGCCAACCTCGCCGGCCTCGGCACTCGGGCAACACGAGGACGTCTCGTTGTCGGTTCGTGGTTCGAAGCGCTCCCCGTCGCGGTGAAGGGGCAGCTCGGCGTGATCGTGTCGAACCCTCCCTACATCGCCGCGGGTGAGGCACTTGCTCCGGCGGTCGCAGCGTGGGAACCGACGTCTGCGTTGATCTCGGGTCCGAGTGGAACCGAGGCGCTCGAGGTGATCGTCGAGGAAGCCGGGTCGTGGCTGCTCGGCGACGGCGCCCTCGTGCTCGAGATGTCACCGTGGCAGACCGACGCGGTGGCCGAACGAGCCGCATCCCGCTTCCACGAGGTCGAGGTGATCGACGATCTCCAGGGACGGGCAAGGGCCGTGGTTGCGCGGCGTGTTCGATGACACATGGCTCGTTCTGTCGGCGCGAGCTAGGGTCCGGCGAACAGAAGCAGGGAGCCTTCACATGTTCGGACGGAACGACAAGCTCGATACGCAATGGCTGGCCGGCGTGGCACTGTTCGATGGATTCAGCGACGAGCAGCTGACCCAGGTCGCCGGGCTCGGTGAACGAGTCGACGTCGAGGCCGGATCGCAGATCACGGATCAGGGCCGTGTCGGCAAGGAATGCTGGGTCGTGGTCGAGGGCACGGCAAAGATCGTCATAAGCGGCGAGTACGTCACGACGGTCGGACCCGGGTCCATGATCGGTGAGATGGCCCTGCTCGAGCATCGGCCCCGCAGCGCAGACGTGATCGCCGAGACGCCGATGGTGTTGGTGTCCTTCGACATCAAGGGTTTCCACAAGATCCTCGACGCCAATCCCGTGGCCAAGGATCGCATTTCGTCGATTCTCACGAGCCGTCTCAGCGCGAACCTCGATCGCCGGACCGAGGAACACTGACGTGCGGATCGCCGTTGGGTCAGACCACGCCGGCTTCGCCCTCAAGGAGATGCTCGCCGAGCACCTGCGGGCCGGTGGCCATGAGGTGGTCGACGTCGGGACCAATTCGACCGACTCGGTCGACTACCCGATGTTCGGAGCTGCCGTCGGCCGAGCAGTGGTTTCAGGAGACGCCGACCGCGGTTTGGCCGTCTGCGGGAGCGGCATCGGGATCTGCATCGCAGCCAACAAGGTGCCGGGAGTCCGAGCCGCCACGGTCCATGATGTGACATCAGCGACCTTCACCCGCCTTCACAACGATGCCAACGTGATGTGTGTCGGCGAGCGGTTCATCGGTCCGCAGGTGGCACTCGACGCCCTCGATGCGTTCGTCGCGACCGCGTTCGAAGGTGGACGACACGCCCGTCGAGTCCAGGCCCTCGACGATCTCCTGCCCTGACCGGTCGACGGTAGAGTCATCGCTTCGGCCCGGGACGGACTCGGCCGAATGTGCGGAGGTCGCCGACATGCCATGGCCCGATATCGCCGATGACGCAGTGTTCGCCCTGATCAAGAAAGAGGTCGAGCGTCAGAACACGGCGCTCCAACTCATCGCATCGGAGAACTTCGCTTCGCCTGCGGTGATGGAGGCAACGGGTTCGGTCTTCACCAACAAGTACTCCGAGGGGTATCCGGGTCGTCGCTACTACGGCGGCAATTCGGTGGTCGACCAAGTCGAGAGTCTCGCCATCGAGCGAGTCTGTGAGATCTTCGGAGCCGACCATGCCAACGTCCAGCCCCACTCTGGCGCCAATGCCAACATGGCCGTCTACCAGGCGCTGCTCGAGCCGGGTGACACCGTGCTCGGACTCAGCCTCGATCACGGCGGTCACCTCACTCACGGCTCTCCGGTCAATGCATCTGGCCTCCTGTACAACTTCGTCGGCTACGAACTCGGGGACAGCGACGAGCGGATCGATCTCGATCAAGTCGAGCGTCTGGCCAACGAACATCGGCCGAAGCTGATCGTGACCGGCGCCACGGCCTACCCGCGCAACATCGACGCCGTTCCCTATCGCCGTATCGCCGACGAGGTCGGCGCGTTGTTGATGTTCGACGCTGCCCACGTCGCAGGCCTGATCGCGGCCGGGGTCTACCCCAACCCCGTTCCTCATTGCGACATCGTCACCTTCACGACCCACAAAACGCTCCGGGGGCCGCGCGGCGGCTGCATCCTGTCCACCGAGGCGCTGGCCAAGGCCATTGACAAGGCGGTTTTCCCCGGTCAACAGGGTGGTCCGCAGGAGCATGCGATCGCAGCGAAGGCGGTCGCGTTCGCCGAGGCGGCAACACCGGAGTTCGCCTCCTACGGAGCTCAGATCGTGGCCAATGCATCTGCGCTCGCGAAGACGTTGGTCGAGGAGGGTTTCCGCCTCGTCTCTGGCGGAACCGACAACCACCTCCTGCTCGTCGATCTCCAGACTTTCGATGCCGATCTGACCGGGAAAGAAGCACAGATCGTGCTCGACGAGGCGGGAATCACACTCAACCGCAACTCGATCCCGGACGACCCGCGCTCACCATTCGTCACCTCCGGTGTTCGCATCGGTACCCCGGCCGTCACCACGCAAGGAATGAAGGAAGCGGAGATGGAGACCATCGGCCGGCTCATCGCTCGCACGCTGCGGCAGCGAACCGACGCTGATGCCGTTGCGGCCATCCGGGCCGAAGTGCGCGACCTCTGCACACCGTTTGCTCCCTATCCGGATCTCATCCGACCGGAACCGGTGCCCGCCTCCAGCTAGGTTGCTGTCCCGTGAACCTGGCACCGTCGCTGTCATCGCATCTCATCGTGATGGCCATTGCGTTTGGGGTCACGGTTCTCTCGGTCCCTCTCGTCCGGATCATCGCCGTCTCGCGGGGTCATGTCGTGGAACCGGACGAGCGTCGGAACCACGAGCTCCCGACTCCCACACTGGGCGGCGCAGCGATGTTCCTCGGGTTCAGTGTCGCCATGCTGGCGGCGTGGACGTCCGGAAGATTCGACATCACGTTCACCGGGTCCAGCGAAGCGCTCGGTGTCGCCGGGTGTGCGTTGATGGCATACACGGTCGGCCTGATCGATGATCTGCGAGAGATCTCGGCGCCGGCCAAGCTGGCCGGCCTCGTGCTCGCCGCCACGACGCTGGTGATCGGTGGAGTGTCCATCATCCAGTTCCGCGTTCCGTTCTCGTCGGTGTTCATCCTGCCGCTCGACATGAGCTACCTGATCACCGTCGTTTGGTTGCTCGGCATGTGTAACGCGGTCAACTTCATCGATGGCCTCGACGGGTTGGCCGCCGGGGTGATGGGTATTGCCTCACTTGGTTTCTTCTTCTACGTGTTGAAGCTCACCGACCTGGGACTGCTGGCGGACTCGAACATCGGCTCGCTGATCGCTGTCATCGTCGTCGGCATCTGCGCCGGGTTCCTCCCATGGAACTTCCACCCGGCGAAGATCTTCATGGGTGATGGGGGAGCGCTGCTGCTCGGGGCCCTGATGGCGGCGAGCACGGTGTCGGTCGGTGGTCGAGTCGAGGACCCGTTCAGCGGTCAGACCTTCTTCTTCTACGCCCCGATGGTGATTCCCCTCCTGATCCTCGGAGTGCCGATTCTCGACACGATCTTCGCCATCGTTCGACGAACGGTCAGGCGCCAGGGTCTGGCCACCGCTGACAAAGGGCATCTTCATCACCGCCTGATGGACCTCGGCCACGGTCACCGTCGAAGCGTTGCCATTCTCTGGGCTTGGACTGCGCTCCTGTCAGCCTTCGTGCTCTGGCCGGTCTACAACGATCAGCAGGGCGACGCCATCGTGCCGTTCGGCGTTGCCGCCTTCGGCCTCCTGTTGCTGTCGGCCTTCAGCCCCGGCTTGGCAGTCCGCAGAGCCTCATTCGACGCCGAATCGCCGCCGACCGACGAGGAACCCGAAGCCACCCCGGGTGCCGGTGACGATCCCGAACCATCCGACGATGATGTCGGCGGGTCGAACGTGCATCATCTGGACGAGGCCCGTCGAGCAAGGTGACCCGCCGACGCCCCCCCGATTGGGGTCGGAGCTTCACATTCACAACTCGCGCTCCGTGCACGTCGATTCTCGGGGGTGAAAAGTCGGAGTTCGTCAACCGGCTGGATCGAGGCGGCGGCTAAGGGCGGTCGTTCCGCCCGTGACGATCAGAATCGCGGCGGCTGCGGTGGCGATAGTTGCGGCAGCGATCCAAGTTGGTGGGTTGGTGTCGCTGGAACAGAACCCTGTGTAGGGGTTTGGTGTGTTGGTGTTGGCTCCGAGCCAGAAGAGGGCGGGGTACGCGGCGAGGGCGGCGATGGTGCCTGCGAGTCGTCCGGCGAGTGCGTTGGCGACGGCTATGACGCTGGCAAGAACGAGCAGGTTTGTGACGGCAGGGAGCCATGCGTTGATGCCGATGTTTCCGAAGTCGTATTGCTCGGACTTCGGCACGACCGATGGCGGAAGCCGAGTGACTGCGAAATAGATCGCGATCGGTGTGATGGCGGCGATCGTGATGACCGTCAGATTCGCCACGGTGGCGAGGTGTCGGAGGGTAGAAGTCCCGGTTGCTTCCCATGTCGCCATCGAGGGGTTCAGGAGCCAGGAGCTGGTGAGTGCGAAACCGAAGGCGAGGAGTTCGACGACGCCGATCCCGCACCGTCCGCCATCGATGCTCCCGTACCAGAACACATAGGCGAGGGCGTAGGTCCCGACTGCCAACGGGGCGACGGCGACGACCCGGCGTCCGTCGAGAAAAGGATGCCGGCTGTTCACGGTTCGACTGTGGTTTGTGCACAGTTGGCCAACTGGGTGGTGTGGCTGTCGAGGAACGCTCGAAGCTCGGCGTCGCTGAGCGCGGCGAGAGCCCGAGTGGTGTCGGTCTCGAATGACATCAGCGAGGCATCGATGCCGGCCTGCGAGGCGTTCGATCGATTTCGCTGTTGGTCACTGCGTCGCCGAGGAGGATCGGTCCCACGATGGCGGGGAACACCGCCATGGCGGCCACGACTGGCGCGATTCGGCTGGACCACGTCGTGCCGAGGACGTAGCCGACGGCGGCAACAGCGAGAATCACGACTGCACCGGACAGGATCGCCAGCGGGTTGGGTCCGCCGGACGTCGCTGAGGCTGCAGTGTCGATGAAGGTGGGCGTGAGCCCAATGGCGTGGCCGATCATGATCGCGCCTGCCAAGGGAACGAGCTGGGCGGACATGATCGGAGCCCAGCCTCGGGCCGGGCAGCCAGCCGGGGAGGCTTCCCGCCGAGTACGTCCAGGTGACGAAGGTGACGGCGACAGCAACGAGGCCGAGCGTGGATCGCTTGACCGGTACGAAGGCGCGGGACTGTTTCATGATGCAACCCGGACTGGTCGGGTGAGGAGTCGGACGTAGCCGGCTTCGAGGGCGGACAGGCCGTCGTTGGCATGTGGGTGGCCGAGCTGTTGGAGTCGTTGGACGGTTCCGTCGAATGCGACGGCGCCGTTGTCGATTGCAATGACCTTGGTGGCCATGAGTGCGAGGTCTTCGACGATGTGGGTGCTGAGCAGGACGATGGCCCGTTCGGCGATCACGGCCAGGTGCTGGCGGATCTGGACTCGTTGGGCCGGGTCGAGCCCGGCGGTTGGTTCATCCAACAAGACGAGCCGTGGTTGGTGGGCGATGGCGCAGGCGATCCCGACTCGTTGTTGCTGGGCTCCTGACAGCGACCAGGTCCGATCGCCGGCCTTGTCGGCGAGATCGACCAATTCGAGTGCTCTGATGGCGGCATCGTCGCATTCGTGGCGCGGGACACCCTGGGCCCATGCTGCGTATGCGACGTTGCGTTGCGCACTCGACCATCGCATGAGATCGAAGCGCTGCGGGAGGAATCCGATCGATCGGCGGATCGCGTCGCGGTCTGGGCCATGCATCGACCGGCCGTCGAGCGTGGCTGTCCCAGCCGTTGGGGTTCGGAGTGTGGCCAGGATCGAAAACAGGGTCGATTTGCCGGCGCCGTTGGGGCCGAGCAGCCCCGTCACGCCCGACTGGATCGACATGTTGATGTTCTCGAGGACGGGTGGTCGGCCTCGGTAGCGGTAATTGATGTCGTCACAGCGGAGTTCCACTGCAGTGCTCCTGGTTCTATGGGTTGGCGAGTCAGCCGGGATGGCCGCTCCGGTTGTCAGGTCGTTCGGAGGTCGCCTGCGTCGAGGCGGGTGCTGGTGAGGAAGAACGCAAGCACTCCGGCGATGGCCGCCCCGCTGAGGCCGACTCCACTCGATAGGACGGCGATTCCCCAGGGATAGCTGAGGTCGGCGTCCGAACCAGCCTGTCGATACAGATGCCCAGCCAGGGTGCCGACGAGGGCGGCCATGGTGACGGTGACGGCGACCGGCAGGCTGACGGTCCACAGCTGTGCTCGGCGAAGGAACTGGTTCGGGATGCCAACGGCGAGAAGGTTCGCGTCGAGTGCCCGGCGTTCGATGGATCGATCGGCGGTTGCGACGACGACGGCTGCGAGGCCGATGGTGAATGCCGCAATCGCAGCGGCGGTGATGACGGCAGCGACCAGATCAGCGAGGCCGTTGTCAGGCCAATGGCCGGCGAAGGCCACCGGGTCGGCAGCGATCAGAGCTGCGTCGAACTCGGCACGCAGGGACTGATCAGAACGGACCGTCCAGCCCTGGACCGGGAGGACCTCCGCTTGCGACAGTGGGATGATCAGGCCTGAGATGGCGCTGGACGAATCGGTCGGGAAGTCGGCTTCGACGACGGGTACGCCGTAGCTCGGTTCCTGGCCTCCAAAGGTCAGCTCGAACGCCTGACCGTCCACACAGGTCGAAAGCGGTTGTGTGAGAGCGGCCTCGAGCTGTGCACATGTCGCGGCCCAACCCTGGTCCTGACCGTTGACCACGATCTGAGGGAGAGCGACCACCACTCCGGGGAGGTCGGCGATCTGGCCTGCTGTCAGGTTGGTGTTGATGCCAAAAATGGGATCGTCGTTGGTAGAGAAGGATGCGTCCCGGAACGCTCCAATCACGCCTTGACCGACGCCGAGAGCGAAGGTGGCGACCAGCACACCAGTGAGCACTCGGCCTGCGGCGGATGGTTCGTGCTGCAGCCGTCCCGCCACCAGCATTCGGGTGGTGCCGGACCGACTGGTTCCGAGCCACGTTCCCAGGACCCGGGCGACCACCGGAGTCGACAGGGCCGTCCCGAGGGCAGACGCCAAGCCACCGGCAACCAGCAGCGTGAAAAACATGCGATCGGTCGTTGCGCCTTTCAAACCAGCCCCGAGCAACATCGCGACGCCGGCCAGCAGCACCAACGCTCTCCACCAAACCCGGACCGTCGGTGCGGCTTGGCGGCCAGTCGCCAACGGCTCGTCGATTGCATCGTTCGCTGTCACCGTGGCCACGGCGACGGCCCCGACAATCGCAAGCGCAACGATGGCGGCGACCGTGGTAGGGCGAATCGGGGCGTCGGCGGCGAACCAGCGGAACCCGCCAACGCCTCGACGCCCCACCCACGGTTGCGTCATCGCCCACAGCAGACACCCCAGCACCGAACCGGCGCCGGCCACGACTGCTGTCTCCACAGCATTGACGGTTCGCACAGCTCGTCTGGACAACCCGAGCAGACGAAGCGAAGCCAGCCGCTGATCCCTGGCACGTGCTGACAGTCGAGACGATGTGGCCAGGAACGCGCCGGCCGGAAGAGCAAGAAAAGCAGCGGACAAGACCATCACGATCCTGACCTCGGCCGCCCCGGTGATCGACCACAGATCCGTTGATCCAAACGTGACCGGAAACATGCGCTCATCCGGTTCAGCGCCGACGTAGGCGACAAGTTGCCCTGGTTCGACCAACCCTGCATCGGCTACCACACCAACCTGGGCCTGCGGGAAACGTTGAGCGACGAGCGGGTCCAGATCGGCCAGGACAGAAAGGCTCGGCGACATCACCACTTCACCGGGATCGGGAAGCACGGCGACTCCGGGGGGAAGCTCCCCCTGCCCGGACAGCACGACCCGATCGAGCTGACGATCACCGAGTTGCTCCTCGATTCGCCGGCCAACCAAACCCGACGTCTCGACGTCGCCGTTTGCACCCGAGCTGCCCTCGATCAACGACTCCGGAGAGGCGACAGCAACGATCTCGCGGCGGTCGTTCTTGCCATCGAAGATCGCAGGCAAGCCAAGAATGGCCGCCGCGACGTAGCCGGCCAGCACCATGCCAAGCGCCATGGACGCCGTGCGGGCGAGTGACTGTCGCCATGAACGAGAAGCCAGACGCCAGCCCAGTGCAAGCGACGTCATGCCACAGTCCCGTCTCGCATCACGATCTCCCGATCGCAATAGGACGCCAGCCGTGCCTCGTGGGTGACGATCACGACCGCAGCGCCATCGAGGCGTGCCGCCGCCAGCATCGCCTCGAGAGCGAGCTGACCTGTCACGCTGTCGAGCGCACCGGTCGGCTCGTCGGCGAACACCACCGCCGGCCTGTGCACCAGCGAGCGAGCAATTGCGGCCCGCTGCATCTGACCGCCCGAGACCTCAGAGGGTCGGCGATCGGCAAGCTCGCCGACATCGAGCCGCTCCAGCAGCTCGAAGGCCCGAGCCTCTGCGTCGGAGCGTTTCGTGCCGGTCGCCATCAATGGCAACGCGACGTTCTCGACCAAACTCAACTCGGGGACGAGATGCCCGAACTGGAAGACCATCCCCATGCCGGTCAACCGTCTGGCTGACCGTTGGGCGTCGCTCGCGTTGTCGAGGCGGTGATCCTGGAACCACACCTCACCCTCATCGGGAACGAGTAACCCGGCAAGGCAATGCAGCAACGTCGACTTGCCCGATCCGCTTCGGCCCATGATGGCGACCGATTCGCTGGCGCCGATCGATGCTGACACGTCCCGCAAGGCCGGAGTTGCGCCGAATGCGTAGGAGACCTGCTTGGCTTCGATCATCACGATCGTCCGAGCCTGTGGTTCGTGAGGCGAGCGCCGGCGAGCTCGATCCACTCGAGGTCCGCTTGGAGGTGGCCGATCAGTAGGTCGAGTGCGAGCTGTCGCTCGATTTCGGCATCATCTTGCTGGGCCCGCAACTCGCGCATGCGCACGAGGTGCACGGCGCGCTGGGCGGTGAGCACGTCGTCGACGGATCGGCCTGAGACCAGCGCCACCACCACTTTGGTGTAGAGCGGGCCGAGCGCCAGCTCGTCGGGGGCTACCGGGGAGTCGAGCCAGGACTCGAGCTCCTCGACGCCATCCTCGGTGATGGCGTAGCTCTTGCGGTCCGGCCCATCGCCGGACTCCACCGACACCGATGCCAGCCCGTCGCGTTCGAGGCGACCGAGGGTTGCGTAGACCTGCCCGAACTTGAGCGTCCTGCCCTCGGCGAATAAATGGTCGTAGTCGTGCTTCAACGTGTAGCCGTGTTGCGGCCCACTCTCGAGAAGGCCCAGAAAGGCGTGTCCAACGGTCATGAACCGAATGTATACGCTGAGTGTCTACTGACGTCAAGAAGATTCTGGGAGATCCTCTCCTGAGCTTCCGATGTTCAGCGTGGTTCTGCGGACGCCGGTGGAGGTTCGCGGCCCGGGTCGTGGAAGACGAGAACCGTCCGGTGTCGCCGCCCGGGTTGCCGGAGCGCGGGGCGGGCGAATAGTCTCAGCGCACGTTCGCGGAGGAGAAGCTGTCATGGGCGCCGAGACGGAAGCCACATCTGAGTCCCTCGACGCACCTCGTCGGTTCGACCTCCACCCCACGGAGAGCTCGGGATCGTACGAACTCGTCCTTGGTGCCGTCATCTTCGGGCTCTTCGGCTTGTTGATCGACCGCTGGCTCGGCACGACACCGCTGTTCATTCTCACCTTCACGATCGCCGGTTTTGCCGGAGCAGCCATCTCGATCTACTACCGCTACAAGCATCGGATCGCCCAGCTCCAAGAGGAGTCGGCCGCCCTTCGGTCCGCAGCCGAACGAGACACGACCGCAGGGCCGTTGCGATGACAGACGACGCGCTGGCGATCAACCAACGACTCGAAGGCCCGTCGCCTGCCGCATCTGTCGCGCTGGACATGGTCAAACGCGGTCTGCCGCTCCTGCCGGTCGGCATGGTCATCGGCGCCGTGTTCGCCGGGCTCGATGGCGCGTTGTCGGTCGCGTTCGGAATGGCGCTCGTGCTCCTGAACTTCGTGTTGTCCGCCGCGCTGCTCAGCTGGGCATCGAAGATCTCCTTCGCCATGGTCGCCTCGGTTGCCCTCGGCGGGTACGTCCTGCGGCTTGCGTTGATCTTTCTGGCCGTCTGGTTGGTGAAAGACATGTCCTGGGTCGCCATGGTTCCCCTCGGCATCACGATCATCGTGACCCATCTCGGACTGCTGTTCTGGGAGATGCGCCACGTCTCCGCATCCATGGCGAACCCAGGGCTCAAGCCCAAGATCTCGAAGAAAGGTCCCCGGCCCGTGGCGGCCGGGCGGCGGTACGGACGGTGACCCAGATCGACCTCGAACCGACGATCCGGGGCATCGTCTCTGACGTTTCAGTACCGAAACCCCAATTTTCCTACTAGCTTGCATCCGGCGTCGGAGCCCCGACCTGGACTACTGAAGGAGTCGCTCAAGTGTTCGCACTCGAGTTCCCCCCAATCGACAACCTCGTGAAGTGGCCCGCCTACTTCGGCGAAGACACGTTCTTCGCCTTCAACAAGATCGGTGTCATCAGCATGCTCGCCATGCTGATCCCGACTGCGATGTTCCTTCTGTCGAAGAAGGAGCTCGTTCCCAGCGGCCTCCAGAACATCGTCGAATCGACCGTGCAGTTCGTCGAGAACCAGGTCGTGATGTCCGCCATCGGCGCCGAAGGCCGCAAGTACCTCCCGCTGCTGCTGTCCATCTTCCTCTTCGTTTTCTTCGGCAACATCTTCGAAGTCATCCCGACGTTCCAGATGCCGGCCAACGCACGGATGGCCAACCCGGTGATCCTCGCCCTCGTCGCCTGGGCCACCTTCATCGCCGTCGGTGTGAAGTCGCAGGGCTTCGGCGGCTTCATGAAGTCGTCGCTCTTCCCACCAGGCGTGCCGAAGGCGCTCTACCTGCTCGTGACCCCGATCGAGTTCCTCTCGACCTTCCTGCTTCGCCCCTTCGGCCTGGCCGTCCGTCTCTTTGCCAACATGCTCGCAGGCCACATCCTCCTTGTGACCTTCGGCGTGCTCTGCATCACCCTCTGGCAGGCCTCACCGCTCGTGGCCGTGCTGCCCTTCAGCTTCGCCACACTCGTCGGCCTCACCGGCTTCGAGGTCATGGTCTCGTTGATCCAGGCTTTCGTCTTCAGCCTTCTCACCGCCGTGTACATCTCGCTCTCGCTGAATCCGCATCACTGATCCCGCACGGATCTCGCTCACACCTTCGCCAAATCTCGCCCTCGGGCAGAACACCAAACCGCCCCATCGGGGCAACGAAACAGGAGAACCCAATCCAATGAGCTTCCTCGCAAGCACCGCAGCTCAGGTCATCGAGTTGGCCGCCGAAGCCGACGCAGGCGCCGCTGACGCCAAGGCAACAGCTGCAGCCGGCTCCGCCGGCTTCGCTTACGGCCTCGCTGCCATCGGTCCTGGCATCGGCATCGGCTACCTCGTCGGTCAGGCAGTGCAGGCCATGGCCCGCCAGCCCGAGTCTGCCGGCCAGGTCCAGACGACGATGTTCCTTGGCATCGCCTTCACCGAGGCGCTCGCCCTCATCGGCTTCGTCGTCTTCATTCTCCTGAAGTTCGCCTGATCCCGTGTTCGCACTCCTGCGATTCGCCGAAGAAGGCGCAGCGGAAGAAGCATCGAATCCGATTCTTCCCGTCGTGTCCGAGATGTTCTGGGGAGCCATTGCGTTCTTCAGTCTCTGGGCGCTGGTGAAGTACGTGTTGTTGCCGCCGGTCAAAGCGGCGATGGATGCTCGTGCCGACAAGATCCGGTCCGACCTCGATGCAGCAGAGATCGCCCGCTCAAAGGCGGGTTCTGCAGTTGCTGAGGCCCAGGACCAGTTGTCCGGTGTCCGAGCCGAGGCCGCCGGGATCATCGAGACAGCTCGGGCCGAAGCCGAAGCCGAGCGGGCTGGCGTGATCGCCGCCGCCGAGGCTGAAGCCGCACAGATTCGTGCCGCCGCCGCTGACGAGATCAGCACAGCACGGGCCGAGGTGATGTCCGGGGTTCGCCCGCAGGTCGCCGAATTCGCCACTGACGCTGCATCCCGAGTCATGAACCGCCCGATCGCGCTGAGCGACGCTCAGCCCGTCGTCGACCGGTTCCTCTCCAACCCGAACTGAGGATGATCATGCTTTCGATCTTGGCCAGCGAGGCACCGAACGGTGTCCACCTGGCGTCTGACATCAAGGAAGTCATCTGGGGCTCGCTTGCGTTCTTCGTGCTGTTCGGACTCATCGTCTGGAAAGCCGGACCGGCGATCAAGGCGGCGATCTCCGGCCGCACGGATCGCATCCGCGACGAGCTCGCAGCGGCCGAGGCCGAGCGATCCGATGCTGAAGCAGCCCTGACTGCCAAGGCAGCGGACGTCCCCGACGTCAGCACCGAGCAGACCCGCATCCGGGCGGAGGCCGTCGAGACGGCTGCCCGCCTCAAGACCGACATGGCAGCAAAGGCACAAGCCGATGCTGCGGCGCTCGTGGCACGAGCCAACGGCGACGTCGTCAACCAACGAAGCCAGGCGATGGCCGACATGCGCGAAGAAGTCGCCCGCCTCACCCGCGACGCAACCGAGGCCGTCGTCACCGACTCCCTCGACGACGCCGCGCAGTCCGCCCTGATCGATCAGTACATCAGCCAGGTCGGCCAGAGCTGATCAGCTGACGCTGATCACACCGACCGTCGCAGCCACACCAAGACCGCCACACCAAGAACGAGGATCGAAGCCCTTCATGGATGCACACACCGGATACGCCGAAGGCCTCTTGGCCATCGCACGAGCCGAAGGTGACGTCAACACGACCAAGAGCCAGCTCGCCGATGTCGCACGAGCCGTCGCCGGCAACGAAGAGCTCCGTTCGACGCTCTCGAACAACCTGGTTCCCGCAGCGGTGCGTGGCCAGATCGTCGACGACGTCCTCGAAGGCAAGACCACCGATGTCGTTCGTGGCATCGTCGGCATGATCGTCGCCGCCGGTCGTGGCGGACAGCTCAACGAGATCGTCCAGGCCTTCATCGGCCTCGCTGCCTCATCGTCCGGAAAGGCTGTCGCCACGGTCCGATCCGCAGTGGCGCTCACTTCGGCCCAGGAACAGCAGCTGGTTGCTGCCCTCAAGCAAAAGACCGGAGCCGACGTCGAGCTCCAGGTGGTCGTCGATCCCTCCGTGGTCGGCGGCGCGGTGACCACCATTGGTGACACCGTCATCGATGGTTCACTCCGTACTCGTCTCGCTCAGATGCGCGAAGCCCTCTAGGAGCTTTCATGGCACTCACATTCGACCCCGCTGACATCACAGGGGCACTGAAGAAGAATCTCGAGAGCTTCGAGTCGGACGTTTCGAGCAAGACCGTTGGTCGCGTGCTCGAGGTCGGCGACGGCATCGCCCGCGTCGGCGGTCTGCCGGATGCTGCGGTCAACGAGATGCTCCGCTTCGCCGATGGCACCATCGGACTGGCGCTGAACCTCGACGAGTCGTCCATCGGCGCCGTGGTCCTCGGTGGCGTCGCCACGATCGAGGAAGGTCAAGCGGTCGAGTCGACCGGCGAGATCCTCTCGGTTCCCGTTGGCGACGGTGTGCTCGGCCGTGTGGTCAACATGCTCGGCGAGCCGATCGATGGCAAGGGTCCGTTGGTCAACGTCGAGACCAGACGCATGGAGATCCAGGCTCCCGGCATCACCGGCCGCCAGCCCGTGCACGAACCAATGCAGACCGGCATCAAAGCCGTAGATTCGCTGATCCCGATCGGCCGTGGCCAGCGAGAGCTGATCATCGGCGACCGCAAGACCGGCAAGACCACGATTGCGATCGATGCGATCCTGGCCCAGAAGGGCCTCGGTGTGAAGTGCATCTATGTCGCGATCGGCCAGAAGGCCTCGACGGTCGCCCAGACCGTCGCCCTCCTCGAAGAGGCGGGGGCCATGGAGTACACGGTGGTGGTCGTCGCATCCGCAGGCGACCCCGCTCCATACAAGTTCCTCGCTCCGTACACCGGATGCGCCATGGGCCAGCACTGGATGGAGAACGCAGGACACGCGCTCGCCATCTACGACGATCTCTCCAAGCAAGCGGAGGCCTACCGTCAGGTATCGCTGCTCTTGCGTCGCCCCCCGGGTCGCGAGGCCTACCCCGGTGACGTCTTCTACCTGCACAGTCGCCTGCTCGAGCGGGCGGCCAAGTTGTCGGACGCGAACGGCGCAGGCTCGCTCACCGCTCTGCCGGTCATCGAGACCAAGGCCGGCGACGTCTCGGCCTACATCCCGACCAACGTGATCTCGATCACCGACGGCCAGATCTACCTCCAGGACGATCTCTTCAAGTCGGGCATCCGCCCGGCGGTCGACGTCGGCATCTCGGTGAGCCGCGTCGGTTCTGCCGCCCAGATCAAGGCCATGAAGAACGCAGTCGGCACGCTCAAGTCCGACCTCCAGCAGTTCCGTGAGCTGGCCGCCTTCGCTGCGTTCGGGTCCGATCTCGATGCTGTCTCCCAGGCCCAGCTCGATCGTGGCTACCGACTGACCGAGCTGCTCAAGCAGGGCATCAACGCACCAGTTCCGGTCCAGGAGCAGGTCGTGGTGTTGTACGCCGGTACACGCGGCTACCTCGACGGCGTCGAAATTGCCGACGTTGCCCGCTACGAGCATGAACTGCTGGAGTGGTTCCGCAGCATTCACGGCGACAAGCTCCAGCACATCGTCGACACCGGCAAGGTGGAAGACGAAGAAGCCCTCGAGGCTGCGATCGGCGCCTTCACCGATCAGTTCATTGCATCAGCCGACGGTGGCGGCGAGCCCGGCATCGAGGCGCAAGGATCGGCCGAGAAACGCATGGTCGACGCGTCGAACACGCTGCCAGAAGAAGACGTGAGCCGAGCGAGGAACTGATCCATGCCGGGTGGAGCTGAACGCATCTTGCGCCGCCGCATCGGCAGCGTGAAGAACACAAAGAAGATCACGCGTGCCATGGAGCTCATCGCAGCTACTCGCGTTGCCCGAGCGCAACAGCGTGCCCGTGCCGCGCGTCCGTACTCCGAACAGCTCACCTCGGTGATCGAGAATCTGGCTGCGGGTGGAGCCGATGTCGACCATCCGCTGCTCCGCCAAGCAGAGAAGGTCGAACGTGTGGCCTTCATCGTCTGCGCAGGCGATCGTGGTCTGGCCGGTGCCTACAACTCGGCCGTCATCAAGTCCGGCGAGCGGGAGATCCAAGCCCTGCGAGCCGACGGCGGCGACTACCGGATCATCTCCGTTGGCAAGAAAGTGCGGGAGTACTACCAGTTCCGCGGCTTCAAGATCCACGCTGACTTCGAGGGTTTCACCGACAACCCCACCTACGAGAATGCTCGGATGATCGCTCGTGCGGTCCGGGAACTCTTCGACTCCGGCGAGGTCGATCAGGTCGAGCTGATCTACACCGAGTTCGTCTCGATGGGCACCCAACGGCCCGTCGTTCGTCGTTTCCTGCCGCTCGAGCAGACCGAGACCATTGCCGAGGCCGGCGGCGGCGACGCCGCTGCACTTGCCGGGTTCGAGTTCGAACCGTCGGCAGAGGGAGTGTTGGAAGACCTGCTTCCCCGCTACGTGGAAGCTCGTCTGTTTGCGGCGCTGCTCGACGCTGCGGCATCGGAGCACGCCAACCGCCAGCGGGCCATGAAGGCCGCCACCGACAATGCCGAAGAGCTCATCATCAAGTTGAGCCGCATCATGAACCGGGCTCGCCAAGAGTCCATCACGACCGAAATCATGGAAATCGTCGGCGGCGCCGAGTCACTTGCCGCCGGTAAGAAATCCGATGACGATCCCCTCCCGGCCAGTCTCCAGCTGGCCGAGGCCAACTAGGAGCACTGCAGATGACTGCCACCGAACCCCAGCTCAAGACCGGACGCATCGTCGGCATCGCCGGTCCTGTCGTCGACATCGAGTTTCCCCCGGACGCACTGCCGGAGATCAACAATGCGGTGCGCTTCGACGTCACGATCGCGGGTGAGACCACATCGGTCATGGCCGAGGTCGCCCAGCAGCTCGGCCACAGCCGGGTTCGAGCCATTGCGTTGAAACCGACCGATGGCCTCAAGCGTGGCCAGGCGGTCGAGAACCTGGGCCACGGCATCCAGGTGCCGGTCGGCGATGTCACCCTCGGCCACATCTGGAATGTCATCGGCGAGCCGCTCGACGTACCGATCGAGAGCCTCGACATCACCGAGCGGTGGGAGATCCACCGCCCCGCCCCCGCCTTCGACACCCTCGAGCCCAAGAAGCAGGTCCTCGAGACCGGCATCAAGGTCATCGATCTCCTCACGCCGTACCTGCAGGGCGGCAAGATCGGCCTGTTCGGCGGTGCCGGTGTTGGCAAGACCGTTCTGATCACCGAGATGATCACTCGTGTGGCATCCAACCACGGTGGTGTGTCGGTGTTCGCCGGCGTCGGCGAGCGCACTCGTGAAGGAACCGATCTCTTCATCGAGATGGGCGAGACCATGATGGGCGACGGCAAGACCTCGGTGCTCTCCAAGGCTGCCCTGACCTTCGGTCAGATGGATGAGCCGCCCGGAGTGCGTCTGCGTGTTGCGCTGTCGGCGCTCACGATGGCCGAGTATTTCCGTGACGTGCAGGGCCAGGACGTGCTGCTGTTCGTCGACAACATCTTCCGCTTCGTCCAGGCCGGTTCCGAGGTGTCGACCCTCCTCGGTCGTATGCCATCAGCCGTGGGCTACCAGCCCACCCTGGCCGATGAGATGGGCGTCCTGCAGGAGCGCATCACGTCGACCGGTGGAAAGTCGATCACATCGCTGCAGGCCGTGTACGTGCCCGCCGATGACTACACCGACCCGGCGCCGTTCACGACCTTCACCCACTTGGACGCGACCACCGAGCTGAGCCGTGACATCGCCGCTCTCGGCATCTACCCGGCCGTGGATCCGCTGGCCTCGACCTCGACCATTCTCGCCCCCGAGGTCGTCGGCGATCGCCACTACAACGTGGCTCGTCGTGTGCAGGAGGTGCTCCAGCGCTACAAGGAGCTCCAGGACATCATCGCAATCCTCGGTCTCGACGAGCTCTCCGAGGAAGACCGCATCACGGTCGACCGTGCTCGCAAGATCCAGCGGTTCCTCTCGCAGCCGATGTTCGTTGCCAAGGTCTTCACCGGCCTCGACGGCAACTTCACACCGGTCGAGGAGACGGTCGACAGCTTCGAGGCGCTCCTCGACGGCGACCTCGACGACCTCCCCGAGCAGGCCTTCCTCAACGTCGGCGGCGCCGACTCTGCCCGCGAAAAGGCGAAGCAGCTCCGCAAGGACGCCGGCGTCTGATGGCCTTCGCGGTCGAGTTCGTCTCTCCGGAACAGTCGTTGTATTCGGGCGAGGGCACGCAGGTCGTTGCCCGTACCCGTGGCGGCGGCGAGATCGCGTTCCTCGCCGGCCACGAACCGTTCATCGGCAGCCTCCAAGTGTCGGAGGTTCGAGTCACCGAATCGACCGGCAGCGTGCAGTCCTTTGCCGTTCGCAGCGGTTTCGTTTCGGTGACCGGCGACAAGGTCACCGTTTTGAGCGATGAAGCAGTGCCGAGCAGTGCCATCGATGCCACCACCGCCCGTGTTGATCTCGATGCGGCCAACGAGGTCTTGCGAGGCGATGCCCACAACTCGTTCGCCCTCGACGACATGAAATGGGCCGAGCTGCGATTGCGCCTCGCCGGCGACTGAACCACCCGTTCTGAAGCACTGAGCCCTGATTCCTGAGGGTCGAGTGCCGCAAAACGCGGGTGCCGCCTAGTCTCAGCAGCACGTCCCTCGACTCTCGGTGGTTCCATGTCTGATCGCATTCGTCCTGACCGCAACCTCGCACTCGAACTGGTTCGCACCACTGAGGCTGCGGCCATGGCTGCTGCCCGCTGGCTCGGGCGTGGTGACAAGCACGGGGCCGACCAGGCTGCGGTCGACGGCATGCGGGCGGTCCTCGACGGTGTCGAGATGGACGGCCTGGTCGTCATCGGCGAAGGCGAGAAGGACGAAGCCCCGATGCTCTACAACGGGGAGCGCATCGGCAACGGTCAGCCCCCGCTCACCGACATCGCCGTCGACCCGGTCGACGGCACGACCCTCACCGCCAACGGGCAGGGTGGTGCGATCGCCGTCATTGCCGTCGCTGAGCGAGGCTCGATGTACAACCCCGGACCTGTCGTCTACATGGACAAGCTCGCCGTGGGTCCTGACGGTGCCGGCATCGTCGACATCCGCCTCCCCGTCGACCGGAATCTCACGGCGCTGGCCAAGGCCAAGGGCGTGTCGGTTCGTGATCTGACCGCCGTCGTGCTCGATCGCCCTCGCCACGACGGTCTCATCGCCACGATTCGAAGCACCGGTGCCCGGATTCGTCTGATCCGCGATGGCGATGTCGCCGGCGCCATCGCAACGGCCCGTGCCGAAAGTGGTGTCGACATCCTCTTCGGCATCGGAGGGACTCCGGAAGGTGTCATCACTGCAGCCGCCATGAAGTGCATGGGCGGCGACCTCCAAGGCCGTTTGTACGCCCGCGACGCCGAGGAGAGAGCGGCAGCAGAGGCCCTGGGTTACGACTTCGAACAGGTGCTCACCATGGACGACTTGGTCCGCTCGGACGACTGCTTCTTCGCCGCCACCGGCATCAGCACCGGCGATTTGCTTCGCGGCGTCACCTACTCGCAGAAGCGCGTACACACGCAGTCGCTCGTGATGCGAAGCCGCTCCGGCACGGTGAGGGTGATCGAAGCCGACCACTCCATGGAGAAGATGGAGTCGATCATCTAGTCGCTCGCACGATCATCATTCGATCGTGATCTGATCGAGCCCCTCCTCCGCCTCTGGATACTTCATGCCGAGCCCCTCGAGGGTTTGGACGAGAATCTCGAGCACGGCGATGTTCCGGTACCACTTCCGATCCGCAGGGATCACGTACCAGGGAGCGTCTGGTGTCGAGGTCTTCTCGAGCGCTTCTTCGAAGGCGTGCATGAAGTCGCCCCACTTGGCTCGCATGGCGAGGTCACCAGTTTCGAACTTCCAGTTCTTCTCAGGGACGTCGAGGCGATCCTGCAGGCGTTCCTTCTGCTCCTCCTTGGAGATGTGGAGGTAGATCTTGACGATCGTGGTGCCCTCGTCGTGAAGCATTCGTTCGAAGTCGACGATGTGCTCGAAGCGTTTGCGCCAACGCTTCTCCGGGACGAGATCCATGACCCGTACGACGAGAACGTCCTCGTAGTGGCTTCGGTTGAAGATGACGATCTCACCGTCGCCCGGCACCTCCTTGTGGACCCGCCAGAGGTAATCGTGAGCGAGTTCCCTGCTGCTTGGCTTCTTGAAGGCCGGCGCCCGCACCCCGGACGGATTGACGCCGTCGAAGACGTGGCGAATCGTGCCGTCCTTGCCGCCGGCGTCCATCGCCTGGAGCACCACAAGCACCCGCTGCTTTCCCTCGGCGTACAGCAGTTCCTGCAGGACTTCGAGACGGTCGTTGAGTTCGAGGACCTTGGACCGGCCGCCCTCACGGTCGTCCTTGTCCCATCCCGGCGTCGATCTGGGGTCGACCGAATCGAGGCGGAGGTTCTTGTCTGGCTTCACTCGAAAGGTGTCGATGTCGAACGTCATGCGAGGATCTTGGCATGGCTTGCGCGTATGTCGGCGATCGCCGAGGTTTTCTGATGGCGCCCGGTGCAACTCTGACAGGGTCGTTCGGGTAGGTTCTGACGGTGATTTTGGCCGAGTTGGAGATCTACCACTCCCGACCGATCGCGCCGACTCGGCGAATCGCGCTGGGAATGCGCAATCTCCCGATCGATCCCGCCCCCGGTGCGGGCGGTCTCCTGCTCGCTGCCATCGTCGCTCGTACCGGCCCCTCGGTGGAGCCCGACCTGCGCGAAGGTCTGGTGCAGCTCATCGACGATCTCGACCGTGGAGCCCGCATTCCGCAGCCGCGGGTTCGGCATCGATTCCAGACCGACCGTGTCGGCCTCTTTCGCAGTACCCACCGGCTCGTGGCTGACGGCAGCAGCCTGAGCTTCGACTTCGACGACGAGTACGGGCGCCCGGTCCAGCAGGCCATCGGCGCCATCTATGCCGCCGGCTCGCTCCCCGCTGCGGCCCGCTCCACTGTGTTCGACGTCATCCGTAGCTCTCTGGTCTGGGGCCGTCCCGTCGGCGACTCCTTCATCAGCTTCGTGATGGGTGGCAACTCGGCCAGTCTGGCCGATCTCCGGAGTTGGAACGATCCTGTTTCCTGGGCGCTCGAGATCTTCGAGCTCGCGGGCTCGCGGGACGATGCGCCGAGCCGCCGAGCCGTGCAGCGGCGATACCGGACACTGCTGCGTGGCGCCCACCCCGATCACGGAGCAGAGACCATTGGCGCCGCCGATCGCATCGCCGAGCTCAACGAGGCTCGGCGAATCCTTCTCGACGCCTGATGGCCCGCCATCGCCGCAAGGGACACGATCCCGTCGAGCGCTGCGACGATGAGATCGTCCAACGAACTCAGCTCTGGATGACAGCTCTCGGTTGAAGCGGATCGGGGTCGTCCGGGTTGAAGATCTCCAGCTCCAGCGAGGCCGTTTCCGGATAGACGGTGACGATCAGGACAACGACGATCGCCGGGGCGATCGCCATCACGGCGATGGCCGACCCGAGTGAGCCCCATCTCTCCGACAACTCGCCGACGGTCAGCAGGCCGATGGCGCTACCGGTCACGGTGATCAGGTCGATCCAACCGCCCACGCGGGCGCGAGCACGAGTCGGGAAGAGCTCAGTCTGATAGCCCCGCAACGCGGGAAAGGCGGAGGCCAGCGTCCAGAATCCGAGCGTGCCGATCAACCACAGAGCAGCGCCACTGGTGAAGAACATGATGGCGGTGAACAGCACGCCGAACCCGAGACCGAACCCGCCGATCGGTTTCCGACCGACCCTGTCGGCGGCGATCCCGGCGATCAGAACGATGAGTCCTGCGGGTGTTCCCGTGAGGAGACGGAACAGGCTGATGGCTCCTGCCGACATGCCCTGTTCGTCCCGTAGGTACTCGTTGAGCAACTGAGAGGCGGGGGAGAGGAACAGCGCGGACGCAAACGCCGAGAAGGCGATGAGGGTGAAACGTCGGCGATCCACTGGGGCTGGAGCGGCTACTTCTGATGCGCGGTCGAATCGGCGCGTCTCGGGGAGTCGACGGGCAACCCACAGCAGGGCCGGGACGAACAGGATCGGAGCGATGTAGGTCCAACGCCACGCGCGCGGGCCCAGGTCGGCCACCGGCAGCACCCACAGGACCATCCCGGCCCCGAGCCCGCTGCACATGGTCATCAAGCTGATCCCGAGCGCTCGAACGCCGGCCGGGACCTCCTCGGTGACTGCCAAGGTCAGCAGCGTCAGCAGCCCGGTGGTGAAGCCCCGACTGATTGCCTGGAAGAAGCCGAGTTGGACGAGGCTCGACGCGCTCGCGCCGAGCAAGGTGAAGACAAGGGCGCCCGCGGTGAAACCGAGGAGGAGCGGCCTGCGGCCGATGCGGTCCGCCCGCCTGATGATGATCACCGACACGATCACGCCGATACGAAGCGCAGCGAGGGTCCGGCCCTGGCTCGCATCGTTCGCGCCGAACTCCTCGGCGGCGAACGTGATGGTCTGCCCGATGAGGACTCCCATGTAGCCGGCAATGACGGCGAGCACGCTGAGGGCACCGAGGAGGCGCGCACTCACAGCCGGCAGCACCTCGGCCGGCCACCACCAGCGGCGATGGCTCGAACGATAAGTCTCCGCAAGCGCTCGCTTCATCAGAGGGTGGAACAGAGGTGCCCACAGCGGGACGTCGAGTCGGAAGTTCGTGCGCTCGTGGACGTGCGTCTGCCCGTCGCCCAGATCCTCCAGGGAAATGCGACGCTCGTAGACCCGGAACGGGCCATCGACTTGCCGGTACACCCCGTCGTCGTCGAACCGTTCGACGAGCAGGTCGGATCTCGGTCGATCGAGTTCTTCTGCTGCTGCTGTGTCGAGAACCGAGTCGACGACCGCTTCGGTCACGAGTGAGGCGGGGCGTCCGGATCGCCACGCTCGGCGAGTTTGGCATCGACGCGCCGATTCGCGATGTAGAGGAGGCTGGCGATGAGCAGCAGGGGAGCGGCCACGATCGCGATCTCGTCCCAGCCGCCCTCGTGTGCGAACAGCGGGAACAAATCGAGCGCTCCCAACGCTGTCAACACTTGTCCCGGCTTCATCCCGTGAAGCGTAGGGCGGTACCCTGGCCGACACGTTGTCGGTCTCGGCAACCCGTTCCAGCACAGAAGTGAGCCAATGTCGGAAACCCTGCTCGAAAGGAAGGTGGCCACGGTCATCGAGGTGATTCGCCCGGCGATCCAGGCCGACAATGGCGACATCTTTCTGCGTGGCGTCGATGCGGAAACCGGTGTCGTCTCGGTCGAACTGACCGGAGCCTGCGTCACGTGCCCGGTCTCCACCGTCACGCTCAAGGACGGCATCGAGCGCATTCTCACTGCACGGGTGCCCGGCGTGACCTCGGTCCAACACGTCGGCGCCGAACTGGCAGGAGCTGCTGACGAAGGCACTGCCGTTCTCATCGGCGGAGCCAAGGTCTCCCCCCTCGCTCCGTGAGCGACGCCCCCGACCTCGAAGCGATCGACCGGCTGTTCGAAGCGGCCGTTGCCGGTGAACGTCAACCCCTCGCTCGGCTGCTCTCCCACATCGAGCGTGGTGGGCTCGAGGCCCAGCGCATCGGCAAGCGAGCGTTTCCTCATGCCGGCTCCGGCTACACGGTGGGCATCACGGGCGCTCCTGGTGCGGGGAAGTCGACACTCACGTCCGCCCTGGTCAGCGAACTGCGAGCCGAGGGTCTCAAGATCGGTGTGCTGGCCATCGATCCGTCCTCGCCGTTCACCGGCGGTGCCATCCTCGGTGACCGGGTGCGGATGCAGGATCACGCACTCGATCCAGATGTGTTCATTCGATCGATGGCCACACGTGGTCATCTCGGTGGGCTGGCCCTGGCTGCTCCGGCTGCAGTGCGGATGCTCGAGGCCGCAGGGCGTTCATGGGTATTGCTCGAGACCGTCGGTGTCGGCCAGGTCGAGGTCGAAATCGTCGAAGCGGCCGACACCACGGTCGTGGTGGTCAACCCGGGGTGGGGTGACGCCATCCAGGCGAACAAGGCCGGGCTGATGGAGATCGCCGACATCTTCGTGATCAACAAGTCGGATCGGACCGGCTCGGACGACACCAGACGCGATCTCGAGCACATGCTCGACTTGTCCGGACTCGGTCATGACGAGCGTTGGCGCCCGCCGATCGTGTCGACCGTGGCCAACGTGCCCACCGGGGTCGACGATCTCTGGATGGCGATCACCGCCCATCGGGCCTTCATCGAGGCCAACGGCCAACTCGAACAGCGCAGAGTCGATCGCACCAACGACGAACTCGAGCGGATCGTGCGGGCCCGCCTCGACGCCAAGATCCAAGAACAGCGGGTGTCCGGGGCGTTCGCAGAGGCGCGCGCCGATGTGGTGGCCAGGCGACTGGATCCGTGGGAGGCCGTCGACCGCATGCTCGGCCACGAGGACTGACCCCGGAGCACTGACTCCGGCAACGCTGACTCCGCAACGCTGGCCCAAAACGGGCGACGCCCCGCCGCGAGAGGCGGGGCGTCGAGTGCTCGCAAACGAGCGGCTCAGTGAGCCAGGATCACTTGGCGAGGTTGTCGCGGATCTCGGTGAGGAGATCGACTTCGCTCGGGCCGGCTTCTTCTTCGACCTTCTTGTCCATGTTGTTGTAGGCCTTCACCAGCATGAAGATCACCAAGGCGATGAGCACGAAGCTGATGATCGTGTTGATGAATGCGCCGTAGCGGATCGCTGCTTCTTCGCAGACCTCGAGGCCGGTGGCGGCATCGACAGAACACTCTTCGCCGCCGAGGCTGATCGTGAGGTTGCTGAAGTCCGGGGCACCGAAGATGCGACCGACGACCGGCATGATGACGTCAGCCACCATCGAGTTCACGATCGGAGCGAAGGCGAGGGCCAGAATCAGGCCGACGGCTGCTTCGAAGACTCCACCCTTGTTGACGAAGTCTTTGAATTCTTGAATCATTGTTGTTCCCTTTGTTTTGTGAGTGCTTCGCACCCGCAGCCGGTGAGAGTAGCGGGTGAACCGAAGCAACTGAGTGAATGCTCTAGTGGGGACGCTCGGCTCGTCGGAAAGTCGCGAGGTATTTCGTTTACGACCGCTTTCCGAACCTTTGGCTACGGTGCGTGGATGGTTGCCGATGATGCTCTGTGCTACCGCCACCCCGATCGGCGGGCCGCCGTCGGCTGCCAGCGGTGTGATCGGCCCATCTGCTCGAGCTGCATGACTCCGGCCTCGGTCGGCTTCCACTGCCCCGAGTGCACGAAGTCGGGCGCCCAGAGGGTCTACCGGCCCGGGGATCTCGTATCGAAACCCACGCTGGTCTACGGGATCATCGGGTTGTGTGTGGCTGCGTTCGTCGCCCAGACGCTGACCGGCGAGGGCGATTGGGCCCGGGGCGAGGTGACAAACAATGGCCTGCTCTTCGGCCCTCTCGTCAGCGAAGGCGAGTACTGGCGAATCGTGACCTCCGGGTTCCTCCACGCCGGTGTCATCCACTTGGCCTTCAACATGTACGCCCTGTACATCTTCGGTCCTGCCGTCCAGCGGGCGGTCGGGCTGGCGAGGGCGATCGTGATCTATGCCGCGGGCCTCTTCGGAGGGTCGGCGGCAGTCCTGCTCTTCAATTGGGACCAGGCCACGCTCGGGGCTTCGGGTGCTGTGCTCGGTCTCGCCGGTGGTCTTGCCGGCATTCTCTGGTCGCGCGGCATCAACATCACGCAGACGTCGCTGGGGGGCATCTTCCTGCTCAACCTGGCGCTGCCGCTCTTCACCAACATCTCCTTCTGGGGGCACTTCGGTGGGATCGCCGGAGGTTTCATCGTGGCGATGGCCATGGCCACCATCGACAAGGGCCAGCGTTCGTCGCCCCTTTCCATGCAGGAGAAGAGCAGTCTCTCGCCGGCCTTGGCAGTGGGCGGAGTGCTGGTCGTTGCCCTGGCAGCGCTCGGTGTCCTCGGCGCCAACCTCGCGTTGAACTCGATCCTCTGAGCAGCCTGGCCCTGTGAGCAGGGTCAGGCCGGGCGATAGACGGAGACGTGTTTGTCGCTGTTCTGGTTGAACGGTCGGCGATCCCAGTCGCCGTAGCGCTCGACCAGAAGCAGACCGGCGTCCGCTGCGAGGGCATCGAGTTGTTCCGGAGTGGTCCAACGAAGCAGCCAGGGACGCAGCGTGATGCCTGTCGTGGTGATCTCGACGTGTTGACCCTGGATGGTCTGGGTTGCCGCATCGACCACGGTCGCAGACAGGACGAGGTCGTCTGCGCTCATTCGCGACACACCGACGGACTGGGGGGGAGCACCGGGCAACGCGGCCCCGGTGATGGCCTCGATCACGAGATGCCCGTCTGACGCCAACACGACCCCGATCCGACCGAGAAGGTCGCCCTGGGCGTCAGCGGTCGGCAGATTGAACAACGTGTTGAACGCGCAGATTGCCCCTCCGGCGGAGGCTGGGCCGCCGAAGGGAAGGTGGGCGAGGTCGGCCCGGACCCGGATGAGGTCCGGCTGGCAGCGACGCAGCATCTCGTGGCTGGCGTCGATGCCGATGACGGTGCATCCCGCCCGTCGCAGGGCAGGCACCAGCCGGCCGCTTCCGACACCGAGTTCGAGAAGCGGGCCGGTGCCGCACCGGGCGGCCATGAAATCGGCGGTTGCTTCGGCATCGGTGATCGAGCCGTACCACTGGTCGTAGACGTCAGCGAAGCCATCGCCGTAGGTGGACGGACCGAATCCCTGCATCCGTCATTGGTAGCAGGACGTTGGTCAGATGCTGCAAGCGCGGCCCGGTCGCTAGCCTTTTGCCATGCACTACCTCGATCACGCCGCCAGCACTCCCGTGCGACCGGTCGCGATCGAGACCATGGTCTCGATGCTGACCACGGAATACGGCAACCCGTCTGGAGCACACCGGCTTGCCCGTTCGGCCAATCGAGCGCTCGACGATGCTCGCGAGATCATGGCAGACGCGCTCGGTGTCGAACCCGGTGACATCGTGTTCACCAGCGGCGGCACCGAGGCTGACAATCTCGCCGTCAACGGCGTGATCGGTGCCCGCGGTGGCCTCCCGCTGTGTGTAGCTACCGAACATCACGCGGTCCTCGAACCCGTCGAACACCTGGGTGGCATCGTGGCGCCGGTTGATGCCGCCGGGCTCGTCGATCTGGAAGCTCTGGCGTCGTTGCTCGATGCATCGCCGTCTCCGGTGTCGTTGGTGTCGGTGATGCTGGTCAACAACGAGACCGGCGTGATCCAGCCCTTGGCCGCGATCCGAGACGTCATCTCTGCTCATGCCCCCAAGGCGCTTCTCCACACCGATGCCGTGCAGTCGCTCCCGTGGCTCGACCTCGCGTCTGTGGCCTCCGTTGCCGATCTGATCTCGGTCAGCGCCCACAAATTTGGCGGGCCGAAGGGCGTTGGTGTCTTGGCGGTGCGCGACGGGATCACCGTGGAACCCCTGCAACGGGGCGGTGGCCAGGAAAAGGGTCGTCGCAACGGGACGCAGAACGCTCCCGGCATCGTCGCCATGGCTGCCGCCGCCGCTGAGGTCATCGCGACGAGAGCTACCGAGATCGAGCGGATCAGCGGCTTGCGGGATCGTCTGGCCGACCGTCTGCTGGCCTTGATCCCCGGCTCCCACGAATCAGCGATTCCTGCCGGTGGCTCCCGAATCGGCAAGTCGGCCAACATCTGCCACCTCGCCTTCGAGGGGATCGAGTCCGAGGCGCTGCTGTTCCTTCTGGAGAAGCACGACATCATGGCTTCCGCGGCATCGTCGTGTTCGAGCGGTGCCCAGGACCCGAGCCACGTGCTGGCTGCGATGGGTGTGGGTCGTGAGCTGGCGGCCGGCTCGCTCCGGCTGTCGCTCGGCCACTCGTCGACCGAAGCCGACGTCGATGCCGCTCTCGAGGCCGTCCCCACCGCGGTCGCCCGTCTCCGTGACCACGCGGGGTTCGCTGCGGGAGGGCCGTCAGATGGCTGAGGTGCTGGTCGCCATGTCCGGAGGGGTCGATTCGTCTGTCACCGCGGCGCTGCTCAAGGACCAGGGCCACGACGTCGTCGGTGTCACCCTCAAACTGTGGGGTGGCGAGAGCGACTCAGGGTGCTGTTCGGTCTCTGATGTCGATGATGCTCGACGGGTCGCACAGCAGCTGGACATCGATCACCACGTCTTCAACTTCGGGGACGACTTCGACCGGCATGTGATCGACCCGTACGTCGCTGCCTGGGATCGAGGGGAGACCCCGAATCCTTGCGTCGAGTGCAATCGCCACATCAAGTTCGACAAGCTGCTCGACCGGGCGGACGTGTTGGGATTCGATCTCATCGCGACCGGCCATCACGCCCGCGTCAGCGTCCACGGCGACGGCACGCGGCGAATCGCCCGGGGCGCCGATCCGGCCAAGGATCAGTCGTACGTGCTGCACATGCTCGGCCAGGATCAGCTCCGTCGCCTGCTGCTGCCCGTCGGTGACATCACGAAGGATCGGGTTCGAGAGTTGGCGACGGAACTCGGCCTGCGCACCGCGTCCAAGCCCGACAGCCAGGACGTCTGTTTCATCCACTCGACCGGTGGGCGCAAGGCCTTTCTCGGTGACCGAATTCCCCTCCGTCCGGCGATCATCGTCGACACCGAGGGAGCGGAGGTTGGGCGGGCAGAAGCCGTGCAGCTCGTCACCATCGGACAGCGGAAGGGGTTGGATCTCGGGGGCAGCCCCGAGCGCCGATTCGTGGTCGACATCGATCGTGTGAACGACGTCGTGACCGTTGGCCCGATCGAAGCCACGTTGACCGACACGCTCGCCGTCGGTCGGATCGAGTGGAGCGCCCAACCGTTCGATGGTGACGTCCTCGTCCAGACCTCGGCCCACGGCGCACCCGCCCAGGGGCTCCTGACGGGCACATCGATCCTCTGGACGGAGCCGCATCGTCGGATTGCTCCGGGTCAGTCCATCGTCTTCTACGTCGGTGACGAGGTCGTCGGCGGCGGCATCGCTGCGTGACATCCGATCCTGCACCTCACCTCGTGCCGTGATGACCGAGCACATCGCCTCGGCCGATGCCGAACTCGCCGCCAGGATCCTCGCGAACGGTGGCACGGTCGCCATCCCCACCGAGACCGTGTACGGCTTGGCCGCCGACGCTGCTGACGACGAGGCGGTGGCCAAGATCTTTGCCGCCAAGGGTCGTCCGGCGGGTCATCCGCTGATCGTGCACGTGGCTTCGGCTGACGCCGTGTCGGCATGGGCCGACGTTTCGGATCCACGGGTCGCCGTTCTGGCCGAGGCCTTCTGGCCAGGTCCGCTCACGTTGATCCTGCCGAGGACGGATCTCGTGTCGCCCCTCGTCGTCGGCGATCGGGCGACCGTCGGGGTCCGCGTACCAGACCATCCGGTGGCATCCGCTGTGCTCCGAGCCTTCGCCGAGATCGGGAGCGGAGGAGTCGCTGCACCGTCCGCCAATCGATACGGGCATGTGAGCCCGACAACAGCGCAGCACGTGCTCGACGACCTCGACGGACGCATCGACGCAGTCGTCGACGGCGGCTCGACCTCGGTCGGTGTCGAGTCGACGATCCTCGAGCTCATCGGGCCGGCGCCCACGCTGTTGCGGCCCGGTGGGGTTTCGCGTGTCGGCATCGAGGAGGTGCTCGGCCTGCGGGTGCTCGACGGACGAGGTGGACCGTCGCGGGCCGCGGGGATGATGGCCTCGCACTACGCGCCGCGTGCCGAGGTGCGAGTGGTCTCGGTCGACGAGGTCGTTGACGTCATCGACGGGCCCGGTCCCGTCGCCGTGATCGGTCCGGTCCACGACCTCGACCTCGGTGAGGTCGTCGAGCTCTGGTTGCCCGAGGACTCGATCGGCTTTGCTCGCGGCTTGTATGACGCCCTACGGGCTGCCGATGCTCTCGGAATGGCACGAGTCGTCGTCGTTCCGCCGATGCATGGGCCGCTCGTCGAGGCGGTCCTGGATCGTCTGGCCAAGGCGGCGAACCCTCGGTAGTTTGGCTGTACCACGAGGTTGGAGGGCCCGGATGAGACACTGGTATGTGAGGCTGGCGGCGGCATTGGCGGCGCTGCTGCTCGTTGCGGGATGTGGTGGAAGCGACGATTCGATCGAGGACGCGACCGGCGACGTCTCCGACGCGATCGCAGGTGGTGACGAAGAGGAAGCCGTTGAGGCGATCGACGACCTCGTCGACGAGTTGGAGGAGACTCAGGCGGCCCAGGGCGGTGGATCCGCATCGCTGACGGTGGCCGGACAGACCTACACCTTCGACTCCGTGCTCTGTGCGTTCGGCCCAGACCAGATCGGTCAAGAGGGGGCGGAGTTCGTCCTGTCTGCCATCCAGGATGGCGCGCAGCTCTACTTCTCGATCGACTCGTACGGACACAGCGTGTCGCTCGACGACATCGAGGATTTCGAGAACCCGAGCGTCAGCTGGTCGTCGACTGGTGACGGGTTCATCCAGGTCGACGGGAAGTCGGCCGGCGGCGAGGCCGGCTTCATCGACGGCACCACCGAGAGTTTCGAGGAGCAGTCAGGGTCGTTCGAGGCAACCTGTCCTTGAGCGCCATGAGTCGGTGCGTGCCCCGGGTCTAGGCTGCCGTCATGGACAGTTACTACCCGCCGGTCGGAGCCGAGCCGATGGACGCCGTTCGGTCGATCGAGGACGAGCGGTCTCATCGGAAGACCCAGTGCGCCATTGGCTACCGCATCTTCGGCGCCAATCGCTGGGGACAGTTGGGCGACGGGCACGTCAGCGCCCGCGATCCCGGGTTCGCCGACCACTTCTGGGTGCTCGACTACGGCATCCCGTTCACCGAGGCCACGGTCGGACGTTTGGTGCTGGTCGGCCCAGATGGACGGGTGGCCGAAGGAGTTGCCGGTTCACCGAAGGGTGCGCCGAACACCGCCGGCTACAACATCCACTGGCCCATCCTGGCCGCGAGGCCGGACTGCGTCAGCGCGGCTCACACGCACACGGCGTACGGAACGCCGTGGTCGGCCAACGTCGAACCGTTCCGGGCGCTCAGTCAGGAGTCCACGTCGTTCGTGTTCGACCAGTCGCTGTTCGACGACGAGGAGGTCGAGGTGCTCACGGTCGAGGGCGGCGAGCGCATTGCCCGCACGATCGGAGCCACCAAGCTGTGCATCTTGCGCAACCATGGTCTCCTCACGGTCGGACAGACGGTCGAGGAGGCAGTCGGCTGGTTCGTCGCCGCCGAGCGGGTGGCCGAGGTCCATGTCAAGGCGCCGAACGGCAAGGCGATCAGCGATGAGGCGGCCAAGGTCGCGGCAGCAACGATGGACCCGCACGATGTCGGGTGGCGAAACTTCCACTGGTTGGCTCGTGCCCTCGTTCCGGACCCGAGCGTCGTCCAGGACTGAACGGTTTCCCAGGCGGCTGTCGTAGGGCTCGCGTAGCATCGGCGCATGGTCGAGGTGATCTTCGCCAAAGCGTTCCAGCGTCATGTCGATTGTCCGCCGGCATCGATCGAGGGCGTCACGATCGGTGCCGTGTTCGACACGTACTTCGCCGATCATCCGCTGGTGCGCAGTTACGTCCTGGACGACGGCGGCGCAATCCGCAAACACGTCGCTGTCTTTCACAATGACGAGCTGATCAATGACCGGACGAACCTCTCGGGCCAAGTCGGCGACGGCGATCGAATCCACGTGTTCCAAGCACTCTCTGGAGGCTGAATCATGAATCACAACGCGGTTGGCGACACAATGGCGCTCATCGGCACCCGCAAGGGTCTGTTCACCCTCGACGTCGTCGATGGCACGCCCACGCTTTCGGGTCCGGCGTTCGCCGGTGCTCCGGTCACCAACGCAATGCGCGACCCTCGCGATGGCGCGTGGTACGTCTCACTCGATCACGGTCACTTCGGGGTGCATCTGCATCGCAGCGACGACGGGGGTGCAACGTGGGTCGAAATCGCGGCACCGGAGTACCCGGCCAAACCGGCGGGTGTCTCCGAGGTCAACCCGATGTCGCAGAAGGAGTTGGTCTGGGCCACCAAGCTGGGGTGGATCATCGAGCCCGGACATCCTGACGACACAGGGGTGTTGTGGTGCGGCACCATTCCCGGCGGGCTGTTCCGCTCGGAGGACCGCGGCGATTCTTGGCATCTGGTCGAGTCGCTCTGGAACTTGCCGGCCAGACAGAAGTGGTTTGGCGGCGGCTTCGACGATGCCGGTGTGCATTCGATCAGCGTCGACCCGCGTGGTGCCGGGCGTCTCGTTGTGGGCGTGTCGTGTGGGGGAGCCTGGCGTACAGACGACGGTGGCGAATCATGGACGGTCGCGGCACGCGGCATGCGGTCGGATTTCGTGCCTCCGGATCTCGAAGACGATCCGGACACGCAGGATCCGCACCGCATCGTTCGCTGTGCGGCGTCTCCTGACGCTTTGTGGACGCAGCATCACTGTGGGATCTTCCGCTCGATCGACAACGGCACCTCGTGGTCCGAGATCGAAGAAGCCGGACCGTCGACCTTCGGATTCGCAGTCGCCGTCCACCCGTCTGATTCGGAGACCGCCTGGTTCGTCCCGGCGGTGAGCGATGAGGTCCGGATTCCGGTCGATGGCCGGCTCGTGGTGACTCGCACCCGCGACGGAGGCGCATCGTTCGACGTGTTGGCCCAGGGCTTGCCGGACACATCGGCGTTCGATCTGGTCTACCGCCATGGCCTCGAAGTCGATCCGAGCGGAACGAAGCTGATCATGGGTTCAACGACTGGGAGCCTGTGGTGGAGCGATGACTCCGGCGATTCGTGGACGACCGTCTCGTCCAATCTGCCGCCAGTCGCCTCGGTTCGTTTCTGCTGATCTTGACGGATAGGTAAGCTATCGCTAACCTATTGGCGTGGACCTGCTCGATGCAATCTCCGAACCGCGCCGACGTGAGATCCTTGCCCGCCTCGCCGAGCTCGGCGAGGCCTCCGTCAGCGCCATCACCGAATCCTTCGACATCACGCGACCGGCGATCTCCCAGCACCTCAAGGTGTTGAAGGAGGCCGGCATCGTGACCGAACGCCGGTCGGGGCGTCATCGCCTGTACCGCCTCGACCCTGACGGGTTGAGCCGAGCCCGGGCGGCCATCGAGGTCTTCCTCGTCAACGAACTCGACGACATCGAGTCGTCGGCCAGAGCCGTCAAACCCAGCATCATCGGACCGAAGGAACCCCGCTCATGAGCAACACATCCGTCGACACCACCGCGATCTCGTTCGAGCGAGTCATCGATGCATCACCGGACGAGGCCTTCAGCTTGTTCACCCAGCCGGAGCGACTCCGTCGATGGCAGGTGGTCAGCGCCGCTGTCGATCTTCGCGTCGGTGGCGACTTCCGTTACACCATGACGCCAGGCCACATCGCCGGCGGCACGTTCACCGAGATCGCCCCGGGCAAACGCATCGTCTACACGTGGGGCTGGGAGGATCTCGCCGACCTCCCGCTCGGGTCGTCGACGGTTGTCGTCGAGTTCGAGCCTGTCGGGGACAAGACGCGTGTTCGCCTCACCCATCAAGGATTGACCGCAGAACAACAGGACTCCCACAGCGAGGGGTGGACTCACTTCATGGATCGGCTCGAGAGCGCGGCGAGCGACGGCGATGCCGGTCTCGATCCGTGGACCAGCGGTGGTGATGAGCCCGATCACCTGTTGGCAGCCGAAGCGAGCTGGGCGCTGTGTCGGCACGTGATGTCGGCCCTCACCTCGGAGGACCGCGTGCGGCCGACACCATGTGAGGCGTACACCGTTCACGATCTCGTCGAGCACCTGATGGGTAGTCTGCGTGGTCTTGGCGGAATGGCCGGAGCCGAGATCCCCGAATCGATCGAGGCCGTGTCGGCCGAGGACTACATCGCTCAGGCCGCCGAGCCGGCGCTCGCCGCGTGGCGGGCTCGAGGGATCGAGGGAATGGTGCCGTTCGGAGGTGGCGATGCGCCGGCGGTCGTGCCGGTGGGAATCCTCAGCCTCGAGTTCTTCATCCACGCCTGGGATTTCGCGAAGGCCACAGGTCAGCCCTTCGAAGCGCCCGAACCGCTCACGGCCTTCGTGGCCGGTGTCGCCGAGCAGGTCATCCAGCCGGACAACCGAGGCGAGGGCAAAGGATTCGCCGCTGCCGCCGAGACGACGCACGATGACACCGTCGCCAAGCTGATGGCGTTCACGGGGCGAACCACCTGATTCTGCAGTGCGGGTCAGGCGATCCTGATGCCCCGGACTCGTGCCTCGTGCAGGAGCTGGCCGGGAAGGGTCGGCGTGAACACCAAGCGGTAGGCGCTGAACGTGTCGACGCCCTGTTTCGCCCGCAGTGCGAGCGGCACCTTCTCCTTGGTCTCGACCAACAGCGCAAGGCCGAGTGCTCCGCCGCTGAGGTCGAGCATCTCGCCCTTGTCGAGGGGTGTCGGCCCCAGGCTGGCGATGTCGCTGCGCCGAATCAGCAGTGATTCAGCCAGCGACCACGGGTCGTGGATGACAAATCCGGCCGGGACGAACACGATCCACCGGCGGGAGAGCTGGTGCAGTGAGCGCGCCCCCCGCCAACATGCGGCCAACCCGACGAGCAGGAGCGGCACGCCGAACAACGCTTGGCCGGCGGCGATCAGCAGGGCGCCGGTCGCCGTCGCTCCGAACATGATGAACCAGGTCAGCTGGATTGGGCCGAGTAGCAGGGCCGCTGGCGGCCGAAGTGCGAGTCGGCGCTCCGGGCCGTAGGAGGATCCATTGACCATCGGATCGCCGGTCTGAGGGAGCATCACTGCGGCGAGGGCGAGGGCTGTCGCCGCGACGGCGCCGATGGTGGCGGCAGTCCAGTCGCCGAGAGCAACCGTGCCGTAGAGGGTCGCTGCGGCGATCGAGGGCGCGACGAAACGGAGCACGGTCAGCCCGACGGTCGACGGCGCGAGTAACGCAACCAGACCGGCGAACCACATCACCCACAGCCCGACCTCGGCGACGGTGGCCACTGGAGTCGAGCGAACGTCGAGGAAGGAGCGGACACCCGGCCCGGCGAGGAGAGGCAGGGCCAACCACGCGACCCGCATGGGCCAGAGGCCGAGCGATTGGATCAGCGATGAGGTCGGGCGTGCCATCGGCGAACAGTGTGCCGGGAACGCCGCCGACAGGGAAGCCCACGTCTCACCCGCTGGCTACGCTCGCTCGGGTGAGCGAGGACACCGACCAGGCGGCACGACGGATCGACGAACTGCGGGCCACGATCGCCCACCACAACCAGCGCTATCACGAACTCGACGCGCCTGAGATCCCCGACGTCGAATACGACCAGTTGGTGCGTGAGCTCCAGGCACTCGAGGCCGAGCACCCCGAGCTCGCAACCGACGATTCTCCGACCGCTCAGGTCGGCGGCGCGCCATCGGCAACGTTCGCCCCCGTCGAGCACACGGTCCCAATGATGAGCCTCGACAACTCCTTCGACCACGACGAGCTGCGCGCGTGGGCCGACCGTGTCGCACGGGGTCTCGAGGTTGCTCCCGATGCGGAGATCGGGTTCATGTGCGAGCTCAAGATCGACGGCATCGCACTGTCCATGCGCTACGAGAACGGCGAGCTCGTGCAGGGAGCCACCCGGGGCAACGGCCGTGTCGGCGAGGACATCACGGCCAACATCCGCACTATCGACGTGATCCCGAAGTCCATCACCGGTTCGAAGGTTCCGCAGATCCTGGAGGTGCGGGGCGAGGTCTATCTTCCCGTCGCCGAGTTCGATGCGCTCAACGAGGCACAGGAGGCGGCCGGCCAACCCCGCTACGCCAACCCTCGCAACACTGCGGCCGGCTCGCTGCGGCAGAAGGACCCGGCCGTCACCGCCAGCCGGAATCTCGCCTTCTGGGCGTATCAGCTGGGCCAGGTCGAGGGAGGGCCGGATCTGCCGACCCATGGTGCGGCGCTCGATTGGCTCGGGGAGTTGGGGTTCCCCGTGAACCCCGAGCGTCGTGCGGCAGCGACCATCGCCGATGTCGTGGCGTTCACCGAACATTGGCAGGAACATCGCCATGATCTGAGCTACGAGATCGACGGTGCGGTCATCAAGGTCGACTCACTGAACCAGCAACGCATGCTGGGCTCGACTGCGCGTGCGCCGCGCTGGGCCATGGCCTTCAAGCTCCCGCCGGAGGAACGGACCACCAAACTGCTCGACATCCAAGTGTCGATCGGTCGGACCGGCAAGGCCACCCCCTTCGCAGTGTTGGAGCCGGTGTTCGTCGGGGGATCGACAGTTCAGATGGCGACGTTGCACAACGCCGACCAAGTCGCGATCAAGAACGTTCGGCCCGGCGACACCGTGATCGTCCGCAAGGCGGGTGACGTGATCCCCGAGGTCCTTGGTCCCGTGCTGGCAGAACGGCCCGCCGACCTGCCGGAATGGCACTTCCCCGTGGAGTGTCCAACGTGCGGCCAGACGCTTGTCAGGCCGGAGGACGAGGCACACACGTTCTGCGTGAACCCGCTCTGCCCGGCCCGCCAACAGACGCAGATCGAATACTTCGCCAGCCGCTCGGCCATGGACATCGAAGGGATGGGGGAGAAGGTCGTTTCTCGCTTCATCGAGGAGGGCATCATCGCCGACATCGGTGACGTGTTCTTGATGGACTTCGACCAGATCGCAGCTATCGAGCGGTTCGGTGAGACCACCGTCGACAACCTGCGCAACGCTGTCGAGGCCGCTCGGCATCGACCGCTCGCCTCCCTCCTCGTCGGGCTCGGCGTTCGCCACTTCGGGCCGTCTGGCGCCGAACTCCTCGCTGGCCACTTCGGGCATCTCGACGCCATCGCCGCCGCCTCCCCTGAGGAGATCGCTGCGATCGACGGGGTCGGGCCCGTCATCGCCGCCAGTGTCTCGGCGTACTTCACTTCCGAGAAGGCGCAGTTGCTGGTCGACAAGTTCCGGCGTGGCGGGGTGAATCTGCAAGGTCCGGATCGGTCAGATGTCGCCCCGGTGCTCGATGGCAAGGCGATCGTGGTGACGGGCTCGCTCGAGGGGTTCTCGCGAGACTCTGCGGCGGACGCCATCAAGAGCCGAGGAGGCAAGAATCCGGGGTCGGTGTCGAAGAAGACGTTCGCCGTGGTCGTCGGAGAGTCGCCGGGTGCGTCCAAGGTGACCAAGGCCGAGGAGTTCGGGATCCCGATGATCGACGAGGCCACCTTCGTCGCCGTCCTCGAGACCGGCGACCTCCCCACCTGACGATTGGGGTCCGACCCCAAAAGGCGGGGTCAGAAATCGAAGGTGTCAGGACGGGAGCGAAGCCGACAGTTCTGCGGACCTTCCTCGACCCGGAAGATGCACGCTGTCACTCGGTTGTTCGTCGGGCGAAGGATTGTTCCGAAGGGGCAATCCTCCTCCGGGCCCCAGGTGACCTGACCCTGGGATGCTCCGGCCGAAATGGCCGTGGCGTCTGGCGTGCCGTCACCGTTGTTGTCGATCGAGACGAGCTGATTCGTCTCCTCGGCCGGGATGGCGATGCCGTTGATGGTGAGCAGCGCCGAGTAGCCGGGGATCAGGTCGACCCCTACCGGTTCGCTGCACGCCGAACCCTCGCCGGCGAGCGGGAACCATCGCTCGATCGGGTTGATGTCGAGCGCTTCGGTCGGGGCGTTCGGGTCATCGACGCGCTCGCCACCGCCGTCGACCGGGCTGCCGCTGAAGGTCGGCCCGGCCACCGAGGTGTCACCCGAATACGCGATGGCAACGCCGAGGCAGGCGAACGCGACGAGCACGGCGGCCCCGACGATGATTCGCTGGCGAACGGTCACAGACCAAGTGTGCCCCGATTGAAAGGTCAACGGGCAGTCGGGTGGACGGGCCGCTCAATCCGGGGGTACCTGCTACCGCACAGCGTGGTCGGTACCATTCCCTCCGTGTCCGTGGAGTCCTCGTCCTTGCGCGCCGATCAACGCGCCGATTCGCCCCGCCAGGTAGTGCTCGGTGCGCGCTACGTACTCGGCCGCCTCGTCGGGCAGGGCACCTCGGCTCGGGTCTACACCGCCACCGACCGTTCTCTCGGCCGCAAGGTCGCCGTCAAGCTTCTGCACGAGGGACTCGCCGCCGACGGCCCGTTCCGTCGGCGATTCGAGAGTGAAGCACGCCACGCCGCCTCGTTGAACCACCCGAGCCTGCTCGCCATCTATGACTGGGCCGAGGGCGATCAGGTGTACCTGGTCACCGAGCTGCTCGAAGGCGGGTCGTTGCGAGCAATGCTCGACGAAGGCCATCTCCTGACACCGTCGCAAGCAGTGCTGGTCGGTCTCCAGGCGGGAAGCGGCCTCGCCCACGCCCACAAGGAGGGTTTCGTCCATCGCGACATCAAACCGGCGAATCTCATGTTCACCGGCTCCGGCCGCCTCAAGGTGGCCGATTTCGGCATCAGCCGGGCGGTGGCCGAGGCTTCGTGGACCGAGCCGGACGGCGCGTTGATCGGAACTGCCCGCTATGCGGCACCCGAACAGGCGCTGGGTCGAGGCATCGATGGTCGAGCCGATATCTATGCGCTCGGTCTCACGCTGATCGAGGCGCTCACCGGTGAGGTGCCGCTGGTTGGCGCCAATCCGCTCGCCACGATGGTCCTGCGTCAGGATTCCGATGTCGACGTCGATCCTGCTCTCGGTGCGCTTGGCGAGGCGCTGGCCAGAACCGGCCGTGCCAGCGCCTCCGAACGCCCCGATGCGGCGGAGTTCGTGACCCTGATGGAAGCTGTTGCGTCGACGCTGCCGAGGCCGGGTGATCTCCCGCTCGCCGGACTGCCTCCAGCAGCAGCCGACGACGTCGTCGTGTTGGGTCCCGAACGCGACGAGCTGGTGTTGGCCGATCGCGCCGTCGTCCATGGGACCGAGGCCGACCCGACCGTGCCCATGCCGACATCGGAAGGCAGCACGACGAGCGACTCGGCCACTGCGTTGAGCGGCACTGCGTTGAGCGGCGCTGCGTTGAGCGGCGCTGTGTTGACAGACGCTGGACCGGTTGGAATTCCTCCATACGACGATGAAGCCGATCCGGAGGACCATCCGAGGACCGGGCATCGCTGGTGGTGGGCGCTCATCGCGCTGTTGACCCTCGGTGGCGTGGCCGTGGTGCTCAACGCCACGGGAGCTCTTGATGCCGTGTTCGAGGAGGTCATCCCCGAGCCGGTCACCTTCCCAGTGGGGACCTACGTGGGCCGTGACATCGACCTCGTCACTGCCGAGATCATTCAGAACGGTTGGACTGTCGAGTCATCGGTCACTCGGGCCGACGACTCCGTGCCAGGTGAGGTCCTCACTCAGGCGCCCGCCGCCGGGGTACAGCTCGAGGAGGGCAGCATCGTGGTGCTGCTCGTTTCCGAGGGTCTGCTGTTGCACGACGTCCCGGCGCTGGAGGGTCTCCTCCTGGCCGATGCAGAAGAAGCGCTGGCGACGGAAAATCTCGTCGTCGGAGCCGTGGAGCGGACGTTCGACGAAGTCGTCCCGGATGGGACCGTGCTGAGCTCGTCTGCGGTGCCCGGTGAGCAGGTCGAGACCGGCGAGAGCATCGATCTGGTCGTGAGCGCCGGGCCCGAACCCCGCATCCTGCCCGCTCTCGCCGGCAGAACGCAGGCCGAGGCAGAAGCGGTGCTCGCCGAGCTCGGACTGGTCGTCGTCGTGGCCGAGGACTACTCCGAATCAGTGGCGAAGGGCTTGGTCATTGGCAGCGATCCGGTGGCCGAAGCCTCCGTCGAGCGAGGTGCCAGCGTCACGATCGTGGTGTCGCTGGGACTGCCGTTCATCACGGTTCCCGATGTCTCGGGGCTGTCAGCGGCCGAGGCTGCTGATCAGTTGGCTGCCCTCGGATTCGTGGTGAGCGACACCGATGGACCGCCAAACCGCGACGTCATCGCCACCGATCCACCGGCCGGCGACGTGCTGCGGAAGGGTTCGGAGATCGTCATCTTCACCCGTCGACGCTGATTCGTCGCCCTCGTCGATTGGACCTACCGTGAGGCCACGTGACTCGCCGCGACCCACTCCCTCCTCGCGCTGAGCGCGACGGTACAGACGAGGAACGCTTCAGCTCGCTCACGCGATTCGGATCGGGAAACTTCCCGGTACCGATCCTGCCCTGGGGGCTGATCGAGACCAGACGTCGGGTGGCCAAACGAGCGCAGGCTCGCGACAGCTTCGCCTCCATCGCCCTCACCGTGGTGCTGACGGCCATGTTCATGGTGAATCTCAGCGTGACGGCGATCGCCGTCGCCGTTCCGAAGATCGCAGACGAGTTCGGGGCCGCGCAGTCGACCATCGTGTGGGCGGTCACGGGACCGATTCTGGTCAGCGCCGTGCTCGGGCCCACCTTCGGCAAGCTGGGTGACCAACGGGGCCATCGCTCGGTCTTCCTCTTCGGACTCGTGCTCAACGCCTTCTTCACGATCATGATCGCCGCCTCGTGGTCAGCCGGCTCGTTCGTGGTGTTCCGCCTGCTGGCTGCGGTCGGCGGAGCGGCCATCGGTCCATCTGCCCTTGCGTTCATCAATCGTTTGTTCGCTCCTCGGGAACGCGCCGTCGCCCTCGGCTGGTGGTCATTCGTCGGCGCCGGGTCACCGGTCATCGGTGTGGTCGCCGGTGGTCTGATCATCGACAAGATCGATTGGCGTTGGGTCTTCATCGGTCAGGCACCGCTGGTGTTCCTGGCCGCCGTTCTGGCCGGCTTCATTCTCCCCGAGACGACACGGCAGCCGACCGCATCATTCGATCTGCGCGGCGCAGCGACGTTGGGTCTGGGAGTCGGGGGCATCCTCGTTGCGGTGACGCTGGCGGCAGCCGGACCCTTCGAACCGATCGTGATCACGTTTGCGCTCCTGGGCGTCGCAGCGATCGTCGCCTTCGCCCGGATCGAGCGCCGCAGCGATCATCCGCTGATCCCGCCCCACTACTGGACCATGCCCGGCTTCGTCGTCCCGACCGTGACGTTGGCCCTGTTGTTCGCTGCCTACATGGGCAGCTTCGTTCTTGCTCCCCTGATGCTCCAGAGCGTGGCCTTCGGCGCGACCGCCGCAGTCACGAGCCGGGTGATCATTGCCCGCCCGCTCATGTTCTCGCTGACCGGGCCTGTCACCGGTCGGCTCGTCGAACGCGTGGGCGAGCGGATCCTCGCTGTCGGTGGTGGCTTGTCGATCGCACTGTCGATGCTGCTGTTGAGTCGCGGCGTGTCCGGCGGCTCCTTGGCCATGGTTGCATTTGCGCTCGGTCTCGCCGGTCTCGGCATGGGGGCAGCTGCTCCGATCCTCACGGCCACGGTCGCCAACAGCGTGAGCGATCAGGACCTCGGCGTTGCCGGTGCAGCGCAACAGATGCTGCAACAGGTCGGGCTGGTGGTCGGCGTTCAGGTGCTCCAGGCAGTGCAGTCGAGCATCGAGGGTGATGGGCGCACCGGGGCAGCCCAGGTCGCAGCCGTCGTTGACAGCTACCAGGTGGCCTTCCTGATTGCGGCCGGCGTCGCCATGCTCGGCGTGGCCGTTTCGATGACGCTGCCGAAGCGAGGTCAGTCGGCCGAGGTGATGGCGGAGAGCCGCTGATACATCTCTATCGCTGCGCCGTTGGGGGGTTCGGCCTGCAGCGCCATGAGTCGGGACACGTCGCCCTCGACGAGGATCTTGCCGGCGAAGAAGGCTTGCATGACCGCTTGTGGATCGCGCGTGACGAACGCGGCCTTTGCTGTTGCGTAGTCGACGGTGATTGTCAGCTCGGCATCGTCGAGGTGGCCCTTCTCGACGATGAGGTCGCCGTCGGAGCTGTCGATGTGGCCGTGCAGGGGGCCGTCTGGCCGGTGGCCGATGTCGGTCACGACCACGTTCATCCGCACCGCAATCGGCGGGGCGGGGATCTGATCGTCGAACTCGGCACGAAGCGCGCGAGCGTTGTCGATCCAGCGATCGGAGAGAAAGGGTTCGGGCTGTGTCACGCAGGCTCCGGGTGGACTCGACAGTGCCTGCACGCTACATCCGGCGAGCCGTTCGCGACATGTCGAGTTTCGGTTCGTTCTCGACCCATTGGCCGGTGTTCGCGGGTGGGCTAACGTCGCCGGATGGCGTCGACGGACTCTCCACCCGCTCAGCGAAAGACGGGCCGCCAGCAGCGGATCGAGACTCGCGAGCGGAACCCGGTCTGGAAGAACCCGCCGATGATGATCGACATGATGGAGTGCATCAACTGCGATGCCTGCCTTCGTGCCTGCCCGAAGCCCTTGGGTGCGATCTTCAACCACAGCATCGACGTCGTCATCGTCCCTGAGCTGTGTTCTGGCTGCGACAAGTGCCTGCCGGTCTGCCCGGTCGACTGCATCCACCCCGATCCCGACTGGACGCCGGCTCCCGATGATTGGTGGCACGAGCCGCTCAACGACGATCCGTACTCCTGAAGAATCGTCCTCGGTCCTCCCCGGATCGTCGATAGCTTTGCCCAGGTGGCAGATCAAGAGTCAGAACACGTCGTGTTGACCACCGAGGACGTGGCCAAGGTTGCAGACCTCGCCATGCTCGAGTTGACCGAGGAGGAGCTGGCGACGTTCACCGGGCAGCTGGCAGCCATCCTCGAGCATGCCGCTGATGTCGAGGCCCTCGACGTCGGCGACGTTGCTCCGACCCACCATCCGTATCCGCTGCGGAACGTCTTCCGAGATGATGTCGTGGAGGCAGCCGATATCAGCGACGAGGCGTTGGCGGCAGCCCCGGACTCCGAAGCGCACCAGTTCAAGGTGCCCCCGGCACTCGGCGAGGAGATGTGATGTCAGACGGTTCGAGCAGCCACGGTCTGCCGACCACGGCGGTCGGTATCGCCGCCGCGGTCAATGCCGGGGACATCCTGGCCGTCGACGTGGTCGACGCCCACCTCGAAGCAATCGAGCGACGAGAATCCGAGATCCACGCCTTCAACTGCGTGTTGGCCGACTCGGCCAGGGCCGCAGCGAAAGCCGTCGACGACCGAATCGGGAAGGGCGAGCAGGTTGGCCCGTTGGCCGGTGTGCCGATCGCGTTGAAGGACAACATGTGCACGCGGGGCGTCCCCACGACCTGTTCTTCGAAGATCCTCGATGGGTGGAAGCCGCCGTACGACGCCACAGCAGTCGAGAAGGTGGCTGCAGCCGGGGCCGTCGTCGTAGGTAAGACCAACCTCGACGAGTTCGCGATGGGCTCTTCCACGGAGAACTCCGCCTTCGGTCCGACCAAGAACCCGCTCGACACGAGCCTGGTTCCCGGTGGCTCGTCTGGAGGGTCGGCGGCTGCCGTGGCGGCCGGATTCGCGCCGATCTCGCTCGGTTCCGACACCGGTGGCTCGATTCGCCAGCCTGCCGCGCTCTGCGGCGTGGTCGGGTTCAAGCCGACCTACGGCGCTGTGAGTCGCTATGGGCTCATCGCTTTTGCGTCATCGCTCGATCAGATCGGGCCGTTCGCCAGATCCGTGGCTGATGCCGCCACCCTGTTCGACGTGATCGCCGGTCATGATCGGCGCGACTCAACCTCGATTCCAGAAGCGATCGAGCCGACGGTGCCTCACCTCGACGACGGTGTGGCCGGTCTGCGGGTCGGCATCATCTCGGAGCTGGCGGGGTCCGGCGACCTCGCTGATGGTTTCGAACCCGAGGTGCTCGCCCAGACGATGGCTGCAGCTGATGCTCTTGCTGCTGCGGGAGCAACCGTTGGCGAGGTCTCGGTGCCGTCGACGATCTACGGTCTCTCGGCGTACTACCTGATCGCACCAGCCGAAGCGTCGTCGAATCTGGCCCGCTACGACGGTGTTCGCTACGGCCATCGGGAGACGGGCGCAGCCAACACGGCCGGGATGATGAAGGCGTCTCGCACCGCTGGTTTCGGTGCGGAGGTGAAGCGCCGGATCATGCTCGGGACCTACGCCCTGAGTGCCGGGTACTACGACGCCTTCTACGGAAAGGCGCAGCGGGTCAGGACCCTGATCATCGATGACTTCGCTCGGGCCTACGAGGACTTCGATGTCCTGATCTCCCCGACCTCGCCATGTGTCGCGTTCCCCTTCGGATCGAAGGACGATCCGCTTGCGATGTACCTCAATGATGTCGCAACCATTCCGTCGAACCTGGCAGGCCATCCTGCAATTTCGGTGCCTTTCGGCTCGGGGCGAGAGGGACTCCCGGTCGGTGTGCAGGTGCTTGGACCGCTGTTGAGTGAGTCCCGACTGATGGCTGTCGGTGCGGTCCTCGAAGCGGTCAATGCGAGCCGTCGATCGGAGGTGGCGTCATGAGCAACCAGGAGCACGCCATCGAACAGCCGGTGTCGAGCACGCTGCTCAGCGCGTGGACCGTCGACTCGACGGTTCCCCGCGAAGCCACATCGCTCGATGACGCATGGGAGATGGTGATCGGACTCGAGGTCCACGCCGAGCTCGCCACCAAGACCAAGATGTTCTCGCCGGCCCGCAACCACTTCGGTTCGGATCCGAACACGAACGTCCATCCTGTCTGTCTCGGCCTGCCGGGCACCCTGCCGGTGGTCAACGGCAAGGCTGTCGAGCTCTCGATTCGCCTCGGGTTGGCCCTCAACTGCACGGTGCAGCGCTGCGTGTTCGCCAGGAAGAACTACTTCTATCCGGACATGCCGAAGGACTACCAGATCAGTCAGTACGACCGACCGCTGAACATCAGTGGGTGGCTGGAGCTTCCGTCCGGCTATCGCGTGCGGGTCGAGCGGGCCCACATGGAAGAGGACACCGGGAAGAGCACCCACATCGGTGATTCCGGTCGCATTCACGACGCCGGTTACTCGTTGGTCGACTACAACCGGGCCGGGGTCCCCCTGCTCGAGATCGTGTCCCATCCCGACATCCGCGGCCCAGAGGAGGCCAAGGCGTATGTCGCTGAGCTCCAGCGAATCCTCATCGCGACCGAAGTGTCAGACGGCAAGTTCGAAGAAGGCTCGCTTCGGGTCGATGCGAACATCTCGGTTCGTCCCGCCGGTTCGGACGAGCTTCGGACGAGATGTGAAGTGAAGAACGTGAACTCGCTGCGTTCGCTCGGCCGGGCAATCATGTACGAGGCCAAGCGGCACGTGGACCTCTACGAGTCCGGTGATCGGCCAGTGCAGGAGACGCGCCACTGGGATGAAGAGGGTGGCCGAACCCGGGCCGGACGCTCCAAGGAGCAGGCCGAGGACTACCGCTATTTCGCTGACCCTGACCTCGTCCCGGTCGACCCGTCGCCAGAATGGATCGAGGAGATCCGGGCGTCCCTGCCGGTGTTGCCTCGTGAACGACGGATGGGTCTGGTCGAGCGGGGAGTGGACGCCGATCAGGCGGCGCTCGTCGTCGAGAAGGACCTCGACGGTCTGGCGATCGCGGCGATCGAGGCCGGCGCCGAGGCAGGCAAAGCAGTCAACCACGTGATCAACAATCTGTCGGTCGATGAGGGTGCCAGGTCGCTCGATCCTGCGGCGTTTGCCGCCCTCGTCTCGATGGAGACCGGTGGCGAGTTGACGTCGACCCAGGCCAAGACGGTGCTGGCCGAGATGGTCAGCTCAGGTGGATCGCCGGCGGACATCGCGGCGGCGATGGGTTTCGAGGCAATGGACACGTCCGAACTCGAAGGTTTGATCGCCGACCTGATCGCCGAGAACGGCGACGAGTGGGAACGCTTCGTCAACGGCGACGATCGCGAACGAGGCAAGATGCAGGGCTTCTTCACCGGTCAGATCATGAAGGCCACACGCGGCCAGGCCGACGGCAAGGTCGTGAACCAGATCCTGAACTCCCGCCGCTGAACCCCCGCGATTGGGGGGTCAGACGGCGATGGGGGAGGCGGGTACCGAGGCGAACGTCGCACCGCTCGCTGCGAGCTGCTCGATGAGGGCGGCCGGCTTCCAGAAGTCGCCGTACTCCGCCTGCAGGGCTTGGAGCCGTTCCAGCACCTTGTCGAGGCCCATCTGGTCTGCGTAGAACATCGGGCCACCCCGGTAGGCGGGCCAGTTGTACCCGGTGATCCAGATCATGTCGATGTCCGATGACCGAATTGCCTTGTGTTCCTCGAGGATCTTGGCTCCCTCGTTCACCATCGGGAGGACCAACCGCTCGATGATCTCCTCCTGGGTGAACGCAGTGTCTCCAGAGCGCGGCTCTTTGCCTGCCTTGGCCGCGAACTCCTTCACGATCTCCTCGGTGATCGGCGAAGGCGTCGGAGTCCGGTTCTCGTCGTAGTCGTAGTAGCCGGCACCGTTCTTCTGGCCACGCCGATCGAGCTCGCACAGACGATCACGGATCGTGAGACCCTTGGACTTCTCCTTCGACCAACCGATGTCGAGACCGGCGAGATCGCTCATCTGGAACGGCCCCATCGCGAACCCGAACTCGTAGAGCGCACGATCCACCTCCCACGGCATCGCCCCTTCGTCGAGCATGGCCTGCGCCTGGACTCCTCGCTGGAAGAGCATCCGGTTGCCGACGAAGCCGGGGCAGACCCCGACCAAAGCGCCGAGCTTGCCGATCTTCTTCGCCGTCTGCATGGCCGTGTTGATGACCTCCAACGACGTGTGGTCGGCCCGCACCACCTCGAGGCAGCGCATGACGTTGGCCGGCGAGAAGAAATGCATGCCGATGACGGATTCCGGGCGGGTCGTTGCCGACGCGATCTCGTCGATGTTCAGCGCGCTGGTGTTGGTGGCCAGTACGGCGCCAGGCTTGCAGATGCGATCGAGGTTTCCGAAGATCTCCTTCTTCACGTCCATGTTCTCGAAGACGGCCTCGATCACCATGTCGACGTCGTTCAGGTCATCGAGCGACAGCGAACCCGTGATCATCGCCATGCGACGGTCGACCTCTTCGATTGGGAATCGTCCGTTGCGCGAGCTCCGTTCGTAGTTGCCCCGGACAACGCCGAGCCCTCGGTCGAGCGCCTCCTGCTTGGTCTCCACGATCGTCACGGAAATGCCGGCGTTCACGAAGTTCATGGCGATGCCGCCGCCCATGGTGCCAGCGCCGATGATGCCGACAGATTCGACGGGCAGGACCGGAGTGTCGCGAGGGACGTCCGGGATCTTCCAGGCCTGGCGCTCAGCGAAGAACACATAACGTTGAGCGGCGCTCTCAGGGCTCGTGACCAGCCCAGTGAACAGTTCACGCTCTCGGGCCATCCCTTCATCGAAGGGGAGCGAGACTGCGGCCTCGACCGTCTTGATGATGGCTTCGGGTGCCTTGAATCCGCGGAACTTCCTGGCAGCCTTCGACTTCCGGAAGTCGGCGAAGATTTGTGGATCGACGCCGGTCACCTTCTCGTCGTTCTCACTCACCTTCTTGAGAGGCAGGCCCTCGGTGACCAGTCGGTTCGCGTATGCGACGGCATCCGCGAGAAGGTTTCCTTCAGACGCCAACTCGTCGACGAGGCCCATCTCGAGGCAGGCCGTGGCCGGGACGTGGGTGCCCGCGGTCATGAATTCCAGTGCCTTCTGCGGACCGACGATTCGTGGGAGACGTTGCGTCCCCCCAGCCCCGGGGAGGAGTCCGAGGTGAACTTCGGGAAGACCGCACTTCGCACTCGGGACCGCGATTCGGTAATGAGCGCAGAGTGCCACCTCGAGGCCGCCTCCCAGCGCGGTGCCATGGATGGCAGCCACGACCGGCTTCGGGGAACTCTCCATGATGTCCTGCACCTCGTGCAGCCCTTTTCCGCTGCTGGCGCCACCGAATTCGGTGATGTCGGCTCCAGCGATGAAGGTGCGTCCGGCACAGATCAGGACGATCGCCGTGGCGTCGGTCGCGATCGCCTGGCGGAAGCCCTCCCACAGCCCATCACGGACCACCGAACTGAGGGCATTGACTGGTGGAGAGTCCAGCGTGATGACAGCGACATCGCCGTCTCGCGTCAATTCGGTCACGTCGTTGATCGTCGTCATGGCGGTCTTGTTACCGCGCCAGCGGCCGAGGGGCAAAAGGGAGGCTGGGTCCGATCGAAGCGGCCCGCGTGAAAAGCGAAGCCTCGGGTCGCTGCGGCGGGCAGACTCTCTCGATGGGCCTTCGCATCGTGACCCCGGACAACTACGACGACTGGCGGCCATTCGACCAGTTGGTCTCAGCGTCCTTCGGGGCGATGTGGGAAGAACCGAAGCCTGACGAACGCGAGCAGGTCGAGAAGGAGGCTCCATACGAGTTGTGTGTCGGCGTGGTCGACGGCGACGAACGGTTGGGTGCGTGCGGTGCATACGAGTTCGATCTCACGCTGCCGGGTGGCGCACCGGTTCCTGTTGCGGCGCTGACCGCCGTGGGCGGCGACATCACGAAGCGAGGGCGTGGTGCGCTCCGGGCGATGATCAACGAGCACCTCACGCGATCTCGGAATCGGGGGAGCGCCGCCTCGCTGCTGATCGCCTCGGAGTCGAGTATCTACGGCCAGTTCGGCTACGGGCATGCGACCACGGTGGTCGGCTACGAGATCGATCCCGATCGTGCGAGCTTCCGTGAACCCATCGATGATCCGGGGACCATCGAATTGATCGGTGACATCACACAGGCCATCGAACCGTTGCGAGCCGCATACGACGCGTGTGCCCGAGTCGTGCCAGGTACGGGCGCACGGAGCGAACTCTGGTGGAAGAGCGTCTGTGGCCTCAAACAGACTTGGCGCGGCGGCGGAAAGCAGATCGCGATCGTTCACCGCGACGCGGGCGGCCGGCCGGACGGCTACCTCCTCTACTCCGTCAAGGAGAAGGGAAGCTGGGTCAACGATGACGTCCTCACGATTCGAGAGTTGCTCGGATCGTCGGTCACCACGGAACTGGCATTGTTCCAGTTCGCCGTTGGTGTACCGCTCCAACGAAACGTGCGCTGGCCGGAGGGCCCGGTCGACTTCGCGGCTCGTCACCGACTCCTCGATCCCCGCCAGCTGCACGCCGTTGACGAACACGATCTGCTGTGGCTCCGGCCGCTCGACGTGCCGACGCTGCTGTCCGGTCGCTCCTATGCGTCCGAGGACAGCTTCGTGCTGGCCGTCGACGATCAGCTCTTCGACGATCAGCGAGGACCGTGGCGGGTCACGATTTCGAGTGGCTCAGCGCTCGTCGAGCGGGTCAACGAAGCGGCGGATCTCGAGCTCTCACCTGGCCACCTCGGGATGATCCTGCTCGGCGATCATCGACTCGGTGAGCTGGCACGCGTCGGAGTCGTCGAGGGCGACCCCCACATCATCCGGCGTGTGGACCGAGCGTTCCTCACCGACCGGCGACCGTACAACCTGTCGAAGTTCTGACTCGTCGGTAAACCGAACAGCGTCGCGAGGCGTCTGTATCGAGCATGAGGGTGATGGCTTTGGAAGACAACGGAACAGGGGGAAGTGAGTCGAGACGATCGACCCGCACCCCGCGTTTCCGTCGATCCCGGACCGGCCAGTCCGAGTCCGGACGTCCCGACCTCCGTCTCGTACCGGATCGCCCCAACGCTGACCTTCTCGCTGCACTCCCCGCTCTCTACGACCAGCACTACCGTTCGTTGGTCCGCCTCGCGTCCTTCAGCGTCGACGACCGTGAAACGGCTGAAGAAGTGGTCCAGGACGCGTTCGTGAAGCTCGTGGCCGGCAACTACGAGATCCAGCCCGGCAAGGAGGTGGGCTACCTCCGCTCGATGGTGTTGAACGGGGCCCGCTCGGCCCTCCGTAAGCGGCAGGTACGCCGTGCGCACACTCCCGAACTCCCGGACCCGGTGGCGGCGGCCGAGGAAGGCGGCGTGGCCGGCGTCGAGCACGATCGAGTCATCGCTGCGCTTCGACAACTGCCGGAGAAGCAGGCCTCGGTGCTCGCTCTGCGGTACTACGTCGACCTGTCAGAAGCCGACATCGCCGACACGCTCGGTATCGCAAGGGGCTCGGTGAAGTCCCATGCACACCGCGGTCTCAAGAAGCTCGCCGAGCTCCTTGGCGAGGACGACCCGGCAATCGATTCCCTCAACGACGAGGACCCATCATGACCATCGAAGACGATCTCCGCGACGCCATGCACGTTCACGTCGAGCGGATCGAACCGTCCGCAGGCGGGCTGCAGCGCATCGAGGCCAGACTGGCCCCGTCCTCTTCCAGACCTCGTTTGTCGACCCGCCTGCTTGTCGCCGCTGCCGTCCTCCTGGTGATCGGCGGGGTCGGGGCCATGGCGTTGCGAGGTGGTAGCGACGGTGAGGTCGTCGCACTGCCCTCCACCAACGATCCCAACGGCGCGGCAGCCGTTGAGAACGAGCTGGCGCCGCTCGACGGCCAGGACGATGAGGCCGGGGGCAACGATTCGTCCTCGACCGAGGTGTCCGAGGCAAACCCGAACTCATTCGATCTTCCTGCCGCACCGGCGGGAATCCTCGGTCCTCGGGCTTCGACCCCAGGGGGCGCGGTCAAGGGCTTCCTCGAGCTGATCCAACGTGACGGCGAAGACGTTTCCTGGGAGATCGAGGGTTCCCTCGCCAGAGTCTCCCGCATCCTCGAGAACGGTGAGGTCGGCGACGTCACCGTCCTCCAGCTCGGTTCGGTCGACATGGAAGACGGATCTCGGGGAGTCGTCGTTGTCCAGGCGCTCTCGCCCCGAGCCGTCATCGAATCGCCGTCGTCGCTCTCGACGATCAATGGCTCGACTCTGACGGTGTCCGGCCAGGGCGAAGGCTTCGAGGAGATGCCAACGGTGACCGTCGAACTGTTCTCCAGCCGTGACGGTGTCTGGCTGGCTCGCCGGGCGGCGATGGCAGGCAATTTCGGAGTCCCGGCTCCCTTCTCGGTCGACCTCGACCTCTCCGGGCCCGGGCCTGCCTGGGTCGTCGTCCAGGCATCCAGTGGCACCGAGACTCGACTCGATCCGTTCTCCGCCGTCCCCGTGGTCATCGATGCACCACTGGCCGGCTACACCCATCTCGTCACGTCCATCCCCGTCGGTGATCCTGACGGTGGGCTGGTCGTGCGCAGTCTCCCCGGCACCGGCGGCGAACGGCTCGCTGTTCTCCCCTCGGGCCAGAGTGGTATCCGCAAACGTGCTGCTCTCTCGGCGTTCGTCGGTGACGGGGAACCCATCTACGGTGAACAGGCGGAGGTGACCGGCGAGGAGTGGTGGAACGTCTGGCTTCCCGCACCGCTGGTCGATGGTCGCCAGTGGGGTTGGGTCAACTCCCGCTATCTGACGATCGACGCCGCCGTTGCCGACGATGATCTCCGCTCGATCGGTGACGGTTTTGTCGCTGGACTCCGTGGCGATGACGGTGCGTTCGTTGCCTTGCCATGGAGTTCCCGAGGCGTCACCATCGGATTGCAGAGCGACCTCCGTTCGGTCAGTGCTGCCACCCTCACCGGCTCGGACTTCTGGAACACGTCAGATGAATGGACGCTGCCTGGCGAGTTCGTCGGCCCGTTGGAGACCACTGGAAGAGTGCTGTTCTCGCCGACACAACGACTGCTCGGCGAGTACAAGGTCGATGTCGCACTGCGCCGCGATTTCGAGGTGTCGCCGTACGGAAATCAGAACGCCATGTTCGCCAGCCAGTTCGCCGGTGCCTCGGTGGTGCAGCTCAGGGATCCGAGCAACGACGGCAGTGGTTGGCGGACGGTCAACCTCTTCGTCGCCATGGGCGCCACTGGGCCCGAGATCGTCGGCGTGGTCGGCGTGGTGTGGGTCCCGTAGCCTGACCGAACAGCACTTCCCCCGAAGCTCGATGCCGCCCCGATGCGGCCCCTTCGAAGGACGTGCTCATGATCACTCGATCGATCGTTTTCTCGGCGGTGGTGGTGGCGGCCTGCTCGACCACCGTGCCGCCGCCGACCCAGGGTCTCGTACCGGAAG
>RCMY010000091.1_pt1 | contig 79279 bp, 61 predicted proteins | sample 2041341 | NCBI WGS metagenome assembly RCMY01 (sample SAMN09708234, study PRJNA481090) | Marine sediment metagenome, whole genome shotgun sequencing project. | reverse complement strand
TAGGTATTTTACGAAGTGACGATTTAGAACTTGTTTTTAAATATGCTTCACAAGGATCAAGTCATGGTCATTATGATAAGTTATCCTATTCGTTCTACGAAAATGGTGATGAAGTACTCCAAGATTACGGTTTAGCACGTTTTGTAAATATTGAGCAAAAAGGCGGTGGCAATTATTTAAAAGAAAATAAAACTTGGGCCAAACAAACGATTGCCCATAATACACTAGTGCAGAATGAGAAATCTCACTATCAGGGCAAATATGATATTGGAAGCAAGTACCATCCAGATTTGTATCTTTTTGATGATTCTAAAACGGATATACAACTAGTAAGTGCTAAAGAAACGAATGCGTACCCTGGAACGGAAATGCACAGAACTATGGCTATTATTAAGCAAGAAGATTTTGAAAAGCCATTCATGCTTGATATTCTCAGAGTTAAATCTGATAGTACCAATCAATATGATTTACCCTTTTATTTTATGGGACAAGTATTGAAAACAAATTTTGAATACGAGATTCCCAAAACGCTTGAGCCTTTAGGAAAGGATAACGGATATCAACATTTATGGTTAGAAGGTTGTGGAAGTACAACAGATGAAAACACCAAATTAAGTTGGTTGGACAAAGGAAGGTTCTACACCTTAACGTCTGCAACCTCAAAAGATGACGAACTACAGTTTGTAAGAATAGGAGCCAATGACCCAGAATTTAATCTGAGAAGAGAGGCTGGCTTTATTATTCGTAGAAAGGATTCTAAAAACACGCTGTTTGTTTCGGCAATAGAAGCTCATGGAAGTTATAGTCCTGTGTCAGAATCTGCGGTAAACTCTAATAGTAATATAACGGAGTTAAATGTGGTTTTAGACACAGTAGATTACACAGCTATTTCAATTACTACTTTGAATGGAAATACCAAGTTGTTTATTCTAGCAAATTCAAATGCTTCTAAAGAAGCAAAACATACTATAAAAATAAACGAGAAGAACTACACTTGGGTGGGTTCTTATTATTACAATTAAACTAACATTAAAACAATAAAAAAATGAAGCGATTTAGTGAAAAGTACGTCATTTCAAAAGATATGGAATGGGAAAAACTTGGAGGAGGAGTATCTAGAAAGTTCTTAGGTTACGATAATCAAATTATGATGGTGAAAGTGAAATTTGACAAAGGAGCATTAGGTGCACCACATCAACATTTTCATACTCAAGCTACCTACTGTGTTTCAGGTAAATTCGAATTTGAAATTGATGGCGTTAAGAAAATTGTAGAAGCAGGTGACGGAGTTTATATCGAACCTAACTTATTACATAGTGCAGTTTGCTTGGAAGAAGGCATGTTAATTGACACCTTTAGCCCTGTAAGAGAAGATTTCTTAAGCGGAGGTGCGGTATCTTATTTCGGAGATAAAGAATAAAAAACTACTAACCATTACAAGAGATTTTTAATGGATGTATGTATTTCAATTCGAAAAGATTTCATGAAGTAAATATTATTTTTTAATCACAATTTAAATGCTGTACCAACAATTATGACAACGGAAAATATATCCCTTATAGGAAAGTTTAAAAGGAGTCTTAAGAATTTTGGTCCAGCATTTTTTATTATTGGTTACGTTGTAGGTACTGGTAGTGTAACCTCTATGGTAGTTTCCGGCGCTAAGTATGGCCTTAGCCTTTCATGGGCACTATTACTCTCTTGTTTTTTTACTTACTTCTTATTGATTTCAATTAGTAAATTGACCATCGTTTCTGGAGACACCTTAATGTTCAATTTTAAAAAAACATTTGGGAAACCGCTCACCATTTTTATTATCACCGCATTACTTGTATCTATAGTTTCTTCATGCATAGGTGTAATGGGGGTTGTAGCAGAAGTTACTATGGAATGGATTTCAGTAAAAACTTCCATTTCATTTCTTAACGGGCCTATTGTTTCTATTTTCTTTATTGCATTACTTATCGGCCTTTTTTGGACTGGTAAACACGAAAATTTTATAAAGGCCATGAGTATTATGGTTGGCTTTATGGCATTGGCTTTTATTATTACCAGCTTTATGGTCGTAAAAGAAGCAGGCACCTCAATTACCGAATTTTTCCCAGAGTTACCCAAAGGTGATAATAACGGATTGGTAATTGCCGGTATCGTTGGTACTACTATGGCTGGTGTTTGTTTAGCCTCTAGAAGTATTTTGGTACAAGAACAAAACTGGGGATTAAAAGATTTAAAGACCGAAAACAAAGATGCTATGTCATCAATGGTCATGACCTTTTTAATTAGTCTTGCCATAATGATCAGTGCAACAGGTACTCTTTATTTTAAAGATGCTCCTGTAGATGATGCTACAGATATGATGCATGCTTTAGGACCATGGGCTGGAGATTTCGCCCTTACCCTATTTACCTTGGGAATTATTGGTGCAGGATTATCATCAATTTTCCCTAACCTACTCCTCTTTCCATGGTTAGTTGCAGACTACACGGGCACCGAACGTGATATGAAAAAGCCACTCTATAAACTCATTGTTGTTTTAGTAGCGCTATCTGGTTTAATTGTTCCTATTTTAGGAGGAAAACCAGTTTGGATCCTAATTGCTTCTCAAGCATTGAGTCCGTTCGTAATGCCGTTAATTACACTCTTTCTACTTATCCTTTTAAACAAAGAAAGTGTTATGAAAGAACACAAAATAGGTCTTGGAATGAACCTTGCATTAGTCGCCACTTTTATATTTAACTGCTATATGCTGTATGTTGCCTTAAACGGATTTATTGATTTTATTTGATATTATTTTGGAGGATAACATAATAATATTTTCGATTTAATTTTGGTTTTAAAAACAACCTCATCAATTGCAGCAGAAAAGAATATTTCATCACCTTGAGAAAAACTATATTCTTTTCTTCCACATTTAATGCTTCCCTCTCCAAAATAAATTACGGCAACAAAGAAGCTACCATTGGGTTTGATGGAATAATCACCATTTAAATCTAGTTCGCTTAAACCAAAGCAATCTGTATGCGTCTCGTTAAAAATTGAATTTAAGGTATGGGTGTCAGATGAATCTATTGTTTTAGGAGAAACCTTCCACCTTTTTAGAGCTTCCTCATAAGAACAACCATCATAATGAAAACAATCTAGCATATTTTGCTCCCCTACTCCGTGGTGTATTAATTCATCAGAAATTGTTAATCCTGCAGGAGTAACTTTTTCTACACGCATTGTATAATCTGTAGGTTCTTGAACTTCCATTAAAAAGCAACCACTACCAATTGCATGGGGTACACCCCCGTAGATCATATAGGCATCACCAGGGTTTACTTCTATTTTATGCAGACAGCTTAACATGCCCTCAATATCCTGATCAACAAAGAGTGTTTCCCATTGTTCTCGCGTAACGCCCTCCTTAAAGCCCATGTAAATGACACTTTTTTCGCCATTGATTTCTCGCTTGTTCAATACATACCAAGATTCTGTTTTTCCAAAGGCTGAATTCAATATAGTACGTGCATATTCTTTATCTGGGTGTACTTGAATAGTTAGACGTTCTTTAGAATCAAGCATCTTTATTAGTACACCTGTTGTTCCAAACTTATCCGCAAGTTTCTTACCTAAATACAGTTCCTTATTGGAAGCAACAAGTTCTTTGAGCGAATGTGTTCCTGAAGGGGTTTCAACTAAAGATAACCCTTCATTCTCAGGTCTTCCATTTCCTCGCGCAGTTACGGTAGACATAATCCATTCTTCAGGCATACTACCGTCAACTTCTGGCGAATCCTTTTTCCATCTATCTATTAATGCCCCACCTTCATATGTACGCCAAACACGATTTGAAAATTGTTTTAACGGCACATATGCATATTTTTCTAAATCAATTTTCATTCTTTTTTTTTATTTAAATAGTTCGATAAATTAATTTGTAAACAAACAGACATAAGCTGTTTTATATCAACCTGTTACTAATCCAAATTAGAAGATTATTGAAAATATAGTGAGGAAAACCATTCAAATTTAAGTATTAATATATGATTCGAAAGGAAAAATAGGTCCGTATAGCGTGCTATTTTTTATATCATCGCAAATTGTCAAATTGTTAATTATATATCATATTCTTAATATATAAAGGGTCTACGAGGTAAATTCCAAAATTTAATACGGTCAAAAGTTGTTAAAATGTAAAAATCACTTTTTTTAACGAATAAATAACATATATTTGGTAAACCAAATTGGATAACCAGTTTGGAAAACCAAAAATTCAATAAAACTCAACTTAACATCGAACTTAAACTTAATACAAACTCAATGATGAAAAATTCAGATTAACAATTAAACAGGACGGGGCAAATTCCTATTCATTAAACAAACTACTTCTCTGAAGTGAGAATTATTAACAACATGTACTATTTGACAGTAAAAAACTTTCTTAAACAACAAGAGTTACTAAAAGAAGATTAGAAAGTTAAAAATTACTAGAAAATAAGAGGAAATGAGATAAAACTCGATTTCATTTCAAAATGCTTTAATCTGACATAACAATGTCAACTTAATTAACATAACAAGACTACAAATGAATTTAAAAACTAGATTAACACTAACGATGATATTGTTACTCAATATATCATTATTTGCGCAAGACGGTTATACTTTAACCGGTACGGTAATCGACGATACTAACATGCCGGTTCCTGGAGCTAATGTTATTATTCAAAATACTACAACAGGAACATCAACCGATTTTGATGGTAATTTTTCTATTAATGTAAAAAACGGCGATGTATTAGAATTCTCTTCTATAGGATTCTCTAGCAAATCGGTAAATATTACTGGTCAACAAACATTGAATGTAACTTTAAGCGAAGATGCCAGCCAACTTGAAGAGGTTGTTGTTGTAGGTTATGGTTCTCAGAAAAAGAGTGATATTACAGGGGCTGTTTCTTCAGTTAAATCTGAAGAATTAAATGCTTTTCCTTTAGCAAGTGCAGAACAAGCGCTTCAAGGTCGTGCAGCTGGTGTAGTAGTTCAATCTAACAATGGTGGTGAGCCTGGTGCTCCTATCGCTATAAAGGTTAGAGGTAATACTTCTATTGGGGCAAGTAGTGGACCACTTGTTGTTGTTGATGGTTTTGTAGGTGCTACGATGCCTCAACCAAATGACATTGAATCAATAGAAGTACTTAAAGATGCTTCTGCAACTGCTATTTATGGTTCTAGAGGTTCTGGTGGAGTTGTATTGGTAACTACAAAAAAAGGTAGAAGCGGTAAATTAACAGTAGAAGTAAATACTAATTATTCTGTTCAAAACACAGCGAATAGATTAGACCTTTTAAATGCAGATGAATTTGCAAGATACCAACAAATAATAAACCCGGCTTATGAACAAGGTCCTGCGAACACAGATTGGCAAGATGTAATTTATAAAACAGGTAGTACTGCAAATCATCAATTTTCTTTTTCTGGAGGTAGTGAAAGCATAAATTTTTATGCTTCAGCAAATTATTTTAAGCAAGATGGTATAGTAACAAATTCTGATTTTGAGAAACTTACTTTCTTGTCAAATATTGATGCTCAAGTAACTGATAAGTTAAAGTTAGGTATGAATCTTTTTGGTAGTAGAGGAACTAAAAATGGAGTTCTTACTCAATCAACTGGTGAAACTGCAAATGGTGGCGGTGATGATGTTATATCATTAGCGTTTAGATTTACACCAGATAGAGGAATTTATGATGAGGACGGTGACTTTACACAAAACTCTGTTGGAGATGGTGTTGAAAATCCATTTGCCGTTGCAAATGAGATAATAAACGAAACTAAAACAGATAGGTACAGAACAAACTTATATGCAAATTATGATATCTTAGACAACCTAGCTTTTAAAACTACATTGGGTTATAGTACTCTTAACGAAACTGTGGGGTCTTTTAAACCACAAACTTTTCAACTTTCTACAGGGTTTGCAAGTTTAGCAAATAGAAGAACCACAAATCTTTTAAGTGAGAATTACTTAACGTACAATGCTGCAATAGGAAAAGGTAATTTAACTTTACTAGGAGGTTATTCATATCAGAAAACAAATACAATTAGATTTTCTGCACTTACGCAAGAACTTCTTTCTGATGATTTTCTTTTCTACAATTTAGCGGCAGGGCAAGTTCAGACGCGAAGAGTTACTTCATCTTTTTCAGAATCTGAAATCCAATCTCAATTCGGAAGATTGAATTATGAATATGATGATAAATATTTATTCACAGCTACAGTAAGACGTGATGGTGCATCTAACTTTGCTGAAAACGAAAAATATGCTATTTTCCCTTCAGGTGCTTTAGGTTGGAAAATATCGAATGAAAACTTCTTAAAAGATAGCGAAACCATTTCTAACTTAAAACTAAGAGGTAGTTATGGTGTAACTGGTAATCAAGCAATTTCTCCTTATCAGTCTTTAGCAGAGTTGGCAGTAACACCTGCAACTGCTATAGAGACAGATCCTGCTGTTTCGGTTTCTCAAGAAGCTAATCCAGATTTAAAATGGGAATCTTCATATCAAACAAACGTAGGTTTAGACTTAGGCTTGTTCAATAATAAAATTTCACTTTCATTAGATTACTACAACATAGACACTAAAGACCTTTTATTAGAAACTGCAACGTCTCCAGCATATAGTGGTGCATCTGATTTAGAAGTTTTCTCTAACGTAGGGCAAATTAATAATAAAGGATTTGAAGTTACTTTAAGTACTAGAAATATAAGTAAAGAGAATTTTAGTTGGACTACAGATTTTAATTTGGCTACCAACAAAAATGAAGTGATTTCACTAAATAATGGAGACATCATTGATAGCGCTGCTCCGGGTTATTTCTCTGGTAAAGACACCTATATTTTAAGAGAAGGTGAAGCTATTGGTCTATTTTGGGGATTAGAATATCAAGGTGTTTACCAAGGTGGCGATTTACCAGCAGGTACTGCCCTTAAAGGATCATTCTCTGAGGCAGGCGATCCATTATTCACAGATGTAGACGGAAGCGGTGAAATAGACACAGGTGATCAAAAAATTATGGGAGACCCTAACCCAGATTTCACTTTTGGTTTTACCAATAACTTTAGATATAAAAACTTGGATTTAAATATCTTCTTCCAAGGTTCACAAGGTGGCGATATTTTAAATCTTACCAATGTGCAATTATTTAATGGTGATTCAAATACTATCTCTGATGCATTCAATGCTTGGTCACCAACAAATACGGATACCAATATACCTTCAAATAAAATTCGAGATAGAGAAATTTCTTCTCGTTTCGTAGAAGATGGTAGTTATATCAGATTAAAGAATATTGCTTTAGGATATACTTTTCCATCAGATTTAGTTGAAAAATTAGGAATGGATAACCTTAGATTATCTATTAGTGCACAAAACTTGTTGACTTTCACGAAGTACACCGGTTTAGATCCTGAAGTAAGTTACTTTGGTAGCGGAGGAGGAAGCACAGGATCAGGTAATGTTGTTTCAGGACATGATTTTGGTAACTATCCAACTGTTAGATCTGTGAATTTCGCACTTAATTTAAAATTTTAATCAATAATTAAAAAACATATATAGTATGAAAACATATAAATATTTATTCTTATTGATAGGTTTATCAATGATAGGATGCTCAGACTTAGAAGAAGATCCAATTACCGAATTAAGTCCTGATAGTTATTTCAGCGCATTGAGTTTAACAGAAGTTGAAGGTTTCGTAGCTGGTTCTTATGCCAATATGGTACACAGAAACTTTATGTCTAGAGAAATGACGCAAGCTCTTATGTTCCGTAGTGATATGATGGCTATTGGTAGAACAGGTGCACAAGAGAGAATTGATCATGATAACTTTACTGTTCAAGCTGATAATGGATTAATTGCTGGTGGTTCAAACGTTTATTGGCCCAAAGTTTATCAAATAATTGGAGCTGCAAATGAGGCTGTTAAATCTGGATTATCATTAACAGATGTTGATGAAGCTGAAAGAAATGAAGTTATTGCAAGAGCTCGTTTTGCTAGAGCATTTGCATATTTTCATCTAGTTAGGCAATTTGGAGATATTCCTTATTTAGATGATACAACAGTATTATCAGAAGCTGCCGTTGCTGAAAGAACTCCAGCTGCTACAGTTTATGAAAATATCATTGCAGATTTTGAATTTGCTAAAGCAAATTTACCAAATACACAATCCTCTAGAGCTTTACCTGCAAAATCAGCAGCGAGTGCTTATTTAGCATTGGTTTATTTGACTATGGAAGAATGGCAAAAATCATATAATGAAGCTAAAGAAATTATTAATAATGAAGGGACTTACAATTTAGGTTTAGAACCAAATTTTCAAGATCTGTATGATGCCATTAAAATTGATGAATCTTTAGAACCAATTTTTGTGCTAGATTTTACTGGTGTTTCTGATGGAGATCAAGGCAGAGATTATCAAGTAGCATTTACAGGAATCAGATCCGATGATCAGTATGACATGGGAGGCGGATGGTCTGTAGAAGTTCCGGCTCTCAAAGTTTTTACGACATGGGATGACCAAGATTATAGAAGAGCGGTTACTTTTGATGCGACTGCAGTTCAAGACGGCGAAGTAGTACCTTATACCAACTATACCGATGCAGATGGTAGAGCTGTAAATCGCCCACATGTTGCTAAATACACACGTATGGCCAGTAAATTACCACAACAAGATGGTAATGGTAGATCATCACATTCTAATTATATGATGATGCGTTATGCAGAAGTTTTAATGATTGGGGCTGAAGCTGCAAATGAAATAGGACAAACGGGTGATGCAGAAACTTGGGTAAATAGAGTAATGGCCAGATCTAGAGCTGGTGGAATATCTTGGGCTAATGGTGCCGAAGTAACTATTGCTCCAAGCACTATACCTGCTGATTTTTCTGGTCTATCTCAAGGAGATTTCAGAAATAGAATCTTAGAAGAACGTAGATTAGAATTTGCTTATGAGATGAAAAGGTGGTACGACATAGCTAGAAGAAAATTAGGGAATGACGTATTTGGTTCTAATGGATTAGAATCAGAAGTATCTACAGAATCAGGAGTTGGACCAGGCCCAAAATCATTTGACCCAGGTCGCGATTATCTATTTCCAATACCTCAATCTGAAATAATCATAAACCCTAACCTATCACAGAACCCAGGGTATTAAGCTTAATACTTATTAAATTGAGTTATAGCCCTTGGATTTTACCAAGTGTAGACCCCCAAAGGCTTAACTTTAAATATAACCAGTGACAAAAATTAAAATATTTGATTGAAGAAAGTTGTTTGAGTTGGTTTTTTAAGATTACTGGCTTGTTTTGCAAGTCAGTAATCTTTAACAGTAGACATTCAAACAAGTAAATTGTATTTAAACCAATTAAATATTTATTAAGAAAGTTATTTTCTTAAATTTGAAAAACCAATCTGGTTAACCAATTTAATCTTAAGTAATTTAGTGTATGAAGTTAGAAATCCTCACAAGCAATGAAAATCAAAAACTTCACAACGATATTATATCTAAAATTCGAGATTTAATAAATTTTAAAAATCTAGAACCTGGTGACAAACTGCCTTCCGAACGTATGTTGTCGGAAAAATTCGGAGTAAGTAGAGGTAATGTACGTGAAGCAATACAAAAATTAGAATTTTATGGAATTTTAATATCTAAACCACAAAGTGGAACATTCATAGCAGAAATTGGACAAGTAGCCATGAATGGTATAATGGAGGATATTCTGCGTTTAGAAGACCCTGATTTTAAGTCGTTAGTTGAAACTAGAATTCTTCTCGAGCTTAAAACTGTTAGATTGGCTGCACAAAGAAGAACTGACGCCGACTTAGAAAAAATGGAATCAGCATTAGAGTCTTACAAAGAGAAAGTTTTGAATAACCAAGATGCAGTACAAGAAGATTTACTTTTTCATTTGGCCATTGCGCAAGCAAGTAGAAATAGCACCATAAATAGAATGATGTTAATCATTACACCCGAAATTATAAATAATTTCGAAAAATACCATGTTTGCGATAAGGATCAAAGCTTGAAAGGTATACAAGAACATCAAAATATTTTTGAAGCTATAAAAGAACAAAATACACAAAAGGCAAAAGAAATGATGAAGATACACTTCAATGCACTTTATCAATATTGCTACAATGTAAAATAGAATAGGAAGATAAACCCTCGCTCAATTATCCTCCTAAAACTGATTAAAGAATTAAAAACTAGGTTACAAAATTTAAAAATCTGTTTAGACTTTTAAGGTTATTAAAAGGTCAGTATAAATCTGCTTCTTTAAAATTTTAAATCCTTTTCAAGACTAATGTCAATTTAAAAACCAAGCAATAACCAAAAGACAAAATAATATGAAAGTTAAAGGTTTAAGATGGTGGGTTATAGCATTAATAGCATTAGCGACGGTTATCAATTATATAGATCGCCAATCAATTGGTGTACTTTGGCCAGATATTGCCCAAGATTTATTTCCAGATAGTACAAATGATGAACGCAAAGGAATTTTTGCAACTATCTCAGTTGTTTTCATGTTCGCTTATGCTTTTGGTCAAGCTATTTTTGGGAAGATTCTTGATTGGATAGGGACACGTCTTGGTTTTGCTTTATCTATAGGTGTTTGGTCTATCGCAACTGCACTTCATGCTCTAGCACAAGGAGTATTAAGTTTTGGATTTTTTCGTACAATCTTAGGAATAGCAGAAGCAGGTAACTGGCCAGGAGCAGCCAAAGCAAATGCAGAGTGGTTTCCGACAGAAGAGCGTGCATTTGCACAAGGTCTTTTTAATTCGGGTGCTGCAATCGGAGGTATTATTGCCATTCCGGCTATTGCATTTATGACCGTTTATTTTAGCTGGCAAATGATTTTTGTTTTAGTTGGGCTAATGGGATTGTTATGGTTAATACCGTGGTTGATTTTAGTCAAAGCGCCACCAAAAAAACACCCTTGGATTTCAGAAGAAGAACGTAAGTACATCTTAACTGGTCAAAAAAATCAGGATATAGATAAAGACGGCACACACGATGAAGGTTATAACCCAGATACCGCAAAACTTTTATCTCACAAACAAAGCTGGGGTGTTATTATTGCCTCTGCATCTATCGACCCTATTTGGTGGTTATTTGTAGTATGGATTCCAATTTACCTAAATGAAGTTTATGGTATGGATGTAAAAACAATAGGTATTTATGGATGGGTACCTTATGTAGGAGCCATGCTAGGGGCCTGGTTCGGTGGATTATTTGCACAGAATCGTTTAAAAGCCGGTTGGACAGTAGATAAAACAAGAAAAATTGTAATTACGATTGGGTGCTTAATTATGTTACCTAGTTTATTGGCCATGGCAAATCCAGGTGGACCGACCTCAGCCGTTCTTATTATGGCGGTTATTTTATTTGGTTTTCAAACTGCCATTGGAAATGTTCAAACGTTACCGAGTGATTTTTTCGGTGGGAAAACAGTTGGCACTTTATCAGGAATAGCAGGAATGGCTGCTAAGTTGACAGCTGCAGGATTAATTTATTTAGTTCCTTGGCTTACATCGGGTGGTAATTATGCGCCAGCATTTATAATAGGTGCGACAATGGCTATAATTGCATTAGCAAGTATATGGGTATTATGCCCAAAAATTGAACCTTTAAATGGTGAAATTTAAATTAAATTAAGAATAGATTAAAATTAGATATAATATGAGTTCAAAAGGAAAAGTAGCAATAGTAACAGGAGCAACAGGAGGAATTGGTTTTGCAGTAGCTAAAAGATTAGGCCAAGATGGTTATACCGTTATTTTAAATGGTATAGATGACGCAGCTGGAGCTGGAAGAGTTAAGGAACTTACTGCAGAAGGTATTAAAGCTGAGTATTATGGTTTTGATGTTACTGATGAAAAAGCAGTAACTAAAAACATAAAAGCAATTGGCGAAAAATATGGTAAAATAGATACGTTGGTGAACAATGCTGGTGGTCTAGGCGGAAGATCGAGATTTGAGGAAATGACTACAGAATTTTATAGATCTGTAATGGCATTAAACCTTGACTCCACATTTTTTGCATCAAGAGCCGCTATTCCTTTTCTTAAAAAAGGAGAACACCCATCTATAATCAATTATACTTCAAATGCCGCATGGACAGCTGGTGGACCAGGTGCAGGTATTTACGGCACATCTAAAGCGGGTGTACATGCAATTACTAGAGCCTTGGCAAAAGATCTTGCTGAATATGGCATTAGAGTGAACGCAGTATCGCCAGGTACAATTGACACACCATTTCATGCACAAATAAAAGCTACTAAACCAGAGGTTTTTGCATCATGGGCTAATAGCATTATGCTAGGCAGATTAGGCCAACCAGAAGATGTTTCTGGTGTTATTTCATTCCTTGCTAGCAAAGATGCAGCATTCATAACTGCTGAAACTATCCAAATAGGAGGTGGTCAAGCTTTAGGTATTTAAAAACGATATCAACTAAAAATAGTATTTGATAATATGAAAAAAGTAGTAACATTCGGAGAAATTATGCTTCGTCTTGCCCCTCCAGATTTTTTGAGATTCTCACAAGCCAATAGTTTTGATGTAGTTTATGGTGGTGGCGAATCTAACGTAGCTGTATCATTGGCTAATTATGGAGTTCCGGTTGACTTTGTAACTCGTTTACCAAAAAATGATATTGGTGAATGTGCACTAATGGAAATGCGTAAGAGAGGTGTAAATACACAAAACATCATTTTTGGTGGTGACCGCTTAGGTATCTATTTCTTAGAGACCGGTGCGGTTAGCCGTGGTAGTAAAGTGGTTTATGACCGAGCACATTCCGCTATATGCGAAATAAAGCCCGGCATGATTGATTGGGCGAAAGTTTTTAATGGCGCCGGATGGTTTCATTGGACAGGGATTACGCCTGCTATATCTCAAGGTGCTGCAGATGCGTGCTTAGAAGCCGTTAAAGTGGCGAGCTCAATGGGTATCACTATTTCTACCGACTTAAATTACAGAGCTAAACTTTGGAACTATGGAGGTGACCGTGAGGCAATAATGACCGAGTTAACGTCATACTGTGATATTATTTTAGGTAATGAAGAAGATGCCGAAAAGCATTTTGACATTAAACCAGAAGGATTGGATATCACAACACAAGGTGAACATGTAAAGGCTGAGGCATTTTTATCGGTTTGCAAGCAAATGATGAAAAAATTTCCAAAAGCTAAAAAAGTAATAACCACTCTTAGAGGTTCTATTTCTGCTTCTCATAATACATGGGCGGGTGTACTTTATGATGGAACAACGTTGTTTAAAACACGTGAATATCAAATTACCGATATCGTTGATCGTGTAGGTGGTGGAGACTCTTTTATGGGTGGCCTTATTTACGGATTATTGACCTACCCTGAAGATGATCAAAATGCATTAGATTTTGCAGTTGCAGCATCATGCCTAAAACACACCATTAAAGGTGATGCAAACTTAGTAACAGTTGATGAAGTGAATAAGCTAATGGGAGGTGATACTTCCGGTAGAGTAGCTAGGTAATAAGATAAATCAAATTAGACCTTCTAAAAGCAATTTGTATGTCAAAAAAATCAATATTAATTCTTTGCGGCGGTGGTCCGGCACCAGGTATAAATTCTGTTATCAGCACTGTTGCCAAAGCATTTTTAAAAGATAGCTACAGAGTTTTAGGACTTCATGAAGGTTTTAAAGGAATATTTGATGAGAATCCTAAAATCAAGGAATTTGATTTTTTCCATGCAGATAGAATTTTCAGTAGAGGTGGCTCAACCTTAATAATGAGCCGTTTTAAACCCAAAAATGAGAAGCTAAACACTAGCCTTTTTATTGACAATAATGTAAAACTGTTGGTTAGTATTGGTGGTGACGATACTGCTTCTACTGCCAACAGGATTACAGGGTTTTTAAAAAACGAAGGAATCTCTATTGCAAATATTCATGTTCCCAAAACTATTGATAATGATTTGCCCTTGCCAGATAGAAACCCAACTTTTGGCTTTCATTCTGCGAAAGATGAAGGGGTACGCATTGGCAATACAACCTATGAAGATGCGCGTACCAGTCAAAACTGGTTCGTAATGTCTACTATGGGGCGTTCTGCCGGGCATTTAGCATTTGGCATCGCGGCCAGTTGCCATTTTCCAATGATGATCATACCTGAAATGTTCGACCGAACCGCTATCACTTTTGATAAAGTAGTTCGATTGGTAATTTCATCTATGATCAAGCGAAAAATCGAAAACATTCAATACGGGGTTGCATTAATAAGCGAAGGTGTTTTTCATAATATGCCCAAATCAGAATTAGATAAATGTGGTATTAGTTTTACTTACGATGCACATGGTCACCCTGAGCTAGGTAATGTTAGTAAGGCCCATATATTTAATTTGCTTGTTCAAGAAAAGCTGAAAGAGCTAGGCATTAGTATTAAGAGTAGACCTGTTGAACTTGGCTACGAACTTCGTTGTTGTAGACCAATAGGTTTTGATTTAACTCTCTGTACCGTTTTAGGTTTAGGTGTTAAAAAACTATTTGATGAAGGCAAAAGCGGTTGCATGGTAACTGCCAATTCAAGAGGTGAAATCACACCTTTATTTTTGTCCGACATTCAAGATAAGGATGGGAAAATTGCACCGCGTCTGGTAGATATAAATGCTGAGTTTGCTCAACAATGCTTTAAGAATTTATTTTACATTAGTGAAGAGGATTATGACATGGCAAAACAATATGTAGATAACCCTTCAGAATACGATTTCAATAAAATTTTAAAAGAGAAATAAGAACATCTATGGCACAATATTCAAGAATAGAAGTAGCAAATGTAATGAAGGAAACAGGTATGGTTCCTTTATTTTATCATCCAGATATCGAATTAGGAAAAAAGATTTTACAAGCTTGTTATGATGGTGGAGCACGATTGATGGAATTTACCGCTCGTGGCGATTTTGCTTTCGAAGTATTTTCTGAGTTGAACAAATATGCCATAAAAAACCTTCCAGGTATGATAATGGGTGTTGGTTCAATTACCGATGCTGCAGCGGCTTCCTACTATATGCAAATAGGGGCTAACTTTATTGTAACACCTTCGCTAAGAGAAGATATTGCAATCGTTTGTAACCGTAGAAAAGTTTTATGGTCTCCTGGTTGTGGATCATTGACCGAAATCAATAAAGCCGAAGAAATGGGCTGCGAAATCGTAAAATTATTTCCTGGTGATCTTTATGGTCCTGGTTTCGTTAAAGCGATTAAAGGCCCACAACCTTGGACAAGCGTTATGCCAACTGGCGGTGTTAGTACCGATGAGGCAAATTTAAAAGCTTGGTTCGATGCTGGCGTTACATGTGTTGGCATGGGCTCAAAACTTATTAGCAAAGAAATTTTAGCTAATAAAGATTACCCTGGTTTAGAAGCTTTGGTAAAAGAAACCTTGACTAAAATAAAGAGATTAAGAGGTTAATTAAGTTGATAGGGGACCTAAATATCAAATGGCTCCCTTGCTTCAACAGAAATCTTAAACTTTCATTATATCAATCACCTTATAAAATTATATCATTTATAATTTTATAAGGTGATTTCAGTTTCACCAAAGCCCAAATTTATTTGACTAGACTACCACAAGCTGAAAAGTTAATAGAAATTTTGTTGCTACTTTCGAGGAATGAATTAGAGTTAGATGATTATGACATTTCGCTATTAGTTGATTTAAGTAAAAGATAGTCGCAAGTAGAAATTAGTGCTCATTATAAAAAAGAGTAAATCTCACCTGCCAGTTTAAGCACTATTAAAAAACGGCTCAATAATTTACGCATTCAATTCAATACAAATAATGCCATACACCTTGTGGCTATTGTCAAGGATTTAGGCCTTATCTAAAAAACATTCAAAAATTCCCTACCCGTTACGGATATCCGTAATACCCTTTAACATAATGCCCTTAGATTTGATTATTCAAATGTATAAATGCGGGTGCTAACGAATAGCAACATCATATATTTATTTGGCCAGCCTACTGAAAAGATATTTCGGGGGAACTAACTGATTTGGCAGGTTTGGCCTTTTACTATGTATCCACCCAAAGCGAAAGATACATTTATACAAGTGCCTTAATACAATTTCTTGACTAATTTATTAAGTTACAAATGTTACATTTGGAAACAAAATAAATTAAACCGTAATGAAAGATTTTATTATTTTATTATTCATTTCGCTATTTGCCATAAGCTGTAAACAAAATCTAAAAAATGATGTTTCCTCAAAACCAATCAAGATACGAGAAGCCAACAATTACGCTAAGCATGATTGGCAAATGGATTCAATTTACAACAGGCTAGACATAAAGGATTCTCCTAATAATTTAAATTGGAAAACAGCTATTACGCCCCATGATAACTATCGATTTGCTGGTCAGCTTTATTATGAATCTTTAAGAGGTATCAATGCCCCTAATATTATTCTTATAGGGGTGGCACATAGAGCTCGTAATTACGATCTCCGGGATAAGCTCATTTTTGGAACATTTACAGAATGGGAATCCCCTTATGGCGGCATTAAAGTATCTTCTTTAAATGATGAGATTATTTCTCGTTTACCTGAAGATAACTTTGTAGTGCATGATAGTATGCAAGTAATTGAACACTCACTCGAAGCAATTATACCATGGTTGCACAAAAAAAACAGAAAAGCTGAAATTGTTCCAATTCTTGTACCTTATATCAATTACACAACCATTGATTCTATAAGCCAAAATCTTGCTAAAGTAGTGCATACTTTATGTTCAGAAAAAAACTGGGAATTTGGCAAAGATGTAGCAATCGTCATTTCAAATGATGCCGTTCATTATGGGGATCTAGAATGGGGAGATAGCACGAATATGGCTCCTATGGGCACAGATTCCGTTGGTACTCAAAAGGCGGTAGCTATGGACCTAAAAATTATAAATGACTGTTTATCAGGAACTGTAACTAATGAAAAAATTAAGAAGTTTACCGAATATACGGTTCAAAAAGAGGACTATAAGGAATATAAATGGGTATGGTGTGGCAGATATTCTGTTCCTTTTGGTATGTCGTTTGCTAACAATCTCAATATTTTAGAAAATCAAGAAAACCTTCAAGGCTCCTTTTTAGAATACCAAACCAGCATTGACCACCCCCTTATCGAAGTTGAAGATTTAGGTATGGAAGTAACCGCACTCTCAACAAATAGGCACTGGGTTGCTTACACAAGTATCATTTACCAATAAAATTTATTGGTAAATGATACTGTTTACTTATAAAGACCCGAATCTTGAAAATAATTTTGAAAATTAAAATTTACGGTTAGGAGTGTAAGGAGCCCCTATCTCCTCTAAATTTGACTCAAATGCTTCAAATTTCATTAGATAATTTCGCATTTCTGATTTAAATTTATCAAAATCATTTGTAGCAATATCAATACTCGTTTTTTGGGTTTCCGTAGGCAGTTGTGTGGTCTCCCAATGCCCATAGCTTACTTGGCCTACTCTAGACCGAATAGAAGGTATGGTTGCCTCATCTTTTGATTGCTTTACACTATCGCCATTCAATTTGGTCATTAGCTGACTTAATCCTAAGCCCAACCTTTCTAATTCTTCAAATAAACTTGCAGTTGTTTTTGGCGTATTTACCAACGCAGCTTTCATGTAGCGAAGGCGTTCACTAACCTCACCCAACTTTTGGCCTGCATTTGAAACTTGCCTAGAAAGTTCGGCTGTCTTGTTTTGGAAGGAAGAAATTGACTTATAATCTGTTCCTATTTTCTTAACTGGTTTTACAATGAAGCTTTCCGAATCTCCTTGCTCTTTTAAATCGCCATTAAATAAAACATATAATTGCACACTATACTGGCCTGGTATTGCCAATGGCCCTTGTGCATCTCCTGCCCATGGCGGTCTAAAATCTGGCACTGACAAATCAATTGGATCCGGTGGCGAAAATCGTAGATCCCAATTTACTCTGTGAATTCCTTTTTCAGAACTACCTTCAATCCAACGTACAGGTTGGTTACTTTCATCACGAACTAAAAGTAATACACGTGGCTCATTCTTTTTGGCCTCCTCCCCGAGTTGTTGCCATCCTGGAAAAGGAATACTTAAATTTTTATTTTTCAAAGAACTTTCATTCTCCTTGCGTGTGCCTTTTAAGGTCTTAGGAACATCTGCTAAATAATACGTAAACAAAGCTCCAAACTGAGGGTTCTCTGTTGCAAAACTTGTACTACCTAATGTAGGCATTCCTTTGGCCTGCATTGGCGTATTAGGAATATACCACCATGCGTCTCTTACTGAAAACAATGTATTCTTCTTTGTTTTCAGTGTAGTCGCTATTTCTCTCAAAGGAGAGTAATCATCTAAAATATAAAACCCTCTCCCAAATGAGGCAGCTACTAAGTCATTATCACGTGGATGGAGTTCAAGATCACGAAACGGAATTGTTGGCACTCCAGATTTTAATTGAATCCAATTATCCCCTTTATTAGTTGAAAAATAAATTCCAAATTCTGTACCTATAAACAGTAAGTCGGCATTAATAGGATCTTGTTTGATAACCCAAACAATAGTTTCGTTTGGAAGATCACCCACTATTGATTTCCATGACCTACCGCTATCTGAGCTCATAAAAAGGTATGGTTTAAAATCACCAAACTTATGGGCATCTGCACTAATAAAAACGGTACTTGCATCATGATTTGACGGTTCTATATCATTGATATAAGATAGAGCTGGTACTTTAGGAAGTGCAGCGCTTTTTCTCCAATTATCACCTCCATCTTCGCTAATATTCACTAACCCATCATCAGAACCAACATATAATAAGCCCTCAACTATTGGAGACTCAGAAATTGAGGTTAGGGTTGCATATTTTGACATAGCACTATTATCGTACAAAGCATCAACGCTCCAAACTTTGCCCATCATCTCTAACTCATACCGATTTCGATTTGTAGTTAAGTCAGGGCTTAACGATTTCCATGAATTACCTTGATCATCACTTCGCCATAGTCTTTGAGAACCATAGTATAGCCTTTTATTATTGTGCGGGCTAATTAATAAAGGACTGTCCCAATTCCATCTTTCTGCCATTTCCCCAAGACCTGGTTGGGGTTGTATATCCATCCCTTCTTCAGTTAAACGATCATAACGAACAAGATTACCCTCTTGAATTTCCATATAAACCGTATTAGGATCTTTAGGATCAAAGGCATTATCATAACCATCTGCACCCAATGGAACATACCAATCACTATTTCTAACTCCCTCGGTATTCATTGTTCTCGAAGGACCGATTAAGGAACCCAAATCTTGTGCCCCACCAACTATATTGTAAAATGGCTCAGAATTATCTAAAGCAAGTTTATAAAACTGTGCAATTGGTAAATTAGTAAAATGACGCCATGTACTACCTTCATCGAAAGTTTCGTATAATCCACCATCAGAACCTGCTAACAAATGTTTACCATTTTCAGGGTCAATCCATAACGCATGGTTGTCGCTATGTTTTTCTCGGCCTGTACCCAAAACTTTAAAATTTTTACCTCCGTCCCTTGATACTCGAATAAAAACATCCATCTGATAAATCAAATCTGGATTGGTCGGTGAAACCTCGATTTCCTGATAATAATGAGGACCTGTTCCACCAGAAATATATTCGTTCTGACGCTCCCAACTTTCTCCTTTATTCATAGATCTATAAAATCCTTTTTCAGATTTATCGGCTTCTATAGTCGCATAAACAATATCAGAATTAGCAGAAGTAACCGCTAACCCTATCTTACCCATTTCCCCTTTAGGTAAACCTGTACTTTTTTTAGACCATGTTTCACCATTGTCTGAAGATTTATAAATTCCCGATTTAGGCCCACCAGAAAGTAGTGCCCAAACATGTCTTCTTCTTTGATATGCAGCGGCATAAACTACATCAGGATTAGAAGGGTCAAATTCAATATCAGTAACACCTGTGTTCTCATCAATTTCTAGAACCAGATTCCACGTTTTACCACCATCTATTGTTTTATATAAACCACGATCTCCACCTGCCGACCATAATGGACCCTCAGCGGCTACAAATACTACATCGCTATTTCTTGGGTCAACTAAAATTTTACCGATATGCTGCGATTTTAATAGCCCCATACGATTCCAAGTTGTGCCACCATCATTACTTTTGTACACACCATCTCCCCAACCTACATGCCTTCCACTAACATTTTCACCCGTACCTACCCAAACCACTTGTGAGTTATTAGGATCAACGGTAACCGAACCAATAGAATAAGAAGCCTGGCTATCAAATACAGGTTTCCATGATATACCGTTATTATTTGTTTTCCACAAACCTCCAGAACCAACTGCTACATACCAATTACTTGGGTCTTGTTCACTTACTGCTATATCTGCAATTCTACCCCCCATGACCGCTGGCCCAATTGATCGCATCTCTAAACCATTGGCCGCTTCAGAGATTGTGGCAATATCTGTAATTTGAGATTTTACAGACGAGGAAATTAAAAGAGTAAAAAAAAACAAGAGAGAGCCAAAAGAATGATTATTATCTGACATGAATTTTAATATTTAAATTAATTAAAACACGGGACTTGAAATCAATTAGCCAAATTTCAACATCTCGAATAGTAAAAATAATTAACTACTTTGAAACAATTAATAATGTAAGCTTTTTTATCAATTTCAATTCAGCAGATATTTATTATTTGAGCTTACACCCAACATCTGAACAAAAAAACGAATAGTACTACAGCTCAATTAATAAGTAACTTACCATCTGTTTTGTGATTTACAATGTTGGTGCTTACCTTTTTTAACAGTTACGTTTATTATACATCAATATCACATGATTACACTAATTGAAAGAGCCTCTTGGTTCAGAAAAAGAGTTGCCATCAAAAGCGATGGTAAAAACCATACATACGATCAACTATTAACGCAGTCAGAACATGTTTCTGCGCATCTATTACAAGACCAAAAAGATTTATACCAAGCGAGAATTGCTTTTTTAGTTCCTTCGAGTTTTTCTTATGCCGCCGTTCAATGGGGAATATGGAGAGCTGGCGGTATTGCCGTTCCTTTATGTGAAAAACACCCCCTACCTTCTATACAATATGTATTAAAAGATACCGAAGCCACAACAGTAATTTACACGGAGCCTTTCGAGGAATTACTTTCTCCTTTATTTAAAAACACTAATATCCAATTTCTGAAATATGCTGATATTACTCCCAAAAATTGTGAGTTACCAAAAATAACTTTAGACCGTAGTGCACTTATACTTTATACAAGTGGCACTACCGGTTTACCAAAAGGGGTCGTTACTACCCACACAAATATTGAGGCACAAATTACGGCCTTAACGACTTCTTGGGAATGGAACGAAAATGACCATGTACTAAATGTTTTACCATTGCACCACGTGCATGGCATTATAAATATGTTAAGCTGTGCCTTATGGAGTGGAGCCTGTTGCGAATTCCTACTAAAGTTTAGTCCGAAAGCAATATTCGATACCTTCTTGAAAGGTGAGGTGAATGTATTTATGGCCGTTCCTACGATATACTTTAAACTAATTACCTATTTCAACGACCTTCCTAAAGAAGAACAACAGGATATTTCAAACCACCTTTTAAAATTTCGTCTTATGGTTTCTGGCTCGGCCGCACTTCCTGTAAGTGTTCTGGAAGAATGGAAAGAAATTAGCGGACATACTTTATTGGAACGCTATGGTATGACTGAAATGGGTATGGCCATTAGCAATCCGTACAACGAAACACGTAGACCCGGTCACATTGGTCAACCGTTACATGGTGTCTCTATTAGACTAGCCGATGAAAACAATCAAATTGTTACAGCTGGTGAACCCGGAGAAATTCAAATTAAGGGACCTAATGTTTTTAAAGAGTATTGGGGAAAGCCAGATGCTACTGCAGAGGCTTTTACTGTTGATGGTTGGTTTAAATCTGGTGATATAGCCATATTCGATGTCGATAGTTACCAAATCTTAGGTAGAAATTCAGTAGACATCATTAAATCTGGTGGCTATAAAATATCTGCATTAGAAATTGAAGAGGTACTTCGTACACACCCCAAAATTAAAGATTGTGGCGTAGTTGGTATTCCCGATTTGGAATGGGGTGAAATTATCGGGGCTAGCATCGTTTTAAAGTCTGGCGAATTATCAACTGAAGATTTAACATCGTGGATTCACAAAAAATTACCTATATACAAAATACCTAGAAAATATATTTTTCAAGAGGATTTACCAAGAAACGTAATGGGAAAGGTAACAAAGAATGACATTAAAAAACTATTCACATAAATTAAAAGACCTATGAAAATATATGGGGTAGCATTACTGGCAGCTTGTTTTTTAGTCGGGAAATTTCTCGGGAATCTTTTAGGAAAACTGATTAACATCAACAATGATATTGGCGGCGTTGGGTTTGCCATGATTCTTTTGATCGGATCTAGTATTTACCTTAGAAAAAAAGGGTGGCTTATTCCTGAAACCGAAAAAGGTATTATATTCTGGAGTTCGATGTATATCCCTATCATTGTGGCAATGGCGGCGACCCTAAATGTAAAGGCTGCCGTCTCTGGCGGATTTGTTGCCGTTGTAGCAGGAATAGTGACCACCTTTACCTGTATGATGCTTGTGCCCGTACTATCAAAAATTGGCAAGAACGATAATATTCATAAAAACTAAGTATGGAAATTATTGAAAAAGTCATTGCCAAAAACGGATTGGTATTCGCATTTCTATTCGTTGGTTTTGTTATGTTATTTTCATTTTTAGTTTCAAAAAAACTCTTAAGAAATAAAATTCCCGGAGTAGCAATTGCTATACTTATTGGGTTAGCGTTAGCCTTTACAGGTGATAAAAAAGGTATGGCCGATATTCCCATTTTTGCTGGAATGGCAATTTTAGGCGGCTCCATGTTCCGAGACTTTGCCGTTGTTGCCACTGCGATGAGTGCTGACATTTCTAAAATAAAACAAGCCGGAATTGCAGGAATAATTTCACTTTTCATAGGAGTGACAGTGACCTTTTTTCTAGGTGCTTTGATTGCTTATTTTATGGGCTATACCGATGCTGTTAGCATGACAACCATTGGTGCCGGAGCATGCACATACATTGTTGGTCCAGTAACAGGTAGTGCCCTAGGGGCAAGTTCAGACGTTATTGCTATTAGTGTGGCGACAGGTGTTATCAAAACAATTTTCACAACCATAATCACGCCCGTAATCGCAAAAAGAATAAAATTGGATAATCCACATGCGGCAGTTGTGTTTGGCGGATTAATAGGTACTACAAGCGGTGTCGTTGCGGGCTTAGCGGCTACTGATGAAAAACTCGTTCCTTACGGGGCATTAACAGCAACATTTTACACGGGAGTTGGTTGTCTTTTATGCCCTTCAGTTTTTTATCTAATTTTAAAATTCTTCAATTTCTAAATTAAATAATAAGGAGCTAAATCACTTTTAGCTAAACGACCGCAGCAATATCTACAGATACTTTTAACTTACTTTGACCGCTACCATAAACCACACCTTTTAAAGGTGGCACATCATAATAATCCCTACCCCAACCAACCACAATGTGTTGGTCTTTGGGAATCATGTTATTGGTGGGGTCAAAATCTACCCAGCCAAAACCTGGTATAAAAATCGCAAACCATGCATGCGATGCATCCGCACCTACCAATTTCACCTTGCCGGGAGCAGGCAGAGTTTCAATATAACCACTAATATATCGTGCGGGTAAACCAACAGAACGAATACAGGCTATGGCAATCTGCGCGAAATCTTGGCAAACGCCTTTCTTCTCCTTCATCACTTCTTCGATGGGTGTTGAAATTGTAGAAAATTCTGCGTCAAAATCAAAATCGGTATAAATACGTTGCATTAATTCATAAGTAGCGTCAAAAACAGAACGGTTTTCTTTAAAGGACAATTCGGCATACTCACGTATATCTTTATCTGTGCGTCGTATAAATATTGATTCAAGTATATATTGCTTTGCCTCAAGTACCTCTGGGTCCATTCCTTGTAAAGCCAACAACGCATCGTTCATCATGATATTTTTACATGCTGGGCTTTTGAAAGATTCGTGGTATTTCGCATAGTCCCTATTGATTTTACTTTTGGTAGTCACCTTCAGTATTATATGTTCCGTTTGTATTGAAAAACGAGTTATGTAATTACCAAAAAAATCTATCCGTTCAGATATTTCAGCGGGTTCTGGAGCTATCTGTATTTTATAATCTAAAAGCTCTTGCCCTTTCGATTCCCTTGGTCTAAGTGTAGCAATATTATGGCAATAACTTACCGGGGCATTATATTCGTACTTGGTAATATGTGTTACATTAAAAATCATGCTTAAATAGGGAAAGACTGTGTAAACAATTGGTTTTGCTTGTCTGTGTGATTGAAATAGGTGTTTGAAATAGATTGAGAAGTCTGATACAGAAGCTTTGAAAGAGCTTTCATCAAATGATCAAGTTCTTCTCTAGAATAATCAGTTTCAGATTTTGTCTTGGCTAATTTTGAAGATTCTGCTAACCTCAACTTTGAAAAGGCCTCGAATACAAATTTCTGATAGTTACTTAATTGATGATCATGTTTTGAATGTGGTAAACGAGAAATATCTTTCTGCAATCGATTTATCATAAAGGTTAAAGAACGCGCATAGTCTAAATCTAACACTACTAAATCAAGTACATGCTCTAACTCAATATGCGAACGATAACTGTATCGATAAATATTTAAACTTTCGTGGCTTGTCAATAAATATTCTAACAATTCATATTCTACCTGATCATCATATTTAATAGTTAGTAAGGAACGACATTTAGTAATGGTCAACGAACTTTGTTCTAATTGCAATCCTATGAAATAAAGCAACAAACCTTGTTGCACCATAATACTCTCCTCAATCAACCCCATAAAAGCAATTAAGCGGGTAATTAATTGATTCAAAACTTTTAAAATTCGATTAATAGAATGATCCTCACTATCTACCAAAGTATTCCAAAGTTTTTGAATATTTTCAAAAACACGCCACATATCAGATGACCATAAATTACGAATAGAATAGTATGAATTGCTGAACATACTTATGGTATGGGCTAAACTTCCCACTCTATTTTTATCTAAAATTACGGATAGCATTTCTTCGTAAGGGTTATCCATTGCCAGTTTCCCATCCTTATCCTTCTCTACAAAACCTGGGTAGGTACCTGTCAATTGAGTAACGGCTTTGAAGAGTACTTTTAGCTTTTCAGAATCTGGTTTTTCATCCCTATTCTGTACTATGGCCATTTGGCGCATAACGGTTCGTAAAAAACGAGCGTTAACTAAAGTACGCCCAACATAACGCCCTGCCCAATACAAATTTTCTGCCGTAAGACTTGGCAAGTCCTTTAATCCTGATATTGCAACCGATGATTTCTGTTGCCATTGTCTACTCTTATCTTCTTTTGTGGAGGTCTCATCTAATATCCATAAATCTTTACTTGTACCACCTCGCTGATTCGAAACCCTAACGGTTTCGCTATCTGACGCTACCCTAACCAAACCACCGGGCATTACCGAATAATGGTCTTTTGAAGCAATACAAAATGCGCGAGCGACAACATTTCTAGGCTCTAAGTTCCCATTTGTGAGATTCGGAGCTGTAGAAAAATTAATGTGCTCTTGAGCAACAAAACGATACGGGCGTTCTATAATCACCTTTTTAAGTGCATCTAGCTCTTTGGCACTCATTAACTCACCAAAGTAAATACTTTCCCTATTGGTACGATCTATTCTTTTTACTACTAATTTTGATAAGTTTTCTAGTACGTAATTTTTCTCTTTTTCTTGTCCGCACCACCAAGAGGCTATTTGCGGTAATAACAACTCTTCTTTCAAGAAATATTTTGCAATCGCTGGCATAAAAGGAATTAGACCTGGATTTTCAATAACTCCACTTCCTACCGGATTAATAACCGATACATTTTTTCTTCTAACAACATCTAATAATCCTGCGACGCCTAAATGTGAATCTTCCCGCAATTCTAATGGATCTGTAAATGCATCATCTACCCTACGCAATACTACATCTATCTGCTTTAAACCTTGTAATGATTTCATCCAAAGAAAACCATCGCGCACTACCAAATCATTACCTTGAACTAATGGATATCCTAAGAAGGAAGCCATGTAGGCATGTTCAAAATAGGTTTCATTATGAGATCCAGGAGTTAGAATTACAATATTTGGATTCTCTTTTTTACCTGGGGCCGCATCAATAAGCATCTGATTGAATTCTTGAAAGAAACCAGACAAACGTTTAACATGCATTTTAGCAAACATTTCAGGTAGAATTCTACTACTTGTAGATCTATTCTCCAAGGCGTAACCCATTCCTGATGGTGCTTCTGTTCGATCATTAACCACCCACAAACGACCATCGGTGCCGCGACATAAATCTGCTGCGTAAATGGATAAAAACTTTTCTAGATTAAGTTTCATTCCTGAGCATTGTCTTAAAAAACCTCGATGCCCATAAATGACTTCATGGGGCACAATATCATCTTTAATTAGCTTTCGCTCGCCGTAAACATCTTTTAAAACCAAATTAAGTAATTCGGCCCTTTGTTTTAAACCTGCTTCTACCCTATTCCATTCTTCTTGATGCAGAACAAAAGGAACTACATTCAAGCTCCAAGGCCTGTGCATTCCTTTTGGGTCATTGTATACATTATAGGTTACGCCGTTCTCAGACAACAACCAATCTATATCTTTCTGGCGCGCCGTTAATCCGTTCACTCCAAGTTTATCAAATCCCTTAAATAATTTATTCCAATAAGGTTTTACCTCATCGTTCAATGAATACATTTCATCATTTCTCTGATGGGTTGTGTAGCTATTTAACCAGCTGGTCTTCGTTGTTGGCATTGCCTTTTTCAATTACTTCTTACGTAAATCGGTTACATGTGGATACTCAGGATTGACCGGCATCTCCTTATATACAAATGTATTTGAACCTGACTTAGGTTCTACCATTCTACCTGTAAAATTTGTCGAAGCGACCAATTCTTTCGGTGTTTCTTCATCTTGGGTCAAGCCAATATCCCAGAACCTATTTATTCTTCGTGACTCCGCTTCAAGACTATTTATAGGATAATTATCATAGGAAAGTCCGCCAGGGTGTGCCACAAAATAAGTACAACCTCCTATAGATTTTTGGTTCCAATCATCTACAATATCAAAAACCAAGGGCGTATCTACACCAATAGTTGGGTGCAATGCTGACCAAGGGTCCCAAGCTTTAAAGCGCACACCTGCCACATACTCACCTTTTGTTCCCGTAGGACTAAGGTCAACTTTTACTCCGTTACAAGTTAATGTATATCGTTCTACGGTGAAGTTATTAAGTTTTACCTGTATGCGTTCTAAAGAAGAATCGACATAACGCGAAGTACCACCTCCTGTCATTTCTTCGCCAAGCACATTCCAAGGTTCTATGGCCATACGAATTTCTAATTGCATCGCATTTATTTCTACCATTCCATACAATGGAAAACGAAATTCAAAGAATGGGTCGAACCAATCTAACTTAAATGGATAACCCGCATCGTTCAATTGCTCAACAATATCTTTGATATCTTCTTTTACGTAATGTTCTAACAAAAATTTGTCATGAAGTTCAGAACCCCAACGGACCAACTTATGCTTATAGGGTTTTTTCCAAAACCAAGAAACCAATGTACGCACTAGCAACATTTGCATTAAGCTCATTTGTGCATGTGGTGGCATATCAAATGCACGAAGTTCTAGTATCCCCAACCTACCCGAAGAAGAATCTGGCGAATATAATTTATCGATGCAAAATTCTGCCCTATGGGTATTTCCTGTTATATCGGTCAGTAAATGACGGAACAAACGGTCGGTCAACCAAAATGGAACTTCTTTATCTTCGGGTATTTGCGAAAATGCAATCTCTAGCTCATACAAGTTTTCTAATCTAGTCTCATCAACTCGTGGTGCTTGACTCGTTGGCCCTATAAATGCCCCAGAAAATAGATAAGAAAGTCCAGGATGATGTTGCCAGAACGTCAATAAACTTCGTAATAATTGTGGATTTCGAAGTAGTGGACTATCCGCGGGTGAAACCCCACCTAACGTAACGTGATTTCCCCCTCCGGTACCGGTATGCTTACCATCAAGCATAAATTTTTCTGTACCCAAACGAGCTTTTTTAGCCTCAGCATAAAGAGTCAACGTATTATCCGTTAGCTCTTTCCAGTTATTTGCCGGATGAACATTTATTTCAATAACACCCGGATCAGGTGTAACTTTCAATACCTCTAAACGGTTATCGCGTGGTGGCTCGTAACCTTCTAAAATTATTGGAGTTTGCAATTTTATAGCGGTTGCCTCTATACTCGCCACTAAATCTAGAAAATCTTCTGCGCTATCTAAAGGTGGCAGGTACAAGTATAATTTATCTTCTCGAACCTCTGCACAAATTGCCGTGCGAACAAAAGGCTGATTTTTATCTCTCTTCAGCGATTTAGTTCTTCTATTTCTTCGATTTAAATCGGTGCCGTAAGCAGGTAAATCAGGTCGTTTCTCAAAAAGTTCTGGCTCTGCAGTTGGCTCTGATGGAATCTCTGGATTTTTTGGCAAAGAGTCTAATGGTAATCGCAGCCCTATAGATGAATTACCAGGTGTCAATAATAAATGCTTTCCTCTAAACTCCCACCGATTGGTAATCCACCTGTCGTTTTTCTTTATTAATGGGAATACATGACCTACAGTCTTACCGATTCCTTGCTCTAAAATATCGCCCAATTTACGTCGTAAGTGAGTATCGTTTTTATTATATTTTTTGGGGTCTACGTCTATGGGTAATTTACCTTCTTCCCATAAAAAGTAAAAAGCATCTTCGTATGCAGGAGTAACAGTTTCTTCGTCAGTCCCTAAAAATTTGGATAATGTTTTTAAGAAGGTCTCCGTAATATTTACGGGTAGTTTATAATTTTCTGCAAAGGAGGCCAGTAATTTCGGGTCTCTCCAAATAGGGTTTCCATCTTTACGCCAATGAATACCTATTAACCAACGCGGTAAAGGTTCCCCAGGGTACCATTTTCCTTGTGCATGATGTAAGACTCCGCCTTTACCGAACACATCCAATAATCTTAAAGACAATTTACTTGCCAACTTGCGTTTGTGCTCACCATCGGCCTCGGTATTCCACTCCCCCGACTCCATATCATCTATAGAAACAAAAGTTGGTTCGCCACCCATGGTTAACCGAACATCATTTGCCTGTAATTCATCTTCAACGACAAAGCCCAAATCATAAATGGCTTTCCATTGCTCTTCTGTATAGGGTTTGGTAACCCGTGGAGATTCAAAAATACGGGTAACAGAATTTTCAAATTCAAAGGTAGTTTCGGCAAAATCAGAAAATCCACTAACTGGTGCTGCACTTTCATAAGAAGGTGTGCATGCTAAAGGAATATGACCTTCACCAGCTAATAGGCCAGATGTGGCATCTAAGCCAATCCACCCTGCTCCTGGCAAATATACTTCTGCCCACGCATGTAAATCTGTAAAATCTTCTTCAGGACCCGATGGGCCATCCAATGATTTTTCGTCGGACTTCAATTGAACTAAATACCCAGAAACAAAACGTGCAGCCAAACCTAAATGGCGTAGCGTCTGCACCAACAACCAGGCATAATCTCTACACGAACCCAATTTACTACTTAAGGTTTCTTCACATGTTTGCACCCCAGGATCCATACGCAAGGTATAGTTCAAATGAGTATACAAATCGCTGTTCAAACCAATTAAAAAATCGATACTACGCTTAGGTGTCATATCAATTTTCGCCAACCAATCTTTTAAAAGCGGACCACTTTCCACTTTTTCTAAATAGGGCAGTAATTCCTTTTTTAATTCCTCGGAATACGTAAAAGGAAATTCTTCTACAGCTTCTTCAACAAAGAAATCGAACGGATTAATCGTTTTTAAATCTGCAATGATTTCGACATCTACAGAAAGTTCAGTGGTCTTCTCTGGAAATACGATACGGGCCAAATAATTACCAAACGGATCTTGCTGCCAATTGAAAAAATGGTTCTCTGGCTTAATCTTTATGGAGTACGATTCAATGGGCGTTCTACTATGTGGTGCAGGCCGCAATCTAAATATGTGTGGAGATAGGTTTATGCTTCTGTCGTATATATATTTTGTCTTATGTTTAATTGCAACTTTTAATGCCATAGGTTAGTCGTATTTCTGTCTTACCTAATATAAGCACTAATAATTATAATTGTATGCGTAAATATGTTAATCGTCTTATTTTTATTCATAAAATAGCTAGGACGTTTTTTATTGCTAGATTGATAATCTAGAAGTTGATTTTCCATTCTTTTTTTGGATAAAGCACTTCTATTACAAGCATTGAAAACTCATTAGAGCTACTAATTTGTACATATGAAAAATTAAATCAATATTAATTTTCGTAAATTAAAGTTCAATTTCAAATCATCGACAAAATGGAAAAGGCACTTAAAACCATGATTGATAATATGCCTGAAAAAACGGGCAGGTCTTTAAAGGAGTGGAAATCGGTTCTAAAATCAAAATCATTTGACAAGCATTCTGAAGCTGTCAATTTTCTCAAAAAAGAACATGGTGTAACCCATGGTTTCGCCAATACCATAGTCACTTTATCCAAAGAAGAGAATATTACTCCTTCAGACTTGGTTGACCAACAATATAAAGGGAAGGAAAACTTAAAACCTATTTATATATCACTTTTAAAAGTAGTGAAAAAATTCGGTGACGATGTTACCATTACCCCTAAAAAAACTACCGTCAGCTTGATACGAAAAACGCAATTTGCTCTTATTAAACCCGCTACTAAAGCACGAATTGACCTCGGACTTAAATTAAAGGATAAACCTATATATGCCCGATTAGAATCTTCTGGCCCTTTTGGCACCATGTGTACGCACAGGGTTCAACTTACAGACCCTACACAAGTTGATGAGGAACTTATAGAATGGCTTACCGAAGCCTATCAAAAAGCAAATTAATAGCTGTTTATTTCATTAAAGCAGAGATTAAATACACTTAAAAATATTCTTTGATTTCTGATACCATTACCTTTGTTATATGAGTATCGAACAAACTGCTATCAAGACCACTTATTTCAGCATTATTGGAAACATATGTCTGGCCTTAATTAAAGGATTAGCTGGTTTTTTCGGTAATTCATATGCTCTTATAGCGGATGCAATTGAGTCTACAACCGATATTTTCTCTTCCATTTTAGTGCTCTTAGGTTTCAAATATGCAGAACGCCCCGCAGATGAAAATCACCCTTACGGTCACGGTAAAATAGAACCTATAATTACTTTTTTGGTTGTAGCATTTTTGGTGATTTCCGCAACGGTTATTGCCTATGAAAGCATCGAGAATATTCAGACTCCGCATAAGGTTCCAAAAACATGGACCTTAATAGTTCTAGGTTTAATAATTGTATGGAAAGAAATTTCATACCGTATCGTGATTAAAAAAAGTGAAGAAACTAATAGCACCTCTCTAAAGGCGGATGCTTGGCACCATAGAAGTGATGCAATTACTTCTGTTATGGCCTTTATTGGTATTTCTATTGCTGTTGTTTTTGGCAAAGGTTACGAAACTGCAGACGATTGGGCAGCTTTACTTGCCTCAGGCTTTATTCTTTATAATAGCTATTTAATTTTGAGACCTGCTCTTGGTGAGATTATGGATGAACAACGTTACGACGACCTTTTAGAGGAAATACGTATAAAATCATTAGAAGTCCCCGGAGTTACAGGAACAGAAAAATGTTTTATTCGTAAAGCCGGAATGCAGTTTCACGTAGATTTACATGCCATGGTAGATGGTGATATTTCAGTAATCAAAGGGCATGATATCGCCCACTTACTTCAAGACCATTTAAAGGCCAAAATTCCTAATCTCTGCCATGTGTTGATTCATATAGAACCTGATAATCTTTAGCTTTGATTAGAAAACTATCCTCAGGTTAAATCTCAACAAACATCTTAGGTTTTAAAGATGCAGCATAGCCAAAGCCTCTTCAGTCTTTCCCTCTTCTAACCATATTTGGGCTAGCTTATGAATTTCCAAAGAATTCTTAGTTCCTTCTAAAATGGACTTAACTTGCGGATGTTCTGCGATTCGACTTATTGCTTCCTTAGTCGGTAATTCTTCTAAATTTCCTAATCGGCCTAAGTTATTACCCGTTAAAATTGAGCTGTTACGCACAGCTTCTGGCAGCATATCTACTCCGATTCCTTTTGTGCGAATTGGTTTAGGAATTTCAAATAAGGCATCACCATTGGCCCTACAATACCAATTGCCACCCATACGCGCTACTAAATCTAACTTCGGAGTGTCTAGATTACCTTCTGCATCTAAATAAGCTTTCTTCACATGAATTTGAACCACTTTTGCTAACACTAAATTACCTGCACCTGGTCCGTCACCCAAGGCAATTACTTTATCAACAACACATTCAAATGCTACAGGAGCTTCCCCTACTCTTGGTGGCTTTACCTTGTCACTAGGCACTTGCGTAAAACCAGCTTTTACGAACTCATTTACACCGTCGTCATATTCGGTACTTGATAAAGACATTTGCTCTACCATATCATAATTTACAATATTGATGACCGTCTCTTTTACCTCGAGAACATTCTCTAAGGTATGCTTGGTGGTATTATCACGTCCTCTTCGAGATGGAGAAAATATCATGATTGGTGGATTCACACTAAACAAATTAAAATAACTGAACGGACTCAAATTTACATTACCCTCCTTATCTATCGTACTTGCAAAACAAATAGGTCTTGGTGCAACTGCAGACAACAGATAACCATGTAACTCTTGTTGCGAAATGGTGGTTGGGTCTATTGAATTTATTTCCTTGTTCTTTGACATGCCGCGATTAATCTAATTTTAAAAGTATATGATTTATTTACTTGGTAATATGGTACCTGAAACTTCCCCGAAGCCAACTTTAATTCCGTCTTTTTCTGCAAAACCTCGAAGAGCGATCGTATCGTTATCTTCAATAAAAGTTCGCTGACTACCATCGCTCAATGTAAATGGCTTTTTACCTCCCCATGAAATTTCTAAAAGTGAGCCAAAAGAGCTTTTATCTTTTCCTGAAATGGTTCCCGACGCCATTACATCTCCTACATTTATATTACACCCATTAACTGTATGGTGCGCTAATTGCTGCATCATATTCCAATACATGAATTTAAAATTCGAGGTACTTATAATGGTCTCCTTGCCATTCTTTGGTACCATACCCACTTGCAATTGAATATCATAATTAAGTTGACCTTCATATTGCAAATACGGCAATACTTCTGGTTGCTGTTCAGGACCTTGAACTTTAAATGGCTCTAAAGCTTCGAGAGTTACTATCCAAGGTGACATTGATGAAGCAAAACTTTTCCCTAAAAACGGACCTAACGGTACATACTCCCATTTCTGAATATCTCGGGCAGACCAATCATTAAATAATACCAAGCCAAATATATGTTCAGCTGCGTTCTTGGTTGAAACACGCTCACCTAATTCGGTACTTTTACCAACCACAAAACCCATTTCCAATTCAAAATCTAAATTTTCAGAAGATTTAAATGTTGGCACTTTGGCATCATTTTTTTTTACTTGACCCATTGGTCTATGAATGTTAGTACCACTCACAACAATTGATGATGCTCGACCATGATAGCCAACTGGAATATGTCTCCAATTCGGTAATAAAGCATTCGCTGGATCACGAAACATTTTACCCACATTCGTAGCATGTTCAATACTTGAATAGAAATCGGTATAATCGCCGACATGTACCGGCAAATGCATTTTTACATTCTTCTGCAAAATAAAAACTTCTAAATGATTTTTTACAGGAGAGTTTTCAATGCTCAATAATCGTTGAACATCTAAACGCACTTTATTGGTGATTTTCTTTCCTAAAGAAATAAAATCATTTAAAGTTGATTTTTTAAAATAGGAAGCATCAATTTCTAACAAACCTAAATTTGCTAAAGCGGATAAATCTACAATCTGTTCGCCAATAGCAATACCTACTTTTGGCTCATCACCACCGACTGAAAAGATTCCAAAAGGAAGGTTATAGATTGAAAAATCTGAATTTTTGGGCACTAAGACCCATGTTTTTAATGTATTCAAACGAGTGGTAATTTCTTTATTATTCTAACTAACCTAGCCTACGACTGCGCTCAGGATGACATAAAGCATCAAAAAACTTACTACGATAACCAAGATTGGTAATAATCACCATCATCTAACTTCATAGCATTTTCTGTGACCATCAATGGTTTGAAGGTATCAATCATAACAGCTAATTCTTCAGAGCCTTTTTGTCCTATACTACGTTCTGCTGCTCCTGGGTGCGGACCATGTGGTATACCCGCAGGATGCAATGATATGTTACCTGGCTTCACTCCGTTTCTACTCATAAAATCACCATCAACATAATACAACATCTCATCAGAATCTATATTCGAATGATTATATGGTGCCGGTATGGACTGTGGATGATAATCATACAATCTTGGCACAAAAGAACATATGACAAATGCATTCGTCTCAAATGTTTGATGAACTGGTGGCGGCTGATGAATACGCCCTGTAATGGGCTCAAAATTGTGAATGGAAAATCCGTAAGGGAAATTATAACCATCCCAGCCCACGACATCAAAAGGGTGCCCTATGTACAACATTTCATGCATGACACCTTGCTTCTTCACTTTAATCAAGTGTTCATTGGTATCGGTAAAGGTTTCCAAATTTTGCGGTAATTTATAATCACGCTCACAAAATGGGGAATGCTCTAATAACTGACCGAACCAATTTCGATATCGTTTTGGTGTATAAATTGGTGAAAACGATTCGGCATACAATATCCGATTGTCTTCACTATCGAAATCTATTTGATAAATCGTTCCTCGGGGAATTATTAAATAATCTCCGTATTCAAAAGGAATCTGTCCGAAAATAGTTCTTAACGTACCAGTCCCTTTATGAATGAACAACATTTCATCTGCATCGGTATTCTTATAAAAATAATCTCGTAGCGATTTTCTTGGTGCTGCTACTCCTATAATTATATCACTATTTACTAATAAAGGTTCACGAGCTTCTAAAAAATCATCCTTTGCAGGGGCGTTAAAACTTACCAGTTTTAACGAACGTATATTTCTCTCCAAGGCAATTTTAGGAGATACATCGGTACTCTTTAAGATCTCCTTGACCATAGTAGGTCTATTATGGTGATATAATAAAGAGGACATACCATCGAACCCAATTGTGCCGAACAATTGCTCAGCATACAATTCACCATTTGGTTTCCTAAACTGCGTATGCCGCTTAGGCGGTACTTTTCCTTGTTTGTGATAAATAGGCATATACGTTCGTTTTACTCGATAATCGAGATTAAATGCTCCGAGGCTTGCTTCGAAATTCTAAAGTTGTTTTCTTATAAACACCTCATGTATTGCCCCGAGGTAGTTTACTAATTAAAAATGCTTCCTTTAAAAGTAAACTATTTTAAGATTTTCAAGAAATTTGTTGAACTTATAAAGTTCCTCTCAATTCTTGCTCACGCTCGATAGCTTCGAATAGGGCTTTGAAATTTCCTTTTCCAAAAGAAGTAGCTCCTTTTCTTTGGATAATTTCAAAAAACATTGTTGGTCTTGCCTGAACAGTTTTAGTGAAAATTTGAAGTAAATAGCCTTCATCATCACGGTCTACCAAAATACCCAACTTACGTAAAGACTCTATATCTTCATCAATTTCACCAACTCTTTCTGTCAATACATCATAATAGGTAGTTGGTATGGTAAGAAACTCTACTCCCCTACTTATTAAGTCAGACACCGTTTTTACGATATCATCCGTAGCTACGGCAATATGCTGTACCCCTTCACCTTCGTAAAATTCTAAATACTCATCTACTTGAGATTTTTTCATTCCTGGTGCAGGCTCATTGATAGGAAACTTAATACGACCGTTTCCATTACTCATTACCTTACTCATCAATGCAGTAAATTCTGTTGAAATATCTTTATCATCAAAAGACATAATCTGCTTAAAGCCCATTACATTGGCATAGAAATCTACCCAATAGTTCATTTGACCTTCATTCACATTACCTACCATATGGTCAACAAATTTTAAACCTGTTGAAGTAGGCTGGTAGTCGTTTTCCCATTTTTTATACCCAGGAAGAAAAATACCATCATAGTCTTTACGCTCTACAAAAATATGAACCACTTCACCGTAAGAATAGATTCCAGAACGCACTACTTTACCGCTCTCATCTTCCTCTGTAACAGGTTCCATATAACTTTTGGCCCCTCTTTTCATAGCCTCTTCATATGCATACGTCGCATCGTCTACCCAAAGAGCTGTCACCTTTACACCGTCACCATGTTTATCAATATGTCTACCTACATCTGTGCCACTTTTTAAAGGAGATGTCAATACTAATCTAATCTTGTCCTGTTCTAAAACATAAGATTCCAATTCTCTACTGCCAGTTTCAAGACCTTTATAGGCCAAAGATTTAAAACCGAATGCAGTTTTGTAATAATGTGCCGCTTGTTTTGAGTTACTTACGTACAGCTCTAAATAATCTGTACCGTTGATTGGCATAAAATCTTGAGCCTCTTTGTGTTTGTTTTCTACTGCTGTTGATGTTGACATACTATTAAGTTTTATATTTTTGTTTTATTTATTGTTGCTTATGCAACATATATAGTAAAAAAAGTTATGCTGTTATTGTTTGGGTTTTCATTAAAACTTGTAAAGCAGCCAATAGCGCTTTGTTTGCTTCTCTTACACCAAAAGATATACGTACTTTTCCAGGAGCACCAAAATTACCGACTGGGCGCACCATAATCCCTCTTTGTTCTAAAAAGGCTGTAAATTCAATGTCATTAATTGGTGGGTCTATTAATACAAAATTACCCTGTGTTGGCCAGTATTTAATATGTAAAGCATCAAGTCCGTTCAAAACGAATTCTCGCTCTTTATTTACCAAGGCAACCGTTTTATTTACAAAATCGACATCCTCTAAAGCTGCTATCGCACCTTCTAATGCCAACGAAGAAAGTAAAAATGGCTTACATATCTTTCTCATGTAATTACTGATTTCTAATGGCGCATAGCAATACCCTACTCGCAGACCTGCTAAACCATAGGTCTTGGAAAAACTATTAATGGCAATTACATTTTTACCTTCTAAAACAAATGGAATACCCGAAGTGTAATCTTCTGCTTCAGTAAAATGCCTATATACTTCATCTAATACCAAAATTACGTGTTCAGGCAACTTGTCAATAAACTTTTTTAAATCCGCCATAGGAATATAATTTCCTGATGGGTTATTTGGGGAAGCAAGAAATACCAGCTTCGTTTTATCTGTAATGCTCTCAAGTATACCTTGTAAGTTATAATCGTAGTTTTCGGTCATAGGCACATTGATTGCCTTTGCCCCCATCCAACGTGTAAAAGCGGTATAGGGTAGAAAACATGGTTGACTCACAATAACCTCATCGTCCTCTCTCAAGAATGCCTTTGAAATCATATCAATAATCTCGGACCCACTATTTGCCGTAATAAAATTATCTGCAGTCAACACTCCGTCAAAATCCTTCACCAATGCTTCGCGCAACCTGATATCTGTATTATCTGGATAAAAGCTTAAATCATCTAAAGTATTGGCCAATGCTACCTTTACTTTTGGTGAATACCCTAGCGGATTTTCGTTTGAAGAAAGCTTATGTACCGTAATACCATCGGGCATTACAATCTTTTTGCCACCACCTTTATATGTGCTATCCTCTAATATATATTTCTTGAAACCTAGTTGCATATATCTTCTACTTTAGACCATTCTATACGTAGTAAAAATACGCTTTTTTTTTAATATTGTTGCATTAACAACAATATTAACGATAAACTCCGTTACTTTTGGGAGAATAAGCACGATAATTATGGACAGGACTGAGGGATTCGGGGTTTACATTGACCGTACCCTAAAAAAAGTACAAAGTACTTTTTTACAGGTATTTGCAGAAAACAGTATTGATTTAACCATTGAGCAATGGGTAATTCTTCAGCGTGTTCACTTGGAAGGTAAAGATGCTTCGCAAGCAGATATTGCTAAATCTAATTTTAGAAATCGCGCAACAACATCTAGGGTCATAAGCGGTTTATGTAAAAAAGGACTTTTACGAAAGTCTAGGTTTAGAGATGACCAAAAACGTTTTAAATTGGTAATGACCGAAGAAGGTACTAAGCTTATGAAAGAGGTTATGCCGTTCATTAAAGATTTAAGAAAAGCTAGTACACTGGGTATCACAGAAGAAGAATTTGAAATATTCTATAAAGTTTTAGATCAATTGTGGGAGAATTTCGACCAATATGAAGATAGGTCGTAGGTGTATTTTAGCACATATAAGAAATAATAAAATTTTTAATTGATTTTGGTTTTACCAGTCTATAAATTTCACTAAGTTTGCACCCACATTTGAAAAAATGGTGTCGGTCGCATAGCTCAGCTGGATAGAGCATCTGCCTTCTAAGCAGACGGTCGGAGGTTCGAATCCTCCTGCGATCACTCTGAAGCCCCTTTTAGGGGCTTTTTTGTTATATACCCATCTGTCTATTCACATTTTTATTTGTCCGTATCTTTATTTTAACAAAATTCCTATTTTTACCCAATAAGAAAATTTCTTTTTAGATGTACACATTGACTTACGAATCTGTCGCTACAAGTAGTTTTAAGAGCTCAGAAATGGAGGAGTTACTTGAGAAAGCACGTGCAAATAATCAAAGTGTCAATATTACGGGTTGTCTAATATATTTTAAAGGTGGATTTGTTCAGTTGTTAGAAGGTGATAAGTTAAAAATAGTAGACCTCTTTACTAAGATTACAAAAGACCCTCGCCATAAAAATGTCACGCTTTTTTCTGAAGATGAAATAAGTAAACGAACTTTTCCAAACTGGGGCATGGCTTACTACCCAATTAACGAGAACAACACGGATAAATATGAGTATGAACAATTTAAAAGAAATCTTATTCTTTTATCTGACCTAGTTGAACCTACCAGTGTCACTTCTAAACAATTTTGGAAGAATATAAAGAACATTATTATAGATCCTCCTTTATAAGTTTCGTTAGCCTTAATTCTTGAAAGAATTAAAATATGTTCCTCTAAAACAGCACTCTTAAGGTTGTCTGAGATACTAAAAATTCAATGTATATCAACGAATTTATATGCAGGACTAACGTATACTTTTAAATTATACAGTTTCATTATACAGTTTCATTATACATACTAGGTTAATTTACTGTTTATGTAGTACACAAAATGATAAAATAGATTAATATAATTAGGTTTTGAGTTATATTTTTAGTGTATAGCATTACTGATTGAGCATCCTTATTCTTAATTTACAGTCGTGTTTCACTATATCTTTTTTTTTAGCAGCACATGCTTTAAAAGTTTAATTGATTGATTTAAAATGAGCAAAGCTATACTAAATGTCTATCTAGCAGACGATGATAGTGATGACAGAACTTTTTTTTCTGATGCGTTACGAGAAATACCGATTTCATCTAAGATTTTTGAATTTAACAATGGAGTTGATTTAATGGCAGATTTAATTTCTGAAACTATCGAAAAACCAGATGTAATATTTTTAGATTTGAAAATGCCTATGATGGACGGATTTGAATGTCTTTCTGACATTAGAGACCTTGCCAAATATGATAATACACCAGTAATCATATATTCAACTTCTTATCACCCCAAAGAAATTGATAGATTAAAAGAAATGGGCGCTTCGCTATACTTACAAAAGCCATCCTCATACAATCAACTTAGGACACTACTGCATAAATGTCTTCGTTATGTTAACAATTCTGAAGGAATCAAAGCAGAACCTGAATTTGTTATCTCTATCTAAATAACTACAACTATTTCGCCATACATCTTTGCTATCCGTAAATAAAACTACAAATTAGTTTTCCTTAGATTTTTTTTAATTTAAGTTTCTTGATTAAAAATTCCATCAATTCGTTTTTGAAACTAAATTAACTGTTTGTTCAAATTAAATAAAAACCACAGTATTTATCAGAATGTATTAATTATTATACATTCTGTATATAAAAAGTACGCAACCACTCTTACATTATAAGAGGCAAGAATTCTTTAAAATAAGAAAAGCCAGCTAAAGCTGGCTTTTCTTATTTTAAATTTGAACTTATGCAGTAATTGATACTTTTCTAATATTCATTAAATATGTTTTTGGAGTACACTTATATTTATTTCTAAAAATCTTTGAGAAATAACTTCTACTTGTAAAGCCAATAGAATAAACGATTTCAGAAATATTTAAGTCTGACGTTTGTATTAATTCTTCAGCTAATACAAGACGCTCATTTCTTATAAAATTGGTTACCGTAGTGCCTTCCATTATTTTAAACCCTTCTTGAAGTTTAGTTGGCGAAAGTCCATATTCTTTACTTAAATCTGTAACGGTATAAGGATATTCAGGCTTTCTTTTAATTGCATTTACAGCCTCTTCTATTCTTAGAAGCTCTTTTTTTGTTAACAATGTACTTATTTGTCCATTGCTTTCAATATCTTGTTTGCAGTGAAGAATCTCAAGAGCTAAAGTAAAATTAACAATCCCTTCAATTAACAGTTTTCTGACCAAGCCTTTTTGAGTAATGGCGCGAATCTGCAATAATTGCTCCTTGATTTTTAAGTTGAATGTTCCAATATGAGCATCTTCCATTAGAAACGATGCAAATAGTTGATCATACAATTCAGAACCATCATTGTTTTTTATAGAATGCTCACTGTCTTGTGTCACCTTTATTACAGACAAGTTAGATTTTGTTCCCTGTCTTAATATAATGTTGATAACCTCATTAGACCCGCCAACTACTACTGTTTGCAAAGCCTCCACTTTACATGTTTCTCCACCCTTAGTAAAGCTGAAATTACCTTCTAAACAATAAATAAAGTACAAGCTGCGATTTTCATCTAATTTCAAATCGAAATTAAAATCTTCTACTAGTTCCAAATCATATTCAGAATATGATATCCCAGAATTTAAAGAAACTGTTTGAATTCTACCTTCTCCCTTCTCATTATCATATTGTAATACACGATCGCCCTCAAAATTTGATATGCTACCGCCTAAAATATTATTGAAATAACTTAATTGATTATGAACTACTTGCATGATATATTGTTTAGAGTGTTATTGAATATTTTATTTGCCGAGCTTTTAAAACTCTCCACAAAACCAATTGTACCTTGATGATTATTTGTAGAATTGCTGTTATTAGCTTTCGCTCTTACAGTACCAACCCTAGCATATTGAAGATTTTTCATAAAGACTGATTGTTTGATGATACAAATATCTGCCCTATGACCTTTTAATGTGTTACATCATTTTGAAAACGTGTTACACAATTTTAAGAACCACCAAGAATTATAGTTCTAAACGATAAGTTGGTTATATTAATGTAGGCAAGTATATTATAAACTCGGCGCCTTTATCTAATTCTCCTTTTGCCTGTATTAGTCCATTATGTGACTGTACAATCTTTTTACAAATTGATAATCCTAAGCCTGTGCCTGAAAATTCACTTTTACCATGTAGCCGTTGGAAAATTTCAAATATTTTCTCCTCATATTTTGTTTCGAAGCCTATACCATTATCAATAAATTGTAATTTAACGTAACTACCTCCAAAAGATAAAAGTTCTGCTGGTATTTCATTACGAGAGACAATCTTGCTTCTTATTTGAATTTTAGCTTTCGTATCCTGCTTTACATATTTTAAGGAATTGCCTATAAGATTCGCAAATAATTGTTCGAGCTGAAATTGCACGCCATTTACGACCGGCAAAGCATCTGAAGTAATCTCAGCACTCAAATCGTCTATTCGCTCACCCAAATCTCCTAGTACACTAGTTAAAACGTCATTTAAATCTATTCTTTTCGGTTGCTCTTCAACCTCATCTGCTTTTGAATAAGACAACAGGTTATTAATAAGATTTCGCATTCTGTTCGAAGAAGATTTTATTTTCTCTAAATACCCTTGAGATCTTAAACTCATAGTGTCTTTCTCTTCTTCATTCAGGCGACTAACAAACATTTGAATTTTACGTAAAGGCTCTTGTAAGTCATGACTTGCAACACGATTAAAGGCTTCTAGATCTGAATTAGTCCTTTTTAATTCCGCATTTTTGGTTTGCAATTTAGACTCTGCCTCTATTTGATTGGTAACATCTCTTATGACCCCAACCATATACCAATTTCCACCTTTTTGATAGCACTCCCCAATGGTATTCATATACTTCAATTCGTTAGATTTCGTGTATATGCGAAAAACTAAATCTGTTTTAGTTTTTCTAATTCGAGCTCGCTGAAAACTATCCTTTACTTTGTCAATATCATTCGGATGTACAAAAGCTAATATGCGATCATATTTAGTATCGAGTTCCTTTGGCTCAAAGCCGAACATGCGATACACATTTTCAGAATATTTAATTTCTTCTATACCTAAACTCCAGCGAAAACTACCAATATTGGCTACATGTTCAGCTTCTAAAAGTAATCGATTCTGTATAAATAATTGATCTTCGTTCTTCCTTTCTCGGGTAACATCTTTCGAAAAAAGTATGATTCCGTCATTCATTTTTACGGCCTTATTTCGTAACCAAAATGACTGTTCGTTAAAGAAAAACTCCTTAACGTAATCCTGATTTTCGCCACTGTAAAAACAATCTTTTAATATCTCAAATACTCCATTATCTCGATTATTAGGATAGTACTCGAATAAAGTTTTCCCTATTATATTTTTAGGTTCTTCATTTGTAATATCGTCCATTCGATTATTTATATAATCTATTCGAAAATCAGATATTACCTCATTATCATCATAAATTGGCTTTAGATAAGAAACTATACTATCATAACTATCCAATACCCGATAACTAAAAAGATTAGAAATTTCAAGCTCATTTATTCTAGCTTTTAAATCGCCTTCTGGCAAGTTCGATTCTTTATCGACTACATAATACACTTTTGCCTCAGTGATGCTTATTAAAAGTCCTGTATTATGACTTTCAATTTTAAAATGCATGTTCAAATTCTTGTGACCGACCTGTTGAACAAAATTGAAAGCCTCATGTTTTTGTGACTTGATTACCGAATCTAAATGATCTAGTAACTTGCCAAATTCAAAAAACTTTGGTAACTCTTTAATTACCCTATTCTGAATACTTTCTTTCGTATTTGCAAAAAGTAATTCAGCTTTTTTATTGGCATATACAATTACAAAATCTTTAGCCTCTATAGTATTTTCAGCATTAGGACTCACCAAAACTAAAGCGTCATTAGAGCCGTCGACAATATTCTTAAAAAAACTATTTGTTGAAATATTTGTCATACCTATACTGAAAATTTGGACCTAAAATATTAATTACCACTAAATACGTGGTATTAATTCGAATTGACTAGTGCTAAAACTAAAAAAGTTGCTCCAAACGAAACAACTTTTTAAACTCAATTTGATATGTGAAATTATAATTTCAATAAAAAATTCTCTTTTTTAAAATCATTTAAATGATAAGCCCAATTCATTTTAACCACTTGTTTCAAAGATTTTTTTAAATCGCTGAAACTTGAAGGTTTTTTAATATAAATATTAGCTCCTTTTTCAAAAGTTTCTTCAATATCCCTTTCTGCAGATGATGTTGAATATATAGCCACTAATAAATCTGTTAAATGTGGTGTACGTCGAATTGCTTCTAAACATTCGAAACCATTCATAATAGGCATGTTCAAATCTAGAAAAACCAAATCTGGAGGATTCACAGTTTCTTTAAGTAAATACTCCATACAGCTTTTACCGTTCTCTAATTGGTGTAATTCTGTATTAAGCCCGATACTTTCCAACGCATCTGCAAAAAATTGCCTGTCATCTTCATCATCGTCTACAAGAAGTATCCTTAATTTATCCATTATTTAAATTTCATAGTTGGTCGAGGAATTATTCCACTTATTTTTTTCTAAACTTTAAGTATTGAGTTATCGTTAATCCAGTTACTTTTTTAAATTGATTAGACAAATGCGGAACGCTACTAAAACTTAAATCATGCGCTATGTTACTTAAGCTAGCATTTTCTAAAAGCACTAATTCCTTCACCTTTTCTATTCGCACTAATATATAAAAATTCTCTATTGATGTGTATGTCTTACTAGAAAATAGATTTGAAAGATATGGATAACTAAAACCCAATTGATTTGAGAGTAATTCAGAAATTTTTACATTTCGCATATCACCATCATGCACCATTTTCTTTATAAAAATCTTGATTTCCTCAACGACATCACGATTCTCTTTCGTTTGAATTTTAATACCAAAATCATCAAGTTCATTAGAAATTGATTTAAGCTTTTCCTCGCTTATACCATCTATGAACTTAATAGTTCCGTCTTGCAAAATTTTAAAATCAACCCCAGCTGCGACCATTGTTCTATGAAATAATTCACTAACCATCTTTTCAGGGTCATATATGAAACTAAACTCCATTCAATACAATTAATTCGCTGCTAAAAAGTTTGTAAACTTATTGTTTTCGAAAATCATTCTATACCAAAATACGATAAAATATTACCACATTTAAACCCAGCCATAAAAATTTATCCTTTTTTAATGTTTTCTGTACTCATTAGGGGGAAATCCTGTAATTTCCTAAGCTTTTGTGAATATCAAAGAAGCATAAGCAGGTATATTAATTTTTCCCGTCCATTCTTTAGCATCCGTTTCTTCTTCAATTACTTCAACGTTATTAACCAATAATTCTGAAAATGCAGCATCATACTCTTTACTTGCCGCATTAATTTTTAAGTGATAGAGGAGTTCATTATTTAATCCTATACCATAATCTTGATATTCCTGATTGCTAAAATTTAAGACCACCAATACTGCTTTGTCAGTATTACTTAAGTCGAATCTTGTATATGCAAGCACTTTAGTATCATGATTTACATGTAGTATTTCAATACTCTGGCCTCTTAATCCGTCAGCACCTTCGGTTTCGCCTGTTCTAAGCTTTATAATATCACGAACTAAATTCTCAATACCCTTATGTTTTTCCTTCTTATTCCAGTCTAATCCTTCAGTATCCTTAAAATATTCATCTTCTATAAACTCTTGTCCTTGAAACAGCATCGGTATACCAGGTGCAGTCAAAGTTAGCACAATACCTAAAATAGCTCGCTTTTTTGCGAAGTCACTCTCTGCATCTCCTGGCTGAATTTCTTCTGGTACTCGGGCTTTACCATTAGCAACCTCATCATGAGATTCTGTATAGACTATACGACTAAAAGCATCATCACTATACCTAAATTGCAAAGCATCGATAACTTTTTGCAGATCTCTGCTATCATCATGCGTATCTTCTATAACCTCACGAATCGGATGCACAAAATTCATATCCCATTGCGAACCATAGGCCAAACCATTCATTTCGATTGAATCAGTTACCCTACTGTCTCCTTTTAAATCTTCAGCTATCGTTAATACATGAGGATATTTCTCTTTTATCTCAGCATTTATATCTCTCATTAAAATATTGCCTTCTTCAATTTCAGTATCATACCCTAAACCGCCACTTTCATATCGAATATAAGAAGTTGCATCCATTCGTAAACCGTCACAATGATATTTCTCAATCCACATTAAAGCATTATCTCTTAAATATTGACGTACTTCTTTTCTACCATAATCTGGTCTAGTATCGCCCCAAGGAGTTTCGCTTTTATAATCATTATAAAAGTATATACCGCCCTTATCATTCTCACTCCACCCATCAAATTGCCATAAATCAACATCTGACGGACCAAAATGGTTGTACACCACATCAATTATAACTGCAATACCACGTTTATGCGCTTCATTCACCAGCATTGCAAAACCATCGGGCCCACCATAATCTTGCTCAATGGCAAACGGATGCGCAGGATTATAACCCCATGAGATACCACCAGCAAATTCAGCTACCGGCAATAATTCAATACAATTAATACCTAATTCTTTTAGATAATCGAGTTTTGCGATTACATCTTCAAACGTGCCAACTGCATCTGGGCTCGACCTATTGAACGTACCAACGTGAAGCTCATAAATAACCAGATTATTCCAACTCGGCATTTCAAAATTATCGTCCTCCCAGTTAAAATCTAAGGTCTTGATAACTGAATTACCATTACTGTTCGTTACTTCAAATGCATAAGGGTCATTTCTAGACAGTAATTCACCTTTATATAGAATGAAAAATTTATATTCATCACCTTCAGTCGCTTTCTCAGTTATTGCAGACCAATAACCATTCTCTTCCTGTTCTAAGGAAATCTCATTTTCTGACCAATCATTGAAGTTGCCACCAACGAAAACTTTTTCTGCATGGGGAGCCCACACCCTAAAGGTTACAGCACCATCTTCTAAGATAGCACCCATACCTGCCGATTTTAATATTGTAGTGTTCATGAGGCAAATTTAAATTGCCGTATTAACAAAAAATACCTTTAAACAAATATGCATTAACTCTAAAAGAAGAATTCATATGTTTCTCTCTTAGAATATGTTGCGTAAAATTTAAATAGTGATAAAGCCTATACGAAGATGACTATGAATGTATGGCTACAAAAATGAGAAGCAGAAAATATTCGTCAATTTTAAAAATTGCCCATACTATATTAAATTTTAGATCTTAAAAGTATTTAAAGCCTTTGATTTTATGTTGTAATTTTTTGACTAATAGGTATAATGACTTCAAATACTGCACCACTACCCAATTCACCCATTGCACGAATAAAACCATTATGATTCTGCACTATCTTTTTAACTATCGCCAAGCCTACACCCGTTCCTGCATATTCTTGCTTTCCATGTAATCTTTGAAATACCTCGAAGATTTTTTCAGAAAATTGTTTATCGAACCCTATACCATTATCTGTAATTGTTATTTTGGCATAGCTTGTACCAACTATTAAAGGTTGATTATCACTTTCTGAACCATCTATAATCTTCCCCACAATCTTAATGACAGGGGGTACATCTGACCTAGAATATTTTACCGAGTTTGATAAAAGGTTATAAATTAATTGCCGAAATTGAAATGGCACTACTTCAAGTTTGCAGGTACTCAATACTTCGACCTTGCCATGTTTTTTTTCCAACTCTTCACCTATATCATTCTTAACCTCATTAATCACATTCTCTAAATCGATAAGTTCGAAAACTCTTTTCTCGGTATCAGCTCTTGAATAAGCCAATAGGTCATTAATTAACGATTGCATTCTATTTGCTGCCGATTGTATTTTCTCGAATTTCACCTTACCTGATTTAGATAAGTTATCATACTCTCGATCCATTAAAACTTCTGCGAACATTTGTATTTTTCTTAGTGGCTCTTGTAAATCATGACTAGAAATGTAAGCGAACGATTGAAGCTCTTTGTTCATTTCCTCAAGCTTATTATTGCTATTGGCAAGTGCAACTGTGCGAATATCGACTTCATTTTTTAAATATTCCGAGAATGATTTTTGTTGTTCAATATTCATCCCGGTTCCAATAAAGCCTGTTAACACTCCATCTTCAAATTTAGGTTTTCCCAATATTTTAAACCACTCATAACCCTCAGTCAATGCATTTCTAACCCGAAATTCAAACGAGAAATCGGACTGATTCTGAAAGGCTTGGCCAAAACTTGACCGAACTAAATCAATGTCCTGAGGATGTACCATTTTTTCCCAAACTTGTCCAGTAAAATCCAAATAATGGTCTATTCCTATAAAATCTAGTAGTTCCTTATTCGCGTATTTTACATTTACTAAGGGGTCCGTAATCCAAATCCATATGGGTGATTGGTCTGCGAGTTCGCGAAAACGACGTTCACTTTCAGCCAAGCTGTTGGCAGCTTTAATAGTTTCTGTGGTATCTGTACACAGTGTTAATACACCTACTACATTACCAGATTCATCTTTAACAGGGCTATGAGAAAACGTCCAGTACACATCTTCCATTTGGCCATTTCTGAATATGGGTATCATTAGGTTTTCACGCCAAACAGACTCATCTTTATTAATAACAACATCGAGTAATGGCTCAATTTCTTCCCAGCTTTCAGACCAAGCTTCCTTAGCATTCAAACCTAATATAAAGGGATGCTTACCGTTTTTTCCTAATACTGGCCTATAAGCATCATTATAAAAACATTTTAATGTCTCTCCCCAAAACAAAAACATAGGAAATGGAGAATTTAATACAATATTTAATGTGGTTCTAAGACTTTGAGGCCAATTCTCTGGTGAGCCTAATGGGGTTTCTGACCAATTTTTTTCACGCATTAACTTACCCATTTCACCACCGTCGTTAAGAAAATGAAACTTCTCACTTTTATTGCTCATTGGATCGATCTATCTATTATAAGGTTTTATTTAAAAACGGAATAAATGTAAATAGCAATAAATACGCTATTAGATTAATACATTTTTTGTCAAAAAATTCGGATTGAATTTACAAATAAAGCAATTCACAATTAAAAAATTATCTCAATAAAAATTAAGAGTAATCTTATATGCCACATCTTAATTCTTCATTCTGTCAATTGAATTTTTACAAAAAAAACTAAAACCTGAATACCTTTTCCTACTTTTCTATAATCAAAACAAAAATTACCAAGTTTTATTCGATTATTTTCAAGTAACAATTTAAAAAACATGAGGTTCATTGGGTCACTATTCTTATTTTGCATTGAAATACCAATTCCATCTTTAAAATGACCAATTCTATATTTCCGAAATCAGTTTTTTATTTACTCATCTTACTTATTGCCAATTTTCCGAATTCTGCCATATCTCAGGACAAGTATTCAAATGAAGAGTTAGTGAAGGTTTTTAAAGAGTGGCGATTATTTGAAAATCCACCTTTGCGAGATGGTGCACCTGATTATACTGAGACTACTTTTGCGAAAAGAGACCCTCAATTTAAAACGCTTCAACAAAAACTTTATGCTATTGATACCACAGGGTGGTCAATAGCCAACAAAGTAGATTGGCACATTGTAAATGCTGAAATGAACGGCTACGATTTCAACCAAAGAGTGCTTAAACCTTGGGTTAGAGATCCCGCATTTTATACCACTTTATGGACAGACCGAAGTGACGTACCTGCACATGAAGGCCCAGCTCACCACGCTATTATAGATGTATGGAAATACACCTTTCCACTCGATAAAGAAAATGCCTCAAAATTACTTGCAGCTTTAAAGGTAATTCCGGTTATTAACGACCAGGCTAAAATAAACTTAACTGGTAATGCTAAAGACCTATGGGTGGCCGGTATACGCGATATTGCAACTCAAAGCAAAAACTTGGAGGACATGAAGAATCTTTCAGGAATAACAAAAAACAGAAAATTAGTATCCACAATTGATGACGCGATAAAATCTACAAATAGCTTGGTCGATTGGCTTAAGGCAGAGGCTCCTTCTAAAAATGGTCCTTCTGGTATTGGCAAAGAAAACTACACTTGGTATTTACAAAATGTGCATTTGGTTCCTTTAACTTGGGAAGATGAAGTAATGCTCTTGAAAAGAGAACTTACTAGAGCATGGGCTGCCTTAAAATTAGAAGAACATAGAAATCGAAACTTACCACCATTAAAAGATGCCAGTACTCCCAAAGAATATGACACTAGAGCCAAAGCCTCCGCTAAAAGCCTTCTTACTTTTCTCGACAAAAATGAAATGGTTACGGTGAAAGATTATTTTGAGCCTGCCCTCAATGAACATTTAGGTGCCTTTGTTCCTAAAGAGAAAAGAAACTTTTTTTGGATAACCGCTCATTATGATCAACGCCCATTATACTCTCATTTTTACCATTGGTTTGAATTAGCAAGGATGGATAATGAACCAAATTCTAGAGAAATCAGAAATGAAGCTTTGCTATATAACATATTCGATTCTAGAAATGAAGGTACTGCAACAGCAGTTGAAGAAATGTTTATGGATGCGGGACTGTATGATGACCAACCTCGTTCAAGAGAAATCGTTTACATTATGATTGCACAACGTGCGGCAAGAGGTTTAGGTTCTTTATATGCTCAAGCGAACGAAATGACGTCTGAAGAAGCTGGTATTATTCATTCGAACTACACACCAAGAGGATGGATGAAAACAGAAAAAGATTTATTACTTTTTGAGCAACACCTATATCTTAGACAACCTGGCTACGGTACCAGTTATATTACTGGAAAATATCTTTTAGAAAATACCCTAGCAGAGTATGCCCGAATGAAAGAATCTAAAAACGAGCCATTCGAAATGCGTGCATTTTTTGATCAATTAAATGCTGTGGGTAGCATTCCTATTTCCTTAGGTCGTTGGGAAATGACAGGTGTACAATCTTATCTTGGTCAAGAATAGCACCTAAATTGCATTTGAATTCATCATGGCCAAAATAATTTCTAAAAAACTAACGCGTCAAATGGGGCTCTTAGCCCTTACTGCTACAGGAGTCTGCTCTATGTTAGGTGCTTCTATAAATGTTGTTCCTTTTATGATTCAGCGTAATGTTCCAGGAATAGGACCTTACGTGCTTCCTGCATTCGCCTTTGCCGCCATACCTGCATTATTTGCAGCATTGGCCTATGGTATTTTAGCATCTGCAATGCCACGAGCTGGAGGCAGTTATATTTACGCAAGTCGTGGTCTAAACCCCTATCTAGGTTTTGTTGCCAGTTTCTCTCAATGGTTCGGTCTTTCTATTGTTATTGGTGTTATCGCCTATGTAACCGTACCTTTTATTCGAGATGTTACCCTAAGCTTAGGCTGGGAGGAAATTTCGAACGGACTTGAAATTGGATGGATTAGAGTTTCAATTGCCTTATCACTCATTTGGACTTTTGTTGCCGTAAATGTTCGTGGGGTAAAAAGCTACGAACGCATTTTACTCCCTATGATGTTTTTAATGTTCGCCTTAGGCGGAATTGTCATCGCAGCAGGTCTACTATATGATTCCACTGATTTTTTAACCGGACTTCAAGAAAAAACAGGTCGTATTTTCGAACCCACTTCAAACATAAGTTTTGACTGGCGTATATTTCTATCTGCAGCCGCTTTGCTTTTCTCTAGCTTTATTGGTTTTGATTCTATTGCACAAGCAGGTGGTGAAGCTAAGAATCCGACAAAAACACTGCCAAGGGCTATTCTTTTGGCTATTATTGGTGTTGGGCTTTTCTATTTCTTGTTCGCCTCAGCAGTGTACCATATTGTACCTTGGAGCTTTGTGGCTGAAGAAGCTATGGTAAAAGATATTTCAGCACCAGGCCTTCTTAGCTATGTATTACCATCGGGATTAGGAATAGCCATTTTAGTAGGTGCCGCCATTGCATTGATTAATGATTTACCTGCCATGCTTTTATCGGTATCACGATTAATGTTCGCTTGGGCCAAAGATGGTATTTTTCCAAAATCTATTGCAAAGGTTCACCAAAAAAACAATACCCCACATATCGCACTTTTCGTTGCTGGTACAATGGCAAGCATAGGTGTTTTAGGCTCTCATTATGCAGGCGATTTCTTTTTAGGTATCGATATTATGGTAACCTCTATGATGGTCAACTTTTTGCTTATGTGCATCACCCTAGTAACGATTACCAAAGTCAATCCTACCTTGTCAAAACAAATTTCAGTATTAAAAAATAGGTCCTTACAATTATGGATAGGGTGGCTTGGCATTATTACACTCGCTGCCTTTTTAGGTATTCACACCTATAAAGATTTAACCGCCCAAACCTCAGCTTGGTATTTTCACTCTACTCCCATTTGGCTTATCGTAATGGGAATTGCAAGTATTATATTCGGCGTTAACTGGAGAAGGTTAAAGAAAAAGAATGCGCAATTAAAAGAATTATTTTTAAAACTTCCTGAAGAATAAAAGATGCAAACAAAAATTAAACTGGCTAAAGGCTTAGAGATTTCTAGAGTTGTAACAGGCTTATGGCAAATAGCCGATATGGAACGGAATGGTACGGCTTTAGATCCGATAGCGACCGCCAAATTTATGTCGCCTTATCTAGAGGCCGGACTTACTTCTTTTGATATGGCCGACCATTACGGGTCTAGTGAAATAATTGCAGGAACATTTAAAAACAGTCTTAACGACAAAGACCAAGTACAACTTTTTACAAAGTGGGTGCCAAAACCAGGAAAAATCACCAGAGAAGATGTTAGAGCGGCAGTCAAAACAGCTTTAGACAGAATGCAACAATCATCGATTGATCTCTTGCAATTTCACGCATGGTATTACCCAGATTCAAGTTGGCTAGACGGACTTTTCTATCTGAAGGAATTACAGGAAAAAGGTTTGATTAAGCATATAGGGGTAACTAATTTTGATGCGGCACATTTGCGTATTGCCCTTGCTAGTGGCATTCCTATTGTAAGCAATCAAATTTGCCATTCTTTAATCGACCAACGTGCAAATGGAAATATGGCCGCTGTATGTAGTGAATACAATGTAAAATTATTAACCTTCGGAACTTTAGCTGGTGGTTTTCTAACCGATAAATGGTTGGGGAAATCTGAACCTAGTGCTGAAGAATTGACCACTTGGTCACAAATGAAGTACAAACGCTTTATAGATGCTGCAGGAGGTTGGACTCCCTACCAAAATCTTTTGCAAGTAGTAAAAAAGATTGCAGATAAGCATGATGCGTCTATCGCGAATATTGCTAGTAGATTTATTTTAGAAAGTGACGCAGTCGCTTCGGTAATCGTTGGTGCTAGATTGGGCGAAAGTGAGCATATTAATGATAATAGACGAATGCTCGACATTCAACTTGATACAGAAGATATCAACGCGATTAAACAGGCCCAGCTTCAATTAAACATGATTCCCGGTGATTGTGGAGATGAATATAGAAAGCCACCCTTTTTGACTGCCTCTGGTGATTTAAGCGATCATCTAGAAACGATACCAAAAGCTTTCACCCCTATAAAAACAGGAAAAAATAGAGAACAGATTTTTAGTGGAACTGAATGGGAAGAATTTGCGGGATATTGTAGAGCAGTAAAAATCGGAAAAAGTATTCAAGTCTCTGGAACTACCGCTACCCATGGCAGTGAAATGATTGGCGGTAGCGATGCTGCAGCACAGACCCATTTCATTATTGATAAAATTGAAGGTGTAATCACTTCATTCGGTGGCACACTAGCAGACGTAGTGCGCACCCGAATTTTTGTGAATAATTTAGCTGATTGGGAACTTGTGGCCCGCGCCCATGGCGAACGATTTAATGGCATAAATCCGGCAAATACCTTAGTAGAAGCTAAATTGGTAGGCGATGGTTATTTGGTAGAAATAGAGGCAGATGCAATTTTACAATAGCAAATCCGTCTTTATTTTTCTTCCCAGTACAGGTCGCTATTTTTTATGGCAGTTTCAAATGATGCCCATTCATTGGACATAAAACTAATCGCCTTTTTCGAAAAATCGTCGACTAGTGATTTTCCTTGTTCAAGTATTTCATTATGTTGATTTGAAATTACATTTGTTTGGGCAGCCGCTATACTAAGGGCTTCCTTAATTTTCGAATACGGTGAGGTTTCAAAAGACTGCCACGCTCCCACTTGCCTTTCTGGCTTTGGGGTTTGCCCTTCTGCACGCAACCTACTTAAAGACTGTTTCATTGCTTCAAGTTTCGATATCAATTCTTGGTTTAGGTTATTTTCAGCCTCCTGTCCTTGTTTTAGCAAGCTTGCTACCTTTTTATTCTTAGCATCGATATCAGATAAGTGTTTTGATAATAGTTCTACTTGCTCATCAACTGCTTTTCTATAACGGTAAAGCTCCTCGTCTACTTTAGATTCTAAATCAAACCTAGGATCTGTTATAACTTTAACCTTCGTAGTATCGGTAAACGAACCATGTTTCAAAACAATACGATATTCCCCTGGAAGAACAGGTATATCTCTTGAAAAATCATCAGTCCAAGAACCGGGAAAAGAAGAAGATGACTCGTCTAACTTCCATAACATATAATTTAAACCTTTAGATAATTCTTTAGTTTCCATCGTATTAATCAGCCTATTTTGATTGTCATAAATCATAGCGGTTACCGTAGATTCCTCTGTAGGTTCCTTAGCAATAAAAAACGGAATTTGGGTTTTCTGAAAAACCTTGTTCTCACCTTCAAAAGTGGTGTGAAAACCTGTCCAGATATTTCCTGGAGGATTAATAAATAACCCTTTTACCTGTACAGCATCGTTCATCGGAAGTGCGGTTAAGTCAGCTTTTAATCGGTTGCCAGCTATTTCCCTCAAGGTCAACAAATCATCTAATACCCAAATAGCTCTTCCAAAAGTTCCGACAACCAATGCAGATTCAGTTTCTTGAATTTTTAAATCCATCGTAGAAACAGAAGGAAAACCATTTTTAAATTGAGACCAGGTAGCACCTTCATCAATACTAATCCATAATCCATTCTCAGTACCTAAAAACACCAAATTAGATTCTACAGGGTCTTGAATAATACTTAATGCATACCCATTTACCATAGATTTATCAGCAACCCTTTTCCATGTTTTACCTAAATCATTGGTCTTAAAAACATAAGGTTCATAATCACCTTTTCTATAATTGTTTACCACCATCCATGCTGATTTAGCATCATATTTAGATGCTTCTATCTGCACTACCCAACTTTCATGAGGCATATCTTTAATTTTGGTCGTCACATTTTTCCAATGTTCTCCACCATCGATAGTGAGTTGCACTTGACCGTCATCGGTACCGACCCAAATAACATTTTTATCCATTGTACTCGGAGATATTGTCAAAATGGAATTATAACGTTCTGCTCCTGAAACATCTAATGTAAGTCCGCCATAATCCGGTTTTTGATGTTCAGGATTATTGGTTGTTAAATCGGGTGAAATTATCTTCCAAGAAGCACCCTTATCATTGGTCACATGAACAAACTGAGAGCCATAATAGGCTGAATTATCATCTATCGGATTTCTTGCAAATGCTGCATTCCAATTGAAACGCAGCGACGTTTTTAAATCAGGTGAAGGTGGTTTTATACTCACGTAATAACCTGTTAGTTTATCATATCTATATAAATCGCCATTCTGTGATGAGCCATAACCAAATCGAGAATTATCTAAATCTGGAGAAATATCGAATCCATCACCACCTACTAAATACTGCCAATATAACGTTCGTATACCTCCTCTTTTCCAAGTATAGGCGGGTCCAGACCAGTTGCCATTATCTTGCATACCACCATAAACATTATATGGTGTGTCATTATCTACACCCACATGATAAAATTGAGCAACAGGAATCGTCTCTGGAAAATACCAACTTTTACCATGGTCATAGGTAATTCCTAATCCGCCATCACCACCAATAATAAAGTGTTTCGCATCTTTAGGATTTACCCAAAAAGCATGAAAATCGGCATGAATACCTTTCGTTTCGTCGGCAGGTATCATTGGGATGGTATCAAACGTAGTTCCGCCATCATAACTTACCGATAAAGGCTGATAAATATTATATACCCTATCTGCATCTTCTGTATCTACTGCTAGGTCTTGAAAATAAAAAGGTCTGTTATTGGCGAATTTAGGATTGTCATTTATCAATCTCCAATTCGCTCCGCCATCATCACTACGGTAAATAGCATTCTTTTTAGCTTCAATTTTAGCATAGATTCTATTCGTTTCAGAGGGTGCAATTGCAAAACCTATTCTGCCTAAATCACCAGCAGGCAAACCTTCTTTTTCTCCTAATTTTTTCCAGTTTTCACCTGAGTCATTTGATACATACATTCCTGAACCATTACCCCCTGAAGTAAAATAGTACGGTGTGCGCTCATGTTCATATAATGCAGCGAATATCTTTTTAGGGTTTGTTGGATCCAATACTAAGTCGGCAATACCCGATTTTGTATTGGCGTATAATATCTTTTTCCAATGTATGCCACCATCTATAGTTTTATAAAGACCTCGATATTCATTTGCTGTAAATGGGTCTCCCATTGCTCCGACATATATGATGTTTGGGTCTGTGGGGTCAATATTAATTCTATGTATGGTTTTAGTAGCTTCTAACCCCATGTGTTTCCATGTTTTTCCACCATTGATACTCTTAAAAATACCCATTCCCAAATTCATAGAATTACGAGGATTCCCTTCACCTGTACCAACCCAAATTACATCAGGATTACTTTGCTGAATTGCAAGTGACCCAATGTTTTGTGTGGGCTGCTCATCAAAAACCGGTTTCCAAGCAGACCCTCCATTTTCAGATTTCCAAACTCCACCTGAAGCTGCACCTACAAACATAATCTTCGGATTCGCCGTAACCACATCAATTGCAGTTATACGCCCACTCATATTAGCAGGACCCACATTACGAATGTTTAGATTTTTTAAAGTAGAAAAATCAATTTTTTGTGCCGTTAAAACATTTGAAATACAACAAATGATGAGGAAAATAGGTATGCGGATTTTCATGCTTAGATAGATAATTTTTTTAAAAATAAAATACAACCTCTAAAATAAGCCACATTCCTTTTCAAAATCGCATAAATCTTAAAACACTTTTAAATCATAGACAAATTTTGCTAAAACAATTTAATTAACATATTAGATATTCCTAAAATATAGAAAAAACGAAAAATTAAAAAAACATTCATTTTTAGTCAAAAAAGTAGTCAAAAACTCTTTAAAATAGTCAAATAAATCATAAAACAGAAGATAAACTTGGATTTTAACTAAATTTTGCTATGTTATAAATACTAATTCAAAAACTATATATGCGACAACTAAAGATCACCAAACAAATAACTAACAGAGACGCCAAATCATTAGAAAAATATTTTCAAGAAATCAGTAAAATAAATTTGATTACTGCTAACGAGGAAGTAGAACTGGCTAGAAAAATTCGTGAGGGAGATCAAAAGGCGCTAGATACATTAGTAAATGCTAATTTAAGATTCGTGGTATCTGCCGCTAAACAATATCAAAATAGAGGCTTACGACTTACTGATTTAATTAATGAAGGCAACTTAGGTTTAGTAAAAGCTGCCAAACGTTTTGATGAAACTAGAGGATTTAAATTTATTTCCTATGCAGTTTGGTGGATTAGACAATCTATTCTTCAAGCACTTTCAAACAAATCTCGTGTAATTCGTTTACCTCAGAATAAAATCGCTACCAATACTAAAATTTATCAGGTATATTCAACTTTAGAACAAACCTACCAAAGAGCACCGAGCCCTTCAGAAATTGCGTCGGAACTTGATATTAGCGTTTCAAAGGTAAAAAGTTCTATTAAGTCATCTGTTAAACATATATCATTAGATGCTCCTTTTAAAGAAGGTGAATCATCAAATCTCTACAATGTTATAGAATCTAAAAAACTCGACAGTCCAGATAAAGAAATGATTAATGAATCTTTAGAAATGGATATCGACCATGCATTGAACAAAATTCCGGAAAGAGAGGGAGATGTTCTACGTCTTTACTTTGGTCTTGGCAACCAACCCGCAATGACTCTTATAGAAATTGGTGAAGTTTTCGATGTTACTAGAGAACGAGTCAGACAAATAAAAGATAAAGGTCTTAGAGCACTACGTCGCAAAACCAATACAGAAGTTTTACGCGCATATTTATAGATTGAATCCTATTTAAATGGTGAATATCTCCCGTAAATCACCATAAACACCCTTTATTAACCATTATAACATAAGCTTAACACGTCATATTAGGACTTGGCTAGGTATATGTTAAGTTACCATAGATAATCGTACAACATGAAATTTATATATATAAAAAGACAAAGCGTAATCAAAGAATTATATCGAACGAGAACCGGACTTAAGAACTCAAAGGTTACTTCGATTACCAAATATTTTTTAGGAATACCTATAAAAGAATTACATGCTTATACGCAAACATATTATCTCAGAAAAAATAATGCCATTGAAAAAATGCTATTTATATAAATAAGAACAAAAACTTTCAATATAATAAATTTAATTCATGAAGATATTAGTAATAGGAGCTGGAAATATGGGGTTGACGTATGCAGAAGGCATGTCTAAATCAAAATTACTCAAGAAAAGAAATATTATGGTGCTAGACACCTCAGAGGAAAAACTAGAAGAGCTGAGGAAAAATCCGCAATTTGATGCATTTGACGATTTGAAGAAATGTGCCCCACAGGCAGATATTATTTTCATTGCAGTGAAACCTTATCATGCGGAAAGTGTGTTTTTAAAATTAAGTCCTTTAGTAAAACCTGGGCAGATTATAATATCCATTATGGCAGGAGTTACTATGGAAACTATAAAAACCCTTACTGGCCTTACCAAAATCGTAAGGGCTATGCCCAACTTGCCTGCATCGATAGGTAGAGGTCTAACTTCATTTGTAGCTTCAGACGAAGTAACAAGAATTGAGCTGCTTACCATTGAGAGTCTTTTAGATACTACAGGTAAATCTGTTTTGGTGAGCGATGAAAACTTTATCGATGCCTCAACAGGTATTTCTGGTAGTGGACCTGCATATGTTTTTTACTTTATGCAAAGTATGATGGAGGCTGCCCTTAAAATGGGCTTTTCGCCAAATGTTTCAAAAATATTGGTAGCGCAAACATTTACCGGTGCTATCGAACTTTTTAATCAAAATGAATTATCACCAAATTCTTGGATGGATATGGTTGCAAGTAAAGGGGGTACTACCCGTGCAGCTTTAGATTCAATGGAAAACAATAATGTAGGAGAATTAATAAAAGAAGCGGCTTTCGCAGCTTTTGAGCGTGCCGTTGAACTTGGAAAAGAAAAGGTAAATGTATAAACAGAAAATTGTAGTTAAAGTTGGTACAAATGTAATGACCAATAAGGACAATAGAATCGTGAGACCGGTTTTAAGAAATTTGGTGCAACAGATTGCTGAACTATACGAACGTGATATTTTGACCGTACTTGTATCCTCTGGATCCGTAATTGCGGGTAAAGAGGTTTTAGGTACATCAAGTATTAAAAACGAAACACAGCGCAGACAGGTTTACTCTGCAATCGGGCAACCTCGTATGATGCGTCACTACTATAATATCTTTAATGATTATGGTATGAAATGCGCCCAAGTACTGCCTACCAAAAGAGATTTTACTCCGGGTATTCACAGGCAGAACATGATTAATTGTGTTGAAGGACTTTTATCCGAAGGCGTTATTCCTATCGCCAATGAAGATGATGCCGTATCGGTGACCATGAGTATGTTTTCGGATAATGATGAGCTTGCCAGTTTAATCGCGCAACTTATTGATGCGGATAAATTGATAATTCTAACTGATATAGACGGATTATTTACTGGGCACCCGAATGCAGAAAGCAGCGATCTTGTACAGCATGTGAATCCTGAAGACAACCTAGATGATTTTATAAAAGACAGTAATAAAAAAGCTGGAGAAGGCCGTGGCGGCATGGGTTCTAAATTGGATTATGCGCAACAAGCAGCAGCCAATAACATCCCCACCTATATCGCCAACGGTAAAAAAGCCCGTACACTTATTGATATTATAGACGGAAAAAATGTTGGGACAAAAGTAACCCTAGAAGAAAAAATAGAAGTATAATGAAATTACTATCTACAGAAATAAAGAACAACGTATTACATAGCATGGAGCGCATTCTCGATGAAAGCCGATATACCATACTTGAAGCTAACAAAAAAGATTTAGATCTTTTTAATTTGGAAGATCAAGCCATGTACGACCGATTAATCGTTACGGACAGTAAAATTGATGGAATGATTGCTTCAATAAAAGAAGTGAGATCACAAGAAGATCCCGTTAGTAGAACCATCTCTACAAAATCATTGGATAATGGTCTTGAAATTAACAATAGAACCGCGCCCTTTGGCACGATTATGATTATATATGAATCTAGACCAGATGTTACTATTGAGGCAGCTGTTTTAGCATTCAAGGCGAATAATAAGATATTTTTAAAGGGAGGTAAAGAGGCGTTGCATAGCAATACGGTCCTTACCAAACTTTGGCATCAGGCATTGGAAGAAAACGGATTATCAAAAAATTACATTCAACAATTAATTTTAAACCGTGAAGAAACCCAAATGTTTTTGAAAAATCCGCCAGAGAAATTAGATTTAATTGTACCTAGAGGTGGCGAACGTCTAATTAACTTTGTAAAGCAACAAGCAACATGCGCCGTATTAGTTAGTGGTCGAGGCAATAATTTTCTATATATAGATGAACATGCAAATTGGGAGAAGAGCGTAAAAGTTATTCTCAATGCAAAAACTGCGAAAATATCTGCCTGTAATGCCTTGGATAAAATCCTAATCAGTTCGAATATTGAAAATTACGAGGATAAACTAAAAGACCTTTATAATTTACTGACAGTAAATGGCGTAGAAACCTTGGTTGATTCCGATGTAAGTAATTTCATTAATGAAGCTAATCAAATTGAAGATGCATCGGTTTGGAAAGAAGAATTTCTTGCCATGAAATGTTGTCTGGGTTCTGTTGAATCTCTCGATGAGGCTATTGAAAAAATCAATATTAATTCTGGCGGACATTCTGCGACAATTATGACGACAAACAAAGCCAATGCCATGCAATTTATGGAAGAAGTAGATTGTGCTGCAGTGTATCAAAATGCTTCTACACGCTTTACCGATGGCGGACAAATGGGTGTTGGTGCAGAATTAGCAATCAGTACTGATAAGTTGCACCATAGAGGCCCCCTAGGTCTAAAACAATTGGTTACCAATAAATATTACATATTTGGGGATGGTCAAATTCGCGAATAAAATTTCATTGTCGTACAGACAAATCTAAATCGTAATTCATGTTCGAAAAAATAGAAACCATAGATGGTGCATTGGTATACCATGGGAATATGCATAATCGCATTTATTTCACTGAAGCAGACAACGTTGATTTAGGAATTCTTGTTCCAAAAATGAAAGCCCTTGCCAAGCAAAAGAAGTATGAAAAGATTCTTAGCAGGGCACCAGAAAGCTCTAGAGGAGTTTTGCAATCTAATGGCTTCATGGTAGAAGCTAAAATACCTGGGTTATACAATGGCACAATAGACGGTTATTTTCTTGCGGATTATGTCAAGAAAGAGCGGAATATTAATGATGAGAAAAGTCGTAAAACGATTGCGTCGGTTAAAACGATAGCACTTGCGGCCAATAAACCGCAGACTGATTCACATTTTGACGTACCCTTAAATACGGAAATCAAAAGACTTACCTCAGCAGATTTTCCAATGTTAGAAGATTTGCATAAGATGGCCTATAAATACCATCCGAATCAAATCAAGGATGTCGCCCACTTTTCAATGCTTAACGAATTGAACCATCAGTTCTACGGACTTTTCGAAAATGGGGAATTGTTAGTTTCGGCCATTTTAGATGTGCACGAAACGGAATCAAATATAGAAATTGTAGATTTTGTGACACACCCAGATTACCGTGGTCAAAATCTGTCCTATTTTCTCGTTCAAGATATAAAGGAACAGATGAAAACCTCTGGTTGTAAAACCATTTACTCCATGGTAAGGGCAACCTCATATGGTCTTAACATTACCTATAGCAAACACAGTTTCATTTTAGCGGGTACATTAACTAACAACTGTGTTGTTCGCAATACGATGGAGAGTATGAATATCTGGTATTTTAAAGGAAATGAGGTAACCTAAAACTCAATAGCAGTATAGTTTACGTTTGTACTTCTCCGTATTTTTAAAATTGAATTGAAGACTCAACTTTACTACGTTTTTCTTTCCCATGAAAGTACTGATTCTGAATAATTAACTATTCAAAATCAGTACTTTTTATCTATTGTCTCATTTTATGACAATAATCCTTTGTTTGCATTGTTATTTATGCTTAATTTGAAAAATACATTCAAATTTTATCAAATTAATTAATGAAAGGTTCCGATAATAAGAATTTCATACCCAACCTTTCTTTCGATTGCGTCATTTTTGGTTTCAACGGTAAATTGCTAAAAATATTAATTTTAGAATACCACAACACCGGACTTTTTGCTCTTCCTGGTGGTTTTATTGAAGAAAATCAAACATTAGAAGATGCCGTAAAAGAAGGTGTGCAAGCACGTACGGGTTTGGAAAATGTATACTTAGACCAATTTCAAATTTTTGGAGGATTAGAAAGGTCCGACCCAAATGCTATGCGCCGCATTCTCGAAGCCAATAATAAAGATTTAGAAGAGAATAAATGGATGCTCGAGCGTTTTTTAACCGTAGGGCATTATGCATTAATCAATTATGAAGAAGTAACTCCTAAACCCGACCATTTATCAGATAGTATAGGCTGGTACGCTATTGACGAATTGCCAAAATTAATGATGGATCATAATAAAATAGTAGAAAAAGCCTTGCAGGTACTTCGTAATAATTTGAGCGAAAAACTAATAGGTATGAACCTCTTACCTTTAAAATTTACCATGAAACAATTGCAATTGGTTTTTGAGGCCATTCTAAATCAAGAATTAAGGCGAACCACCTTTCAAAGAAAAATGTTGTCACTTGACATCTTAGAACGACATGAGAAATTATTTCAGGGCAAAGCACACAAAGCCCCTTATCTATATAGCTTTAAATAAATAATAAAAACTAAATCATAACGCTTAAAACAACAACAATGAAAAAATCAATCTTGAACAACATTTTTAAATGTTTAGCCCTAACCGTATTTATCTTCGGTTCAATTGCAACGTATGCGCAATCTAAAATAGGTGGTCTTGCATTGTATACTGTTAGAGATGACATGGGTACAAATGCTAAAGCTACATTACAAGCGGTATCAGATGCTGGGTACAAAAACATTGAGGCTGCAGGATATGCAGACGGCAAATTTTATGATATGAGTCCGGTTGAGTTTAAGTTACTACTCAAATCTTTGAAACTTAAGCCCATTAGTACGCACCAAGGCTCTGTTACCCTAGAAAATGCAGACCAAATGATGGCCGATGTTAAAGCTGCTGGATTCAAATATTTCGTAATACCTGTGCCACCAATGGGTATGTTTACTTTCAATCAAGAGAACAGAACAATGGGTATGACCGGCACGGTTGAAGATTTGGCTAATATTTTAACTACGCTAGGGGAAAAAGCCAATAAGGCTGGCTTAAAATTACTGTATCATAATCACGATTTTGAATTCAAAAAGAACGCTGAGGGTATTGTTCCAATTGATTACTTATTGGAGAATGTGGATCCTAAATTATTGAACTTTCAAATGGATTTATATTGGGTAACTAAAGCAGAAGCTAATCCTATTGCATATTTCAACAAATACCCAGGTCGTTTCAAAATCTGGCATGTAAAGGATATGGACGAACAAGGTAGATTTGCCCCTGTAGGTAAAGGTTCTATCAACTTCAAGAATATATTGGATAACAAGAAACTATCTGGTATGAAATATTACATGGTTGAGCAAGACATGACTTTCGATGGATTAAAACCATTGGAAGCTATTAAAATTAGCCATGAAGGACTTAAAGAAATAGGCTTTAAATAGTAGTCCATGCTTTAAAGGAATGCATGAATTGAAGATGATTTTCTTAATTGTATGAATCTAAAGGCTTATTAAAATGCCTGCTTTCTTAAAAGATAAGCAGGCATTTTTTTATAAAAACTGTATTAAACCTTTTTACTACAAGGGGGTCTAATCCCTCGATAAGAATAATTAGATATTTTTGCCCCCGAAAAACATAACCCATTGAATAAATTAAAGATGAGAATGACTACCGGATTACGCATGAGAATTATTCACCGCTATTTAGGCTTTTTCCTAGCAGGCATTATGGCGATGTATTCTATTAGTGGTATCCTTATGATATTTAGAAATACAGATTTTTTAAAGAGTGAAGTAATTACTCAAAATCAATTGAAACCCAACCTAACAACAGGTGAATTAAGTGCCGAAATACGGTTGAAAGGCGGTGTGAAACCTGAGAAAACAGAAGGCGATATTGTTTATTTCCAACAAGGTGAATACAATACCAAAACAGGTATGGTAACTATTAAGAAAATGGAACTCCCTACTATTTTGAGTAAGATGGAACATTTGCATAAGGCAACTACTGATAGCCCCGTGTTTTGGTTGAATATTTTCTTCGGACTTTCATTATTGTTTTTTGTGGTTTCATCCTTTTGGATGTTTATGCCACAAACCTCTGTATTTAAAAAAGGCCTTTATTTTACGTTGGGGGGAATCGTCTTAACTATAATACTACTATTTGTGTAACTACACATTTACAATTTATACTTAAAAAAACCTCCAGTTAGATTTCTCTAACTGGAGGTTTTTAACATTTCAGGCATATCACAAGATATATCTAATGCAATCTTAGTATCTTGTAATTCAAATATCTAAGTAGACTCCCCCTACCACTTTAGCGTAAATAATAGTATTTAAAAGCTACTCACATCAATACTTATTTTCCATTGATATTGGAATATGTGCGTAGCATTTGGCAGAAATGTTCGTTAGCCATTATTAAATAACCAATTCTAATATCTTTAATAGGATTAAACACAAATAACATGCAATGTTTAAATTGTTCCAATTCGATTAATGAAAATTTCTGCGCAAATTGCGGGCAAAAAACATCTACACATCGATTCTCTTTTAAGTACATTTTTGACAACGGAGTTTTAAATGGAATTTTCAATGTCAACAAAAACTTTTTCTTTACATTAAAAGAGCTTTTTACTCGACCTGGGCATAGCATAAGAGAATATATTCAAGGAAAAAGAATACGACATATTGATGCTTTTAGTCTATTAATATTACTAATCGCAATTGAACTTTTGATCGATTTTGGCGATGTAAATAGTAGTGAAGTATTACCAGAAATGTTTAAGGGCTCTGGTAATTCTCTGGATCAAATTTTGGAAATGTATCCACAACTAACGTATTTAATTGTTATTTGTGCTATGACTTTTTCCAGTTATTTATTTTTTAGAAAAAGCAAATTGAATTTTACTGAGCATCTAATAATGAATATCTATTCTTGGTCCGGTTTAATTTTATTAGGCTTACCATTTACACTATTAATTGCTTTCATTGACAATAAGTCGCTAATAAGGCCACTAATAAATATTTATGCAATTATTGGCTTTGGTTATGCTTTTTGGTTTTTTTATCAGTTTTTTTCAGGATATAAATACAAAATAATACATTTAGTTTTCAGAGTGTTTTTAGTTCTCATAGTGTCCCATGTCTTAAGATTTATTACACTTGCAGCAATGCTTCAAATTAAGAATATAATGTGAATTATCTGCTTTTACGAACCTCCCGTTAGCTATCGGGACCAATCAATTACCAAATGATAAAATTCTTTCGAAAAATTCGTCTACAACTAATATCTGAAGATAAACCTGCCTCGTCGGCAGGCAGATTCAGCAAATACCTACTGTACGCTATAGGCGAAATAATTCTAGTTGTTGTTGGAATTTTAATCGCCTTGGGTATAAATAACTATAATGAAAAGCAGAAAAGCCTAGCACAAGAACAGGTAATTCTAAAACAGTTAGCGACAGATTATAAAGCGAACCTACTTCAGTTAGAGAATAAGATTGAAATGAGGCGTAAACTAATCGCTGAAAGTTTAAACGTGTTCGCTATTACCGCAAAAGATAAAACTATTAGTGAAGATTCACTTTCTGTGATATTCGCCACTTTTTTCATGGACCCTACTTTCGACCCCATCGAAAATGATGTAATGAATTCAGGTAATATTAAATTGATACAAAATGATTCGTTGAAACAAGCCCTGTCGCATTGGACATCGGATGTTAAAGCTTATTCCGAATCTGAACACATACAACATAACCACTATATTAATGAAGTTATTCCTTTCATGAAAGCAGTAGGTATTATGCGCAATGCAAATCATGTTTTTTGGAGAGAGAAAGAGCTTAGAATGGGGTTTTTGGACAAAGGTAAAAATGACAAAATCTTATCAATTGGCAAAAGCCAAAAATCAATAGCTGTCGATTCCATTTTGAAAGACCAACGCTTAGAAGGTCTAGTTACCTTCATTTTCACCTTTTCTCAAGTGTGTAATTTAGAAGGGCAAACACTTAAAGAGAAAATGCAAAATATTATTGAAATTCTCGAGAGTGAAATTGAATAAGCAATAAAGCAAAATAGGCCTCCCGAAAAAACCTTTTCAAAACTAACCCAATGGCTCTATAAATAAGCGAACTTAGCATAAGCTCAAAACAACTAAAAAATTAACCCATGCCTTTAAAATCGAATGTAGTATCGGTTGTAATGCTCGGAGGAAGTGGTGCGGTCGGTACAGCAGCCTTAAAAACATTATTGCAACTCAATAACATACAGCAAATTACATTGTTAGGTAGAAACCCTATTTCAACTGTAAAAACCGATTGTGTTCAACAACACAAAATAGATGTAAGTGACCCTAGGTCATACCAGAACTATGTACAAGGACACACAACGGCTATTTGTACATTAGGCGTTGGCCAACCAACAAAAGTGAGTAAAGAAGAATTTATAAAAATCGATAAAACTGCGGTGCTAGATTTTGCGACGGAATGTAAAAAAGCCGGACTCAAACATTTTGAATTATTAGCCTCTGTGGGTATCAATGCAAAGTCATCTTCCTATTATCTACGCACAAAAGGTGAATTGGTAGACGAATTAAAAGCCTTGAATTTTGAGCGACTAAGTATTTTTCAACCTTCTATGATATTAACGCCGAACAACCGTTACGGTATTGGGCAAGCCATTACCTTAAAAATCTGGCCACTGCTTAAACCTTTTTTTATGGGTAGTTTACGAAAATACAAAGGTATTCCCGTGAATATTCTAGGGCAGGCCATGGCAAAGAATATTCTGAAAGAGGGTGAAGGCTACGAAGTTCTTCAATGGGACGATTTCTATACCATAAGTACATAGTATAATAGAAAACTGCATCCAAAATTAAAGCTCATTATGAACTCAAATACTTAATCGAACCTTTCCGACCAGCACAATATGTGGTCGAAATACTAGTGTATGTACCAACTCTCTAAAACATATTCAAAACCCATCTAGCAAAAAGCGATAATAATAAACAGCCCTTACATTTTTTATAAAAATGAAACCCAAACATATTATCTTGTAATTAGTTAGCTCAACTTCCCCAATAAATTTCGTGAAAACAACTTACCTTTTTTGTGCTAGTGCACATAAATGCAACATTTAAATAAAATAACAATCATTAAAGTAATGTCTACATGAAAAAAGTCTCGGTTGTATATCTCTTTCTTCTCATCAGTTACCATTTATTTAGCCAAACGAAAGTAACTCAATCATCAAACTTAGATGATAACTATACTTTTCAAGATGTATTGATTGAAACTCGAGATGGAGCAAAAATTTCTGCAATAGTGGTTCGAAAAAAAGAATGGCAACAAGCAAAATCTGTGCTACTACAAAGCACAATTTATGTACGAGATAAGGATAGAGACCTTATTACCTTAAAAGAATCGGCTGATAGAGGTTACATTGGGGTAATGGCATATGCTAGAGGAAAACGTTTTAGCCCAAACGAAATATGGCCGTACGAAAATGACGCCAATGACGCGTATGACGTAATAGATTGGCTCAGCAAACAAAAATGGTGCGATGGTCGTGTGGGTATGTTCGGCGGTAGTTATAACGGATTTACACAATGGGCGGCCACCAAAAAACTACATCCGGCACTTAAAACTATTGTGCCCTATGTTGCTAATAGACCAGGAATGGGACTACCTATGGAGAATAACGTATTTATTAATCCGAATTATGAATGGTCGTTTTATGTAGGGAACAACAAATATCTAGACACCATAGCAGGTAATGACAGACAGCGATTTAGAGACATGATGTTCAACTGGTGGGAAAGCGGAATAGCATATAATAAAATGGATAGTCTTGAGGGTACACCGAACAGATTATTCTAGCGGTGGGTAAATCACCCATCATTTGATGACTATTGGCAGAAAATGACCCCTTACAAGGAAGAATTTTCTCAGATTACTATTCCGGTATTATCTATTGATGGCTATTATAACGATTCACAGAATTCTGGATTATACTATCTGCGTGAACACTATAAATACAACCCTAATGCAGAGCACTATTTAATCATTGGACCGTATAGCCATTTTGGGGCACAACGAAATGGTGAAGAAATTATAAATGGCTATAAAGTAGATGATGATGCTTTAATTGACACCAACGAGATCACCTATCAATGGTTTGATTATATATTTAATAAAGCTGAAAAACCCAACGTATTAAAAGACAAAATAAATTACCAGATTATGGGTGCAAATGAATGGCGAAGTGCTTCATCTATTGAGAATACCAGTAACGACCATTTGAAATTATACCTAACCAAAGATTCGTCAGACACCTTCTATGCTCTAAAACCAGAAGAACCAAGTAAAAAAGATTTCCTATACCAAGAAGTAGATTTTGCCGATAGAGAAACTAGTACCAATAATTATTATCCAAATCCGATAATTCGCGAAGAAATGGATTTGAGCAGCGGATTCAATTTTATTAGCGAGCCCTTAAAAAAATCGATTTTTGTTTCGGGCTCGTTCACGGGCCATTTAAAGGTAAGTACTAATAAAAAGGACTTCGATTACGGTGTTACCCTTTATGAAGTACTACCTAATGGTGAATACTTTCATTTGTCATATATCGTGGGACGTGCTAGCTATACCAATGATATAAGCAATAGAAAATTACTTGAACCCAATGAAATAACCTCTATTTCATTTTCAAATACACATTTTGTAAGCAAAAAATTAAGTGTTGGCAGTCGATTGCTCGTTTATATTAATGTGAATAAAAACCCATTCTCTGAACTGAACTACGGTACAGGAAAATTGGTAAGCAAAGAAACTATAAAGGATGCGAACGAGCCTTTACAAGTGAAGTGGTACACCGATAGTTTTGTGCAAATTCCTATATGGAAAGAGTAGTAAGTTAATTTCCAGCAGTCAATAAAAAATTTATCTAGATAGGTATTGATGTAGTTTAGCTTTCGTGTACCAAATGTTTTGTTTTGCACCTCTATTGTATTGTGCATAAATGTCACGTTAAGCTAAGTCGAAATTCATAGGTGTTACCAATCCAAAAAAAAACCTCTCCATTTTCCCAACCAAAATAAGTGCTCTTCTCTGAATTTCAAGTTCATAAGAAATAATACACCAAACTTCAGTATATTGCAGTAGACCAAGCAAAGTCTACTCCCCTAACGCTTTAGCGAAACTAATCTTATTAAAAAGATACTGGCACAAGTAACTATATTCCTTGATATTTGAGGATATACGTACTAGTTACTCTTCTCTTTTTCATATTTGATTAGTTAGAACGAACACCAAAGACAAAGTGTTTTAGCACAATAAATTTCACCAAAAAGAACATCATGAATTTACCAAAACCAACTTTTCTCAAAACAATGTTTTTTGGGGCTTTAACTGTATTGATTTCGACTACCCTTTGTTTCGGACAAACAAAAAACGAACAGTTAGACGAACTGCTCAACCAATATTTAGATTATGGTAAATTTAACGGTTCTGTACTGGTTGCCGACCAAGGTAAAGTGGTGTATAAAAAAGGGTTCGGAATGGCGAATATGGAATGGGATATACCAAACAAACCAAATACCAAACATCGGTTAGGATCCATTACAAAGCAATTTACGGCCATGCTAATTTTGCAGCTAGTAGCTGAAGGCAAAATAGATTTGCAGGCACCTATAACCACATATCTGCCTGATTACCCTAAAAAGAACGGAGATAAAATAACAACACATCATTTATTGACCCATACTTCGGGTATACCTAACTATACAGCATTTCCTAATTTTTTTAAAGAGGATAGTCGTAACCCTTACACACCTGCTGAATTTGTAAATAAGTTTGATGACAAAGAATTAGAATTCACACCGGGTGAAAAATTTAACTATAGTAATTCTGGGTATTTTCTTTTAGGCGTGCTTATAGAAAAACTATCTGGCAAGACCTATGAAGAAATGCTACACGAAAAGATATTTACACCTTTAGCTATGCATGATTCAGGGTATGATAATCACAATGATATTTTAAAGAATAGGGCAACAGGCTACGAAAAAAATGGAACCAGCTTTGTCAACTCCGCTTATCTAGATATGTCTATTCCTTATGCTGCGGGCTCTTTATATGCTACTGTTGAAGATTTATTCCTATGGGACCAAGCATTATATACCACTACGCTACTGCCTCAAAAATATATGGATTTATACTTTAAACCCTACATACCTGCCTTTGGTAATTTACAATATGGTTATGGATGGATGGTAGGTAATGAGGCCATAGGAAATACCACCGATAGCATAGCTGTGATTTCCCATGGTGGCGGAATCAACGGTTTTAATACCATGATTTCGCGTTCACCATCAAATAAATCTTTGGTGGTACTCTTAAATAATTCTGGTGGAGCGCCGCTAGGTGAAATGACAAGGTCTATCATTGGCATCATAAATGGTAAAACGTACGATATTCCTAAAAAATCTCTTGCTTATGATTTCTTGAATGTGATTAAAACTAAAGGTATTAAAGCAGGTTTGGCTCATTATAACACGAACAAAAAAAATGATAATTTCGAGTTGAATGAAAATGAAATGAACCAAATCGGCTACCAACTTATGGGTGATGATAACGTGGAAGATGCTGCTCAGGTTTTTAAACTAAACATCGATGCTTTTCCAAAATCCTCTAATGTATACGACAGTTATGGCGAAGCACTTATGAAGTTAGATGATACAGAAGGTGCTATAACAAACTACAAAAAATCGGTAGAAATAAATCCTGCAAATCAAATCGGAATAGATATGCTTAAAAAATTAGGTGTGGACACCAACGACTTAGTAAAAGAGGTTGTTGTTCCAGAAGCTATATTAGAAAGCTATATAGGCACCTATGAACTTATGCCATCATTTAAAATCACTATATCAAAAGAAGGCAAACAAATGAAAGCTCAGGCAACAGGGCAACCTATAGCCGATATTTATCCTAAATCGAACGAAGAATTTTACCTGAAAGTAGTTCCTGCCCAAATTAAGTTCATCAAAGATAAAAATGGTAAAATTGAGAGTTTAACCTTATTTCAAAACGGACAGGAGATGAACGGTAAGAAATTGGTAGAATAGTAAAACTAACCAATTATCAATTGATAAAATTCTTTTAAAAAAAGGCATTATCGAAATTGAATTTCGCTTTTGTTACTTTATACGAGCACCAAGCAACTAGTCATAAAAAAACCGTTGTATGCAATCAAAAACTATTAATTATGAACCAGACAATAATTAGATTATCACTGCTACTAGTACTATGTGCCCCACTAATTACACTCCAAGCCCAAGTTAAAAAAGGAGAACTATTTAAAGGCAAATTAACTTCGTCAGAAATTTCTAATCCCGAAAAACATCAATACACTATAAATTTAGAGAAAGACCAATTTGTGTTTTTTAAGTTAATGCAAGAAGGTATCGACCTACAAGTAACAACGTATAACACGCTCGGTGAGAAACTCGAAAATTTTGATAGCCCTAATTATAGAAATGGCTACGAATTATTCACTTTAGCTTCTGACAAAAAAGGAGAGTATCGTATTGAAGTTGAATCTATCGACGAACAAGGCCATACTGGTACATACGAATTGCTCATGCAAAGTATAAAACCAAAAGCAGTCACGCAAAACGAACAAGTTGATGAGCTTTTTACTGTTTGGGATACTAATAACACTCCTGGTGCCGCGGTAGCAATAGTTAAAGATGGAGCAATTATTTATAAAAAAGGGTATGGTATGGCTAATTTGGAATATGATATTCCAATCACACCTTCCACAATTTTTCACATTGCTTCAATATCAAAACAGTTTACAGTTTTCTCGATTCTGTTATTAGAAAAACAAGGTAAATTAAGTTTAGATGATGATATCAGAAAATATATTCCAGAAGTTCCTGATTTTGGTAAGACCATAACTTTAAATCATTTAGCTTCTCATACAAGTGGATTAAGAGATCAATGGGAATTATTGTCGATGGCTGGTTGGCGAATGGATGATGTTATTACCAAAGAGCATATTTTAAAACTTATTAGTAAGCAAACGGAATTGAATTTTAATCCTGGGGATGAATATGCGTATTGCAATACCGGGTTTACATTGTTGGCAGAGGTTGTCTCTAGAATAACTGATATGTCTTTTGCCGAATTTACCGAGGCGAATATTTTTGAACCTCTTCATATGAGCAACACTCTTTTTTATGATGATCATGAGAAAATAGTAAAGAACAGAGCTTACTCTTATTATTCTAGTATTGGCGGATTTAAAAAAAGCGTTTTGAATTTTGCAAATGTAGGCGCCACTAGTCTTTTTACTACAGTCGAAGATTTAAGCCTGTGGTCAATGAATTTTTCGAATATGACCGTTGGAGACGCATCGATATTTAATACCATGAAAACTCCTGCAATTCTAAATAACGGAAAAACATTTGGAGGAGCACTTGGTCAATTTGTTGGCGAATATAAAGGATTGAACGAAATTCAACATGGAGGAGCAGACGCAGGGTATCGTTCTTATCTAACTCGTTTTCCTGACCAAAATTTTGCAGTAATTGTATTTAGTAATTCGGCCGAATTCAACTCAGGTAGAATGGCACATAAAGTGGTAGATATCTATCTAAAAGATAAATTTAAAATTGAAGAAACTACAGTAACAGATAAAGAAGATAGTACTTCTGAAGCTATTGTTGTAGATCAAAATATATTAAATACCTATGTTGGTAAATATGAGCTTCAGCCAAATTTTATTATTGAAGTAACAATAGAGAATGGGCAATTATCAGCTCAAGCAACTGGGCTAGCATCATTTTTAATAAAACCTATATCAATCACTGAATTTATTCCGTTAGAATTCGAAGCTAAAATTGAGTTTATTCCGAATAATGGAAATAATGTTCAATCGATAAAACTTCATCAAGGAGGTGAAATAACTGAAGCATCACGTGTAAAAGCGTTCGACAAGACTTCTTTAAATCTATCAGATTATTCGGGTGAATACTATAGCAAAGAGTTATCTACAACCTATTATTTTACTAGTGTTAATGATACCCTAGTTGCAAAACACGCCAGATTAAGTGACGTAAGCTTGAACCCTGCAAAAGAAGATATGTTTACTGGTGTTTTTGGTCAAATTAAATTTATTAGAGATGCTAATGCCGCGATTACAGGTTTTAGAGTATCTAATGGTCGCGTTCGTAATCTACTTTTTGAAAAAGTAAATTAATCAATTGCAAACAACTATGAATAAAGCATAATAAAACGAGCCATATACCAACCGTTGCGCTTCATATCAATAGGTATCGGGACTGATTACTAACCAAATGATAAAATTTTTTCGAAAAATCCGTCAACGCCTCCTTTCTGAAAATAAGTTCAGCAAGTATTTATTGTACGCTATTGGTGAAATTGTACTTGTGGTAATTGGAATTCTGATTGCTCTTTCCATCAATAAAGCCAACGACGCTGAAAAACAGCGGCTGAAGGAGATAACCCTACTCACTGAAATGAGTAAGAACCTTCAAATAGACTATAAAGATCTCGATTTCAATATAAAAGGGAGTGCTGAGCGAATACAAGCCAACGAGATCATCTTGAAGACGTTACAAGATAGGATACCGATGAATGATTCCTTAAAGCCATACTACGGAAACATCCTCGGTAATTTTCAGTTGAGTACCAACACTGCGGCATGGGAGAATCTTAAATCTGTAGGATTGGATCTGGTTTCTGACGATTCGCTCAGAAATGCGATCTCCAACCTGTATACAGTCAAGTACAAATACCTTGAAAATGTTACAAAAGGAGCGGACGATGGTTATCAATGGAATACCTTTTATCCGCAGTTCCTTGACTTGATTAACGTAGATCAGTTTTGGGTTTCGGCTGAGCCAGTGAGTCATGAGGCGTTGATGGACAATCGAAAATTCCAAGAAACCCTCAAGATGAATCTCTTTTTCCGCTACTATATGCAAAGCCAATATACTATGATTCACAAGGATGTAAATGCTCTTTTAGAGCAAATCGAGGAGCATATACAAACGTTAAACGACTCACAATGATTAAATTCTTTAGAAAAATTCGTCAAAACTTGCTTTTGGAAAACAAGACTGGGAAGTATTTAAAATACGCTATTGGAGAAATCGTGCTTGTAGTTATTGGTATTTTAATTGCTCTTCAAATTAATAATTGGAATGAACACCGAAAAATTAGAAATGCGGAAATCGAAATTCTTCAAAATATAAAAACTGAATTAAAATTCAACCTTGAAGAACTCAAAGTAATAAATAAACAACATAAGTCGGAATTTGGAGATGGTATTTATCTTTTGCATCTCTTCGGAACTGATGTTTCAAATGTTTCTGAATTAAAATTGGATTCACTTTTTTCGAATGCTTTTAGCGGATATTCATTTGAAGCAAAAGATGGATATATCAAATCACTTATTGCATCGAACAAAATTGATTACCTACAAAACTCTGAATTGAAATCATACATTTCATCTTTTGAGTCGATGATTTTAGATGCTAACCAAGAAGATGGATTTATAAGAAGACTATTAAATGAACGTTTTTGGCCTTCAACCGATGGTAAATTAAGTGCTTTAAATAGCATACCAACTTCTGGAAGGTATCAAGAATTTCCAAAAGGAACATATTCATCAGACTATCAATGGTTCTTCAATAATCGTGAAATGGAAGATTTGACAGCCAATATTTTTAGCTGGAAAAAAGAGAATGTGATAGATGAACAAATTTTTATGGATAAAATCGAAATAATGATTCAAATTATCAATACTGAATTAAAAGAAAAATAACGAAAGCACAACACCTTGTATAATTAATTGCTGGGGTAAGTGTTACTCGGAAAATCCTATGGAATTTCCAACTTGGTGTTTACTTGCCAAGTTAAATGCTAACCCACGCAACTACTAATAGCCGAGACCATTACACCGAATTAAAACAAATAGTTATGATAACACTAATGGATAAAATTAAAACCCTAATATTTTCAATTTTGTTTATAGTTGCAGTTATTAGTTGTAACACAAAAAATAAGAATAAAGAATCAATTAATAACATCCAAAAGGTAACTTCTCAAAATGTTATTTCTGCTGTAATTGATTCTGTTAATGCAGAAATAAGCAATGGGGAATATGGCTTAATTGACCGTTTTATGGTCATGCAAAATGAAGAAGTATTGGCAGATTTTAAATATGAGCAAGACTATGAAACCATTGTTCAAAAATATGACACCACCAATTATCAATACAATTTCAATAGTACAGTTTGGCATCCATACTACAAGCAAAGTGAATTGCACACCTTACAATCTGTCACTAAAAGTATTACCTCCATCCTGTTGGGTATTGCGTTAGATTTAAATGAGGAGCATACTGTTGGCGATAAAGCAATGCCTTTATTGAGTGGTTATGACATTGACTTACAAAATAAACGAAAAGAAAGTATAACCATTGAAAATTTATTGACCATGAGAAGTGGTTTAAAGTGGAACGAAGAGACAGACCATAATGATACCACAAATGACTGTTTTAGGTTGGAATCGAGTGACAACTGGATAGATTATGTGTTGAGCAGGCCTATGGACACCATACCAGGAACAAAATTTGTGTATAATGGTGGCGGCACTGTTCTTTTAGGTAAAATCATTAGAACCATTACAGGTCAACGAATTGACAAATGGGCTGAAGAAAAATTATTTGAGCCACTAGGTATCACAGCGTACTATTGGAAAGAAACTCCCGATGGAGAAATTGATACAGAGGGCGGTTTATATCTAAAGGCAGAAGATTTGGCTAAAATTGGTTCTTTGTTTCTGAACAAAGGAAAGTGGGATGGTACCCAAATTGTCTCTGAAAGTTGGGTTACCACATCTACGAGCCCTTTACTAAAAGACATAAAACCTAACTGGCGAAGTAATATAGGGTATGGCTATCAATGGTGGGTTCCTGAATATACTGATGATGGTAAAACCACAATTTATGCGGGCAACGGTTATGGAGGACAGTATGTAATGATGGCACCAGAATACAATTTAATAGTCGTCTTTAATGGCTGGAATATTAATAATGAACCAGAAAAATCAACTTGGAGCGTTTTGCAAGACAGAATAATACCGGCAATAAAGAAAAAAAAGCGCTAGTAGGTGTTAACACTAAGAAAAAATCTTTAAATCACCTCGAGAAGCTTTCATGTAACAAAAGGTTCACAATACACTTTTAGGTATCTGTTACACTACTCCCAAAACTCCTCAAACTGACAATGCGTTTTCCATTCAGCCCTTATTAGCCAGTTTCTCACTGCTACCTTGTCAATTCGAATTAATTTATGAGGTACGAGAAAATTAGTATCGAGAACTTGTGTGTTTCCCACTCTCAGTACACTTAAAACCCCCTCACCAATTCCCTTAAAAAAAAATATTTTCTTTCAACTTAACGGAAAACCTTAAGAAAACATACTACAAACTTCTTTATCTTGCAGTAGAACAAGCGAAGTACACTCCCTACCACTTTAGCGTACTATTTAAATAGCATTATGAATAAAGAATTGTACGCTGTAAGTCATATAAGGTTGTAATGTGGTTTAATAATAAAAATATGAGAAGAATATTCATTTATGTATTGGTTATACTAGCGTCCGTCGAGTTTTCATATGCTCAAGATTTACAAAAGAACTTCAAATGGCCCGAAAAGAAAAAAGCCGCTGTCTGTTTAACCTTTGATGATGGTCAAGATTCTCATCTAGATAATGCCATACCCTTACTTGACGCATTTAATATGAAAGCAACTTTTTATTGTCCAGGAAATAAAGAGTCTTTACATAACCGCACTTCTGAATGGAAAAAGATTGTTGAAAACGGCCATGAACTGGGCAACCATTCCTTATTTCATCCATGTGATGGTAGGTTATTTGATTGGGTTTTACCTGAATATGACTTAAACAATTATTCTAGAGAGCAAATTCGAATGGAATTGTATACTTCCAACACACTGTTAAAAGCAGTTGATGGAAAAACGAATAGAACCTATGGTTATCCCTGCTCAAACTTTAAAGTACAGGGCGATTCGACCTACGTAGATATCGTGAAGCAACAATTTTCGGCTGCTAGAAGTGATGGCCCAATACCAAATACGATGCAAAATATTGACATTAATTTTATGCCAAGTTGGTGTGTAGAAAGTCATACAGGCAAAGAACTAATAGATTATGTAAAGGAGGCTAGAAAAAATGGGACAATTGCCACATTTATGTTTCACAGTGTTGGCGGTGGTTACCTAAATGTATCCAATGAAGCGTTAGAAGAATTATTAATCTATCTTAAAGAAAATGAACAAGATTATTGGGTAGATACCTTTTATAATATTACAAAATACATAGCAAATCAAACGGTCAATATTGAATAATATAGGCTACCTAATTTGAACTCATATATTTAAAAATTTAATCACCGACTAAAACCAAAATCATGACAACGAAGCAAAACATTCAAATTATTGACTCCTTGTACAACGCTTTTTCAACTGGCGATATTCCCACAGTTCTAGGTTTGATGCATTCTAAAATCGAATGGAACGAAGCAGAAAGTAATTCTCTTGCAGATGGCAATCCCTACAATGGGCCAGATGCAATTTTAGAAGGTGTCTTTGCACGTCTAGGCGCTAACCACGAACACTTTGCCTTACAAGATGTGAAAACTCACGGTATGAACGATAACATGGTCTTAGCTACGCTGCGGTATAATGGTAAAGTAAAAGCAACCGGTAAGAGTTATAATGCACAAGCAGCACATTTATGGACACTTAATAATGAAGGAAAAGTCAGTGCCTTTCAGCAATATGTCGATACTAAGAAGTTAGCAGACGCTGAAAAGTAATAGTAATGGCGTTTTCCATTCAGCACTAGTTAGCCTGTTCGTTTCAAGTACTATTGTCACTTCGAGTGAATTTACGAGGTACGAGTAAATTAGTATCGAGAACTCGCGTGTACCAAACCTGTTCTCGATACAATTTTAAGTTTTATTACATTACAACTTAAAACCACTCGAATTGACAATACGGTTTTGTTAGCCCAATTCTCATTGCTATACTGTCACTTCGAATGTTTTTTAGATTAGCGAAGCGATTCAATAAAATGTATCGAGATCTCGTATGTCATTATCTCCTATTACACTTAAAACTACCGCTCACCATTTTCTTAACATACCTCTTACAATTTTCTGTCAATTTTATATGACCCTTTAAAAAATTAAGCATAATGTTCATTAACTTACAGTTGAGCATTTCAAGCACACTACCCCTGCACTTAAGCTTATTTAGCTAATAATATATATACTAAAAACTATATTTCTTGAAATTATGGGCTAGGCGTATTTGTTACTTTACGCTATTATTAGCGGTCAGCATGAAATACACAACAAGAGAAGGAGTAAATTATGAGAATAGCATTTTTATTACTCGTTATAATCCATGGACTAATCCATTTATTTGGCGTTGTTAAAGCCTTCGGACTATCGGAAGTAAAACAGCTTACACAAACTATTTCAAAACCTTTTGGAGTGATTTGGCTGCTTGCATTTATCTTTTTTGTTATAGCAGCAATATTGTTTGCCTTTAAAAATAGTTATTGGTGGTTATTTGGATTTATTGCATTGGTGACATCTCAAATTCTGATTGTATTCTTCTGGTACGATGCGAAGTTTGGAACAATTGCAAATGTGATTATTCTTATTGCATCTATTATTGGATTTGGCACATGGAGTTATTATAAAAAATATCAAACTGATGTAAAAACTGCATTGCATCAAAAAGAGTATTTTCAAAAT
>RCMY010000090.1_pt1 | contig 80571 bp, 61 predicted proteins | sample 2041341 | NCBI WGS metagenome assembly RCMY01 (sample SAMN09708234, study PRJNA481090) | Marine sediment metagenome, whole genome shotgun sequencing project. | reverse complement strand
TAGCAGTAGAAGACGGCTATCATAAATTATCAAAACCTGAAGATGAAAAAGGAACATTCAGAACAAAAGCAGCAATAGGGTTAGAGGTAATAGACAGATATGGAATATTCCTTACAGGGGAGTATTCAACAGGAAATGATAAGGAAGATGACTACAGAACAGGAATAACATTTAAAGCAATATTTTAAATAAATAGAGAGTGTTTCCCAGACAAGACTTTGAAGTTCTCAGTCGGGAAACACTCTATTTTTTATCTCTGAAAAATAGAAAATTCAGCAAACAAAACATATTATAATGCTCATGTCATGACTTATTAAAAAAGAAAATTAGCAAAAGAATTTTAAATCTTTTTTTTGCAGGAATGAATGTATATATCCTAAAATCAGCATTTCAAAATTCATTTTGAGCGGCTGAAAATAAATCAAAAAAATAATGTAAAAAAGGAACTGTATCCAAACCAATACAGTTCCTCTTTTTTTATCTTATTTTTTGATAAGTACCCTTACAGCCTCCACGGCTGTTTTTATAGCAAGCTCTGTATCATCTGCAAAAACATTCTCAAGCCCGAGCTTTTCACGCTCCTGATTAGCCACAGCAAGCAATATTGTTCCCACCCTTACTTTTCTGTAGCTCCCCACAGTAAATAACGCTGCGGACTCCATTTCAGAGCATAATGCTCCTCCTGCCAGATATGCCTCCCATTTATGCTTCAATTCACTTCCCACCGGCATTTTTTCCGGTGTATGCTGGCCGTAAAAAGAATCTTTACAGTGCACTACTCCTATATGATATTCTCTCCCAAGATTTTCTGCTGCCGTTATCAGTGCGCTCATCACTTCGTGATTGGCAACAGCAGGAAACTCAAGCGGAAGATATTCCTTACTTGTCCCTTCATTTCTTATCGCTCCTGAAGCAATTACCAAATCTCCGCCTTTTATATTAATATCCATTCCCCCTGCTGTTCCTACCCTGATAAAAGTATCACCGCCTATATTAGCAAGCTCTTCCAATGCTATTGCTGCTGACGGGCCTCCTATTCCTGTAGAACAGACAGATACTTTTTCTCCGTCCAGATATCCGGTATATACTGTATATTCTCTTTTTTGCTGTACTTTGACTGCATTATCAAGATATTTTGCTATTTTTTCCACTCTGTCAGGATCACCGGGCAATAAAACATATCTTCCCACATCTCCGGTCTTACATTTTATATGAAATTCATCTTTTCCATTCATTGTTCTATTTCCCCTCCTTATACGCCGATAATCTCTCTTTGATAAATTCAATAAATTTTTTTCTGTCTACTCCGACAGCTACAAAGGCATTTTTTTCTTTACCAAATTTATTTTTCAAATCAGCTACTGTTTCCCCTCTTGTAAATTCACCTTTAGTCTCCACATCTACATGACAGTGTACAGTTTCAAAGATTTCAGGCTTTATCAGCTGAGCTACAGCACAAATATCATGAGGCGGATCACCTTCAAAATTCTGTTTTCTGTAAAATTCCCTGTGAGCTCTCAGAAAATCTCCTCCAAGCTTCGCCTCCTTATTTCCAAGTGCAGCAATCTCTTCTATTTCATCATCATACACAAGTGCATTAAAAGTCATGTTCAGACCGCTCATGATTACCGGAATTCCTGATTCAAAAAGAATTCTCGCAGCCTCGGGGTCATTTGATATGTTTGCTTCAGCTACGGGAGACTTATTTCCTATTCCCACAGCGCCACCCATTATAGACACTTTTTCTATCTTATCTTTTAATTCAGGATATTTTTTCAGAGCTGTTCCTATGTTAGTCAGCGGACCTGTAGCAATTATAGTTATTTTTTCCTCACTTTCCATTGCAGTTTCATAAATAGTTTCAGCTGCATTTTTAGTATATGGTTTAATATCAGTTTCAGGAAGATTTATATTTTTAAAACCGTCTTCCCCGTGTACATAGGGCGCAATATCAGTTTTGCCAAGCATTGACTGAAATGCTCCCATTGCTACCTTTACATCTTTTCGTCCGAGAAAATCCATAAGCCTTAACGCATTCCTTGTAGTATTCTCCAGCGTTGAACATCCGAAAGCTGTAGTTACAGCCTTTATATCAAATCCCTTGTAACTGAATGCAGTAAGCAGTGCTATTCCGTCATCCAGCCCGGGGTCACAATCAAATATAATTTTCATATTTATCCGTCACTTTCTTTTTATGTAAAATTCATAATATTTCGGAACACAGTATGTTTTCATAGTGACAATAGGCATTCCAAGATCAGAGTATACTATCTCGTCAAATACTGCCAGCGATTTTGTATGCTCAGGATCGAATTTTTTCCTGTGTTCCTTTTCTACTTCTATTATTGTAAGCTTTGTTCTTATATCTACTACATTTTTTTCCACATAATCAAAAAGAGAAGCTGCTATACTCTTTTTATCCTTAAAATCAATATTATACTCGCTTATATTGTCATAAGGCAGAAATGCCACCATATAGCATACACGTTCCCCTTTTATATAAAAATCAATGTCAAAAGCTGCTATCATTCTGCTGTTTTCTATATTCAAAGCTCTTTGAAGCTTTACAGTAGGCAGCTGAAAAACAACCTCTGCTTCTATATCGCTGTATTCCTGAATATTACATGCAGTAGCTATTATTACTTCCTTTTGTGCAGTCTCATTTATTTTAAATTTATTATTTGTAATAAAATTTCCTTTTCCCTGATAATTAAAAATAATATTATCTTCCTGCAGCAGCAGCAGAGCCTGTCTTAATGTCCCTCTGCTTACATTCAGCATTTTGGCAAGCTCATTCTCACCGGGAAGCTTTTCTCCCAGCTTAAACTCCCCTCTGTTTATCATACTGAATATCTCTTCATAAACAGTTACATACAAAGGAATCTTATTTTTTACTTTTTCTAAATCCTTATTTTCTTTAGCCATGATATACCCTCTTTTGGTTAAGTTTTCTTATTATTGTAACATATTAATAAAATTTAAAAAATAAAAATGAAAAGAATTTTCCTGTCATTAAAATTATTCAATTTTACCAAGAGCTTCCGGCCCTTTTGATTTATTTTTTATAACAACCAGAACTACCAGAGTCACCAGATAAGGAATCATTTCTATAAAATAGCTTGGTATATTAAGACCTGTTAGATAAAATCTCAAAGCCTGTGCTACCGAAAATACAAAGCTCGCTATCAGTGATCCCAAAGGATTCCATCCGCCGAAAATATTAGCAGCCAGACCCATAAAACCTCTTCCTGCTGTCATATCTTTTACAAACAGATTATTAAGGGAAATAGAAAGATATGATCCTGCCAGTCCTGCTATTGCCCCGCTTATAGTAACAGCAATATATCTGTATTTATTTACATTTATTCCAGATGTCTGTGCAGTTTTCGGGTGGTCTCCTATTGCCCTCAGTCTGAGTCCCACTTTGGTTTTATAAATAACTATATATGAAAAAACTGCTATTATTATTGTAAAATAAAGATAAACAGACTGATTTTCAAATAAGACTCTTAAAACAGGTATCTTATTTAGTACCGGTATTGTCACATTAGGCACTGATTTTACTATAGGACTCTGCCCTTCATTCTGCCAGATTATTTTTAGAAGTGTGGCAGTAATCCCGCCTGCAAATATGTTTATTCCCACTCCTACCACTGACTGGTGTGCTTTAAGTGCAAGACAGAAATATGCATGTAAAAATCCCATTACAGAGCATATTATCACAGAAAATACTATTCCTACATATGGATTCCCTGATATAAAACTGCCGTAGGCCCCTCCGAACGCACCTATAAGCATCATTCCCTCAAGCCCCAGATTTATTACTCCGCTTCTCTCGGAAATTGTTCCTGCTATAGCCGCAAGAGCAATAGGAATAAGTATCTGAAATGTTATTGCTAAAATATTACTAATCTGAATTTCCAAATCTTATCACCTTCTTACTGAAAATCCTGCTTATCTGCGGTGCTGCCACAAATAATATTACAAGACTCTGTATTACTTTTATCATACTGGAAGAAATAGAAGTCTCCAGCGTCATTCTAAGTGCTCCCGAATCGAGCATTCCAAAAAGCAGTGAAGTAAGTATGATCCCGAAAGGATTATTTCTCCCTAACACTGCTACCGCTATTCCTGTAAAGCCGTATGAAGGCGAGAAGGTATCCACAAATCTGTAGTATTTAGCTGTTATTTCCGTTACCCCTGCCATAGATGCTATTCCTCCGCTTAATGCCATTGTAGCAATCATAATTATTTTGGGATTTATCCCTGCAGCTTCCGATGAAAAGAAATTCAGACCTACTGTTCTTATCTTAAAACCGGCTGATGTTTTCCAAAGCAGTATATAAATGCTGACTATAATGAGTATAGCTACAAAAACAGCGTTAGTCAGCTGCGAGCTTGTCGTATAACGTACAAACCTCGCATTTTCCGATATCTGCTTTGTATGAGCCTGCATCCCCTCATCTTTAAACGGTCCGTTTACAAGATAAGATGTAAAAAGCTGTGCCACATAATTCAGCATTATACAGACTATTACTTCGTTTATTCCCTTTACTGCCTTCAGGTATCCCGGAATAAGACCCCATACTGCTCCGCCTGCAAATCCCGCAATTAATATAAGCGGAAGCAAGACAGGCTTTGGAAGTCCCGGAAAAGCAAGTGCAGTAAGTACAGAGCACATTGACCCTATATAAAGCTGCCCTTCTGCCCCTATATTAAACAGACCTCCCCGTGAAGCCACAGCTACGGCAAGTCCGGTAAACATGAGAGGGATACTCATAGCTATGGTATTATACAAGGCTCTTGTATTTCCAAAAGCTCCCTGTATCAAATAAGAATAAGCCTCTACGGGTGATTCATTCATTAAAAGAATAATCACTGAGCTTACCAGAAAAGCCAATATTATAGCTATTATGGACGACCATATATCCTTCACGGATTTTATGGATGATATCTCTTTTAAAACCAAACCTAAATCCTTTTTATTATTTCCCATATTTTTCTAACCTTTCCCCTGCCATAAGCAGTCCTATTTCTTCTCTTTCCAGTTCTCCCGCATTCACAAGTCCGTTTATCTCACCCTCATAAAATACAGCTATTCTGTCGCTTAATTTCATTATTTCGGAAAGCTCGGCTGAAATCAAAAGAATGGCTTTCCCCTGCGAGCGTAATTCCAGAAGAATATTATGTATGAATTCTATAGCCCCTATATCCAGCCCTCTTATAGGCTGTGCCGCTATTATAAGCTCCGGACTGTGGCTTACTTCACGGCTTAATATCACCTTCTGCTGGTTTCCTCCGGAAAGATTTCCTATTGTATGCTCCGGCCCCGGTACTTTTATGTCAAATTTTTCTATCATTTCCTTACTGTATTCAGTAAGTTCCCCGTATTTTACAAATTTGTTTCTGGTAAACTGGCTGCTGTCCTGATATCCAAGAAGAAAGTTTTCCTTTATGCTGAATTCTTTTACCATTGCTCTTTTATGTCTGTCGGACGGTATGTATCCTATCCCCATTTCTCTGCGTTCATGAACACTTTTATGTGTAATATTTTCATCCTTTATAAATATTTCCCCGTCCAAAGGCTTTCGCAGCCCCATTATTATTTCCTCAAGTTCCAGCTGCCCGTTTCCTTCCACACCCGCTATCCCGAGAATCTCTCCGGCTTTTACCGTAAAATCAACCTTACTCTGTGATTTTTCCAAAAGCTTCAGTCCTTTTACAGAAAGAATCACATCGCCTGTTTTTACACTCTCTTTCTCTATCTCAAAATTCACGTCTCTGCCCACCATATAGTAAGCAAGCTCGGCAGGACTGGTTTCTTCTTTGTTCAGGCTAACTACCTTTTTTCCTTTTCTCAAAACTGTTATCCTGTCAGAAAGCTCCATTGTTTCATTAAGCTTGTGCGTGATAAAAATTATTGTTTTTCCGTCTTCTTTAAGACTTCTCAGTATTTTAAACAGCTCCTCCACTTCCTGAGGTGTAAGTACTGCAGTAGGTTCATCCAAAATAATAATATCCGCTCCTCTGTACAGAGTTTTTAGTATTTCCACTCTTTGCTTTACTCCTACAGACAGACTATCTACCTTTTCATCCAGTTCTATTTTAAAATTGTATTTCTGTGCCAGTTCATTTATTATTTTACGGCTTTCCTTTAAATCCATAAAGAAATTTCCGTGCTCTTTCCCAAGAATAATATTTTCCAAAACAGTCATCTGACTGACAAGCATAAAATGCTGGTGAACCATCCCTATCCCTTTATGAAACGCCTCTCTGGGATTCGAGATACTGCTCCTTTCTCCGTTTATAAATATTTCTCCCCTATCCGGCTTATAAAGACCAAATAAAATATTCATAAGGGTGCTTTTGCCGGTTCCGTTTTCCCCAAGCAGACAGTGAATCTCATTTTTTTCTACTTCAAAGGTAATATCATCATTAGCTTTTACACCGGGAAAGGTTTTTGTTATATTTTTCATTTCTATAACTAGAGACACTTTACTCCTCACTTTCACCTGTTTTATAAATAGTTTTAAATTAAATATTCCGCCTTATTTGGAATAAGTATTATTTTTCAAAAATTCATCTACACTTTCCGGCGTATCTGGTATTACTAATTCCCCGCTGACTATTTTCTGTTTTATTTTTTCCACTTCATCTATTATCTCCTGAGGTACTTTTATATTGCTTCCCTCAGTTGTATATCCTACACCGTCTTCTTTAAGTCCCAGAATATTTTTACCCTGGCTGAATTTTCCTTCTGTGATATCTTTTATTGCCGAATATGCGGCTACATCTACCTTTTTTATCATTGTTGCTATTATATTATTTGGTGCGAGTGTATTTTGATTCGAATTAACACCTATTGCTATAAAGCCTTTTTCCTCTGCTGCCTGAAATAATCCTGTTCCTGATGCTCCCGCAGCATGATAAATAACATCATTTCCCTTTTGATTCATTGTACTTGCTATTACTTTTCCCGTAGAAGGATCATTAAAACCTCCTACATAATCAGCTGTTACCACATAAGACGGATTAACATATCTTATTCCGGCCATATACCCTGTATAAAATTTATTTATAAGAGGCGAATTTACTCCTCCGATAAATCCAAGCTTATTTTCATTGTTGAATTTAGGATCTATTTTATTTTCCTTTGATAATGCTGCAAGCACACCTACAAGGAATGACCCTTCCTGCTCTTTAGCCTCATAAGATGCTATATTAGGCATCTCCAGTATTCCGTCAATATATGCAAACTTCTGATCAGGATATTTTTCGGCTGTTTTCTTTAATGCATCCATCTGCTCCTGTCCTACTACTATAATCAGTGCGTATTCTCCGGAACTAGCCATTGTTTCCTGTGCATTTTCCTGATCTGCTGCGGTATTAGGCTCTACATTGTTATATTTTATTCCGAAATCTGCCTCTGCTCTTTTTACACCTTCAAATACCAGATCATTAAATGAATTTCCTCCAAGCTTTGCTTTAGTATATATAACCCCTACTTTTATATTCTTTTTCCCAGAAGTACTGTCCCCGCCGCTTTCACTCTTCCCGCAGCTTAGAACTGCCAATATCATAGTCATTACCAACAACAGATACTTAAAATTCTTCTTCAACATCTTATCACCTCAAATATTTTCTTTTATACAACTTGTTGAACAAGTCAAACAAGTTGTACAATTTAATAAGTTATACCTTATTTTTTCTATTTGTCAATATATAATTTTCCAAAATAATTAAACAAAACAAAAAATATTTTTTTTCCTCGCTGAAAATAATAAATTTCATTGACATTATTAAATTTAATGGTATAATCTTTATGTATGTTTTAATTTTTGAAACTATACTAAACTAAAAATTCAGGAGAATTGTTATGAAAAAAAATACTGTTATTATTGCAGCTGTTGCAGCTGTATTTGTATTCCTTCTTTTAGCAATAGGGACTTTATCATTTACCCTTATTTCAAACAATCAGAAAACTGCCGCTGCTGAACAGGAAGAGCAGATAAACCAGAAGGTAGAGGAAAGAATACAGGAAAAAGAGCAAGAAGAAGCTGATGAAAAGAAAGCAGCAGAAAAAAAACAGGCTGATGAAAAAGCAGCTAAAAATAAAGCCAATTACATTACTGCAAAAGAAGCTTATGATACTTATACAGAAAGAGGTGTAGCTGTAAGACCTATAGAATGTGAAATTACGGCTAAAGAAAAGAAAATTCCAAGCAATGTGGATCAAAAAGCCGAAGGCGGGATGATTTCATGCAATGGCGAGAAATACAGAGTTTATATTGGTAACAACGAGATGTATAACCACTTCAAAAAGGGAGATTTTGCTACTTTTGAAGTAAGATGGATCGAAAGCAATCTTTATTATTTTTATCTGGATGCTGTTGGTGAATGGAATTAATAAATTTATATATAGTAATAAAAAAAGTACTTTCTTAATTCAAAATTTGGAAAGTACTTTTTATATTGAATCATTCATTATTTCTGCTTACCTGTTTAGCCCAGAAACAGATAATACATCAAACCGCTGAGCGTAAGCCCGTCTTTTAATTCATTATTTTTTATCATTTCTTTTATTTTATCTTTTTTTATCCATTTTACATCTGCTATTTCATTTAAATCAAAACTTTGTCTCTCTTTTCCCTCATCTAATACAGCTTTCAAAACATGAAATTTCAGATCTGTACTCCCGCTTGCAGGATAGTATGAAAAAAGATATTCAATATTTTTTACATGATACCCTGATTCCTCCAAGACTTCCCTTTCACCTGTTTTCAAAATATCCTCGCCTTTTTCAGTTCCTCCTGCTGGTATCTCCCACTCAGTGGTACCAAGCAGATATCTGTGTGCCTCCACAAACAATATTTCGTCATTGTCATTTTCTACAACAACAGTAACCCCTTCTCTGTGGTATTTTATAACATGATAATCCTCAATAATACTTTTATCATTCATTTCTACCCTGTCCAGATAAAAATTAATCCAGTTGCTTTCATACATTACTTTTCTGCCAAGCCGTTTCATATCTGCTTCCTTTCATAGTATTTCCATGATTTTTATAAAAAACTTCTACAGTAAAATACTGTAGAAGATATTATATTTTAATTACAAAAATTCTTTACTTTATCATTATAAGTTCCTTGTTTGATTTATTCAAAACAACACAGCCGTCTTTTTTCACTATTACATCATCTTCTATTCTTACACCGCTGAATCCGTCGATATATATTCCCGGCTCTATTGTAATAAGCATATTTTCCTCAAGAATAATATCTCCTGCCGGCGAAACCGTTGGAGCCTCATGTATTTCAAGTCCGATTCCGTGTCCTAAGCCATGTCCGAAATTATCTCCGTATCCTTTTGATGCAATATAATCTCTGGCTACTTTATCAAGATCACTGCACTTCATTCCGGCCTTAACCTGTTTTATTGCCATTTTATTAGCTTCCAGAACTATATCATAAATTTCTTTCTGTTTGTCGGAAATTTCGTCTCCCACAAAAAATGTTCTCGTCATATCAGATACATAACCGTTATAATATGCTCCAAAATCTGTGGTTACCAGTTCGTTCATACCTACCTTTTTATCCGACGCCACTCCGTGCGGCAATGCAGATCTGTAACCGCTCGCTACTATAGTATCAAAGGATCTGTTTTCCGCTCCGAGTTTTCTCTGTATATATTCCAGATATGCTGCTATCTCCTTTTCAGTTATACCGACTTTTACAATTTTCAAAGTTTCGCTGAATGCCATATCAGAAATTTCTATTGCTTTTTTTATATTTTCTATTTCATGATCTTTTTTTACAAGTCTCTGTTTTACTAAAGAATCACCCAAAGGATACATACTCACTGCAAATAATTTTTCCAGCTTTTTATAATAACTGAAAGTTACGTTCAAATCTTCGAATCCTATTTTTTTTACACCAAACTCATCTATTTTTTCCTTTACCTTATCCAGAGAATTTCTTCCTACTTCTACAAATTGAAATCCATTAGGCTCTACCTGCTTTGCTCCCTGTTCCTTATATCTAAAATCCGAAAAAAAGAAATTTCCATTCTTTGTGGCAAGTGCAACACCTGTAGTTCCAGTAAATCCGGTAAAATATCTGAGATTATACATATCTGTTATGAATATTGCATCAACATTCATATTTTCCATTATTTTGTTCAACATTTTTCCTCCTTGAGTGATTTTATTTTTATTATATCACAAAATACTTCTTATTTTATTTCTATTTTTTAAATAACAGCTTTTATCTCCCTTATTTTGTTACGGGAAATTTCTGGGATATAAAAATCCAGTCTTGTGAAACTACTTTTTTAAGCTTTACCGAAAGCTTTTTTCCGTCATTAAGCAAAAATTCCACAGTAACTCTGGAATTAGCATCTGCATCTGAAAAATCAAACATTGCATTATACATATATTCTCCGCTTCTGTCCGAATAGCCTTTATAATTTTTTATGATGGTTTTCCCGCCGGAATTAACAGTATTTATATTGATTTCACCCGTAAAGCCGTCCATAGGCTTCTTTAATATAAACAAAACACTGGTTTCAGCTTTTCCTCCTCCGGAATAAAATTCCGTTGCTCCTATTTTTACCTGTACCTGCCCATATTTAGGTATCTCAATATTGTAATCGGCATGATATGTTACTCCGTCAATATAATTTCCCTCGACATCTGTCCCCCAAAAAGTCTCTCCGCCTTTTAAAGGCCCTATACTGGGAATTCCACCGGGAAAATGCGGTGTAGCGAAAATTACAATTCCAAACAGAAAAAACAGTATTACCATAGCTTTATTTTTCATTCACACTACCTCTTTTCATATAATCATTTTTTATATTTCAGTGTCACTACAGTCTCGAAACATATTCTTTATACCATTTTACTATACTAAACTATATTTAACAATACTATAAAATTAAATTTCTTATATACTTATTCTTGTTTTTTCTGCATATAATTTTGTATTATATAAGCAATGCTAGTTTATTTCCATAAAAAAAGCTGCATCTCACGATACAGCCCTGCTTTATATATAAGTTTAGAACACTTCCAACCAGTCTTTTGATTTTTCATGATCTCCGTTTATTACTTTTTCAAATTCCTCCTGTAAGAATTTACAGAATTTTCCTGCCTTCGGCTTTTCAGAATAATTAGGTGTCCCTATTGGTTTTCCGTCCAGAGATTCAGCATAAACTACCTTCATTGCTGTTCCTGTCACCAAAAGCTCATCTGCGGAAAAAATCATTGATCTGTCTATTCTTTCTCTTTCCACAGTATATCCTGCATGCTCTAATAATTCCACGACAGTTCTGATTGTTATTCCTTCCAGTGCCGCCGCCCCTGTATCCGGTATCAAAAGTCTTCCTCTGTATACTACCAGAACATTAGCTACTGCTGCTTCCACTACATTTCCCTGATCATCCATCATAAGGGCCTCGTCATATCCGTTTCTTATGGCATCACTTGTTGCCAGAAATGAATTTATATATGCCCCTCCTGCTTTTGCCTTTGTCGGTATAGAAGCATCATTATATTTTCTGTATGTAGAACTCATAAATCTTACTCCGCCATCAAATTTCACATAGTCATCCATACGCAGAAAATAAACTGCCAGATCAAATTCCAACCCTGGTTTTTTTGGCGCTATTCTTGGAGTATCACAAAATATAAACGGTCTGATGTAAAAATCTCCGGATACATTATTTTTCTTTATCAGCTCTCCCATTATATTTCTGAATTCCTCATATTCTATATAATACTCAAAGCCCAGCATTTTTGAAGCATTCATTAATCTTTCATGGTGTTCTTTCAATCTGAATATTGTTGTTTTTCCATTTCTGAAATATCCTCTTATTCCTCCAAAAGCGAGAGTTCCGTATTGCAGACTGTTTGCTGCTATACTTACCTGTGCCTTTTCAAATTCGACTATATTTTTTCTAAAATAAGCATATTCCATAAAATCTGCTGTTTCAGCCATATCTTTCTACCTCCTAAATTTACATCTTATATTATATATTACCATAATAAATACTCATTAGTAAAATTAATAAAAAATATTTTTATCATAAGATTTACTTATTTTTAAGAGTAATTAGCAAGAAGCTTCTCTACGATATTTTTACCTTTCAGCAGCCTCAGCCAGTCTTCAGGTATGGCTTCATATCCATAATGTACACCTGCTATACCTCCTGCTATGGCAGCTACAGTATCTGTATCATTTCCAAGCAAAACGGCGTTAATTATTACATCTCTGTAATTATTATGCTCAAATAATATATCCCGTACACTTCTCAGCGTGTCCAGCACATAGCCTGTTCCCTTTCCCTTTATATTATAATCCAGCGGTCTCAGCCTTTCATTAAGGTAATAAAGGTACTCTGTCTGACCATCATATATTTTCATAAGCTTATCAGCAGATCTTTCGTACGATTCCTTTATACTTCCGCCTTTTGCGGTCTCTCTTACCCAAAGACTGTAAAAAGCACAGCATATCTGCGGAACAATATCCCCGTGAGTAATCATTGACTGCAGATGTGCATATTCCACAATTTTATCCTCCCCGTGCTCACTGTTATACAGCCCAAGCGGAAACACACGCATAAGAGAACCGTTTCCTCTGCCGTTCTTTACTACAAGTCCAGATGTCAGAGGATTTTTAGTTTTACTATATTCTATCAGTGATCTTGACGTTTGTACCCCCACATCAAAAACTTTCTGATTCACAGCCATATATCCTTTTTCATACCAAGCCAAAAGCTTTTTTGCCAGATTATTTACGTTAAAACTTCTGCATTCCATGAGGCTCGCAAACATACAAAGCATTTGTGCCCCGTCATCCGACCATGTTCCGGGTTTTACTTCTTTATGTGATCTGTTGAACTTCTTCGGAGGTATCATATCTATTTTTTCCAGTCTTCTGAGTTTTTCAGAGGTACAAAACTCGTATGGAACCCCAACAGCATCACCGATCAAATATCCGTAAATCCCGCTCTTCATTTTTTCTCTCATTCTTCATACTCCCATAAATTGAATTTTTTCAGCTTATAATGCCAAATACATAAATCCCCATTTTTTACTAATCTGCAGACGGTTACTGCCAAACAGTATTTCCAAAATCCAGACAGTCATACATACACTTCTATATTATCATTTTTCCAAAATTTTGTCAGTCATTTTTTTAGGAATATTATATATTTTTTATTTTTCTATTATTTCAAAATATATGAAAAAACAAAAATCCGGTATTTTCAATATCAAATAATACTTTCCCGGATTTTATATACCATATTTTATTTTTTTAATGTACTACGACTTTATGAATTCCTTCTCAAATATAATTCATTATAATAATTTGCCATAAAGAGAAAAAGCATCGGAATAAGAACCAGATAAGCAAGCCCTCTTGTCAGATCCGCTGCATACTTCAAAAGAGCAAATAATATAAACAGCGCTGTCATGTTAAGTATGTCGGGAAGCCTGAAAAGGAGAATACTTTCCCGTATTACTTCCCAGACATTATAATGAGGATTGTCTATTATTATAAAAAATACAAGTGAATAAAATAAAATCACAAACAGCGGAATAAAATCAATAATAATTTTTATATACTCATTCAAATATATATTTTTTCCTGTAAGTGCCGCACCGTTTGAAAAAATAAACATCATGAAAAAAAACACTGCAGCTGTTAAAAAATATCCAATCATCAAAAAAATTCCTGTTATTGTCAAATTGTAGTTTTTTCTTAACATAATGAATCCATAAGTTTCATTTCTGCTTATTTTCAAAAAATAATCATAAACTCCGAAAATCAATATAGAGCCTAATAATAGGGTTATTATGGAGCTCAAAATAAATCTCAGTGTAAAAAAGCTGTCTCCAGAAGCAGCGTATGCAAAAAAATCCAAAGGACTGTAAATATAAAATCCTCGCTCATAAAACCAGTATATTATAAGGCATAAAACAGAAGCCTTAAAAAAATTATTTTTATAATCATCAAATGTTTTGCTTAAAACCTCAAAAATATTAATCATGTAAAAAAACCTCCTGTTAAAATTTATAAAATGCTATTTCCCCGCCTCCGATAAGTACATCATCAAGATAAAAAACTATGTGCTGTCCTTCTGCATTTTCTGCATTTTCATTATCAAATACAAAATAAACTTCTTTATCCTTTGTAATAATTTCTCCTGTTAACCCCTTACTTGAAAATCTCGGTCTTGCAGTAATTTTTTTCCCGGCTGTATTTTCCAGTTCTGTATTAAATTTATAATTTATTACCTTTACCGACTTTTTCATCAAATCCTGAAATTCTCCCAGAATTATCAGATTTTCCTCAGGTATAATATTCGTTATAAAATACATTTTTCCCAGATTAATACCCAGTCCTCTTCTCTGACCCACTGTAAATAACTGATATCCCTTATGCTTTCCAAGTACATTTCCGTTTTTATCCTTAAAAAGCCCTTCTTTTATTACTATTTCCTTGCTGCCTTTCAAAAAATCCTCATAGCCCTTCGGGGCAAAGCATATGCCCTGACTGTCAGGCTTTGAATGAATTCTTATCCCCGCTTCTTTTACTATCTCGCGTACTTCTTTTTTGTTATAGCCTGACAGCGGAAACAGCATTCTTGAAAGAATACCGGTATCAAGTCTGTAAAGCATGTATGTCTGATCCTTTGTATTCTCTCTGTCCCATATAAGCTTATTTTCAAGGGTTTTCCCCGAATAATGCCCTGTCGCTATATATTCTGCACCCATTTTATCCGCAATCTCTGCAAGCTTTTTTATTTTTATCTTTTCATCGCATATAACACAAGGTGAGGGAGTTTTTCCCTCATTATACATTTTTATAAAATAATCCATGACTTCTTTTTTGAATTCCTCTGATACATCAATGGTGTAATGTGGTATTTCCAAATGACTGCATACATTTTTTGCATCAGTTATATCATCAATGGAGCAGCAGGTCTTCCCGCCGTTTTCAGATAGTTCATCCGGGAGATGTTTCAGTGTTATACCTATTACCCCATATCCCTGCTTCTTTAAAAAAAGAGCAGCGGCAGAACTATCCACGCCGCCGCTCATTCCTACTATAACTTTTGTTTTCATATTTTCTTTCCTGTTTTCTTTTTTGTAATTATTTTACAACAATATTTACCAGTTTATTAGGAACTACAACTACCTTGACTATTTCCTTACCTTCCAGAAATTTCTGCGCCTTTTCGGAAGCAAGTGCTATTTTCTCCAGCTCTTCCTTTGGTATGTTAACATCTGCAAGAATAGTATCTCTTAATTTACCGTTTACCTGAACTACAAGATTAATCTTACTTTCTTTTGTCAATTCCTCGATATATTCAGGCCAGTTTTCAAGAAAAGCATATCCTTCTCTTCCAGAGGCAGCCCACAGTTCGTCAGCTATATGCGGTGCGAAAGGAGACAGCATTAATACTGTTTTTTCCATTACTTCTCTCCATATTTTCTTTGACTCGCTGCTGATCTTCCCGGTATCTATAACCTTTTGTCTGTATGAAGTCATATCATTCAAAAGCTCCATTAATGCTGCTATTGCTGTATTAAAGTGAAAATTATCCTCCATGCTTTCACTGACCTTTTTCACTGTCTGATGAAGTTTTTTCTGTATTTCGGAATCTTCGTTATTTCTCTTGCCGTAATCTATCTCACCGGCTTCAGAAAACTCCTTTGTATCCTCTATTAATAAAAATAATCTGTTCAAAAATCTGTATGCCCCTGCAAGACCGTTCATATTCCACTCCAGCTCTTTTTCGGGCGGTGCTGCAAATAGCGTAAATACTCTTGCAGAATCTGCTCCGTATTCTTTTACTATTACTTCGGGATCTACACCGTTATTTTTTGATTTAGACATTTTTTCCACTTTTACTGCAAGCTCTTCTCCTGTTTTCTTTGAATAAGCCTTGCCTGTTTTGGTATCAACATTTACATCTGCCTCAAAATAAAATTTTCTTTCTTCATTTGAATAATACGAAGGCCCGAGAACCATTCCCTGAGTAAGCAGTCTTCTAAACGGCTCATTAGAGCTCAAAAGTCCCATATCCCTTAGTACTTTATGAAAAAACCTTGCATAAAGAAGATGCATTACAGCATGCTCTACTCCGCCTATATACTGGTCTACAGGAGTCCAGTTATCTGCATCAGTTTTATCAAAAGGTGCAGTATCCAGGTTCGGGTTCAAAAATCTCAGATAATACCATGAAGAATCCACAAATGTATCCATTGTGTCTGTCTCCCTTTTAGCTGTTCCGCCGCATACAGGACATGTTACATTCTTAAACTGCTCTGATGTTTCCAGAGGATTTCCCACACCGGAAAATTCTATATCCATAGGGAGCTTTACAGGCAGGTTTTCTATTTTTTCCATAACCAAACCGCATTTTTCACAGTATAAAGCCGGGATCGGAGTTCCCCAATATCTCTGTCTGCTTAAAAGCCAGTCATGAAGTCTGTAATTTACAGTTCTTAGTCCTCCCTTTATCTCCTCAAGATATTCTGAAACAGCAGTTTTGGCATCATTATTTTTCATTCCGTCAAATTTATCAGAATTAACAAGAATACCCTCTCCTGTGTAAGCTTGTTTCATTGTGCTGATATCCAGCTTTTCCCCTTCGGGCTCTATAACTACTCTTAACGGCAGATCATATTTACCTGCGAACAGAAAATCTCTTTCGTCATGAGCAGGAACTGCCATTACTGCCCCTGTACCATAGTCCATCAATACGTAGTTTCCTACCCACAAAGGTATTTTTTCGCCGTTTACGGGATTAGTAACATATTTCCCTGTAAAAAAGCCTTCTTTTTCTTTATCTTCAGCCGTTCTTTCTATTTTATCCTCATTTATCATTGCATCAGTTTTGACTTTCAGCTCAGGATTATCTTTCAGTATAATATCCTCTACTACGGGATGCTCGGGAGCCAGCACTACATATGTCACTCCATATAATGTATCAGGTCTTGTAGTAAATGCAGGTATTTTAGTTTTTCCGTCTTCCAGAACAAAATCTATTTCTGTTCCGTATGATTTGCCTATCCAGTTTTTCTGCATTGTAATTACTTTATCAGGCCAGTTTCCTGCCAGATCATCATGACTTTGAAGAAGCTCTTCCGAATAGTCGGTAATTTTGAAATACCACTGATCAAGCTCTTTCTGAATAACATCAGTTTTTGAGTGTCTCCAGCACTTTCCGTCTTCTACCTGTTCATTAGCCAGAACTGTATTACACTCAGGACACCAGTTAACATAAGATTTTTTCTTATATACCAGACCTTTTTCATACATTTTTATAAACATCCACTGATTCCATTTGTAATAATTTTCCTGATATGTTGCCAGCTCACGGGACCAGTCGTGTGATATTCCCATTAGTTTCAGCTGTCTTTTCATGTTATCTATATTTTTACGGGTCCAGTCTCCCGGATGTGCTTTATTTTCAATAGCTGCGTTTTCAGCAGGAAGTCCGAAACTGTCCCACCCGAATGGATGAAGTACATTGAAGCCCTTCATTTTTTTATATCTGGCAATAGCATCACCTATGGTATAATTTCTAAGATGTCCAACATGCAGATTTCCCGACGGGTAGGCAAACATCTCCAGAGTGTAGTAATTTTCCTTATCGCTGACATTTTCACTTTTGAAAATATTGTCTTTTTCCCATTTCGACTGCCATTTGTTCTCTATTTCTTTTGGATTGTACTCTCTCATGAAACTCCCTTTCCATAAATTTTATTTTTTATCTTAATAATAACATAAATTAACTTTTTTCACAAGAAATCTGTGCTGAAATATACAATTACCAGCATCTTCAACAACCGACTGTCTCCTGTAAAATAAAACCGGCTCCAAACAGATACCGGTTTTAGTGCTTTCAGCTTTTTATTTTTTCTGCATATCTTCTTCTATCATTTTCTTTAGTTCTTCCAAAGCTTCTGATTCAGCTACTTTTTTTATTATCTGTCCTTTTTTGAACAGAACTGTCACCTGTTTTCCGCCTGCTATTCCATAGTCAGCTTCTCTTGCTTCACCGGGGCCGTTTACCACACAGCCCATTACAGCTATGTCTATATTATAGTTTTTATCTTTAAATTCCTTTTCGACCTGCTTTGCCAGACCGATAAGATCTATTTCCGTCCTTCCGCATGTGGGACATGAAACTATATCTACACCCTCGTCTATATAGCCTGCCACTTTCAGAATAGTTTTTGCTACACCTATCTCTTCTACCGGATTTTCAGTAAGCGAAACCCTTATTGTATCTCCTATTCCTCTTAACAAAAGTCCGCCTATTCCCATCGCGCTTTTTATGCTTCCTCTTTCCATGGTTCCTGCTTCTGTTACACCAAGATGAAGAGGATAGTCCGTATTCTCCGACATTTTCACGTATGCATCATACATTGTTTTTACATTACTTGATTTCAGCGAAATAACAATATCCTCAAAACCGTATTTTTCCAGAAGTCTGACATGAAACATTGCACTTGCTACCATCGCTTCAGGTGTAGGATGGCCATATTTCATCAAAAGATGCTTTTCCAGAGAACCCGAATTTATTCCGATTCTTATCGGTATGCTTCTTCTTTTGGCTTCATCCGCCACGAGTTTTACCTTTCCCTCGTCACCTATATTTCCAGGATTTATTCTTATTTTGTCTATCCCGTTTTCCATTGCCGCCAGGGCTAATCTATAGTCAAAATGTATATCTGCCACAAGTGGAACTGCTGGTACTTCATTTTTTATTGCTTTTACTGCCTCTGCATCATACTTATCTTTTACTGCCATTCTTACTATATGGCATCCTGCACTTGCCAGTTCCTTTATCTGCTTTACCGTGGCATCTACATCTTTTGTATCTGTATTTGTCATTGATTGTATTGCTATAGGATTTCCGCCGCCTATTACTACATTTCCTATTTTTACTATCCGGCTCATTTTTCCTCCTTACATTATGTAATTTTCCTGATAAATCAGATTATACCTTTTTTCTCTTTTTGTCAAGAGACAGCTTGTTTTTTTAAATTTTTCAGATACTTTATCAGGGCATCAGCTTATATTTTTTATTTTCTACCGTCATTCTCGGAGGTATCCTATTTTTTTCAAAATAATCATAGCCGGGCTTTAGCTCTTCCCAAAAGCTGTAATATTCCGATTTTTTATGCCGTTTCATATTAGCTGCTGTCATTTTAAACGGAAAAACATCTACATTTATTTTTTCCTGACCGTTATTAAGCGTTTTTTCCACTAACCCGTAAATTTCTTCTATATATTTATCAGTCATCGCATAACAGCCTATAGACAGGCAGTCTCCGTGAATCATTATAAGGCTTCCCGTATAACCGTGACTTTTATCATATTCATTCGGGTACCCTATATTAAATGAAAGATGATATGCACTGTTTGGATTTAAAAATGATTTTTGTGTGTAGTAAAATCCCTCAGGACTTTTTTTGTCCCCTTCCTTCTTCTTGGGACCCAGTCCGCCCGAAAAAGTACATATATCAAATACTTTATACAGGCTGTATGTACCGCTGTCATTCTTTATCCACATTTCCAGTTCTTTTTCTTCTTTAAATACTCTGATATACAGAGGATTTCCCGTTTTTATATTTTCCTGTCCGCCTTTTTCGCCGGAATTTCTGTATTCTTTATTTCCCAAGCTTATAGTATTGATAATTTCTTCTCCTTCATCTATTACTTTGTCAAAACTTATCTTATTGCTGATCCCAATGAACACTAAAAAGAATAGAGCCAAGACTGCTATTTTCCCCTTTTTCCCCATTACTCCTCCTTATCTGCTTCAGATACTGTTATTTCTGATTTTTCCCCCAGTTTTACGGTAGATATCTGATCAAACCTCTTGCTTATTTTATTTGAAGTGGTTGTAATCTCTTTCACATCCTTATGCACTTTATCTATATCCTTTGCAAGATTAGTCCATCTTTTCTGATATCTGTCAAAATCCTGCCCCAGTCTGAGCAGCTCTTCCTGTATCACATGGGCATATTTTTCTCTTTCCACATTTACCATTACCACCTGAAGCGTCGTAAGCACAGACATCAGAGTCGTCGGAGATGCAAGCCATACTTTCTTTTTGTGGGAATACTCTATAATTTCCTGATGATATGCATTTATTTCGGCAAATATCGCTTCTGCCGGAAGAAACATTATTGCCTGATCGGCAGTTTCCCCTTTTATAATATATTTTCCCGAAATATCATCAATATGCTTTCTGAGATTAATCCCGAATTCTTTTTTAGCAGCATCTCTTTGTGATTCTTCAAGACTCTTATCAAACATACGTTTATAATTTTCCAGAGGGAACTTGGAATCTATACATATTGTCCCTACAGGTTCCGGTGCAAAAACTGCCGCATCCGTTATTGCTCCCGTGGTAAGCTTATACTGAAGCGAAAAGATTTTATCATTTCTTTCACCGAATACTGTTTTTAATATCTGATTCAGCTGTATTTCCCCAAAAATCCCCCTGCTTTTTTTATCAGTAAGTACATCCTGCAAAGATATAATATTTGTGGAAAGCGAGTCTATTTTTTTCTGTGCTTCGTCTATTTTACTAAGTCTTTCTATTATATTATTAAAAGTTTTTGTTGTCTGCTCGAAGCCTTTCGAAAGTCTTTCTTCCACTTTCAGATTCAGCATATCGAGTCTTGATTCTATTTTTTGGTTTAATTGTTCAAAATCTTTATTCATGCTGGATTTGAACTCATCCTTAAATATATTGATATCCTTTGTAAGCAGTCTGTTATTTTCTGCGGAAGTATTAGTAAGATTCTGACTGAAACTTCCGAATTTTATTAATAAATTTTCATTATTTGCCGAAAGATTTTTATTTACTTCCTGTAAACCCTCAAGAAGTGTGTTTTTACTTTTTAATGCAAGATTATTTTCCATCTGCAGAAAAATTTCCTTCTCATTATTTATATTTTTAATTAAAAGCTCTGTGACTTCCGAGCTTTCCTCTGCTCTTTTTTTGTTCTGGAAAAAAATGCCGGTTATTTGTATTAATATAACAGCTGCCAGCAAAACTACTATTATTATCTCCATACTCTCTCCTTTAAAATTTCCTGTCAGAATACCGCACAAAATTTACCGCAGTATTCCGGTTTATCAAATTATATTTTTAATCAAAAAATTATTTTTCTATATCCTTTACCAGTTTTTCATTTTTATAAATTATATCCTTTTGTATATTCTTCAATATCGGCTTATATTTCTTGCTTATTTCCACATCCTCATATAAGTTTGTATTTCTGACCTCTATTTTATTCAGAAGCATTTCCAGAGTAAGAACTGCGGGATCTACAGAAATCTGATATTTATCATCATCGCTGTTGTTTACTATTTCATTTATTAATTCTATATCTTCAAGTCCGTTTAATATATCTCTCATTAACGGAACCTCTACTCCCAGCTCTTTTGCAAGCTCTCTGCTGCTGTAAGGAGCCTCTGCCTCGTGAAACTTCTTAAGCATACAGTAAATCACCAGTATCGAAAGCTCTTTTTTTAATTTCACCGGCATTTCGTCTGCATTTCTGGTTACACTGTATTTTTCCAGATTTTGGCTGGAAAAGCTTATCTGTGCCCCTACCAGTACTGACATCCATATATACTGTACCCATATAAGAAATATCGGAATAAATGACAAGCTTCCGTATATTGCATTATATTTTGAAATTGACGACTGTACATGGAAAAATATAAATTTCAATATGTAAAACATTATTGTAGTGGCTATTCCGGCAACAAGAGCAGGCTTGAACTTTACCTTTGTATTCGGAACTATTATATAAATACATGTAAATAATAATATTATAATCAGAAATCCGGCAAAATTAAGAAATAAAGGTACCCCCATACTAAACAGAAATCCTCTTGCCAGTCCCCTCAAATAACGGGTAAGCAAAGAAATCGTAGCCAGCACCACTGCAAAAAATATAGGTCCCAAAAAGACAATTGCCACATAATCTATCATTCTTCTGACAATAGACCTGTCTCTCTTTACTTTCCATACTCTGTTAAAAGCATTTTCAAGCATCAGCAGCAGTTTCAGTATCGTCCATAACAAAATAACCACACCGACTCCTGTGAGGACACTTCCTTTGGTAGAATCAATAAGCTTTTTTGCCACATTTATAATCATGGCAGCTCCTTCTTTGCTCTCAGGAAATGTAGTGTATATTTTTTCCTCAAAAAACATATCTATTCCAAAGCCTTTTGTTATTCCCAGAGTAAGAGCTATTACCGGAATCACTGCCAGTATTGAATAATATGTCAGTGAAGCTGTCCATAGCTGTGTCTGACTGTCATTATAGTTTCTGTATACTGTTATTACGAGAAGAATCTGTTTTTCAAAATGTTCTTTAAAAGTCTTGATTTTATTATACATTTTCTCTACTTTTTTTCTCATTTTCTCACCTGTTCTTCTAAAATTTGTTAAGATTATTCAAAAGTAAAAATTTCCATATTATTGTATATCTCTTCTATAATTTCATCATAACCTTCGATTTTTTCCTCTTCCAAAAGTACATTTTCAAGTTTAGGATTTGTCACCGGATGCTTGGGTGCAAAAATTACACATGAGTCTTCATACGGCTCTATTGATTTTTCATAAGTATCTATTTCTGCTGCAATATCTATAATTTCAGTTTTATCCATGCCTATAAGCGGTCTGAAAACCGGGATATCCTTTACAGAAGCATTCGTACAGGTAAGTCCGCCTATCGTCTGGCTTGCCACCTGACCAAGACTCTCTCCGGTAATCAGAGCTCCGTATCCCCTGCTTTTGGCAAGTTTTTCAGCCAGTCTCATCATTACTCTTCTTGTCAGAATAGTAGCAAGCTCTTTATTGGTCTTCTGATTTATTTCCTGCTGTATTTTCAATATATTCATAGAAAAAAGTCTCGTTTTGGGTATATAAAGCGACAGGATTTCAGTCAGCTCCTTTACTTTCTCCAATGCCTGAGTACTGGTAAAAGGAAAGCTGTGAAATGTAACCGCATTCACAAACATACCTCTCTTGGCCATCATGAATGCAGCCACCGGACTGTCTATCCCTCCGGAAAGAAGAACAAGACCTTTTCCTGTAGTTCCGAGCGGCAGTCCTCCGTATGTTTTTATTTTTTCAGTGCATATATATGTACTGTTTCTTATCTCAAGATATATCATCACATCGGGATTCTTCATTTTCACATGCTCAAATTTGCTGTTCACAAGGATATGCCCACCCAGCTCTCTTGCAAAATCCATTGACCTTTTCTGAAACTTTTTATTGCTTCTTTTTACTTCTACTTTAAAATTTCTCGCTCCGTTTTCATAAGCTCTTTCTGCTGCCTCCAAAACAGCTTTTTTTATTTCATCCTCATCATTATCCACACGTACTGACGGGGAAATAAGAACTATTCCAAATATTTTTTTTACTTTCCTTATTATTTCATCTATATTTTCCTGATCGGACAGTATATATAATTTTGAACTGTCTATTATTAATTTATAATCAGTTCCTTTTAATATATTTCTTATTCTTGTATTCAGAATTCTTTCAAAATTTCCTCTGTTTTTTCCTTTCAAAGCCAGCTCTCCGTAGCTTATTCCTAAAGCATTATACATTTTATACCCTCTTTACTATATTTTTATCTAATTATATCATAGAATGGAGATGGTTTAAATATTTTATATCTTTATGCTTTTCAAAAAAAATATTTTTTATTTTTTTATATTTGAAGTACTTTAAAAATTCAACTCAAGTTCAATTTTCAGAATACTCATACTAAATGTCTGCAAATTTTATCTTGACTTTATTTGAGTTTTGAATTATTATTCAATCAACAGAAAGATTTTACTGAATAGTAAGCTTTTAATTGATATAAAAATTATGAAGGAGATTTTAGGGAGAAATGATTGAAACAAAAGAAAAAATTTTATTAGGGATGTTAGACTTAGTTGCTGAAACTGGTCTTGAAAAAGCTTCTATCGGAAGACTGTGCAAGAAAATAAAAGTCAGTCCGGGAAATGTATATTTTTACTTTTCCAGCAAAGTAGAATTATTGAATACACTATACTATTACTGCATTAACAGTTTAATAGAAGCAGTCGATATAAAAACTTACACGGAAATTTCCAAAGATGAGGAGTGTACAGTGTACACCACTCTTATGGAAGATCTTGTAAAAAAAGTTATTTATTTTTATAAATCAAATCCTTGTATGCTGAACTTTATCATAACTTCAAAAAGTTCATGCTATCTTTCAGATGAGATAAAAAGAGGACGGTTCACAGGAGCAAATTTTTTTAACTCATTCTGGGAAAAATGCAAGGATAAAGGGATTATCAAAAATGTAAGCACAGAATTCATAATCGCCTTTATTCTGGGAGTTATTTATGAATTTATGAAGGAAGACATTATCCACAAGAATATTTCGCTGGATGATGAAAAAATTGACATACTGAATGATCTTATCTGGTCAGGATTATATGTAGAAAACAGGGTTATGTCTTAATTTCACCGACAAAATAAAAGCTGCATTAAAATAAAAATATTTTTGTTTTGATATAGCTTTTTTTATAATATACTTATCCTTTTATTTTTCTTCTTTTTCGTTTTTTAAATATTTTTACCATTATAAAAAATATAATTACCCCGCCTGTAAAAATTCCAGCTGACTGTACCGGACTCAGATGATATGATTTTTTAGGAATATTAATTATTCCTTCCTGATTAACCGGAGTATAGCCGTTATTCCGTAAAATCTGCGCAGCACTTGTTGCCCCTAAATATCTTTTATTTTTTGATAAATTCGTTACTCTTCTTACTACTCCGAAAATTGTCCCTCTTGCATCTATTACCTCTACTCTGCCCTTTCCAAGATTCCTTATTACTATTCCCACATGACCAGTAGTAGTGGAAATAACAGGTGAAAAATGAACTATATCCCCCGGTTTCAGCGATCCGTAATCATCTTTTTCTATTTTCTGACCGCTGTTATTGTATAAACTTCTGGCAGTTGTCCCGTAATCAGATTTTTTCCCGGATACAGATATCATTCCAGTCTCACGCAGCCCTCTGCTTATGAAGCTCGAACAGTCATAAGTATTTTCACCCCATCGGTTTTCCATACTATAAGCAGCCCCTACCTTGGAAGAAGCCCAGTCTATAAGCTCCTGTCTGAATTTTGTTTCATCGTAGGTCTTTTTAGAGAAGCCGAATATACTAACTGCTAAAAATAAAAATATACAAACTTTTTTCAATTTATCCTCCTTAATAGTTTATCTAAACTTCGCTTATTTTATTTCAAATATAATATTTTTTATTATAATAGAAAAATATACCTAAGTCCAGCACTCTGTTCCGGAAAAACTTTCCCGCCAAAATTAAATAACAATAAAAAATATATCTTCCCTACAAATATCGGGAAGATATATCACTAAATCAACTTTATTCTCTCCTAAAAATATACCTTAAAACCTAAACTCATTTTATCATCACCTGAGTCATTAAGTACTTCTTTTTTATACTGTCCGTAAAATACCAGTTCTTTGTTATAATTATATTCAAGTCCTATTCCCAGATCAAGATTTCCTCTTTCAGAATCTCTCGAATCCAGAGACAGTGTATCATCAAATGCTCCTATGCCTATATTTCTTATTTTATAGGGATTTGCCGTTTCATATGAATAAAGAGCCGAAGGTACTAATTTCAATTTCGTATTTTTATTTTCATATAATCCCAGCTCAGCCCTTACTCCGGCTTTCGGTCTCACCGAAGTTCCCGATGCAGAATCTACTTTCAGATTATAGCCGTCAGCACCGCTTTCAGTGTATGAATTCTGATGAAGGTAGCTTACATTCAGACCGGCTGACGGTATTACACTTATACTTTTATTCAGATTATAAGTATATTCCAGATTTGTATCAATCTCTGCAGACCATGAATCGAAGTTACCGTTGAGTTCAGTATAGCTTCTGTCATACGTTAGTTTTCTTTTGGTGTCGGTATTCCCGTAATTATATCCCAAAACATTACGCCACTTCAGACTATCTGTAATTTCTGCCTCCAAAGCTCCTTTTAATGAAAATGTGTCTGTTTTCTGATTTGAATTCCCGTCATCTTTATAGTCAATATCAGAATTTAGATAGCCTGCAAACCCTCCAGCCGATATTCTGCCGTTGATTTTTTTCATCATTCCGAATATCACACCGGCTTCTCTGTTTTTATAACCAAGAAATTCACCGTCATTATCAGCATCTTCTTTCCCGCCCAGTATATTAACATATACTCCGTTATCTGCTGATCTGTCCCTGTTTTCAAGAAGATCATTTACACCAGCTTCCAATACCCGGTTTTTTCTGAATTCCTGATACATCAGATTACTTACTATACTTCTTCCTGTCAGTTCATTTTCCGCTGTTAATGCCTTAGCTTCGGAAGTTATACTCATTTTCAGCGAATTATATATTTTACTTTTTTCTTCTGTATTCCCTGATTCATTATAATTTGATTCCAGTATTTTCCCGAATTCACTGTTAAACACTTCGGAAAAATCCTTTCTTTCCATTACTATATCATATTTTCCGCCGGAATTTTTTTCCAGCTTCCCTGTAAACAAAAGCGAATCTGATATTAATGTCCCGTCACCTGTCAGTTTCCCAGTATTCAGATTTTCCAGTATAAATTTATTACTGAATGAATTAGCAGTCCCTGCAGCGTTTATATATAAATCCCCTTCTAAATTTATGCTTTCTGCATTTATAACCCCTGTTTTAGTATCCAGCATAAATTTTCCCGTTTCTTCTACTGTAAATGTGCCATAGGCAGATATAGTTCCGGCATTTATAAGTGTCGATGTCGAATCTATATTATATGCTTTCCCCGCTGAGTTGCTGTTTGCCGCACCTGTACTCTGTTTATCACTGTAGTCGGTACTGCTCTGTGTTACAGCTGCATTGCCGTTTAAGATTATCTGGGAATTCTGTGCTATTTGTACCACGCTATTTCCCATAGCCTTTATTCCGGTAACATTATTTCCGTCCACTATTATAGTACCGTTATTTGTGAAGACAGCATTATTATTTATATGCACTCCGACCTTATTATCGCCTGTCAGATGAATAGTTCCTTCATTTATACCGGTGGCATTATTCAGATGCATACCGTAGTCCCCTGTATTTTCTATTCTCCCTTTATTTACCGCATGAGCACCGTTAATGGCATAAAGTCCTGACGTTCCTTTATTTGCTATCACTCCGGATACTCCGTTAACAGCCTGTGATCCGGCTGCTGTTGCCTGCATACCATAAGTCCCGACATTTTCTATTCTCCCGTTATTGATTATTGTTCCCGCATTTGTAGTATACATACCGTTTGTTCCCTGATTTCTTATGATCCCGTTATTTATCCCCAATGAGTCCTTTCCGGCAACAATTCCATAGTTCCCGGTATTTTCTATTATTCCTCCGCTGCTGTTTACTGCCTCGGAATCATTAGTAGCATACATTCCATGAGTTCCGGTATTTTTTATTGTACCGTCATTTACTCCTTTGGAACCGGCTTCTGTTATAAAAATACCATGAGTTCCCGTATTTTCTATTGTTCCGCTGTTAATGCCCAGTCCGCCGTTAATTACATAGAGACCGTTTGCACCGTTATTTTTTATAATCCCTTTATTTTCTGCTTTTGAAGTGGAACCTACTGCTATTCCGTAATTTCCCTGGTTCTCTATAATTCCTGTGGTATCATTCAAGGCTTCTGAATTTACCGTTACAAGTATCCCATTTGTACCGTTGTTCGCTATTGTGCCTGTATTTCGCACATAGGAATTATTCATTACACGAATTCCGTAATTACCGGCATTCTTGATTATTCCATTATTTATCCCTTCTCCTGAAGCAGAAATATGAAAGCCGTTTTCTCCTGTATTTTCTATTGTACCATTATTTATGACCATAGCTCCTGAGCCAGAAGCCGCCATTCCGGTATTTCCCAGATTTTTCACTATCCCGCCCACAGTATTCAAAGCTTCTGCACCATTTTCCGCATACATGCCGTGAGTTCCGGTATTTTCTACTGTACCGGTATTTTCTATAACAGCACCGTTCCATTCTGCATACATTCCGTAATTACCGTTATTTTTTACTGTTCCTTTATTCAGTGCCTTTGAAGCGGCAGCTCCTGTATTTGAAACTGTAATTCCATAGTCCCCGTTATTTTGTATAAAACCTGTTGTATTATTCAGAACCTGTGAACCTGTATCGGCATATATACCGTGCATGCCAGTATTTTCTATTATTCCGGTATTCTCAAAATACGAATCAGATGAAGCCTTTACACCGTAATCTCCTGCATTTTTTACCGTTCCGTTATTCACTCCCTCTGACCGGTCAGAAAGAAAAATTCCGTGAGTTCCGCCATTCTCTACAGTTCCGTTATTTATGACCTCACTATTTACACCATATCCCCATATACCGTAATCCTGCCCGTTTTTTACTACTCCGCCGGCTGCATTCACTGATTTTCCGCCATTCACAGCTATTCCGTAATTACCGCTGTTATCTATGATTCCCTCATTAACAGCATTACTATTTTCTGTTGCTGCAAAAATACCATAATCTCCTGTATTAGAAATTACTCCTGCACTGTTATTATATGCGTCTCCATCTTCCTGATATATACCATAATCCCCAGTATTAGCTATTATGTTATTATTATAAATCACAGTTCCGTTTTTTCCCCTAATTCCTCCGTGAGTCCCGGTCACAGTTCCATTATTAATAAATACTGCATTTCCCTCAGCCTCCACTGAAAAACAGTCACTTCCTGCTCCTGTAAAAACAGAGTCTAGTATTTTATTATTCACTACTTCCGTATTTAGATCAGTCAGCCATAAAGCCGCCTTATCAGCAGAAAATATATTATCCGAAACAGTGTAATAAAGACTGTCACCTGTGTTGTTCTTCCAGGCTTTTATTACTCCGTTTTCTTTGACCACAGCTATCGGATCAGGAACCGGTACAGGAGGTACCGGTTTTTCTCCTTCTTCCTCAGAACCCTCAGTTTCTTTGGAATTAGAAGTATATGTTGATTTTTTGTTATTTTTAAATTTATAGTATGATCCCCATAATAAAAACTCGTCCGGATTTCCAAAACTATTTTGTGTTCCCATGCTTATAGCAGGAGCTATGACAAGAATAAAAGCACCTGCCTTCAAAAAACTCTTTTTCATTTATACATCTCCTCTCAGAATACAGCAAATAAATATACAAATCTCAAAAATACTGTATATCAATGTTAAAATCTGTAAGATATGTCATTCTGATAATTTTCTAAAAGAATATTTCTTTTGTATATAAAAATATATCCTTTTTAAAGTAATCTTGTCTGTTTTTCTAGTCAAAAGATTTTCTGAAATGATAAAAGAAGTTGAATTTTTTATTTAACAATATCTGCTTTTATGTCTCTGCTGCTAATTCCAAACATTTGTATCCATATTTCTGTATGTATTTTCTAAATCTGCATTTTTATCTTATGTACTTTTTCAAATATCACAGATTAAAATTCCTAATTCTTAAAAATAGATCAACCATTCTAGTGATTTTGTCAATTTGATATCTACAGTTATTTTATTTAATAAGATAATTATAATGTCAAATTTCTATTTCAAAATTATTATCAAGAATTTTTGATTAAGTATTCAATTTATTCAAACTAAAAAAAATTTTCTTCCATTCTTTTACTGTTAAATCTTATCATAGCTCTGCCTACATAACCTTCCGGTAAAATAAGACAGATATTTTATATGTAAATTTATAAAATCAATTTATATAAACAGATTAATTATAAAGCTTAAAACTTCAGACAATTAATTAAATTATACTTATTTCACAGAATTTGTCAACAATAAAATTCTTTGTAAGCTGTATCTTCCGAAAAATGTAGTCTTGTCAAGAATATATAATTTATATTTTAAAAAAATATTTTTTATAAAATTGTAATTTTTCAATTTTTATATTTGTTCATAAATAATTTTTTCTAATAAAAAAATCCCCTGAAAGCATTATATCTTTCGGGGATCTTTTATTTTTATTTTATGAGTTCCAACTCTATTCTTCTGTTCATTGCCCTTCCTTCAGGATTATCCTTTCCGTCAGGTTTTGTATTCGGAGCTATAGGATTGCTTTCTCCTAAGCCTCTCACACCGGCTATATAATTCTCATTCAGTCCAAATTCCAGAAGCTTTGCTTTTACTGCTTCTGCTCTTCTCAGTGAAAGTTTCTCGTTATACTCGGCACTTCCTTTGGAATCAGTATATCCGGTTATATTTACTCTCATGCTGCTGTTTTTTATCACTTCAGCTGCTGCTCGTAATTCTCCGTAATACTCCGGCTTTACCCTGCTGTCGTCAAAATCAAAATATAACTTATCCTCACCCAGTCGTATTACCTTCTTTTCTTCCTTTACCTCTTTCTTTTCAGCAGGTTCTGTTTTCTCATTTATCAGCTCTACTTCCATTGCATTTATTCTTATAGTATCATTTCTCATCTGCTTTGTGGTAAAAGGTCTGGCCATACCCTGAACAGTAAGAACTGCCAGCAGCAATACCAATGCTAATTTTTTCATCTGTCAGCCTCCTTTTCCAGAGGAACTCTTCTGGTTGTTCCGTTAATTTCCCCTTTAGGTACTGTTTTTCCTTCTACACTATTCAGATATTCCTCATTTTTATCCATTCTCTGTCTGTTATACTCCACTAGTGCTTTATTTGTAGAACAGGATACTGTCAGAAAGAACACAGATAATAATATAATTTTTTTCATATTTTCTCCTTTAAATGCTTCTATTTTATTGTTTTCTTTATATCTCTCATTTTTATTTTATTCAGTTCTTTAAGCTCAGCCTCTTCCCTTTCTACACTTCTTACCACTCTTTTATAAAAATCTACTTTTTCCTGCATATGAGCGAGCTCCTGCTCTGCTTTTTCCACTTTTGTCAAAGGTATTTTTTCCTCTTCCAATATCTGTATTTCTTCTATATCATAGATCTCTTCTTCCGCAGCAAATCCTGCTATTCCCAGTAAGAATCCCAGAAGGCCGTATATAAAAACTTTTCTTTTCATCCTAAATTTCTCCTTTCACTCCTGTTATTCCACTACCTGATTTTCCCACAGATACTGTTCTGTATTTTTTACACGCTCTTTGGTGTCATCTATTGTTCTCTTGGTTTCACCGGAAGTACAAGCTGTTATTATTAACAGAACTATTGCCGATAAAAAAATTTTTTTCATAATTTCTCCTTTATTCTAATCTTAGATCCTTCATTGTCTGTGAATACTTTTCATCCAGTTCGTCCAGTTTTATTTCAGCAGCCTTATAATCCTCTATATTTTTATTTATCTCATTTACTCTCTTTTCTATTCTGTCTATTTCTTCTTTCATCTTTTGACTTTCAGTTTTTTTTACTTTTCTTACTTTCGGAGCTGACAATGAGATCTGTCCTGCGGAAAATATCAGTAATGCTGATAATATTATTACTTTTTTCATGACTTTCCTCTTTTCTCCATTAAAAACGGCATTTTATTAATCTCTTTTCTGAAAAACAGACACTACATATTTTACTGACATTGTATCTTTTCAGATCTGTTCTGCAGCAAGACTGATGTTTTTTTTAAATGGATGTTTTTTTCTATCTGTTAAATTATCTGAAAAGCATATAAAACTTACACTCGAACAAGGGTATTTATATATCTAAAAACTTGAAAGTTTATTTTCGGGTTTTTGGGGAATCCGGTAAATAACTGTTTTTAAGTAAAGAAATGACGTTAAATCTGTCTGTATTATCTTAAATTCATATATCAGCAACTTCCGCAAAACAGATCCCAAAAGATACAATACCGCAAAATTACGAATATCTGTTTTTCTTATCTAAAAAATTATATCTTATTCTTCCGTAATTTCTTCTGCTGATATCCCGAGACCTCTGTTGACTATCGCCAGTTCTCTTTCTTTTTTTTCTATTTCTTTTTCCAGATTATCCTGAACCGATTCATATTTTTTCAGTATTTCTTTGTACTCATCCCTGTACCATCTTACTTCTGAATCCATTTTAAGCTTTTCAGTAATCTCTACTCTGCTGTTATAATTCTTCAGCAATTCAGCAAGCTCTGACTCAAGCTTGTCTTTTCTCCTGCTGAGCCTGTCTTTTCTCTGTTCTTCTGCTTTTTCTATTTTTTCTGCTTCCTTTGTTATTGTTGATGTTCTTGTATAGGCATAACTCCCTGCACTTAAACATATCATAAAACATATTAGTAATTTTCTCATTTTTCCTCCTGCCGGCTTCTTTCCGGAAAGTATAAATTCCGGATAAAACCCTTTTTCCGAAACTGCGCTGCAGGATTTTTTCCTGCAGTCTGCAGTTCCTTTATATAACTAATGAAAATATTTCTTATTTTACAGCCGGTCTGATAATCCTGACCTTGTTTCCCGAATATTTGAAATATAATAATTTTGATAAATTTCAGCAGATATAATTATGATGTCATTATGCTGAATATTATACTAGAATTTCCATGAGAAATCTATCTGATACTTTGTACTGTCTACACTTCCCTCTTCTCTTTCCACTCTCACACCTGTCTTAAATCCGTGTGCAGTTTCAAATCCCAGTCCCAGATTAGCTTTTACTATATTATCGATTTTTTCGGGTTTTTCAAGTCTGTAATAACCTGCAGGAGTATCTGCTATCTTCACACGGTTTCCGTCATCATATATATCCTGTGTTTCATACTCATATGCTGCTCCGGCAGTTACCATGAATTTATTTCCTTTGACTGTAGTGTAGGCAATTTCCCCTTCAATTCCTACTCCCGGTCTTATTGAGAAATAATCTTCCGATTTTACATCCAGATATATTCCGTCTCCGTCTTCCTTAAAGCCTTCGTATACTCCGTAGCCCATATTCAGACTTCCGTAAACATCCATTTTAAATGTTTTTGATATTATAGGCAGTTCATAATTAAGTCTGTTTTTTATCTGCGCTGTTCCTGAAAAATAATCCCCGTTATTTTTATATGTACCTGTATTCAGATGCATCTTTCTTTCCATGTCATGATAATTTACTCCCAGTTCCCCTCTTGTCATGAATTTAAATCTGCTGCCCTGTGTAAGGTATTGTTCATAGCCTATTCCGGCTTTCAGACTTGTTACATCCTCTTTTGAGTCCTGGTCAAAATCAAATTTAGTCTGCATTATTCCGAGTGAATAATTAAGATTTGTTCCGTATTTCAATGTTTCTTTTTCTTTCAGATACATAATCCCTAGTGACTGATAATCATATTCTTCTACCCCCGGATTTTTATCCGAAATATTTCCTCCTGAATATATTGCAGATACTTTAGTCACATCTTTAGTTGTATTCTCTTCGCTTTTCAGCTGTCTGTATGCCATATCGAATGCACCGTCCACATCCATCATTCTCTGCTGGATATTCGCATATACATTACCTCTCAGCTGCATATCAAATGTTTCTGCCAGTTCGTCTTTATTCATTATAGTATCAATGCCGTCAAACATCTGAAGTTCTTTTGCTGCCTGTCTTTCATAAATATAATCAAGACCTCTTCCGAATTCCATTGCTTCAGTATTTGCCAAAAGCTCTACATATGGTATTTTTGTCAGTCTTAATACATGACGTGTATTTTCTTCATCATACCATTTATCTGCAAGCCATGTTACCGATTGTGATACTATTGACAGGTCTCCTGCCGTAGTTCCAAAGTCCATTATCTGAACATTATGAACAAGTTTTGAATTGCCTTGTGTTGCTCCCGGACTTAATATAATATTTCCTGTTCCCGTAACTCCGTCTAGAATCTTCCATGCTCCCATACCGTTGTCTGTATCTACGGTATTCAAAATAACATTTGTTCCTGCCGGTATATTCAGCGGACCGTTAATTACTATATTTCCTATATTTGTTATAGGTACCCCGTGTATCTGTACATTAGGCCCTTCAAATACTATATTTCCTATATTGGTAAAGTCTGTTGCTCCGGTTTTCTTAACCTGATCCTCTGTTGCGCTTATTCCGTTTATTATCAGAGTTCCTGTAAGAGTATTTACAAATTGTGAACCTGTCCCCAGATACACTCCCTGTCCTGTAGTATCCATTACCATTGTACCGCTGTTTTCAAAATATGAACTGTCTTCCAGATAAACTCCCATAGAAGTACCGCTTATATTCATAGTCCCGGAATTATATACACTTGATCTCTTGGAAGCAGCTATACCATATGCCCCGTTTCCGCTTACATTTATTATACCGCTGTTATATGCCTGTGCCTCTTCATTTACCTGTATCCCGTAAGCATTTTTACCGGTTACATTTATAGTTCCTTCATTATAAGCTTTCCCTGTATTGGCATCTTTCTTACCGGCAAACATTCCTACTCCGTATTCCTTATCTACATTAATAGTTCCTCTGTTGATTACCGTACCTGTTTCAGTTGCCATTCCTACTGCGAATTCTCTCGGATCACTCATAATATCTGATTTCCCTACATTTATTACACCGGTATTGCTGTTTACTGCCGTTCCCGCTGTAGCATATATACCTATACTTCTGTCAGTAAGGTTAAGAAGCGAGTTATTTATTATGTTTCCTCCGGCACCGTATGTAAACATGTATATTGAACTTTCACCGGCAGTTATTGTACCGTCATTTATTATAGTTCCGTTCTCTCCGAAAATTCCCACAGATGACCATCCAGTATTAATATTGCTTACATTTCTTACATCACTTGTTCCTGTAGCATATATTCCCACTGCCGTTTCTTCTGTCAATCCTGTTTTTATCGTATCTCCAGTTATTATTGTTCCTGTATTTTCTATTATACTGTCTTTTCCGTATATACCCACACCCGCAAGAGACATTGCTACAGTTCCGGCATTTTTTACTCCGGAATTTTCTCCGTACATTCCTATTGCATTTGTGGCTGTACTTGTTATGTTTGCATAGTTATCCACACCTGAAATTCCGTCTGTGACATTTTTTCCGTACATTCCTATTGCAGCTTTTCCTATACTTATATCAGCATAATTCAGTACATTATTTGCTGCCTCTCCGTACATTCCCACTGCTGTACTTGTACTTGCAGACTCTCCTATTAATATCTGGTTATTATTCTGAATATTATCAGTGCTGCTTCCGTACATTCCTATATTTCCAGTTCCTGCTCTGAAATCTATTACCCCTCTGTTATCTGCTATTCCGCCGGCACCTTTGTTTATCATACCTATAGCTTCATTTACACCTGCTGCGGATAATATGGAAATTCCGCTGTTAAGAGTAATCAGTCCGCCTTCTCCGGAAATTCCGCCTGCTCCCTGGTCATTTAAGAATATATTATAATATACATTATAGTTTGAGTTATCTTTTACATACACTCCCGTAGAAGCATTTCCTACATTTACACTGTTTATATTATTTACACTTCCGGAAGAACCTATGATAATTCCTACACTGTTGTTGTTTCCTACATTTACTGTTTTTCCGCCTGTAAGATTAACAATTCCGCCGTCAGCTGCAAATCCTTTCTTTTCATTATCTCCTACAAATACATCTCCGGAATTATTATAATTAATAGTTCCGCCGGCACCTGCCATTGCTATAGTCGACTTATCTGCCATTATGTTTGTTCCGCTGGTATCTATTACAGCTCCGTTTCCTGCAAAGTGTGCTATACCTGCCTCTCCTGTTTCTACTGTACCTGTATTCGTTACTGCTGCTCCGTTATCGGCAAATATTCCCACTGCTGTTCCAGTTCCAGTGCTTGCTCCTACCTTTATATAAGCATTTGTAGTAAAATTGCTGCTGTCAGTATAAATTCCCGTTGAATTATCACTCAGAATTATATTTCCGTCTACTATTCCGGATACGATTGTATCCTTCATGTATATACCTTTATTTTCTCCGCCTGTTCCCTGTATATCTACAGTTCCTGCAAAATCAAGCTTTAAGTCTCCTGTGGAAACTCCTTTCTTATCAAAGGCAATACCTGTAGCTCCTTCTCCTATTTTTATCAGAGATGATCCTGTATCTATTTTCACCACAGAATCCGGAGCATTATTATCAAGAAGGGCATATACCCCTACACCATTTTTTCCGACTTCTATAGTACTTCCGTTTTTCAGTGTAGCTGTAGAATCTTTCGTGAATATCCCCACGGAATTCTCACCTTTTAGTTCTATTACTCCCTCATTTGATATTTTTACACCATCTGAGCCAGAAAGAGCTAATGCCTGATCTATCGTTGACCACAGCTTACCAGCTGAAAGATTGGCCACTGTAGCTCCGTTTATACCCTGAAGTCCTGTAGTACCTACCTCTACATTTACTCCGTTTGTAAGAGTACCAGTTGTTCCTTCTACTATTATGTTAGTCAGACCGTTTATTACAAGGCTTCCTGAAGTATTAAACGTTCCTTCCTTAATATATGCAAGTATACCGCTGTTATTGGTATTGATAGTTCCGGCTGTCAGGTTTGAAACAGCATTATTTTCTATATAGAACCCTATATTATTTACTCCTGTGGCTCCTCCTATATTTATAGTTCCTGTAAAGTCAAGATTGCTGTACTCGCTTAAGTATATTCCTATACCGTATTTACCATTAGGATTTACTGCCAGAAGATCCATTGTTCCTGTATATTTTACTGCTGCTCCTGTCATTCCTGTTTTGGCAAGATAAATTCCTACACCTTCCTCGCCTGTTACTTTTATATTTGCATTAAGATCTTTTGCCAGATTATTTACCGAACTGTCTACATATATTCCTATTGTTCTGTGATCATCTATCCCGTCATTAAACGTAGTACCGCCCACAGTCATAGTTCCCGCATAATCTATATAACTCTTCAGATACATTCCTATTCCGCCGTCTACATTAAATGAATAACTGTCTGTACCTGTTATATTTGCATTAGTATCTATATATGCCCCTATTCTTTCTTTATAATCAACAAGACTTGAAGCCTCTTCTTCTATAGATCCGAGCTTAGTTATTGTCACTATATCAAGCGGGCCTGCTCCCTTGGCATAAAGTCCCACGGCAGTTTCACCGTTTAAGAAAATCGTACCGTTATTTATGATACTTCCTCTTCCCGAACCGTAAATTCCAATTCCGCTCTTACCTACTACCTGATCTGCATTATTTGTAAGATTAGTATTGTTGCTCAAAATATTTACAAAATTTTCTTTCAGTCCGGTATTTATATTTTTTACGGTAATATTATTGACTCTGTTTCCTGTACCCGTGCTTTCTTCATAATATACACCTACCCCTTTATTTGCAGCAGAGGTATAATCCATATTCAGTACTTTTACTCCGGAACCAGCATCAATTACTGTAGCTGTATCTGCGTATATCCCTATACCTTCATTACCCAGCACAAATTTTGAATTTGCGTCATAATTTTTTATATCCAGATTTCCGTTAACAGAGTAAACTGCTATTCCGCCGCTTCCTACTGTTATATCTCCTTTCAGAAGCTCTGCCGATGACTTGTTCAGGGCACTGGGTACCATACTTGTGAGCAATAATCCGAAAGTATTGTTTCCTGTCAATGAAATATCTGAATCTTTTAGGGTAACCTTTGTTCCGTCCAATGCAAGCACTCCTGTAAGAGCATTTGCAGTCCCTGTTATCTTCGATGAATTTCCAGTTACTGTATCAGTATCCAGCACTACAGTAGAATCTGCACCGGGTGCTGTTGTCCTTTTTCCTATTATTCCCGTTCCGCTTAAAATATTAATATTTCCCTGATGTTCTATTTTACTGTCTTCGGAATAAATTCCCACATATTCGGAAATTATATCTCCTTTATTTAATACTTCCCCGTCTTTAGATGACACAGCTATACTTCCTGCTATTATTGTTCCCGGCGTAGGTTCTGTAGAAGCAAGATTAGATTTTATAATTCCTGTATATGCCGCTGTCTTATCATTTATGAATTTTCCGTTTTCTACATACACTCCTACTGCATCTATTCCTGATGTCAGTCCGACTCCGGATTCTACAGTTCCCTTGTTAATTCCGAGCGGAACCTTTGTTACCGCTGTATCCCCTTTGATCAAAATTCCTATAGAACCATCTGCTTTAGCGTATATCTCACCTTTTTTCAGAGGATCGTATTCATTTGTAAATATACTGTCCTGTGCTGCAAATGCTGTGGAATTAGTAAGGTAAACACCGTATGAGCTGTTTCCGTTAGCTGTAATAGTCCCTGTACTTGATAATACTGAATCTATTACATATGCCCCAAGGCTTTCATTACTTCCCAGAGTTATATTCCCTGTATTTTTTATAGAATCTATATCATTTACTCCTGTTATAAACAATCCTATTACTGATTTCCCTGCTCCGCTACCTGTATCCGTTATATTCAGTCCGTGTTCAATCGTACCCAGCATTCCCGGTGTTGTCGGCTTAGAATAATAAACTCCTATCGGTCTAATGGCATTTCCGGAAGAATCATTTGCTGTTACACTGTTCAATGTTATATCTCCGCTCTTAGCCACAGAACCGTCTTTCAGGAATATTCCTATTGATTTTACTGCCTGTGTTCCTGCCATACTTGATTTCAGATTGTATGCACCTTTATATCCTGTAAGCTCATTCGCACCGTCTGAATAAATTCCTATTCCGTCTTCATCTACATTAAATGTATTTCCGGCAGCTGTAGAAGTGCTTATTGTTATCCCGCTTCCCTTAGCATACACTCCTATAGGTGTATTTACAGGGCTTGCACCTTTATTCACAGGTTTTACATTTATTATTCCGCCTGCATCAAGATAGATTACCCCGCTTGAATCTGTTCTTCCCGAAATATCATTTATAGTCGCAAAGATACCAAGGTTATTCTCACCCAGCACATCTATAGTTCCTGTATTGGTAACTCTGAATTTATCTCCGCCTGAAAGAGCCGGAACACCTGCTGCCGCATCGGTAAAGTAAATACCGATATTCTGATTTCCTGATCCTGTATCTTTATTATTTATAGTTCCAGCATTGGTAAATTCCGAACGTACACCGTAAACTCCGATATTATTGGCTCCTACGTTTATTACCGCCCCTGTATTATTCAGATTATTTTGTGTACTGTTTATTTCTTCTCCGCCGTTTAGATACATTCCTATTTTCAGATCCTCATAAGGATTGACAGAAGCTGTTTTTGTAGTATTTGCCAGAGTAATTACGGCATTATTTATTCCTCTTGCTCCCGGTGCTTTTACACTCGGACTTCCCGGATCATAAGGATCTTCCGGAATACCGTTTATAATATTTCTTGTATATCCTCCCACATACATACCTATTGATTTTTTACCGTTTACTGCAAGTACTTGTGAAGCAGCCGTTCCAAAGTTCAGCATTCCGCTCCATCTTACATATGCTCCTATTGTTTCGTCCCCGTTTACTTTTATTTTATCAGAAGCAGTGGTAACATTAGAATTCTTCGTATATATTCCCACAGATTTATTTTGAAGAGCTATTTCGCCGGTATTGTTTATATTCAGATATTCTCCGTATATACCCTTATCCCCTTCACCTACAAGTATATTTCCGTTATTTATCACTGCAGGCATATGCTGAACTGCACCGACCTTTTTCCCGGTACCGTAAATTCCCGTTACGGAACTTCCGTCGTCTGCACCCAGACCGTCTATTCCTGCTTTTATATTTATGTTATTAGTTAATGTCTCGCCATTTAACCCGGTAAAATATATCCCTGTTCCTTTTTCTGTAGCAGGGCTTGAAAGTTTTACCTCCAGAGTTTTTCCTGCTCCTCCGTAAGGATTCACATTAGTAGTCCCTTCGAACAGAAGTCCTACACCGTTGTCACCCACTGTAATCGAAGTATTTCCTACAGCAAGATCGGAATTTTTTCCGTAAACTCCTTTTCCGTCTTTTCCTACTATTATATTATTGCTGTCTTTCAGAGTTATTGTTCCGGTATTTACATATATTCCTGTTGTTTCATCGCCGGTAACCTCTATTTTCCCCTCGTTTACTACTAACACCTTGGCTTTATTAGGTGATGCTACATTATTATCTGCATAAATCCCCATACTCTTATTACCTGTTACTTCAAGGTCTCCTGAGTTTGTGATATTTACTGCCGTTAATGCTCCGTTTACTTTAAATCCGAAGTTATCGTCAGCCTCAGCTCCGATTTTTTTCTTTTCACTGAGCCCTATTATACCAATATTTTCCTGTGTCAAAGCTGTTCCTACAGATATCAGACCACCGGCTTTGTTCTCCACTCTGCTTCCGTTTACTCCGTATACTCCTACACCGTTTTCAGTAAGGATCTGTCCGCCGCTGTTTACTACTGTATGTCCGTAATTTACGAAAGTACCCAGACCGTTTGCACCATTTACATCTATAGTTCCGTCTATGGTATATCCTGTTTCATTATTGCTTGCAGCCTTGCTGTTTGATGTAATAAGCACACCTTTTCCGGCATTGGAGCTGATAGTTTTTCCTGCATTAAGAGTGAATGCCACTCTTTCCATAGTTATATCATTAAACTGATCTCCCGAAACAGATCCTGTCGAAACACTGTCCCTGTTTACATCAGAATTTATAATGAATTTACCGCCGTCAAGAGATGATTTTACCCAATAACCGCCGCTGTTTGTAATTGTTGCCCCTCCGACTCTCGTCTGCAATGAAGCCATAAGGGATGTATTATCTCCGTTCCATGTTGTTATAGTTTCTGCAGGAGTGAATTCAAATACTCCCAGATTAACACCATGTCCTGTTATATTTATCTTAACATTTGACATTCCGCCGTATCTTGCAGTAGTACTGACTCCTGATGAATAATCCGATGGTTTCCCGTAAAATACCACACCTTTTGAGTAGTTTATCGTTGTTGTTCCTGTAAAGTTAATATTGGAAAGCGGTGAAAGCGTCGGATTAGTACCTATCTCCCCGGCAAAAAATGCCAGTGAGTCATCATGATTATGATTTATTATTCCCCCGGCGAAACTTATCTTCCCTCCGTTTTTAGCAACTAATGCTCCGTCAGGACTTGAAGTAATTGTACTTCCTGCTCCGGAAATTGTTATCTTTGATGCTGCTCCGTCTGCATAAGCACCAAGTCCGTTTATAGTTATTTTTCCCGATACAGTTACATTACTTCCGTCACCCGTACTTGTTACTGTCTCAGAGTTAGCAGGTTTATTTGCACTAAGCGAAATTACACCTTTGTTATTATTTCCGTTTGTTGCTGTTATATCTCCGTTTACTGTTACATTTGTCTGCGGCTTTCCTCCTGTGCCGGCACCGCTTGCCTGAAGCGAAGAGACAGCCCAGAATTTTCTTCCGTCTGCATAAGACCCTATAGATTCAGGCCCGTAAAGTGTTATTGACTGTGTTACTATTTTGGCTCCATCCTTTGCATACAGAGGTATTGCATTTTTACTTCCCATAAAAACAGGTTTCAACAGATGAATTTCCGATCCGTAATTTGCAACATATTTTTGACCCGGAGTACCGTCTGTTACCACCAGTCCGGCTCCTGTTGCTCCATTATTCGGACTTATCGCGACAGGTCTCGGATTATACCATATACCTTCTGCATATGCTATTATGCTGCCTGTTGCCCTGTCTGCATCAGCTGCTCCAGCCGCTACACCATCGGTAATATTACCGGCAGGCTGTATTTTTACCACACTTCCGTTTCTTGCCACTACTGCTATGTTATCCTTTGAATATTTACCAAATATTACAGAGTAATCTGTAATAGTCAGATCTTTTATAGCATGTGCTGCTGTATTCAAATCGGTATAACCAAGCTGTGTTCCGGGCGTTATACCTCCGCCCTGTGTATTAGTAGAAGCATGTGTCACCAGATTTACTGTTGCAGGAAAATATCCGTTCGTTACAGTCAATTCTTTTCTCTGCCCTGATGTTACATATAAAGCTACGTTTCCTGTTGTTGTATTTTTATCACCGTCAGTATTACCTATGTCACTTTGTGTTGTCCCCCCGCCTTTTCCGAGAGTTTCACCTATTTTAAAATCCAGAGGAAGTTTCCCCTGATATATTCCATTATAGTCTGGTCTTGAATTATTCTGTGTAAAATATACACCTACGTTACCGTCTCCTCTCATATTTACAGTTCCCAGATCGATTATAGGAGTTTCATCTGCTCCCACTCCAGAATAGCCGTAAGCTGCTCTGTCAGGTGTATATTTATTAATCCACGCCCCGACATTGCCGGAACCGTTAAAATTAAAAGTCCCCTTATTATTTGCAGTATCTCTGTTATAATACCTGATCCTTCCCATTAACGGCGTATAAACCACAAGACCTCCGGGATTTGTTACTGAGTTATATCCATTCCATCTTCTTGATGCCGCAGCCTGAACAAAAAATACTGTATTTACTCTTGTATCTATATCAAGATCTGTTTTTCCAAAAATTCCTTTGGCTCCGATTCCGTTATCTTTTTCAGGCAGTCCCCAGTTAGGGTATGTTGAATTTATCTCAGGCGTTGACCAATAACCTATATCCGAAACCGGTACATTTGTAAATAAAGTATTTTCATTTCCTACTATATTTATTGTTACATTGTTAAATTCAAGTGAAGTAAGATAATGATTACCATAATGTACTATGTTCTGATTAATTGTAGTTCTTCCCTGTAATGTTATACTGGAATTGTTAAATTGTACATCTCCGTCATTTCTCATCAGCAAAACTCCAGCTTCTCCAGTTTTGGCAGCTTCTCCCGGCAGTGCAGGTGTTCCCGGCACTCCATCTGGTCCTCCGAGTATAAAATCAATATTACTTATAACAGTAGGGGCACTGCCTCCTCTTTTGTGAATTGTCATAAGCCATCTGTTTTTCTGATCAATTTCAGCGTTCACTATTGCTCCGGCTCCATAACCCGTTCTATTAGCACTGCCTGCTATATCCTGCCCGTAACCTGGTGCAGCACTCCAGTATTTCGGATCGTATGTCGTAACAGCATCATTAATTCTGACATTGGAATAACCACTTTTCCCTGTTAGTCCGTCTGCTGTTCTATAGGCATAAACAGTTCCTCTGCCTGCACCTCCGCCTTGAATACTTACTTCAGAAAACAAAGGAAAAGCCGGATCAGTAAGTCTTCTCAACTGACCGCTTGCCAAATTCGCAGGGGTACCCAGTGTATAATCTGCTGTAGTATACGCCACTAAAACACCGCTTTGAAAAGTATTTACCCCTCTTATAGTTTCCCCGTGTCCTGTAATCCAGCTCCCCCCCGGTGCTATGTAATTACTGAAATTCGGCGCCTGTACTGTCTTAGGCGACGGTATCACTATTACCGGAGGTTCTATTTTGGGCGGAGTCTGCGGATCTACAGATATCACCGGAGGATTTACATCTATTTTCGGCGGTACTATGACATCCATCTTTACTTCGCCCGGTGCTGCTACATTTATGTTTATATTCGGGTCCACACCGCTTACTGTTACACTTTTTGGTGATGTTACATTGGCAATCGAACCCAGAAGCGGAGGATTTACTCCCACAAATCCTATATTTACCTGATTTATATTAATACTTCCTATTAAAGAAGGTTCATTTACATTTATGCTTATAGGATTATAAGAAGGGGCATTTATTCCGCCCAGCGAAGGAAGATTCACATTTGGCACCGGTATATCCGGCTGCTGTTTTGGAGTTACTGTAGCCATTATAGAAAACATATACGTATTATCATAAATAGCTGTATTCCCGTCCCATGCATTCTGAGAAAAATTTGCCCAGCTGTACCCGTGTTTATTAGTATGTGTCTCTGTTATCCATCCTGTTGTTCCTCTTTGCCCTGTATAAGCTCCCTGCTGACCGCTCATTATGTTTCTCATTCTGTCCTGTTCCGTGTCCATTCTTGACCCGTATTTCCATACTTTGTCTTTTTTATCTGTATCTTTAAATCCGCCGAATGTAGAAAAAATATAGCTCTCCCAAGGTGATTTTATTACCTGATCTCCCTCTTTTTCGAGCCTTTCCAATTCCAGCCTGCTGTCCTTCAGTTTCTTTTTATTTTCCAGCCGCAGCTGCTTTATTCTTTTGTTCAGATTTTCGCTTACTTTTACGAAATTCACGTCCTCGGCTAATTCAGCCTGTTCGGCACTCAAAAATCCCCCGGTCAACAAAAACGTCAAAGCCAGTGCTTTTGAGTATCTTATCCTCTTGTTATGTTTCAGGCATGATTTTAACCTTTTCTCTACCTGTCCTAACACATTCTTCATATGTCACCTTCCTTACTGTGTTCTTAAATAATAATTCTAAAGTTATGCAAATACCAGATAACCTCTTCCCCGGTTACCTCCCGCTTTTATTATTTATCAATTAAAAAATTAATTGCAATATTAGTTTTTTAAAATGACTGGATTTAGAAGTGCTATTTTCAAATGAATAATTGAATGGATTGAATTTTCGTTCTAATTTTGAAAAGAAGAAAAATATAAGGTACAAAATCTGTTCTTAAAGCTTCTCGGAACAGCTGTCTATAATAATATCGGAGCTTTTATTCTGTAATTTTGTGATCAAAAACTGACTTTTAGAAAAGTTTATAGAATGTTTTTTAAATTAACAGATGTATATATAATGTTTTTTTCTTTATTATTCTGTTTTACTGTATATCAAATACTCTTTTATACCAAGTTATACCAAAAATTTTTCCTGAAAATATTCTTCTATCACCCGATTTAATTTTACCGTGAATTTAAATAAATGTCAAGAGAATATAGAAATTATCCATCCAGATAATTCTCGGCTCGTTTTTTCATTTTTTTACTTGAATAAAATCCTTTAAATCCAATACTTTCATCACTCAAAAAAATATTTTTTAGTAAAACTGTATTGACTTTTACTAAAATGATGTTATCATATTAATAATAATATTTAAAATAACATCATTATTACTGATATTTTAAAAGAATTTTTTTTACTAAAAAGGAGGATAAAGACATAAAAAAGAATTATTTTGCCGATCTTATGTTGCTTCTTGTAGCAGTAATCTGGGGGACAGGCTTTACTGCATCTAAAATTGCCGTGGAAAGCGGTGTGCTTCCGTTTTGGATGATGACTCTCAGATTTGGCATTGCCGGTATTGCGCTATTATTTTTAATAATTTATCATAAATCAAAAATTACCAAAAAAGAAATAAAAGCCGGAATTATTACAGGGATATTTTTATATGCAGCTTTTGCCACACAGACAATAGGAATTCAGTATACAACATCAGCAAAAAATGCATTTCTTACCGGAACAAACGTAATTTTTGTACCATATTTATGCTGGATTATTTTCAGAAAAAAACCTGATAAATTTGCTTTATTTTCCACACTGCTGGCATTTTTCGGAATATGTCTTCTGTCTGTGGATACGAATGAACTTGGAAGCCTTTCCATGAATAAGGGAGACATCTATACACTCTTTTGTGCATTATTTTTTGCCCTTCATATTATTGCACTTGATTATTTTACCAAAATCTACGACACTCTGATTCTGGCATTTTTACAAATAATCTTTGCATTTTTATTTTCTGCGGTTTCAGCGGTAATTACAGGACAAGTAAGCTTCGGGATAAGCAGTCAAGGTTTACTCTCCACTTTATATCTTGGTATATTCAGCACATTTCTGGCTTTCACCATACAGACAGCCGCGCAAAAATATACCAGCTCCGCCAAAACAGTGGTAATTTTATCCACAGAAACTGTTTTCGGTGCAATATTCTCAATACTTATTCTAAATGAACAGTTTACTCCAAAATTACTTATAGGCTGTCTGTTTATATTTGCAGCAATAATAATTTCCGAAACAAAATTAAATTTTATATATAAATCTAGGAGGAATATAATATGAAAAAAATATTTATAATTAATCTGCTTTTGCTTCTCTTACTCGTTTCATGCGGAGGAGGCAGCAAAAAAAATGAGGCTGCGGATGGTACTGTAACACTTAGATTCGCTACATGGGATTCAGGTGAAGCACTAAATATCCAAAAAGAAATAGCTAAAAAATTTGAAGAAAAAAATCCGAATATAAAGGTACAGGTAGAAGCTTACGGTGACGGATTTGATCAGAAACTGGTAGCCGCATTCGGAGCCAAAGATGCTCCTGATGTTATGTACATGTGGGATTTCCCTATTTACGGCTCATCGCTTGAAGATCTTAACGCATATATTGAAAAAGACAGCTCTGTTGATATGAAAGATTTCTACGAAGGGCTTATGAACTATGTACAGCTTGACGGAAAAACATACGGAATACCTGCCGGATTTACCACACATGTAATTTATTTTAATAAAAAGCTTTTTGATGATGCAAATGTGCCTTATCCTACAGAGGAATGGACATGGGAGGAATTCGCAGAAAAAGCACAAAAATTAAGCAGACCCGAAGAAAAGGTATATGGTTTCGGTGTACTTGCAAAACCGGATCCTTATGATTTTGAACAATTTTTATGGAGCTTTGGAAGTTCATATATAAGCCCTGACGGAAAAACACTTAAAGGATATATGGATTCTCCGGAAAGTGCTGCTGCTGCACAGCTTTTTGCAGATCTTGTAAAAAATAAAGCCGGAGTGCTTGTAGGCAGTAAAGATCAGCAGTCGGGAGACGATATATTCAAAGCCCAGAAGATTGCCATGTGGGAAAGCGGTATCTGGCCTATGAACGGATTTAAGTCAGCTGATATAGATTTTGGCGTTGCTCTTTTACCAAGAAAAGGAAACAATCCTCCGAAAAGTGTTATGAGTGTATCGGCTGTATCTATGTGGAAAGGTTCAAAGCATAAGGATGCAGCATGGGAATTTATTAAGTTTTATAACAGTGAAGAAGCAGCAAAATTAAGAGTGGCTGATCTCCCTGTAAGAAAATCCCTTGTTGAAAAATTTGAAATTCTTAATGATCCTATGATGGCACCATTTTACAAAATGCTGGAAACATCTGATAATACTCCTGCTTTCTTATTAAACAAAAACTGGAAGGAAGTCCAGAGAAATCTTGCAATGGCACTTGAAAATATTCTGATCGGAAATACTGATGCCAAGACAGGACTTGCTGATGTAGTTAATAAATCCGAACATTTACTAAACTAAAAGGAGTTTTGTATGAATACAGTTATTTCAAAAAAAACAAAAAAATTTAATCTTACTCCGTATTTATTTATATCGCCGTGGATTATAGGATTTTTGCTTTTTACCTTGGGACCTTTGATTTTTTCGCTGGTTATCAGCTTTTTTAACTGGCCTATTGTAGGAGATGCCGAATTTGTAGGTATAAAGAATTATCAGACTATGCTTACCAAAGATCCCCAGTTTTGGGCATCATTAGGGATAACATTAAAATTCTCTTTTTTATTCGTTCCTTTAAATATTATTACTGCACTTATTCTTGCAATCCTTCTGAATCAGAATGTAAAGGGAAGCGGTATCTTTAAAACTATATTTTATCTTCCGTCTGTCATATCAGGTGTTGCTCTTGCCATGATCTGGTCATGGGTTTACAGCGGAGAATACGGAATTTTGAACTACTTTCTTTCACTTATACATATCCAGGGGCCTAATTGGCTTCTGGATTCCAAATGGGCTGTTATATCAATGGTACTGGCAAGCCTGTGGGGACAGGGAACCATGATGCTTATATTCCTTACAGGACTTAAGAATATACCTAAAGAACTGTATGAGGCAGCAGAAGTAGACGGAGCTAATCCGGTTCAGAAATTCTTTAAGATTACTCTGCCAATGCTGAGTCCTACTATATTATTTAATGTTATTACCAGTATTATCAATGCATTCCAGCAGCTTACGCTTGCCCTTCTGCTTACGGGGGGAGGTCCTGCAGGGGCTACATATTTTTATGCAATGTATGTTTATGATAATGCTTTTAAGTATTTTAAAATGGGATACTCTTCAGCCAATGCATGGTTTATGTTTATTATTATTCTTCTTCTGACACTGCTTGTATTCAAATCCTCGTCTATGTGGGTTTACTATGAGGGCGAAGTATCCAAAACCAAAAAAACAAAGAAAAAATTTGGGTTTCTGAAAAAATCTTTTCAGAAGGTTTGATTATAATACCGCCGGATTCTCTGACAAGAGTTTCCGCATAACTATAAATAATATTTGAAAGGCTGAAATTTATGAAAAATATGAAAACAAATAAATTATTAAAAAATATCTTTATTTATGCATTGCTGATTTTTTGTTCACTGTTATTTTTGGCACCGTTTTATTGGATGTTCAGTACATCCGTAAAACCAAGCAATGAAGTTTTTCTTTTTCCTCCAAAATGGATACCTTCTCATTTCAAATTTGAAAATTTTGGAAATGCATGGCAGCTCCAGCCGTTTGGCATGTTTCTGAAAAACTCTCTCATTGTTGTAGGTATGACCACTGTAGCACAGGTTTTTTCATCTTCATTGATTGCTTACGGCTTCGCCAGATTTGACTTCAAAGGGAAAAATTTTCTTTTTATAATTGTACTTGCCACAATGATGATTCCATGGGATGTTACTATGATCCCTCTTTATATGGAATTTAACTTATTTGGATGGATAAACACTCTAAAACCGCTTATTGTGCCGTCATTTTTTGGTTCAGGATTCTTTATATTTATGCTGAGGCAGTTTCTGCTCGGAATTCCGAAAGAGCTTGACGAAGCAGCAAGAATAGACGGAGCAAATGCATTTCAGATTTACTGGAGAATATATCTTCCTCTGATGAAGCCGGCTTTAATTCTTGTTGCTATATTTAATATTCTGAATACATGGAATGACTATCTCGGTCCCCTTATATTCCTGAATGACCAGAGCAAATATACACTTACGCTTGGACTTGCCCAGTTCAAAGGTGTATTCGGCGTAGATACCACAGCTATTATGGCTATTACTACATTAATCTGTATTCCTCCCGTGCTTATTTTCTTTATCGCACAAAAGCATATTGTGGAAGGGGTAAGCTCTACAGGATTAAAAGGCTGATTTTCTGATAATGCAGAATTTTCAGGCAATAGAAATAAATAAAAACTGTCTCGAAAGGAAAAAAATGAAAATAAATATAGAAAATATTTCATTCAGCAGATATGGTTCTTTTCTTTCGGTAAGTTATTATAAGGAAGAAAAAGAACTCGGAAAAGGACTGTATATAAGAAATATACGCGGCGGAGACGAAGATTCCGGTGACTTCCTTCTGGCAGAAATGCTGGAAGACGGTGTTTTGGTGAATTATGGAATAGATATGGAGCCTGAAAGACTGAAACTTACAGGTAAAAAAGGGGAAATTGAGCTTATCATTTCTGAAAAGAATGAAATAAGAATCAGGGGAAAAAACTGTTCCCTCCGTCTTACGCTGAATAATCAGTCTTATGATCATATTATTTCACACGAAAATAATAACTGGGAGTTTAACAGTTACTCAAAGCATATAAAATCTATGTTTGTCCCTCTTTCCGGGAAAACTGTAATTACTGCACCATGGAATGAAGAAAGAAGTGAGAAGGTACAGGCAGAAATATACGGTGAAAGCTTTGAGTGTGTTCTTCACTTTTATAAAAGCGTTTATCTCCCAAAAGAAAAATATAAAGATTTTGATCTGTGTCTTGAAGAAATAAAAAAGGAATTTTCTGCATGGCTGGAAAGTTTTCCTGTTCCCGTAAAGTATAAAGAAGAAAATGCTCTTGCAGCTTATGTTTTATGGAATAATACTGTCTACAGCGAGGGAGTTCTTACTCATGATGCAGTATATATGTCCAAAAACTGGATGACTAACATCTGGAGCTGGGATAACTGCTTTGTTGCCATGGCTCTTATAGAAAATCAACCCGAACTGGCATGGGCTCAGCTGGAATCCTTTTATTCCGTACAGGATGAAAGCGGACTTTTTCCTGATTATATAAATGACAGATATGCTTCGTTCAGCTGCTGCAAGCCGCCTGTACACGGATGGGCTGTAAAATATATGTATGAAAAAAAACCGGAATTTTTCAAAGATAAGCTGGAAATGATTTATAACATGCTTTCCGGATGGACGAATTTCTGGCTCACATACAGAACTCATAAAAATGATCCGATCCCGAAATATTATCACGGAAATGATTCAGGCTGGGATAACAGCACTGTCTTTCATGACGGCGGTCCGCTGGAAAGCCCTGATCTGATCAGCTTTCTCATTTTACAGATGAATTATCTTTCAGAGCTGGCAAAAGACCTTTCTTTGAATGATAAAACAGAATTCTGGAAAAATAAAAGCAATGAATTTCTAAAAATACTTATTAATGAATTCTGGAACGGTGAAAAATTTATTTCAAAAAAAATTGAAAATAATAAGAAAATTCCAGTCACAAAGGGAGATTCTCTAATTTCGTATATTCCGCTCATTCTGGGAAAGCTTCTTCCTGAAAATATTTCGGATAAAATGATTTCCGGCCTAAAAGAAGACGGAAGATTTCTCACTGACTACGGACTGGCAACAGAAAGTCTGAAAAGTCCGTTTTATAATTCTGACGGATATTGGAGAGGACCTATATGGGCACCGGTTATGATGCTTATGACAGATGCTCTGTATCGCACGGGGGAAATTGAATTTTCAAAAGAGCTTTCTGCCAGATATCTGAATTTAGTACATACAGGCGGACTGGCTGAAAATTTTGATGCCAAAACCGGTAAAGGTCTGCGTGACAAAGGATTTGCCTGGACTTCAGCAGTATTTTTAATACTGAATAACAGTTTCGAAAGGACAAACGAATGAAAATATGGGAAAACATAAATATAAACAATATAAACAGACTAAAGCAAAGAGCTGATTTCAAACTTTACGATAATATTGACGCTGCCATTGACAGCAGAAGAAAACAAAATTCCAAAAATCTGAACGGAGTATGGAAATTTCTCTTTTTAGATGCGCCTGAGTATTCTCCTGAAGGCTTTTTTGAAAAGAGCTTTGACACGTCAGACTGGGATAATATAACTGTACCGGGAAACTGGCAGATGCAGGGATATGGAAAAATGCACTATTCGGATTTATGGTATAACTTTCCTGTTAATCCTCCGTATGTTCCTTCATTGAATCCCACAGGTATTTATAAAAGAACATTTTCAATTCCTGATTCATGGAAAAATGAAAGAATTATACTAAAATTTCATGGTGCGGATTCTGCATTTCATGTTTATCTGAACGGCAAAGAAATAGGCTACAGCAAAGGTGCCAGATATGAAGCTGAATTTGATATTACAGATTATATTGTCCGAAACAGTGAAAACGACCTTACTGTAAGAGTTTATCAATGGTCGGACGGAACTTACCTAGAAGATCAGGATATGTGGTGGCTGAGCGGTATTTTCAGAGATGTGGAAATATATGCCGAACCTTTTGACTGTATTAACGATATCTTTGTTACTACTGATCTTGATGAAAATTATACTGACTCTGTGCTGAATGTTTCTGTCAGCTTCAGGGGAAATGTACAGGGATATACCGTAAATTATCTGCTTCTTGATGATCAGGATAATGAAATACTTAATATTGAAAATAATCTAAACAGTAATTTTGATAATATAAGTGAAAAAATAGCAAATCCGAAAAAATGGTCTGCTGAAACTCCGTATCTTTATACTTTCATCATTACACTAAAGAAGGAGAAGCAGATTCTGGCAGTTACCGGACAAAAAACCGGATTTAGAAAAATTGAAATCAAAGGCAGTACCTTTACTGTTAATAATGTAGCAATAAAGCTCAAAGGTGTTAACAGACACGATTATAATCCTGCAAACGGACGTGTTGTTTCAAGAGAAGAGATGGAAAAAGATATTATTCTAATGAAACAAAATAATATAAACGCAGTAAGAACAGCACATTACCCTAACTCTTCCTGCTTTTATGACTTATGCGACGAATATGGTCTTTATGTAATCGATGAAGCTGATCTTGAATGTCATGGTTTTGAGCTTACGGAAAAATATGACTGGATTACTGATGACCCTGCCTGGAAAAGTGCTTATATCGACAGGCTGGAAAGAATGATGGCAAGGGATAAAAATCACCCTTCGATAATTATGTGGTCTCTGGGAAATGAGTCAGCCTTCGGAGATAATTTCAGAGCTATGGCAGAATATGCTAAGAAAAATGACCCTACAAGGCTTGTCCATTACGAAGGTGATTTTGAAGCAGAAGTAACTGATGTTTTTTCTACTATGTATACGTGGCTTGAAAAAAATTCCCAGACGCCTGAGGTAAAGAAAGTTTTTATGAAAGATATAGCTCTTACATCTAAAAAACCTCATATTCTCTGTGAATATGCCCATGCAATGGGGAACGGACCGGGAAATTTCAAGGAATATCAGGATTTGTTTTATGAATACGAGCATCTGCAGGGGGGATTTGTATGGGAATGGTTTGATCACGGGATTCAGGCTTATGATAAAAATGGAAACTCTTATTATAAGTATGGCGGAGATTTCGATGACAATCCTAATAACGGTAATTTTTGTATCGACGGATTATTGATGCCTGACAGAACTCCGTCACCAAGTCTTTTTGAATATAAAAAGATTATAGAGCCGGTAAAAACAGAGGCTGTTGATCTGAATAACGGAATTCTGAAGCTGACAAGCCGTTATGATTTTATTAATCTTAATATTCTTACTATGTTTTACAGTGTTTACGAGGATAACAGGATCATAAAAAGCGGCAGTCTGGCTCTCGATATCTCAGCCAGAGATACAAAAAATATCTGTATAGAAGCGTTAAAAGAGGTCAAATATAAAGATACACATGACTATTATCTTAATATCTCATACAGAACAAACAAACGCACTAACTGGTCTGACGAGGGACATGAGCTGGCCGCGGCACAGTTTTTGCTTAGTGAAAAAACAGAATTCTGCAATAAGAAAACAGATGGTTCCCTTTTAGTATCAGAAACACAGTCAGTACTAAATATTTACGGTCTTGATTTTAAATGTGCATTTGATAAAATTACCGGAAGAATGCTGTATGCAGAAAAAGACGGATTAAAAATTCTGGAAAACGGGCCTGAATTAAATTTTTGGCGTGCTCCTATTGATAATGATATGTATCTTCTCGAGGATTATTATAAAAAGTATTTTATGAACCTTATGACAGAAAATACTGAAAGCTTCCTGTATAATGCTGCTGATAATTATGTGGAGATATGTGTAAAGACAATAAACGGAGCGCCTAATGCCGCCTGGTATTATAAAAGTACATATCTGTATAAGGTTTTCTCTGACGGAACAATATTATTTGATATTGAGGGAATTCCTTCGGGGATTACAGCTCAGGCACCTGAAATGATCCCGCGTATCGGTGTAAAACTCAGATTAAATAAAGCATGTGAAAATGTGAGATGGCACGGGAAAGGGCCCGGAGAGTCTTATCCTGATTCAAAAGAATCACAATTATTCGGCTTCTATGAAAATAATATAGACGGACTTTTTACAAACTATGTAAAACCGCAGGAAAACGGCAGCAGAAGCAGAAGCAGCTGGACAAGACTGCTTAATGACAGAGGTATGGGACTTATGGTTTACTCTCAGGATAAATTTGACTTTAGTGCAAGATTTTTTGAAGACTCTGATCTTGAATATGCCAGACACACGCCTGATCTGAAAAAAAGAGATTATATCACTCTGAATATTGATTACAAACAAAACGGTCTTGGTTCCAATTCATGCGGACAGTCCCAGATGGAAAAATATAAGTGCAGATTTGAAAAATTCAGATTATCTCTGAAAATTTCATTATATAATAACAAAGAAATAAACGATCTGGATTTAGCCGGAGAAAAAATTATTTTTTAACGCTGATATCTGAAAATCTTGACAAAATAAATCTATTATAATACTATTAAGTATAAATAATATCTGGAGGAAAATATGGCTACTATTAAGGATATTGCTGAAAAAGCTCATGTCTCTATAGCTACGGTATCCAGAGTATTGAATTACGACAATACTCTTAAGGTTACCGACAAAACAAGAAAAAAAATATTTGAAATTGCTGAAAAACTGGAATATCTGAAAGAAAAGAAGCCGAAAAATAAAAAAAGCAGTTATAGTGTAAATATTATCAAAGGATATTCCGAGCAGGAAGAGCTAGATGATATTTATTATCTTTCTACCAGACTTGCCATAGAAAAATCTTTAAAACAAAATAATGTAAAATATGAAATTTTAGAAAAAGATGCGATATCAGACAGCCTGAAAAAACTGGACGGAATTATTCTTACAGGACTTTTTTCCCAGAATGAAATAGATACTGTAAAAAAAATGAATCAAAATATTATTTTCAGTGATATTTACATAGAAGATGAAAATATAGACTGTGTAATATTTGATATAAGAAAATCTGTAAGAAAAGTTTTAGACTATCTGTTGAATTTAGGACATAAGAAAATTGGTTTTATAGGCGGTTCTGATGTCATAAACGGTGAAAATACCATAGATTTCAGACAGATTCACTATATTGAATATATGAAAGAGAAAAAGCTTTATAATGAAAATTTTATAAAAATAGGAGCCTTCACTTCTGACTGCGGATATAAATATATGAATGAGATTTTAGACAGTTCCGAATATCCGAGTGCTTTCTTTCTTGCCAACGATTCTATTGCAATCGGGGCCTATAAAGCTGTAGAAGAACATAAACTTTCAATTCCGGAAGATATTTCCATAGTAGGATTTAATGATATCTCTATAGCACAGTATATGAGTCCTCCTCTTACTACTGTGAAAATATATACTGATTTTATGGGGGAAACTACGGTAAGCCTTCTTATGGAGCGTATCCGCGACGGCAGAAAGCTTAGTAAAAAAGTTATCCTCCCCACAGAACTTGTAATAAGAAAAAGCTGTATAGAAAAAAATACTGTCTCAAAATAATTTTTGAGGCAGTTTTTATATGCAATATAAAAGAGGCTGCTGTGCCAAAAAGCCTCTTATCTATAATTAATTCAGTTAAATTTTATTTCATCATTCTGATAGCTGCTACAGCCTCTTTCAGTACTTTTACAGTTTCATCCATTTCTTCTTTTGTATTAAAAATAGAAAAACTGAATCTTATTCCCCCTGCGACTTCTTCCTTAGTCAGTCCCATACTTTCCAGTATTCTGCTGTTTCCCTTTCTTGATGAACATGCCGACCCTGTTGAGACATATATCTTACTCATTCCGAGAAAATGTACCAGAACCTCACCCTGTATCCCTCTGAATGAAATATTCAATATATGCGGAACTGAATCTTCTTCAATGGTATTTACTCTTATATCACTTATTTCATTTTGGATTTTTTGCAAAAGATATTCTTTTACCTCTTTTATCTGTGCATTATCTTTGGAAAAATTTTCACAGGCAATCTGGACTGCTTTTCCAAAACCTATAATACCGGATGAATTCAAGGTTCTCTGCACCACTCCCTGTTCCTGATTCGATCCGAAAATAACCGGTTTTATCTTCACATTTCCTGAAAGATAAATTGCTCCGGCACCTTTAGGTCCGTATACTTTATGACTGCTCACCGTTAATGCATCCAGACGGCATTTTGCAGGATTTATCTTTATGTGCCCCAGTCCCTGAACAAAATCAGAGTGAAAGTACACATTTTTATTTTTTTGTTTTATTATATTTCCAATTTTTTCTAAATCCTGAATTACACCTGTCTCACTGTTTACAGCTATCACAGAAATCAAAACAGTATCATCACGTATACTGTCCGTAAGCTCGTCAAGTTTTACCCTGCCGTCTGAGTCTACATTCAGATATGTCACCTCAAATCCGTTTCTTTCATATTCCTTAAATATCTCAAATACTGACGGGTGCTCTATTTTTGTAGTAATCAGATGTTTCCCCTGTCTTGGATTGCCGTTTATTATTCCCTGTATTATGATATTATTCCCCTCAGATCCTCCAGAAGTAAAATAAACCTCTTTTATACTGACACTCAGTGCGTCTGCTATAATCTGTCTGGATTTTTTTATTCTTTTGGCCGCCTGTATCCCGAATTCATGCGCGGCATCGGGATTAGCATAATCATTCAGCAAAATATCATTCACAGTTTCCAAAACTTCTTCTCTCACTCTTGTACTTGCCGCATTATCTAAATATATCATTTTTACTCCTGATCCAGCACAGTATTTTTCTGTAATCAGCTGAAAAGCAAACAGAATACTATACCAGTTTAAAATCTAATCTTATTTTTTTATTTTCTATAAGATACCCTATTTCCAGAATATCTTTATCCAATACCTCTATTTCCACATTATCAAATTGTATAGAGGTAGTTCCCGCAAAAAAACCTTTTTCGTTTTTCTTTTTATAAACAATATCAAAAAAATACTTTCCTCCCGGTACTTTCATACTTTTGATATTTATTCTTTTCCCGTTTATTTTATATAAATAAAGATCTTCCGCGGTTTTTAAAAATGCTCCTTCATTTATTCTTGCTTTTCTTTCATACTTTCTTACTATCTTTAATTGCTTCGTCAGTACAAATACTGCCACCGAAGCAATTAAAGTAGAAATTGTATAAAATATATATTCAAGAATATTCAGACCGCCTTCGGCTTTTTCCTCTCCCAGCTTCAGATCAAATTCCAGACCGTTTCTGGCACTTTTTTTTTCTGTGGCGGTGACTATAACCTTGGTTCCCGGCGGATAATTATAAGGCTCAAAATAATACTCGCCTGTTATTCCGTCTCTTTTATACTCCGCTTTTATCTCATGTGTTCCCGGTGACAGCTCGATAACACCGGGACTTATTATCCCTGTATACCTGTCATCTATTTTTGAAATACTGATATTCTTGCCCGGATAGATATAAACTCTCTCATTCACCGGAATTCCCATTACCCGGCCTTTAAAAGATATCTTAGGTGTTACCTGAATAAATATCAATATCAGATATATGACCATAATAAGTAAAATATAAATAATTTTTTTGAATTTACTCATCAATTCCTCCTGATATATTTTTTATTTATCCTTTAATTATTCTCAATTTTTTTGTAATAAGACTATGTTATTAATGTATTTTATATGATATAATGTGAAAAGAGGTGATAATAAATGGCTAAAACCGAAATAAGAGACTTCAATTTAAATATTCGAAATCGTCTACACCCCAATTTTGTCAATCATAAATCACAGATTATACTTAACAACTTATTCTGCATTCTAAATAATGATTACTACAAAAACATCTTAATATTTATGGAAATAAAAAATGAAGTTACCATTTCCAATGTTACAAAACAGTATAAAAACAAAAACTTCTTTATTCCAAAAACATTTAAAGATGGAACAATGAAAATAAATACTTTGGATACATCTAAACTTGTTAAAAATAAATTCGGTATTCTTGAATCTTCGGATACTGACTATGCCGATCCGGAAACTTTAGACCTTATTATTGTTCCGGGTGTGGTATTTGACCAGAATCTAAGCAGAATAGGCTATGGCAAAGGATTTTACGATAATTTTTTATCCTCTATTAAAAAATCTGTTTTAAAAGTTGGTGTATGTTATGATTTTCAACTATATGATAATATTCCTACCAGTAAGAATGATATAAAAATGGATCTTATTGTTACCGAGAAAAGAACGGTAATAAGTGATCATCCAAAATATTCAAAAACTTTTTTGGAATGTTATCTGCCTAGCACAATACCTGAGTAGATATTTCGGATATATTAATTTGATTCTCTTTCAGCACATGTATAGCATGTGCTATTTTATTTTCTTTTACCAAAACATAGTCTGTATTATAAGTAGAAACTACAAAAATACTTATTTCTTCTTTAGCCAGAATTCTGCTTATCTTAGCAATTATTCCAATTTCGCCGAAATCCAGAACTCCTTCTATTTTTAGACATTTAAATCCTTTTTCCTCATTTATTTTTTTATCAATTAATTCTGAATACTCTTCATTCAAAAGAAGCGATACCTCATCATCAGTAATACAGAGATTAAAAAATGATTCTTTGAATTTTTCAAAATTAATCTTGGAAATATCTTTTACCTGTATAACCGAGTAAACACCCGGCAATAACTTCATGTTTAATTTCATTCTCTCTCCTCTAATTTTTCTTATTCTGAAAGTTTCTTTAAAGTATCACCGGTTACTCTGTATTTTATCCATTCATCCTGACTGTCAGCTCCCAGACTTTCATAAAAATCTATTGAGGGCTTATTCCAATCAAGAACAGACCATTCCAGTCTTCCAAAATCATTTTCATCACATATTTCCGCGAGCTTTTTTAGAAGCCCTTTCCCAAGGCCCTTACCTCGGAATTTCTCTTTTACATAAAGATCTTCAAGATATATTCCCGGTTTCCCCAGAAAAGTAGAGTAACTGTGAAAATATAAGGCCATCCCTGCAGGTTCACCATCATATTCAGCTATTAATACTTTTGCATACTCAGTATCAAACAGTGTTTTTTTCAGTAAAGATTCATCCGCAGTTACTTCATGCAGTAATTTTTCATATACTGCCAATTCTTTTATAAACTCCAGAATGATCCCGGTATCATTTTCCTGTGCTTCACGTATTTTTATAAATTCCTTCATCTGTCTAGAAAACCTCCCAAAAAATTTGTTATATTCCCGCAAAAACAGATTAAATCTGCTTATAACATAATATAACATTTCTATATCAATAAAATCAACACTTTATTTTAAAAAAACATTATTTTTACTCAGATTATACATTCTTAGAAATAGCAGATAAAATCATATACAAACTGGTATTATACGGTAAACTGCTGAAAACCACGCCTTTCAAAATAATATTAATAAAAAATGAGCCTTATTTTTTACACGCCCATTTTACAAAACTTTTTCCCAAAAGATTTGTTTTTAGTATTTCTATTTTGAATAGCTTTTCTTAAAAAATTCTGCAAATCTTTTTGCTTCCTCATTTTGCTTCACCGGAATAACAACATTGTCAGGATCCTGATTAATCATTTCAGGGACACTGAACTGAATATATTTTTTAGGAAGTCTTTTATCCCGTATTGTTATTTCTTTTGACAGCCAGCTTATCTTTGCCTTGTCAATTTCGGATTTTTTCAGATATACAGGTTCTCCGTATGACTCCATATCAATATCTATCGGCAGTATCACTATCTCTTCCCCGCCTGTGTCAAAGCCTACTGCATAACTGGAATATGTATAGGTAGTTTTACGGACAACCACAAAGTTAGTCATTCCTACATCTACTCCACAGCCATATACTACAGAAAAACGACTGTGATCCGGTATTACCTTATTGAATAATTCCTGAACTTTTTTATAATTAGCCAGACATACCTCATCAGAAAATTTTTTTGCCATAAATCCCTCCGTTTTTTCACTCTTATATAAAATACCATAATAAATTCTACCCTGTTTTTTTACAAAAGCAATATTACTTTACAGTTTATTTACAAAATAAAATCGGACTGACTATGTATATTACAAATCAGCCCTATAAATTACATTACTTATTTTTATTTATCTGTAATTCTGGTTTCTGCCAGCTTCCGTCTATAAGAGCCTTGTCAGGTAAGTATGCTCTTAAAACCAGATAAAATTCCCCATTAGGTGCAGGAAGCCAGTTTGATTCCAGATTTTTTCCCGGAGAAGTTTTTTGAATGTATATATCTATTCCTCCGTTTTTATCCTTTTTGAAATCCGGTATCATTGCTGAATTCACAAGATAACGTTTCAAAGGATTTTCCACCATTGCATAGCTCTCCTTCTCATACATAGTTATTGACCAGAAAGCTTTTACCGGAGGTAATTTGTCTTTGTCAAAATGAAGTATATAGTTATTTTTACCTGCATTATAAATTACCCCGTCTGAACCTTTCAAATAAAAAATATACATGGCTTCTTCTTCAATATTTCCAAAAAGTCCGCCCATTGCAGCCATTGATTTTATCATATAATTATTTTTAAGTGTTTCTTTTGTTCCAAAAAATCCTTTTGAATCAGGACTTGCTTCAAGCTTTGTTTTGATTTCCTTAAGAGCATCCTCTATCCCCTGTGCCATTGCCTTTTGCTGGTCCGGTGTCATTCCGCTCATGTCGAATATTTTGCCCGGTATAATTCCTATTTTTGCAAATTCTGCTCTTAGTGTCTTTTCATCAGGATATTCAGGCATAAATTGCAGCATTGTATTCAGATAATTATAAAAATTTTCAGGTTTTAATTCCCCCTCTTTGCTGATTGGCGGCCAGTTTATTATTGAAACTTTTTTATTTACATTTGCTGTATTCCCGAGATATTCATCCAATGTCTGTACTTTGTACCCTGTCTGTATTTTTGACACATTGGAAAGATCTTTTTCATTTAACAGCTGAGTTCTGAATATTACATATACAAAATCTGTATTTACCTTTACTGTTCTTTTTATTCCTGCCGGTACCTTGCCATTCCATTTTGTTCCGGTTATCAGAAAGCTTCCTCCGTCATTTCCATCTTTTCTTGTTCCCAGATAATCTACATCATATGTGTAAGAATCTATTATCTGGGCAGAATAATAACGGTTTTTTTCAATTTTTGGAAGAGTGATTACTATTGCATCATTTCTTAAATCAAGCCATAGATAGGAATACGGCGTATCTGCATTTATTGTCTGTATCCCGTTGTCTTTAGGTCCTGCTGCCTCTGCAATATTCTTAATCTGATTAAAAGGTGCCTTATATTGAGAATCACTTGTATTTATAGCCTGCTGATACATAATTCTGTAGAATTCTACTGTAGGATAACCGTACATTGTTGCTTCTTTGGAAATCTTGTAAATCTCATCTTTTGTTAAACTAACTTTACTTGCAGCTGTACCTTGGTTTAATCCAGTTACTGTTAATAATAATGTTAACATCAGGACAATACCTGAATAAGCTTTTTTCATTAGCCATCTCTCCTATTCCAAAAGGTATATTTTCATTTCTATTAAACCTACGGATATTATAAGCTATTCTATTCTAAAATTCCATTATATTTTCATTTGATAAGTATTTTGACACAATATAAACGAATAGAACTATTTTAAATTGACACAGAAAATTTATTTTATAAAAAGTTCAGTCAATAATAAAAAAATTACCCTGATAAAAATCAGGGTAATATATATGTATAAATATATCTATACCTTGTCTTGTTTATTTTGCATAAACAAGTACTGTATCGACAAGTTACAGCCATGAATTAAACTTTTTGATATACCATTTTTTCACTACCTGTGTAAGGAAACAATATGATATCAGAATTCCTGCAAGCCACACAAAGTAAAGCGGAGGAAGTGCAGTAAGATCTACCGAACGTCCAAATGATGTAAATGGTATTACTATTCCGGCTATCATCGCAAGGAATGTAAGCATCATTACCGGGAATGAAGCCGAATCCTGAATAAAAGGTATCTTCTTTGTACGTATCATATGTACAATCAATGTTTGCGACAAAAGTCCCTCTACAAACCATCCTGAATGAAATAATGCCTGTGCGGCTTCTGTCCCTGCACTGCATTTAAATACAAACCACATAACCAAAAAGGTAACTATATCAAATATTGAGCTTATCGGCCCTATAAAAATCATAAACTTGCTTATTCCTGATGCATCCCATTTTCTAGGCTGCTTTAGATAATCTTCGTCCATCGTATCCCACGGTATCGAAATCTGCGAAATATCATAAATAAGATTTTGTATAAGTATATGTATCGGAAGCATTGGCAGAAAAGGCAAAAATATACTTGCCACAAGTACGCTGAACATGTTACCGAAATTTGAGCTTGCAGTCATTTTTATATATTTTATTATATTTCCGAAAGTTCTTCTTCCTTCTATTACTCCTTCTTCAAGCACCATAAGACTTTTTTCCAGAAGAATAATATCAGCAGATTCTTTTGCTATTTCTACGGCTGTATCGACAGATATTCCTACATCTGCATCTTTCAGCGCCGGTGCATCATTGATACCGTCACCCATATATCCTACTGTGTGCCCTCTTCTCTGAAGCGCCTTTACCACTCTTGATTTTTGAAGCGGAGATAATTTTGCAAATATTGTAGTTTCCTCCACAATATTTTCCAGCTGTACCTCACTAAGCTCTTCTACCTCTACCCCGAGAATTATTTTTTCTGCTTTTATTCCTACTTCTTTACATATTTTTTTTGTTACTATTTCATTATCACCTGTAAGCACCTTTATGCTGACACCATACTCATGAAGTGCCTGTATTGCTTTTGCCGCACTGTCTTTAGGAGGATCAAGAAAGCCTATGTATCCCATCAGAAGCATATTTTTCTCATCTTCCACACTGAACAGCCCTTCACTTCTCGGATTCGTTTTCTGCGCCACTCCTATTACTCTCATACCGTCCTCATTCAGCTCTATTGCATTTCTTCTTACTTCATCCTTTATGTTATCAGTAAGCTCTATTGCTCTGCCGTTATAAACAGTATGACTGCATATCGAAAGCATTTCTTCTATTGCACCTTTTGTTACCATCTGCGTTTTCCCGCTTTTATCCTTTATCACCACTGACATTCTTCTTCTTGCAAAATCAAATGGTATTTCATCTACTTTTTCATATTTATCCTGTATTTTTTCCAGTCCTATTTCATTTCCATATTCTATAACTGCCAGATCCATAAGATTTTTGAGTCCTGTCTGGTAGTAGCTGTTCAGATAAGCATGCTTTAGAACATTGTCATTTTCATTACCGTGTACATCAAGATGCTTTTCAAGTACAATTTTATCCTGTGTCAGAGTTCCTGTCTTATCAGTACAGAGTACATCCATAGCACCAAAATTCTGTATTGAATTCAGACTTTTTACTACTGTTTTATGCTTTGACATAAAAACCGCACCTTTGGCAAGGTTAGTGGTAACTATCATAGGAAGCATCTCGGGAGTCAGTCCCACGGCTATAGAAACAGCAAATAAAAATGCACTCAGCCAGTCGCCTTTTATTATTCCGTTTATTAAGAATACCAATGGTATCATTACAAGCATAAATTTTATCAAAAGCCAGCTTACACTGTTTACACCTTTGTCAAAGCTAGTCTCAGGTCTTTTTTCCGCAAGACTTTTTGCCATAGAACCGAAATATGTTCTGTTTCCTGTATTGACGACTATTGCAATTCCGCTTCCGCTTACTACATTTGTTCCCATAAAACATATATTATCCAGCTCAAGGACTGTTTTCTTTTCATCCGGATTTTTTATAACATTATATTTTTCAGCAGGCTCTGCTTCTCCTGTAAGCATAGACTGACTTAAAAATAAATCCTTTGAATATATTATTCTCAAATCACCGGGAATTATATCTCCTGCCGCAAGCCTAACAATATCACCCGGCACTACATTTTTCATCGGAATTTCCTGTCTGTTCCCATCCTTACGCAGCACGTCACTTGTATTATGAACAAGCGCTTTCAGCTTCTCTGCCTCTTTCCCTGATCTCATTTCCTGAACAAATCTCAGCATTCCGCTGATACCTACCATAAGACCTATTATTATAACTGTTGTCCAGTCTTTTTTGCCCTGTGTTTCCATAAATACGTCCGTTATGAATGAAACTGCCGCAAGCAGCATTAATACAACTACAAAGGGATTTATAAAAGCTTTTGATAACTGTGTTATCCATGTTTCCTGTTTATTATGCTTTACTTCGTTCAAACCGAATATTTCAAGTCTGTCCTCAGCTTCCTCTTCGCTCAAACCTCTGCTGCTGCTTTCTAATCCTTCATATACCTCATTCATGTCCATTTCTGCATATCTAAACAGATCTGCAGCAGAAAAAGACAGAAAATTTTCTCTTTTTTTCATTGTCCTACCTCCAAAGCTATTATTTTTAATCTATGTCTCAAAAATATAAAGCCTTGAAGAATTTCATACAATAATTTCTCAAAAATTTATTTCATTACAATATGATGGAAGAAATCCTTCCACTTTCCATGCAAATACTTATATTATATGTAATTCTCCTGTGCTCTATATTCTTACTGGGTTCTTCCGGCATTTCTTCCACCTCCTGAATTTAATATTTATAAATAAAAAAACGCCCACATAAAGACGGCGAAGTTTACTATTACAGTATCGTACGAGTTTTAGCTTCTCAGGGCAATGAAATTGCATTATTCTAAGCCTTGATTCGACCTAGACTGCTCATACCAAAACGAAAAAATGTCTCCATCTTTCCGCGGCAGCAATCCGTATCCCTTGAGTTAACCTCACCTACCGATATTCAATTGACAACATATTATACTCATAAAAAAATACAAATGTCAAATTTTTTTGATTATTTATTTTAAGTGTAATGACTTTTATCTGTTCAGATTATTTTCTCAGATTTCTCATATCCAGAACATATAAATTCTCATTTTCGAGTTCGTTCAATAATACTTCAAAAAACTTAAACTTCTTTACAAAAGCACTGTTAAAAAAATAAACTTCTTTTCTGTCTATTTCCCTGTCGATAATGACTTCCAGATTAATCAGCTCTTTTATATGCTTATGTATTTCAAAACTCGGCATATCCAGTACTTCATTTAGCTCATCCTCGCTTATTGTCTTTTTGCAGTTAATCAGATTAAGAATCCTCAATACATCTTCCTGCGCAATACATTTTAATATTTTAGAAATCATATTTCTCTCCCTTTTTTCTTTACTATAGCATGAATAAGAAGATTTGTATATGAAATAATCAAGGGTTGAGATCTTTTTTACGTGAAAATAAGGATAAAATAAAATTATTGATATATTTTTCCTTTTATCAATTTTTATCCTCTAAACTACTCATTTTTATGATGCATTCTCAAATAAATTCTTCCGTTGCAATTAGAACAAAATATAACCCTTTCAAATAAATTTACATCAGTTACACTCTCTCCATCAATATCTATTACTTCAAGCTGTTTCGATCTACAGACAGGACAAGGAATTTTTATTTTCGGGTCATTTGCTAATAATATTCCCGCTTCTTTCCATTTTTCATTCATCTTCTTATTTTTCACGGCTGACTCCCATTTTCATTACTGCTTTTATTCTTTAATTTATTTAACAAGTTTTTCTAAATTTTATTTTTTATATCAAAAAAATTCAGTTCTAAATTCTGTTATTCCATATATAATATTTCTTCCAGAGTAAATACAGCAGGATTATCTTCATATGGCAGACTCACATATATGTCATCCAAAAACTTCAATCCTTTCTTCTTTTCAAAATTAACAGTTACATCCAGATTAATAAAGTCATATAAACCCCAGTACTTATCCTCCTCATATTCAAATTCAAATTCTTTATTTACTTTTTTATGATAATATTTTATTTTTTCTAAAACCTTTCTCATATCATCATTTTTTTTAATAACTGCCGATTCGTTCAAATATAGTTTTTCTATAATGAAACTCATTGTCTGAAAATCTGCTCCTTCTTTGTCAACAAAGTAATAAAGATTATAAAATATCCTCAAACCAATATTTTTATATATATAATTTACAGTAAAATTTTTTAAGTCGCCATCTCTTATTATTTCCCTTGCAGTCGGATATCCAAACTTTTCTATTATTTTTTTCAGATCAATTCTATCTTCTCCGTTAATTCCATATGTATTGTTTAAAATAAATCTCATAATCTCAGCCTCCGCAATATTTTCTATATTTAAAACATTAACATTTTCCCCAGTCAACCGGCATACCAATCTCAATAAATTTTTCGATAGGGAGAATACATTCATAATCATTATCTACATAAATATCACGCAGATAATTATCCTGCTGCAATATTTTTTTCATAAGCTTTTTTGATGTATAAACCATCACAATAAAACAGGGGTTTTTAAACGGCATTTTCAAAAGCTCGTCTTCTTCATAATCATCAGCCAGATTATCCAAATCGTAGAAAATATGTTCTTTTCCATAATCCACACAATACCTGCCTTCATCTACATCATAACACTGTATACTTTCATAATGCTCTACAGCCTTTATACTACTAAGATCAAAATTTTCATTACCTATCAAAATAATCCACTGCATATTTACTCCTTCATAATATAAAATTATCCTGTTTATATTTCTAAGTTTTCTCAGACCTGTTTTTAGATGAAGCACTCATTATCTAACTATAATATCTTTTCTTTTGAGCCTCTGTCAAATTATCACCGCTGTATTTTTACCTTACCTAAAAAAACCGCATGGAATAACTCCAGACGGTTTTATTGAATATATTTAAATAAATCATTCGGCTTTTTTACTTAGAATGTGTAATCTACACCAAGCTTAAGGAATACTTTATCTCTTTCATTCATTTTTACTCCTGATGCAGTCTGCATTTCTTCATCCTGATAATATGCTTCACCATACACACCTATACCGTTTTCTGCAGTATATCCCATTTTTGCCCCGTATCTGTTTCTTAACTTATTATCATTATCATAGCCAAGAACTGTTTTTTCACTCTTATCTATTCCTATTCTCACAAAAGGAGATACGAATACACCATTATTGAATTTTTTCTCGTAAGCAAGTCTTAACTGCCATTCATCATAGCTGTACGCCTGTACTTGAGCCGGTGATTTTTCATCTTTCTCATATTCATTGTAGACACTGAATAAAACAGCCTGGTTTCCTTCAAATTTGTACTTTATCCCTGTTTCTATCTCATGATAATAGTCATCCCAGTTTTTAGTATCAGCCATTCCTCTGTATGCCTTAGTCGGCTGATATGTAAACATCCAGTTATTGAACAAAGTCCACTGGTCATTGAATTTATAATCCCAGTTCGGCTTAAATCTGTTTCCCCACTGCTCATCAGGCGATTCTCTTAATTCTCTTATTCTCAATTCATATTCAGGTCTAAATACAAAGCTTCCTGCTTCAAATTTGTATCCGATCATAAATTTATATCTGTCCTCATCTCCTGTATGACCGCTAAGATTGACATTTCTATACTCGTAGTTAAACTCAACCCATAAAGGTATTTCTTTCATTGCAGCTTTTAATTTTATACCTTTTACATCCAGATCACTTGAAGAATATTCCGAATTATGATCCTCGCTTTCCATGTAAACTCCGGTAGTAATATTTACCTTTTCCAAAGCATACGCACTTCCTACAAGTCCTAAAAACAGACTTAAAATTGCTAGTTTTTTCATCCACAACCTCCAAAAATTTGAATTTATTTATATTAAAATATTGTTGCCCTAAATTCAGGCTGCCTCCCTGCGGCAGTCAACCAATAAAAATCAGCGAAATTTCATACCAATAAAAAATCTTCTGTATCTAATTTATCATCTCCTAATAGAAGCCAATAAATTCAATTAATTATTTGTACGTTTAATATATACCTCGTTTTTGAAAATTGTAAATACTGATTCAGTTATTTTTAATATTAATTAACCGTGTTTTTATTTTAATGAATATTATTTTTCTCACTTAATAAAAATTTTCCTACAAAAAAACTGTCTGAAATATCAGACAGTTTTACATATTTATATTGGAAGTAAATCACTTTTTATTATTCGGATTAAAAAGTGTAATCAACACCTAATTTCAGGAAGAATCTATTTTTATCAGACTGATCATGACCGTCTACTTCTCTAGGCTCATTCTGATAATATGTTTCTCCGTATACGCCAAGACCATTGTCAGCAGCATATCCCATTTTAACACCATATCTTCCTTTTCCTTTAGATTTGATATCATAACCTTCTTTAGCTTCTTCTTTTTGACTTACTGTTATTCTTGCAAATGGAGATACTAAAATCCCATTATCGAATTTTTTCTCATAAGCAAGTCTTATCTGCCATTCATCAAACTTTTTAGCTCTTTGATACATATCAGACTTTTCTTCTTTCTTATACTCATTATAGAATCCGAAAGCTACTGCCTGATCATCAGCAAATTTGAATTTCAATCCTGTTTCTATCTCATGGTAATAATCATCCCATGTTTTTGTTTCTGAATACCCTCTGTATGCTTTATTAGGTTCATAAGCAAATAACCATCCGTTGAACAATGACCATTGGTCGTTAAACTTATATCCCCAATTCGGCTTAAATCTGTGACCGACATTTTTTTCAGCCGATTCTCTTTTATCCCCTACTCTTAATTCGTATTCAGGTCTAAAGCTAAAATCTCCTGCATTAAATCTAGATCCAAGCATAAACTTGTATCTGTCTTCGTCACCCTGATGTCCTGAAAGACTGTCAGCATTTCTGTACTCATATGCAAATTCAGTCCATAAAGGAAAATCTTTAAAATCCAGCTTTGCTCTGACACCATGTACAGTTACATCACTTGAATTATATTCTGCATTATGATTTTCAGATTCCATGTAAACCCCTGTAGTTATATCTACCTTTTCCAAAGCATACGCACTACCCATAAGTCCCAAAAACAGACTTAACACTAGTAATTTTTTCATCACAACCTCCAAAAAATATTTTTTTATATAAATATTTAAAATCCGGCATTCTTAAAACAACAAATTTTAAATATTAGTAACTAAAACAATGTCATTTTCAAATTTTATTTTTATATTTTATGACATATAAAATAATCTAAAAACAATAATTAATATCATAAAAATTAATTACATAAAATTGATAATTACATATGAAAAAGAAATATTTTCACATTTTTTCTAATATATGACAAAGAATTTAATTCAACCAATAAAATATTAAACTCCAGTTCATTTGATTAAACATTCAATCTTTTTTCAATAAAAGCCACAAGGCATAAAAATATTGAAATTATAAGATTAATACTTTATACCTCGTTTTTTCCATTTGTAAAGTCATATTATTATTTTTTTACTATTTACAGCATTTTTTTTATGCCTTCATTATCTATTTTATTAAGATAAAAAGACGTTAATTTTAATAAACCATCTATATTACTTAAGTCACGACCCCACAGTTTTTCAAGTTTAAGTACCTTTTCTACCATACTAGTATAATTGTGATTTTCCCCATCCCAAAGTTCATTATAAAATTCCAAAATATATGCATCATCTTTCAGATCAATTTTTTCTTCATTTCTGATTCCTTTATAAAATCTTATCAGTGCCGCAAGTGAAAATACCAGCTTTTCAGGCAGTTTATCATACTTCTCATAGTATCCCAAAAGCTGCGGAAGAATTCTCGACTTGTATTTACTCATAGAATTCAGTGATATTGACATTAACATATGCTTTATATAAGGGTTTCTGAATCTGTCTATTACTGAATTTGCAAAATCTGTAAGTTCCTTCTCCTCCATATCCAATACAGGGATTATTTCGTCAAATACAGCTTCTTTTACATACTTTCCTATGACAGGGTCCTCTATGCTTTCTTTTACTGTATTAAGCCCGTATAAATAAGCCACAGGAACCATTAAAGTATGAGCACCGTTCAATATACCCACTTTTCTTAGTTTATATGGTTTTATATCGTCCACTATTTTTATATTCATATTGACTTTATCCAGTTTCAGCTCTTTTTCCAGCCATTTAGGACCTTGTATTACAAACAGGTAAAAATATTCTCCTGTAGTAATAAAATTATCCTTATATCCCAGTTCTTTTTCCAGCTCTTCCTTTTCAGAAAACGGATATCCTGTTACTATTCTGTCTACCAGTGTAGAACACCATGTATTTGCTTCTGTCAGCCATTCCTTAAATCCGCTGTCCAGCTTCCAGATATCAGCATACTTCATTACAGTTTCTTTCAGAATTTCACCGTTATAGTCTATCAGCTCACACGGCAGTATTATAAATCCGCTGTCTTTACTTCCCTTAAAAAGCTTATATCTTTCATGCAGCAGTCTTGTAAGCTTTCCGGGAAATGTGCTCTGCGGTCTGTCTTCATATTTATCATTCCCGTCAAATACAATTCCTGCTTCTGTAGTATTTGATATAATCCATTTTATTTCAGGATTTTCAGCCAGCTTCAGATATTTATCAAATTCCTTATAAACCGGTATTTCCCTGTTTACAGACTGAATAAGCCTGTAGTCCTTTACTGCCTCGCCGCTTTCATTTATACCCCTTATAACAGTGGTATACAGCCCGTCCTGTGTATCCAGAAGGGGCACACTGTCATAATCAATCGGTCTTATAACTGTAATTCCCGAATTAAAATCAGTTTTTTCATTTAATATATCTATCTGCCAGTCAACAAAACATCTTAAAAAATTTCCTTCCCCAAACTGAATTATTTTTTCGGGATATCTTCTGGTTCTTTCCAAAAAACTCTCTCCTCTCTAAATAACCATAATAAAATCTTACAATTCAAAATATAAACCTGATACGGCTTATTCTACATTGTTCCTGATTATTTCTTCACCCTCGGCATTTTTTACAGTCAGATTTTTTATTTCAAGATCTTTTATATTATTAAAATAAAATCCTCCTCTGCTTTGTGAATCAATAAAATCCATCATTGCCGGAATATCCCTCCTTGGATCCTCGGCAAAATCTATGGTAAGATTTTCTAACACAACCCTCTCTATCTTTCTTTCAGGAAGTCCGTACATAAATCCCGCACATACCTCCGAATTTTTACATACCATATTTTTAAAAGTAATATTTTTTATAACCGGAGTTTCTTCTGTTATTTCCAGTTTATCTTTATTCCATACATATTCTGTTTTTCCGTCACTGTCGCAATAATAAAATTCATTTATTACAAATGGTGTCAGGACTTTATCCATTACTATATTTTCAGCATGAATCCCGTTAATTATTCCGCCTCTTCCCCTTCTTGTTTTTATTCTCAGTCCTCTGTCTGTATTTTCAAAGAGACAGTTTTTTATATTTACATTTTTTATTCCGCCGGACATTTCACTGCCTATGACCACACCTCCGTGTCCAAATTCCATATGACAGTTTTCTATATTTATATTTTCCGAAGGAATACCTATTTCCCGGCCTATTTTACCTTTTCCTGACTTTATTGCTATACAGTCATCGCCTACAGAGAATTTCACCCCTATTATACTCACGTTCTTACATGATTCCGGGTCTATGCCGTCTGTATTGGGAGAATCTTTAGGATTCCTTATTTTCATATCAAAAAAACCAAGATTTGATGAAAAGACAGGATGCAATGTCCATGAAGGCGAATTTTCTATATTTATCCCCACTATATTTATATTACTGCAGTCTGTAAGAAATATCGTTCTGGGACGCCATGATATTCTCTTTATCTTTGCATCCTTCCACCAGGTTTCCCTGTCAGAATTACCGTCAATAGTTCCTTCACCAGTTATATTTACATTATTTACACTTACCCCTGTAAAAAGACTTGCAAAACAGGCTGCCGGCTCCCCTTCCCATGAACCGAGATAAAAAGTTCTGTCAGCCCTGTTAATGCCGGCCGGAAGTATAGGATACATCTCTCTTTCTTTCAGAGCTGTAAGTCTTGCATTTCCGGCAATATTGATTGTGATATTACTTTTTAGAAGAACAGGTCCGGTAAGATAATTCCCGTCAAGAATTTCTATTATAGAATTTTCAGGTGCTGAAAGTATTGCTGTCTGAATAGCAAATGTATTCACTGTTTTTCCGTCACCTACGGCTCCGAATTCCCTGATATCCAAAATAAAAGCCGCAAATTCTGTTTTCACTTTCAGTTTATTGCTTTCTCCTTCTGAATTTTTCACGAAAACAATATATTCTTTATCGGGTATAAGATTATAAATTGTATTTATATTTTTTGAAGTCACAAGCTCTTTTTCCCCGTTTACATATATTTCTGTTTCTTCATCAAGATAAAAGCAGTTTTCATTTATTATCTGAAATGTAATTGTTTTCGGAGTTTTACATAACAGCTTTATTTTCATTTTATCTTCCTCTCTTTATTCTTTCAGTCCGCTCGAAGATACACCGTCAACAAAGTATTTTTGTGCAAAAAAGAAAATTATTAGTGAAGGCAGCAGCACTATCACTGACATTGCAAGAATTTTATTCCATTCGACCGCCGCACTGGCGTCCATTGATATTTTTAAGGCTATGGAAACAGGATATTTTTCTACACTTGACAGGTATATCAAAGGACTCATAAAGTCATTCATTGTCCACATAAACTGAAACAGCGCAACAGATATTATTGCCGGTTTCAAAACAGGAACCAATACATAAATCAAAGTCTGAAAAGTATTGCATCCGTCTATTTCCGCAGCTTCTTCAAGATCCTTCGGAATCCCTCTGAAAAACTGCACAAGCATAAATACGAAGAACGCATCTACACCGAATGCCGATGGAACAATCAAAGGCAGATAAGTATCCAGCCAGCCAAACTGTTTATATATAAGATACTGAGGTATTCTTACTACTATTTCGGGCAGAAGCAGTGTTCCTATCAATATTCCGAATAATATTTTTTTCCCGGGAATTTTGAATCTTGCAAATGCATATGCAGTGATAACAGTAGAAATTATCGTAAAGAAAACCTTTGGGACGAGTATCTTAAAAGTATTTATAAAATATGTGGTAAAACTGTATTCTGTCGAAGTCTCCCATCCTTTTACATAATTATCAAAATTAAGTGATTTTGGAATAAAGCCTACAGAGCTGAAAATTTCCGCATTGGTTTTAAATGATGAACCAATCATCCATAAAAGAGGATAAAGCATTATAAATCCTACTATTATAAGTACAGAATATCTTACAGCCGAATTTACGGTATTTTTCATTTTCATTTTTTTCAGCCTTTTTTTGTTCATTTCCACTATATCTTTATCTATAACAATATTTTCATTCATGTTATGCCTCCCCGTCTGAATAATATACCCAGTGTTTTGAAGTTTTGAATGTAAGTGCTGTAAATATAAGAATAATTACAAAGAGTATCCATGAAAGCGCACTTCCATAACCCATACTGAAATATTTAAATGAGTTGTCGTATATAAGCAGTGAGTACAGATATGTTGAATTCAGCGGTCCGCCGTTTGTAATAATATATGGGCCGTTAAATTCCTGAAATGCCTGTACCAGCTGCATAATAAAGTTAAAAAATATAACAGGCGTCAAAAGCGGTATTGTTATGCTGAAAAACATCTTCATCTTTGAAGCCCCGTCTATCTGTGCAGCTTCATAAAGTGTCTCCGGTATATTCTTCAATGCAGCCAGAAATATAACCATAGCGGAACCAAACTGCCATACTCTCAGCAATGTAAGTGTAAACAATGCTGTTGACGGATCTCCGAGCCAGCTTACAGTCCCGAGTCCTGCTTTTGTTGTCAAAACATTTATTAATCCCGTATCTGCAAATAAAAATCTCCATAAAACCGCAATAGCCACATTTCCACCCAGTATAGAAGGAATATAATAAGCCGTTCTGAAAAAATTTACCCCTTTTAGCTTGAAATTCAGTATATATGCTATAAATAACGCAAAAGCCAGTTTTATAGGAACTGTTAAAAACACATACTTAAATGTAACAATTAATGATGTAACAAATTTTTTATCCTGTGTAAATATCTTTATATAATTTTGAAATCCAATAAATCTTGGTGCAGTAATAAGGTCATAATCTGCAAAGCTCAAGACCAGCGTTGATACAAACGGAACCAGCTTAAATACCAGAATACCGATAATCCAAGGTGTCAGATAGATCATCCCCATCTGCTTTTTAGTTAGTTTCATCTTATTTCACCTCTCCTTATATAGCTTTATAAAATTTTCCATACAGGAAAGCCTTTATTTACAGACTTTCCCGTATGCTTTTGCCATCTTATCTTGTTATACTGGCTAATATATCATTTCCATCAGTTAATAATTTTTTCGCTGCCTGTTCCGCAGTTATTTTTCCATATCCTAATTCTTCAAATGTAGAATTATAAAGCTCCTTAAATTTACTATGTTCTACAAGAGTAGAAAGACCAAACCCCTGACTTGCCTGCATTTTTAAGTATCCTTCGTATGAAAGACCTTTTAACATATCCTTACTTTTTAATACATCTTGTGCAGCCTTACTTGAAGGTATCCCTCTTGAAAGCCCCAGTATTTCCACTGCCTCAGGATCATTAAGCATAAAGTCTATGAATTTTGCCGCCATTTCCGGATTCTTTGATTTCTTGTTTATTGCAAAAGCCAGTGAAACTTTTACCAAAGCTGCATTTTCTTTAGCTGCTCCGTCAAGTGTAGGAAATTCCCCTACTACCAGCTGCTGACCTTCTTCAAGTGTTCCCTGATATTTTTCTACAGAACTGTCCCACTCATAAACTCCCGCATATTTTCCTTTTATCCAGTTTACATCTTCATTCAAAGGTACATTTCCTGCTGATAATTTTACAGGTAACGGAACCAATACATGTTCGCTTACAAGTCTTTCAAAAAACTTCATACCCTCTGTAAGCTCCTCTTCTGTATAGTTGATTTGCTTCTGATCATTAATAAACGGTTTTCCTGTTTTCTGCTCCAGATAGTAAAGCATTGTCTGAAATGCATACTCTGCATTTGCCTGCATTGGATAGTAATCATCCCCTAATTTTTCCTTAAATACTTTTCCTGCGTTAAAAAGCTCATCCCAAGTTTTTGGAATTTCCAGTCCAGCTTTTTGAAATGTGTTAGAATTATAATAAAATTCTTTTGCAGTTATTCCCACGGGAATAGCATTTAATTTTCCGTCTATTGTAGTTTTTGCCAGTTCTTCCTTTGAATAGTTATCTAAGTGCAGCTGTTCAGCCATCTGGTTTAAGTCGTAGTATCCGTTTCCGTCTTTGGAGAAAGCATCCAGCCAGTTATGATTTACCTGCATAATGTCTGCTGCTGTTCCTCCGGCCATCTGAGTAGTTATTTTCTCATAATGCCCTGTCCATCCAGAATATTCAGCCTTAATTTTTACTCCCGGATTCTTTTCCTCAAAGAGTTTTATTACCTGCAGAGTTTTTTCATGTCTTTCATCTCCGCCCCACCATGAAAATCTCAATGTTACTTCTTTTCCGTCTCCGCCTGCATCTCCGCCTGATTTTTTATCTCCGCCGCAGCTTATCATTAATAAAAATGTCATTAATAACATAAATATTTTTTTCATATTTTCCTCCTGAATTTTATTTTCTCAAATTTATTTTTTGGTTCAAATTTATTTTGTTATATTCTGATTTTGTATTATCTCGCTGTAAGCCATAAGAAACGGTCCTGTTCCTTTGGCATCATTCGATATAAGCCTTTCTGAATAATAATATTCTTCGCTTCCGTCTCTGTACGGGTCATTACCCAGCCCTGCTACTCCGCATATACCGCCGAGAATTATTGTTCCGTCTTTCTCTGAAAGGTATTTTTTCATAGTTCCGTAAAAAGCCTTTTCACCGGATTTTCTATATCCGTCATCCAAAATTCCCAGACGGCATCCCTTTAGTATAGAGTATGCTATCATAAGTGTTCCGGAAGTTTCTGCATAATTTTTCGGATTATCTCCCTTGTTTATTACCTGATACCACATTCCGTTTTCTTTATCCTGAAAATTTAAAAGTGCATCTGCTGCCTTTCTGAATACCTCCTTTACTTTTTCCTTTTTTTCATATTTATCATCAGTTATTTCAAGTACATCTATTAAAGCCATTACGTACCAGCCCATTGCTCTTGACCAGAAATTCTCTGAAAGTCCTGTTTTGGGATCAGCCCATCTTTCTTCTCTCGATTCATCATAGCCATGGTAGTAAAGACCTGTTTTCCCGTCTTTCATATGTTTTTCTACATTTAATATCTGATTGTATATATCATCATAATTCTTTCTGCTGTTAAATACATTTTCATATTCCAGATAAAATGGAAGAGCCATATACAGACCATCAAGCCATACCTGATTCGGATATATTTTTTTATGCCAGAAATTCTTCTCAAGTGTTCTCGGATGTGTCATTACCTGTTCATAAAGTTCTTTTATTGCTGTTTCATATTTTTTTTCCTTTGTTCTGCCATATATTGAAAACAGGACTTTTCCTGAATTCAAATTATCAATATTATATTCTGAAATTTCATAATTTCTTATTTTTCCGTCTTTACCTATCCATTTTTTTATATTTTCAAAAACGAAATCATAATATTTTTCATCACCGGTCGCATTATACATATCCATAATACCCGTATATACGCACCCATCCTCATAATTCCAGCTTTCTTTATAAAAACTAAAATTTTCCATTATCTGTTTAACAAAATTTTCTAACATTTCCAGCTCCTTTTATATTTTTTCATATATATCTTAAAAATTTTCATATAACTAAACTGATAATTTGATTATTTCTCTAAACCCTTTTATGTAATCAGTTTTTTAGAATTAAATTGATAAAATCATGTACAGTTCTTTACATAATTTTATTAAAAAAATCACATTATTTTGAAAAGCTGTAATACCCAAATTTTGTAATATGGCAATTAAAAACTCAAATAAATATATTTTAAATTTGGGTATTTACAAGCTTACAACTTGAGAAATATGAATTTTTTTCTATATAAACGGGTGATACCCTGATAGAAAATACAGTAACTGCGAAAAACTTTTCAGATATTCATTTTTTTGCTGATCAGTTAAACTTTTCCAGAGCTTCAAACATTTCGGAAAATAATGCACCGGCATCCTCTTCTTTCAGTGAAGCTCCCTGCGGATCATTTCTGAATGCCTTATAAAGTAATTCTTTATCTCTGGTAAGACATGCCTTTACTATCAGACTCTGATTCTCTATATGCGGCTTCATCAGCTCAAGTATTTTATCATCAATATTTCCTGCCATTATAGGACTTACATAGTTTGTGGTAAAAAAAGCATTTGTTTCCACAATAGCTCCTTTTTCTATATTTTCCACCTGCCCGTAATTTGGTATATTTATGTTTGTTACCGCATCCTTCAGTCCCAGTATTCCTTTTATCTGTCTTACGAAATCTTCACCGGAATCCTCTTTTTTCTCAAACTCTTTTTTACCGCTCAGAAGATCTTCTGTCTCCTTTATCAGCTCTTTTCTGTTAGATATTCGCCAGTCTACAAGTGTCAGCTTAAACATCCACTTTTCATTATCATGAAGATACCAGTCATTTGGCACAAATTCAGCAAGATGACGGTCTCCGGCAGCTGCTATGCAGTTATATTTTCTGAATAAATCGAATTTTACTCTTTCGGCAGAAACAAAATGATCATTAAACCAGTTTTTTTCTCCCTTTTGAAAACCGCTTTCTTTGTATTCTTCCACAAAATCTCTGTATATCGGCAGCAGATCTATCCCTTTGTAAGAAGCTCTGTCTATCCATGTAAAGTGGTTTATTCCTTTTACATTTACCATTATCTCTCTGAAATCTATGTTTTTTAATCCTTTTTTTTCTTCAAGGGCAGCTTTCAGAAGCTTTTGTGTGCCGAACACTTCATGACAGCACCCGTAAGCTTTTATTTCAGGAAATACTTCATATAATGTTTTTATACAGTTGCTCATAGGATTGGTAAAATTCACTACCCATGCCTCAGGACAATATTTTTTTATGTTTTCGGCTATTTCAGCTATCATCGGAACTGTTCTCCATGATCTGAATATTCCGCCTATACCCACAGTATCTCCTACTGACTGATATATCCCATACTTTTCAGGCATATGAACATCTATTTTCATCTCTTCAAAGCTTCCCGGTAATATTGATATAAAAACGAAGTCTGCATCTGTAAGGGCTTCTTCTGCCTTTTCCACGGCTTTGTATTCCCATCTGTCGGAAGTTTTATTTCCTATCATTTCATTGGCTTTTGCCGCCTGGAAATCTATATCATACAGCCTGACTTCACCGCTTATATCATTATCCTGGGAAATATCATTCATAAAAATTCTGGCCCAGTTATGAGAACCTCCTCCAATATATGCTATGTTGATCTTACTTACTTTTGTGAGTTCTTCATTATATTCCATTTTTCCCTCCTGATATAAATTCAAATTATTTTCATAATATATTTTGAAATATATTACTAAATATATACCTCGTTTTTTTAAAAAAGTCAATATACAATATGCAAAAAAAATACCTGATCAGTCAGGTATTTTATATCAATATAATTATTTAGCACTTTTGCCGCAGACAATTTTTTTCAAATAAACTATGAGTATTTTTGTAATAATAAAATATATAAAAATATGGAAATTTTGTCTGCTGAAATTATGTGTAATATATTACACATCTAAATTTTCAAATTTCCTATACATGAAAGAAAATTATTTCTGGATTCTATAATATGAAGACTCAAATTTTCCACAGCCTTCTCTATATCCTTATCTTTTATAGCCTTTATTATCTCCAGATGTTCCTGTATAGCTTCCTTTCTTTTCTCCAGCTTCTGCTTTGAAATATTTCTCAGTCTTTGATTATGTTCATATACATTGCTCATCATATTTATCAAAAATTTATTTTTCGAAGCATACAATATAAAATTATGAAAATCATTATCCTTTTCATCAAGGACAATAGAATTGATTTCTTTTGACTTATCATATTTCTTAAAGGCCTTTTCAAAATCATCCAGCTCCTGCGTATTCAGATTTTCAAAAGCAAGCCTTAATATTATAGGTTCTATAGTTTCTCTTACCTGAAAAATATCATTGATGTCTTTTAATGATATCTCACTTACAAATATCCCTTTTCTGGGTATTATAGTTATCCAGCCTTCATCCTTAAGCGTATTTATGGCTTCTCTGATTGGTGTCCTGCTAAAATTCAGCTCATTTGATATTTCACTTTCCTCTATCTTTTGATTAGGGGGGTACACTCCGGAAATTATCTTATTTTTGATATAATTATATGCCTTTATTTTCAAATTATTTGTATCCATCATCTTCCACCTTTAAATATATTTGTAAATATATTATATTATATTTTTTCTCATATTTCAATTCTCTTACTTGTACATATTCCCCCGGATTTTTAGTATCTATCCTTTTTTATATAAGTCCGAAATAATTTTTTGCATTTGTATAGCTTATATTTTGTACAATATTCCCCAGAAGCTCAGTGTCATAAGGAAATTCCCCGTCTGTTACCCATTCGCCGATAAGATTGCATAAAATTCTTCTGAAATACTCATGTCTTGTGTATGATAAAAAGCTTCTGGAATCCGTAAGCATTCCCACGAATCTTGGAAGAAGCCCCAGATTGGCAAGATCTGTCATCTGTGTTATCATTCCTTCTTTCTGGTCATTAAACCACCATGCCGAGCCAAACTGAATTTTTCCCGGAGTTTTTCCGTCCTGAAAGCATCCCAGCAAGGTCCCCAATACAAAATTATCATTAGGATTCAGACAATACAGTATTGTTTTTGGAAGCTTATCATTATAATCAAGATTGTTCAGCAAATCTGAAAGAGCTTTTGCACAGCTGTAATCTCCCACAGCGTCAAATCCGGTATCAGGCCCCAGCTGACGGAACATCTTTGTATTATTATTTCTCATTGTTCCTGTATGTATCTGCATAGTCCATCCTCTTTTAGCATACTCTTTCCCTAGAAACAGCATTAACTGCCCTTTATAAAGTGTCAGATCAGATTCGCTGAAGCTTTCTTTTAATAGTGCCTTTCTAAATACCGCATCCATCTCGCTTATATTACCATGTCTGAACATAACGGGCTCCAGAGCATGATCCGAAAGTCTGCATCCTGCCTCGTGAAAATATTCGATTCTTTCTACTAATGCACTTAAAAGTCCGTTAATATCATTTATTTTTTTTCCTACTGCTTTTTCAAGAAGACCCAGCCATGTGATAAAATCTTCTTTTTCAATATTTATAGCTCTGTCAGGTCTGAATGCAGGAAACACTTTTACAGGAAAATCCTTGTCTTCTTTTATCGCCTTGTGATATTTTAAATCATCTGCCGGATCATCAGTAGTGCATATTATCTCTACATTTGATTTTTTTATTATTTCTTTTGCCGTAAAACTGTCACTCTGTATTATTTTATTGGCTCTTTCCCATATATCTTCCGCTGTTTTGCTCCCCAATACTTCATCTATACCGAAATATCTCTTTAACTCAAGGTGCGTCCAGTGATACAATGGATTTCCAATACAATTTTCAATTGTTTCCGCCCATTTTATGAATTTTTCCTTATCATCTTTTGTTCCTGTTATATATTCCTCTCCTACGCCATTGATTCTCATTGCTCTCCATTTGTAGTGATCTCCTCCGAGCCATAATTCAGTAATATTTTTATATCTTTTATTCTCGGCTATTTCCTGCGGGCTCAAATGACAGTGATAATCAATTATCGGCATATCTTTGGCATATTTATTATACAGCTCCACTGCCACATCATTTTTTAGTAAAAAGTTTTCGTCCATAAACTGTTTCATTTATTATCCTCCTAAAATCGTTAAATAGCTTCTTCAGTATCTCTGTCAAATAAATGACATTTTTCCATATCTATCTTAAATATTCCGCTGTCCTTCAGGCTCAGACTTTCCTCCTGATTCAGTGTCAGTCTTGCCGTTATCTGATTTCCCTCACTCTCAAAATA
>RCMY010000231.1_pt1 | contig 80751 bp, 72 predicted proteins | sample 2041341 | NCBI WGS metagenome assembly RCMY01 (sample SAMN09708234, study PRJNA481090) | Marine sediment metagenome, whole genome shotgun sequencing project. | reverse complement strand
GAATCGAACCGGGGTGCGCGGATTTGCAATCCGCTGCGTCACCACTCCGCCATCGGGCCGGAGAGAGGGCGCGAATTGCTTCGCTTTGCAGGGAATGTCAACCCAAACTTGTCTCCCTCATTCATGGCCCTGTTTATGGCCCCATTTTTGACAATGCCTATTGTGCGAAATGGCTTGATTGTCGCGCAAAAGACGCAGTCGGCACGAATTCGCCGGATTCCATCTTGGCGCACGTGCCAAGCCCCGCTAGAAGCGACGGAATCTCCTGCATAGTGTATTGTGTTAATAATACAGGCATGGCATGGACGAAATATTATTCATTGGGAGGACCGACTCTTGGGCCAGGAAAATTTCAAGCAGATGCGCAAGGCTATGGTCGTCAGCCAGTTGCGCACCACCGAGGTCAGCGATCCGCGTGTCATCGCAGCCATGAGTCATGTCGCCCGTGAAGATTTTGTTCCGGCTGCCCAGCGCAGTTTCGCTTATGCCGACCGCGGCGTTCAAATCGGCGAAGGCCGGGCGTTAAATCCACCGCTCACCACCGGGCGATTGTTGAATGTGGCGCAGGTGACAAAAGATGACAACGTCCTGCTGATCGGCGCAGCCACCGGCTATACAGCTGCTGTTCTAGCGCAACTTGCCGACTCTGTTACAGGCGTTGAACAAAATGGCAAACTGGCAGCCGTAGCGAAGAAAAATCTGACCGACGTTGCCGGCGCCACAATCGAAACCGGCGATCATGCGGACGGCTGGGCCCAATCGGCGCCCTATAGCGTGATTGTTATCGACGGACTGGTGGAACAGATCCCCCGGGCCATAGTCGATCAACTCGCGCCGGACGGACGCATTGTGGCAGTCATGATGAACGAAGGCGTGTCGCGCCTCGCTCTGGGTCGCACAGCGGGGGATCACATCGGCTATCAATATTTTGCCGATGGCGGGGGATTTCCCCTTCCCGGCTTTGAAAAAGCAAAAAGTTTCAATTTTTAAGGCGTTCGGGAGAGTGAAGAAATGAATAGACGCCGCCTTTTTATTGGAACGGCTATCCTGGCGATGCTATCTGCACCTGTGCAGGCCGACACGCTGCGCGATGCGCTGGTCGCAGCTTATCAGACCAACCCGACCCTTTCCGGCGCGCGTGCAGCCCAGCGGGCGACAGACGAAACCGTTGCCATTGCCAAAGCCGATGGCCGCCCAAATGCCACCAGCGATTTTGGCTTTCAGGAAAATTTTCTGCGCAGCGCCAACAGTTTTACCGCACCGCTACGCCAGTCGACGGCGGGGGGCTCGGTAACTGTTCCGATCTATTCCGGCGGTGCCGTTAAAAATGCGGTGCGTGCTGCCAAGACCAGAGTAGAGGCGGGACAGATGGACCTCCGCGCAACCGAGGCGAGCATTTTTAGCAATGTCGTCGCCACATATATGGACGTCATCCGCGATTCGGCGATCGTCAAGCTGAACCGGGCCAATGTCGGTGTTCTCTCGATCAATCTGGAAGCGACCAGCGACCGGTTCGAAATCGGGGATTTGACCCGGACCGACGTGGCGCAATCTGAATCGCGGCTGGAAACAGCGAAGAGCGATCTGGAAACGGTGCGCGCCAGACTGATCAGCAGCAAAGAAAATTACATCGCGCTTGTCGGTCATGAACCCGGCGATCTGGAGCCGCCTCCGCCCTTGCCAAATTTGCCCGAAACACCGGATCAGGCCGTTGATCTGGCCCTGATGTACAATCCCGATTTGCTCGCCGCCAAGGAACGCAGCGACGCCGCTGAATTTGACATAAAGACCGCCCGGGCCACCAACATGCCGCGGGTTTCGACCTATGCCCAGGGGCGCTATGTGAATTTTCACGGCACGCTTGGCGGCAATATCCCGGGTACAAATTTCGTTCAGGAACAGTCTACCGCCGAAGTCGGAATCAGGGCGACCATGCCGCTTTATCAGGGCGGTCGTCCGGCCGCACAGATTCGTCAGGCACAGGCGCGTTCCGGTCAGGCCTACGAGCAGCAGATTGCGGTCGAGCGCGATGTGATCTCCCAGACCCGTGCATCCTATTCCAGCTGGCGCGCTTCTGAACGGGTCATCCATTCTTCGGAGCGGGCGGTAGCCGCGGCAAGCCTGTCACTGGAAGGTGTGCGGGCAGAAAATTCCGTCGGCAACCGGACCATATTGGATATTCTGAACGCCGAACAGGAATTGCTCAACGCGCAGGTGCAGCTGGTGACAGCGCGCCGCGACAGCTATGTGGCGGGCTTTTCCCTGCTGGCCGCGATGGGCCGGGCGGAAGCACGCGATCTCGGTTTGGAAGGTGGTCCGCTATATGATCCGGAGGTTAATTACGACCGGATCGACGATATGTTCTATGACTATCAGAGTGACCCCAATCCGGAACCGCAAGCGGCCAGGACCGTTGACACTCAGCCCCAAAAAGCAGAGATAGAGCCATTGCCCGAGACACCGGCACGCCAGTAGACAAAATGGCGTCGATCAGTTCCGGCAATAGAACACAAGTTTTGGGGATTTCGTAAATGGCAGAGCAGAACAGGGAATCGTCAATGGAGGAAATCCTCTCGTCAATTAAACGCATCATCGCCGAAGACAAGGTGATCGATGAGGATCGCCCCCAACAACGCCGAAAAACCTCTCTGAAACCGGCCCTGCAAGCCGTTCCGGACGCAAAGTCGGCGGACGAGAATGACGAAGTGCTCGAACTCACCGAAGAATTGCCGGAACAAGGAACTCAATCCGCTCAAGGCGTGTTCGGAGACCGACGCAAGGAAGAGCGGCTGATTGACGACAACAAGCTTGATAGCATGCGCAAATCGCTCTCGGCGCTGGTTGAAAAAGAAGCGACGGAACGCCTTACGCCGCAGCATCAGTCCGGCGGGACGTCATTGGAAGACCTGACCCGCGAACTGATGCGGCCGATTATCAAACAATGGCTGGATCAGAATCTGCCCGACCTCGTCGAAGAATTGGTAGCCCGGGAAATTCAGCGGCTCAGCGACAAATAGACCTGCGCACCTAAACCCAATTGCCTTGTCTGACAGCCGTGCTAAACCGCTGGCCATGACAAAATATTTTAAAACACTCACCACCGCTCTGCTCCTGACCGGAACGGTTCTTCCCACACTTGCGTCGGCAAGGCCGATGACGGTTGAGGACCTCGCTACATTGAAGCGCATGGGGTCGGTTGCCGTTTCTCCGGACGAGAAATGGGCAGTCTATGATGTCACCGAAACGGAGCCGGAAAGCTACGAGCGGTCTAGCGCGCTATATCTCCTGGACCTCGATACAACCAACGCCGTTCCCACTCGCATCGCCGACCAGGCGGGCAAGAGCGAACATAGTCCGGCTTATGCGCCGGATGGCAGCCTCTATTATCTAAGCGATGCCAGCGGTTCCGAACAGCTTTGGCATGCGGATATTGCATCGGGCAATGTCGTTGGAGAGCCGGTTCAGGCGAGTGCATTGAAAGCCGATATTGCAGGTTTCAAGCTTTCGCATAGCGGCGAAAAAATCGCCCTATGGGGTGATATTGCCAGGGACTGTCCGACATTCGGTTGCGAAAAAGATGGAAATCGAGCCGAGCCCGGTCCAGGGACCGGTCGCGAATATGATGAGCTTTTTATCCGCCACTGGTCAAGCTGGGAAACACCCGGCAATTACAGCCGGATATTTGCCTTTGACCTGAAAGACGGAAAAGTCGCGGGCGAAGGCACAGCGCTGGACGGCGATCTCGTCGGCGACAGTCCGTCCAAACCATTTGGTGGCGGTGAGGAAATTACTTGGGTGCCGGGAGAGGACGGCGTCTTCTTCACGCTCAGAATTGCTGATCGGAGCGAACCAAAGTCAACCAATCTCGATATTTACGGTGCTAAGGCCAATGGCGAGGAAACCGTCAATTTTACCGGCGAGAACAAGGCTACAGACACGCTTCCGGCCTTTTCGTCGGACGGGGAGTGGCTGGCCTGGGCGGCGATGGAGCGGCCCGGCTATGAGGCCGATCGCCTTGTCGTGAAACTGCGCAAACAAGGCAGCGATGAAGACCAGGCAATTGCGCTGACCAAGGATTGGGACCGCTCGGTCGGCTCGATCGTCTGGACCCCCGACAACAAAAGCCTCATCGTGACCGCGCAGGACGTGCTCGATCATCCCGCATTTTCGGTGGATGTGGCAACCGGCAAGGTCACGCGCCTGACAGCGGACGGCAACGTCGGTGCGACGATCCCCTTGCAGGACGGTTCCCTCATTTACACGATGAACAGCCTGCAGGCGCCGACTGATCTATATCGGCGCGCAGCGGACGGGAGCGTCAGGCAGCTGACCAATATCAACGGCCGCGAGCTTGCGCAGATCGATCCGGTCGAAATCCGGCGGTTCAATTTTTCCGGCGCGAACGGCGAACAGGTCTGGGGACAGATTATCAAACCGCAAGGTGCGACCGGCAAGCTGCCGATGGCATTTCTGGTCCACGGCGGGCCGCAGGGCAGTTTTGGCAATAGCTGGTCGACGCGCTGGAACCCTAAAGTCATGGCGGCCCCGGGCTATGCGGTGGTTACGATCGATTTCCATGGCTCTACCGGTTACGGGCAAAAATTTACCGACAGCATCAACCAGGACTGGGGTGGCAAACCACTGGAAGACCTGAAACTGGGTTATGCAGCGGCGCTGACAACCGATCCGCAAATCGACGGTGAGCGTTCCTGCGCTCTGGGCGGGTCTTATGGCGGTTATATGATGAACTGGATTGCGGGAAACTGGCCCGACCGGTTCGACTGCCTGATCAACCATGCCGGTGTTTTCGATCTGCGCGCTATGGCGCTGAGCACCGAAGAACTCTGGTTCGATCAATGGGATCATGGTGGACCCTGGTGGTCACGGCCCAATCCGGAAAAATGGAATCCGGTAAATCATATCACCAACTGGAAAACACCGACCTTGTTCATTCACGGCGAGAAGGATTTCCGCATTCCCTACACCCAGAGCATCATGCCGTTCACCGTCGCACAGGAAATGGAAATTCCGTCTAAATTGCTGATCTACCCGGATGAAAATCACTGGGTGCTCAAGGGCAAGAACAGCGTGCAATGGTATCGGACGGTGTTTGACTGGATGGAGAAGTGGACTGCGGTCGGCGGTCAGGAAGGCGAAGACTAGTGACCCATTTCCCAACCGAAGACCGCGACGGCACGATTATCGTCACCCTTACCAATGCCGAACGCAACACGCTCCATCCCGCCTTGCTTGAAGAAGGCGCAGCGGCTTTGCAGGAACTGGCGAAAGCTCCTCCCGAAGGAGGCATCGTCCTTACCGGGGCCGGCGAACATTTTACCTGCGGTATGGATATAAAAATTGCCGCTTCGCTTGATGAGGCGGGTCAGAAGAGAGCGGTGGCCGGGATCAATGATTTCGCGGCGGCACTGCACCGCCTGCCCTGTGCACTGGTTTGTGCCGTCAATGGCAATTCCATAGGCGCTGGCGGGATCATGATGCTATGCGCCGACTGGATTTATGCGGCGACCGGCAATTATAAGATCGGTTTGCCGGAGGCCAAGGCTGGCCTGCCCTTCCCGCCTGTGGCGCAGGCGATCCTGGATCACTGGCTTGACCCTGTCTGGCGGCGTCGGCTGGCTCTGTCCTCGCAGTTGCTGACACCCGCAGAAGCTTTGAGCGCCGGACTGGCTGACGAGCTTTGCCCACCCGAACAGTTGCTCGATCAGGCCGTGGCGCGCGCAAAAATGCTCAACGGACAGCGCGGTTTCAAGGCCTGTAAACGACAGTTGCGGGCCAAAGCCAATGCAGAGATTGATGCTATTTTCGGCTAGCTACCCGAAACAATCCGAAACATTGTTGCCTTTCCGTTAGCCCTGAGCTTGTCGAAGGGCGCCTCAGGTCGATAAGCGTGGTTCGACGGGCTCACCACTGACGGATAATTGCCTGTTGTTTACGTTCAAAAGCAATGCCAAAGGCTCAGCATGACATTAGATAAAAATTTCGACCCCGCCGCCATTGAAGCGCGCTGGTATGAGCATTGGGAATCCAAGGGCCTGTTCCGGCCGGAACGCGGTGATCGGGAACCGTTCACGATCGTCAACCCGCCACCCAATGTGACCGGCAGTCTGCATATCGGCCATGCGCTGGACAACACGCTGCAGGACATCATCATCCGGCACGAGCGGTTGAAGGGCAAGGATGCGCTGTGGGTCGTCGGCATGGATCATGCGGGTATCGCGACCCAGATGGTGGTCGAACGCCAGTTGAACGAGCGCCAGCAAAAGCGCACCGATTTCACCCGCGAAGAATTTGTTGAAAAAGTCTGGGAATGGAAAGAGGAAAGCGGCGGCACGATCACCAGGCAGCTGCGCCGTCTCGGCTGTTCGATGGACTGGTCCAACGAACGGTTCACCATGGACGAGGGCATGAACGAGGCTGTGCTCAAGGTGTTTGTCGATTTGTACAACGATGGCCTGATCTACCGCGACAAACGGCTAGTAAACTGGGATCCGGCGCTGAAAACCGCGATTTCCGATCTGGAAGTCGAAACCATCGACACCAAGGGCCAGTTTTGGCATTTCAAATATCCGCTGGCCGACGGTGTTACTCTGGACGACGGGAAGAACTATATCGAGGTCGCAACGACCCGACCGGAAACGATGCTGGCTGATATGGCGGTTGCGGTTCACCCTTCCGACGAGCGTTACAAGTCTGTGGTCGGCAAGGAAATAGAGCAGCCAATTACCAGACGCCGATTTAAGATTGTCGCCGACGAACATGCTGATCCTGAATTGGGTAGCGGCGCGGTGAAAATCACACCGGGCCATGACTTTAACGATTTCGAGGTTGGCAAGCGGGCAGGCTTTGCGGCGGGTGACATGCTCAATATGCTCGATGGCGAAGCGAATGTCTGCCAGACCGCCGACGGACTGGTGCCGAAAGAATTTATCGGGCTGCACCGGTTCAAGAAAGACGGCGTCGATGGCGCACGCGAACTGGTGGTGCAGCGGCTGAAGGAACTGGGCTTCCTGATCCCACATGTCACCAAATCCAAAGACGGCGAAGAAGTCGAGCATGATGCCGAGCCACGCACCATCGCGACGCCCTTTGGGGATCGCGGCGGTGTGGTGATCGAGCCGTGGTTGACCGATCAATGGTATGTTGATGCCGAAACCTTGGCCCAGCCCGCGATCAAGGCGGTGCGTGAAGGTGATATCGAGATTGTTCCCAAGAGCTGGGAGAAGACCTGGTTCAACTGGATGGAAAATATCCAGCCATGGTGCGTCTCGCGGCAGCTTTGGTGGGGGCATCGGATACCGGCCTGGTTTGACGAAAATGGCAAAATCTATGTGGCCATGGATGAAGCATCAGCACAGGCGCAAGCTGGCGCAGGTGTTACACTCACCCGCGACCCGGACGTCCTGGACACCTGGTTCTCCTCCGCTCTATGGCCGTTCGCCACGCTCGGCTGGCCGCAGGACCTTGAACAGAGTGCCGTTCGTCCTGAGCTTGTCGAAGGACAGGCGTCCAGCAGCGAAGGTGCTTCGACAGGCTCAGGACGAACGGACATTGGCAAGCCCAAGCCCGGTTCCGACCTCGAACGTCACTACCCGAATGACCTGCTGATCTCCGGCTTTGACATCCTGTTCTTCTGGGACGCCCGCATGGCGATGCAGGGGATCAAGATGATGGGTGAAGTGCCGTGGAAGCGGCTCTATCTGCACGGTCTGGTGCGCGCCGAAGATGGTTCAAAAATGTCCAAGTCGAAGGGCAATGTCGTCGATCCGCTCGGGCTGATCGACCAATATGGCGCCGATGCGCTCCGCTTTTTCATGGCGGCAATGGAAAGTCAGGGCCGCGACATCAAGATGGATGACAAGCGCGTCGAAGGCTATCGCAACTTTGCCACCAAGCTGTGGAACGCCTCGCGCTTCTGCGAGGCCAATGGCATCGGTGCGAGCATGACGCTCGCCGCGCCCGAAGCAGCCCTGCCGGTCAACCGCTGGATCATTTCGGAAGTCGTCGAGACCCAGCAGGCGCTCGACAAGGCGCTGACCGACCTGCGGTTCGATGCGGCGGCGAACACCATTTATCACTTCACTTGGGACCGGTTCTGCGACTGGTATCTCGAACTGATCAAGCCTGTGTTGTCACAAGATGCTGTTCGTCCTGAGCCTGTCGAAGGACAGGTGGAGAGCGCAAATCGTACTTCGACAAGCTCAGCACGAACGGAGATCGACGAAACCCGCATTGTTGCCGGATGGGTGCTCGACCAGATCATCGTCATGCTCCACCCCTTCATGCCGTTCATCACCGAGGAATTATGGCATGCGATGGGGACGAGAAAATATGATCTGATTGTTGCCAGATGGCCGGAGCCGAAAGCAGAAATTGACACGCAAGCCAAAGCGGAAGTCGACTGGCTGATCAAATTGATATCCGAAGTCCGTTCGGCAAAGGTCGAGCTCAATATTGCGCCTGGCACCAAGTTGTCGGCCCATGTCCGCGATGGTGGCGAAGGGCTGTCCGACCAGATCGCTCGCCACCGCGCTGCGCTGGACCGGGTTGGGCGACTGGAATCCTTGTCCTTTGATCCCGCCCCCGAGGGACCTTCGGCTCAGATTGTCGTCGACGGGGCAACGTACGTGCTGCCCTTGGCCGATGCAATCGACATTGATGCGGAAAAAGGCCGGTTGAACAAGGCGCTGGAGGCCTCACAGAAGGAAGCCAAATCGCTTTCCGGCCGGCTTGGCAATCCCAATTTCGTCGAAAAAGCCAAACCCGAAGCAGTCGAAAAGGCGCGCTCCGATCTGGCGGAGAAAGAAGCGGAAGCCGAGCGGTTACAGGCGGCTATTGATCGGTTAGGATGATCGTGCTCCTGCGCAGGCAGGAGCCCATTTCCAACATGGCCTAACTTGAAAATAGCCGGAGGCGGGTCCCCGCCTCCGCGAGGACATAAACTTTCAATCTCTCTTACCTCGCGTCCCGGCGCCGCATTTTTTCAGCGCCGGCCCGCATTTTCTCGGCGCCTTCGCGCATTTTTTCTGCACCGCGCCGCATTTCAGGGGCGCTTTCCAGCAGTTGTTGCGCAGTGATTTTCTCGTCTCTCCGCTCATTCTGCCGCGCAGCCTCGCGTTCGCGGAATGCGGCGTCGCGTTCCAGCCGGTCAGCATACGCTTCCATTTCATCAGCCCCGCGCAGCATCCCGTCTGCGCCCTGTTCCATGCCAACAGCACCTGCAGCCAAACCCGCCCTCACATGGGCCTTCACATCCCGGGCAAGCGTTTCGTTCCATTCCGAGTTATATTTTTCGTCCGTATCATGCGCATGAACTGCCATTGTCGGCAATATCAATGTAGCGGCAAGACCCAATCCCGCAACCAAGGGCAAATTGCGTTTATCAACCATCATATTCTCCAAGTCAGTCTGCCGCGCCCGATGCGCGGCCTATTGACTACGGATGTAATCGATGGTCAGGAATTTGATACCGGCCATCGATCAACAGCCAATGGAAATGGATAAACGGTAAGGTAGGAAATTACCGCCCCTGTGCTCTCCAGCGTTTGATCACCCGCTGGATTATTTCATCTTCACCACCGTGCTCGCGCCAGAGATCGGAGAATATCGGATCTTCCGAAGCAGGACGGCGTTCCTCGGCCAGTGTATCCAGCGAGACGCGGATCGGAATCGCAACGCCCTCGCCACAGCAGATGACTTCGCGATTACGCAACGCGGGGATCGAGTCGAGAAATCCGCGCGCGCCTTCCGGCATTGCGGCTTTTACGAAGGCCTGATCCCGGTCATTGTTAAGACGCATCGACAGGATTGTACCGCATTGAGAGAGCACCCCTTCGGCCAGATCGGATGGCCGCTGGGTGATCAGGCCCAGTGAAACACCATATTTCCGGCCTTCCTTGGCGATCCGGCTGAGAATATCACGAACGCTACTTTCCTCGGCGACGTCATCATTGGGGATATAGCGATGCGCTTCCTCGCACACCAGAAGCATGGGACGCTGGGGTTCGTTGCGGGCCCAAATCGCATAGTCGAACACCAGACGACTGAGCACCGAAACCACGGTAGGCGTGATTTCGGACGGCATCGCCGAGACATCAATAATCGAAATCGGCTTGCCCTCGGACGGCAGCCTGAAAATCTTGGAAAGAAATGCGGCCATTGTGTCACCGACGAGCATGCCGGAAAACATGAAACTGTAACGCGGATCAGCCTTAATCTCGTCGATCTTGGTTTTGAGCCGCTGATAGGGGGCGCTATTGGTCGACTTGTCGAGCTTGCCCATTTCATTCTGCAGGATCGATGTCAGGTCGGACAATAAATATGGTACCGGTGAATCCACGGTCAGCTTCGCGACATGCGAGGATGCCTGGCTTTTTGCTTTTGCAGCAAGCAGACATTTGGCGAGAATGTCACAGTCCATCTGCTTGGCGTCGCCTCTCGACTGGACAAACACTTCGCAATGCTCGCGAAAATTCATCAACCAGTAAGGCAGGTTCAGATTATTCACGTCGAACAGTTTGCCGTTTTCCTTGAATGCCGCAGAATATTCACCATGCGGGTCGATCATGATGATATGGCCTTCGGGTGCCAGATCACAGATTTTATGGAGGATGAGGGCGGCCGAAGTCGACTTGCCGGTACCGGTTGATCCCAGCAGCGCGAAATGCTTGCCGAGCAAGGCATCGACATATAGCGCGCCGCGGATATCGTCGGTGGGATAGACCGTACCGATTTCGACATTGGCGCGGCCATCCGATGCATAAACCTGCTTCAGATCCGCTGTCGTCACCGCATAGACAAGCGAAGCCGGCGTCGGATAGCGGGTTACCCCGCGGCGGAAATTGTAGATATGTCCGGTCAGCTGTTCTTCATCACCCTCACCCAGAAAGTCGATCTCGGCGATCACCAATCCCGCTTGTCCTTCATAGAGTCTCTGGGTCCGGATATTGGCCAGCAACCAGGTCTGGCCAACACGAATTTTGACCTGACTGCCCACCTGACCAGCCATCTTCACCGTTGCATCGGGATGATCGAGCAATTTGGTAAGGACGGCACTATCCATGACAATTTTGGAACCCGATCCCGCAATTTCGATGACCTCGCCAATTTTATGGCCTTCGCTGCGCTTTGAAGCGGTGCCGCGGTTCGTGCTGCCCTCTGTTTCATTTTCAGAAACCGGGAGCGGCCTTGCGGCGGGGAAATGATGGGAACCCATGTCGGACATAGCCGTTTTTCCTGTTTTGCTGGTCAGAACACCGGACTAGTGGATCATGGTTAAAGAAGATTTACCGGGCTTGCAGAAATACAAATCCGGGAATCCCGGCGTCGGGCAATCATCACATCTTGCGGAACAGATATCCAGCAGACCAACCTAGGAAAACCGAAATGAACACAGCAATCAGACCATAGAGAAAGCCGTTTTTCTGGGAAAGATTAGTGATGAAACGCCCCATCCCGATTTTTTCAATGGTAACTTCTTTGACTTCAGCTGCCTCTACCCGGCCATCAAGAATGAGAAATGTTTCCGCTGTATAGTCTCCCACCGGTACGCTGGCCGGGAGATTGATTCGCGCCTGATATAGCACGCTATTGGTTATCTTGACGCTATTGGGCAAGTTCTTGAAAAGATCTCCGCGGGAATTCAGATCTACCAACCCGACAACGAAGCGGTCCAGTTCCCTGCTATCAATCGCGCCGGCCGGAGAAAGCTGCAAATGATTCAGTCCCAACTCGTAAATGTCTGCCGTTTTATCATCCACAATCTGTTCAATCGGCTTGGAGGAAGCAACGGCGTAAAAGCCGGGGGACGAGCGGAACTCGCTGCTCGCGGCATTGATCCAGATACCTGCTATCTGCTGCTTCTCCCGAACAACAATCGATTCAACCGGCCCTTTGAGGACGACAACAATATCCGCTCGATCGGTGTTGCGGGTCCCGGGTGGATAGGTAATGGCCCCGAAAAGCAGCAACTGCGCACCGTTGAAGTCACCCCGGATACTGATGCGATCCTGCGATACCTCGGGAACCAGAACCGGGGTATTTGCCACGGTCAACATGGCGATTCCGAATAGCGCGAGTGCGCGGGTCAAAAGGAAGCGAAGCGGCTTCACAGGAGCTGCACCGTGTAGATCTCGTCCGGCTGGAATCCCAACCCCAGTGCCATGCGCAACGCAACAATCAGCACCATGGCTGCCAAGCTCAGCCTCAGATATTCGGGTCGCATCCGTTGGGCGAATTTTGCGCCCAGTTGTGCGCCGGTCACACTCCCCAGCAGCAGCAGTGAAGCCAGAACAATATCAACCGCACGAGTGGTCATGCTGTGCATCATCGTCGAAGCAATGGTGACGAACAGGATTTGGAATAGTGAGGTTCCGACCACCACTTGCGCGCCCATCCCGAGCAAATAGAGCATGGCTGGTACCATGATAAAGCCGCCGCCGACGCCTAGCAACATGGTCAATATGCCGGTTAGAAGGCCAAGAATGAAAGGAGCGATGGGCGAGATATATAGTCCGGACCGGTAAAAGCGCCATCGGAACGGTAGATTGGCAACCAGCGGATGGTGGCGTCTCTTCCGCGCGGGCAACGGCTTTCCAGCACGCAGAGCTCTGACGCTCTGCAAGGATTCCTTAAACATCAAGCCACCGATGCTCGACAGCATCAGGACATAAAGCACATTGATGACAGTATCAATCTGGCCCCATCGTTGCAGAATCTGGAAAAGGCCGGTTCCGATCAGCGTTCCAAACAAACCGCCGGCCACCAATATCCCGCCCATCCGGAAATCGACTCCCTTGCGGCGCATATGGGCGGCGACCCCCGAAATACTGGCGCCGGTGACCTGAGTGGATGCGGAAGCGGCAGCGACCGTCGGCGGGATACCGTAAAAAATAAGCAGCGGCGTGGTCAGAAAGCCGCCACCAACGCCAAACATTCCCGACAAAATGCCCACCAGCCCGCCAAGAAGGACGATGACAAAGGCATTGACTGAAAGATTGGCGATTGGGAGGTATATGTCCATATTACCATTGGACTAATCTCTTTTTGTTGCGGGATAAAGGGCGTTCCGGTGTGGAGGGTTAGAAATCAATCCGTTTGCCGAACAGGAACGGAACTCCGCCCGCTCAGAAGCCTGTTGAAACGGTCATGGCCAAGCCGCTTCCGGGCCGGGCATGACCAGCAACCCGAACACGCCAGTCGACGGCGATGCGCGCCGATATGGCTCCGAGAGGGATTTTGAAACCGGCTCGCGGTCCGACATCCAATCGGGTGACATTGCGTTGGCCACCGGCCCATATTCCTGCTCCAACGGACAATTTCTTTCGATCGGATTCTGCGACCGGACGCTGCAAAGTTGCAGACCCGTCAAAAAAATAGGTCTCATTGTCGCCTGAAACATAACCGGCCTGAGCATAAGTCTCGAGCGCTATCTTTTCCACGATGTGATCCGGCCCCGTTCCGCCCGCTGCATAAAAAGCCGTTCCGCGATCACCGCCCGAATCTGCGTCCAACCTTTGTTCGGCATGGATGGAGAACGGCAATTTGTGCACCGGATGAATCCTCACACCGAGGGCGATCTCCTCTTGTGACAATGGCTCCAGAGCGGCGGTGAGTCGACCGTAGACCGCTAGTTCGGGTTCAGGTTTAGCCGAGATTGGATAGGAGATGATGGCACCGATCTGGCTACCGCCATATTGGCCATTTGATATGATGGCCCCTCCTCTCCTCTTGCTCAAACCGTTAGCCCGGAAGTCTTGCCTGGTGAAGATCCAGAAATAGCCACTAAAACCACTAGCATTGTGCTTCCCTGCGAAATTTTGGACCCGGAGCGTGTCGAGTGCGGCTCTCCGGGAAAGATTTCCGGCTCGCTTGGCTGGCGCAGCAGGTGGAAGCCTGTAACCAACGACCTCCGGTTGCATCATCGGCAGCGAAAAACGGCGCAGTGATACGGGCCAGTCGGCAGAAGCGGGATCGACAGACCTGCGGACGGGAGAAGACATGGTCATGGTGTCATATTTTATGTCCGCAACATTTCGAGGTACAACGGGTGCCGAAATATGAAATTCGGTCAGACGTTGCTTTTCGGCATTGTCAATTTGTGCGCTATCATGGAAAGCTGTCTTACCATTGACCGGACTTACCGGATCCAGACCAATATTTGCGGGAACGTTCCACGAGATGACTCGCACCAATATCCATATCGCCGCCAAGGTCCCCATAGCTCGGAGCGGCGCACCGGTGGCCTGTCCACGCAATGCATCAGTTCCTTTCGCCTGCGGAGTGATTTGGTCTCAGCTGCTGAATTTGCGCAGCTTCGGGATAAAAATGGCGCGTTTTCTCCCAATTCACCGGACAACCGGCAAGCTGGTCGACATAATGGCCAATAGCCCGCCAAGCCGCCATAATGTTGATCAGATTGGCGATGATCGTTCTAGGCATCGACAAGAGCGCTTCGCGAAAACCATAAAGTGCAAAGACAAAACAGCTTTTTAACAGCAGCCGCCACATCAGGAATCCGGCATTGACGAAAAGCAATATTCTCAAAAATTCGGAAACTGGCCGGAGTCTGTAGATGCCGAATAGTTCCGCAAGCAGCAGCATGCCCGTCAAAATTGCGGCGACATAGGCAATAGCCAGGACAATGGCTGCCAGACTGGCCTTGCGATCACGCAGTCGCATCCAATTCTCTCGCCAGTCATTGTGCCAGCCCAGTCGATCCCATCCGGACAAGGAAATACCTGCTATCCAACGGCTTTTCTGACGAATGGCATCTTCAAGTTTTTCCGGAAAAAATTCCTGCGTCGCGATCAGTTGTCCGTGCCGATCTTTCAGTCGCGCAAAAATACCGCGAGAAACTCCTCCTGTCAGTTTGAGTCCCAGTTCATAATCTTCTGTCATGCTTCCCGCATCAAAGGGCTTCCCCTTCGTTCGGGCAGACAATTTTAGCAGAGCATCCCGGGAGAAGGCACAGCCGACGCCAGCAGAAGGGATTGCAACTCCCAACGCCTCGCGCATCACCATTTGCTTGCCATGCAGTTCAGCAAACTCATCGCCATAATGACCTGCGACCCAACGCGATCTGGTGGCCCGGCGCGGAATGACTGGCAGTTGGACCAGGTTAGCCCGTCCAATCAGATGTGCGAGAAGTCTCAGCGCCTGGGGATGAACAAGGTCTTCCGCATCGTGCAGAACAACCGCCGTATAATTGGCCGCTTCTTCGATTTCGTCCTGGCACAGCGCATCCCAGAGATGGTTGAGACAATCTGCCTTCGTAGTCGGTCCGTTATGTTGACAAATGACAAGCCGGATATTCCCCGTACCGGACGACGCAGTCGCAACCGCAGCGACGGTTTCAGGATCATTTGGGTAGCAGCCGACGTAAATGCGATACCTGCTCGATGTCCATTGCCGCAAACACCTCCCCAGCATTGCGCCAATAACCGGCGCCTCGTTCCACGCTGGCACGAATATAGCCAACCTGCAATCCGGCGCGGGATCGCCCAGAGTCTCCACAGTGGCTCGTTTGCAGCGCGAATAAACGAACAGCTTGCGTTTCAAACTGTGGAAAATCCACAGCCCGTCGAAGACCAGATCGTCGGCCGAGCCGATCAGAAAGCACAGGCTCGCGAAAAGCAGCATTTCCTTTTGAAGAAAATCGAGAAACAGCAAAATATGATCGCTCACCATGGTTATACTCCGTCGGTTCGCAGAAGCGGGGGCTGCTGCAGAAAGTGAACAAAATGGTTAGAAACAAGTGGTCGGATCGGTGTCGGCGCTAGCGCGAATTGATTTCGCAGTTCGGCACCAACTGCGCATGTTCATAGGATCCGATCGCCAGTGCGAGCAGCATCGGATAGGCCCAGAACGCCGCTCCGGTCGCAAAAGCCCAAGGGGCTATCTCCGGCGCCGCCAGCATTGCCGTGTGAATAGTCACCGCAAGCAGGTGAAATGCGGTTGCCCACATCGGCCAGAAACGGTCGGAATTGATGGCCAGATGGATGAATGCAACGAGAGCGACAATGTCTATTGCAAATATGCCGACTTCCACGCCGGTCCAAGAGGTTCCGAACAGCCTCCCGACGGCCAAAGTGGATAATGACCCGATGATCATGATAGCCGCTCCGAGATATTCGGAACGAGAACCCCTAAAAACCGCATATCCACAGCAGGCAACGAGAAATATATAGTAGATATAAGCCCAGCTCGTATGCAAGATCACAGCGCCATGGCCTTCGTCATGCTGGCGTCAGCAGCGATCGGAACGGACAATGTCACAGGCAGCTAGGCAGCATGGTCAATCAAAGTGACTATTTTTTCGCGGCTCTTGTTTGCCAGCACCGGAGGTTTCATGTCATCGCTTCCCATGGCCATTTCTTGCAATCCAATTTGGTCGCGCGTTTCTGCCAGTCGGTTGTGGGTTGCAACCAGTTGTCCTCTGGCCCCAACCAATGCAGACAGTGTTTCAGCCGCCTGCGATATCGCATCCTGACCGACAACAGCCGATAGATTTGCGTTCGCCCGCGCTATGGGCATATATCCAGCTAGATCAGCCATTTTGCAAATCGCCTCATCAACTGCCTGTTCCGCTGTGAACAGTCTCCTCGCCAAATTCTCGGCTGCATTCCGTCGTTGCTTTAGCATGATTTTTCCTTTCGCGAGAATCCACATCTCACGTTTTTCGAAGTTACCAAATCAGGGAGCGTACGCGCAGGCCTGAACGGGTGTTGATCACCCCTTGAGCCGGGACAGCGCTTCCAATCCCGCTATAAGTCCACCGAAAGACAAAGCGGACCCGATCGCGATAGCCAAAATCCATCCCAACCGCTCGACCGTACCGAGATTGTTCTTCTCGCCACGATACCGCGGAATGGGAAGCTGTCGGCGCCTGATTCGAGATTTTTCAAATGCCATGACGGCAACATTGCCATCCACATTTGGAACATCATCTATCGAGCCCGTCCTGTCGCTTGGGATCCTTCCGGTTGACGAGTCCGGTTTCCCGTTTTTTCTTGGTGGCTCAACATCCGACATTTGATATATCAAAGGTTGATATCGGCCTTCTCCATCAAGCGCGGCAAATTTGCGTGCCGCTTCAAAACGGGACTGCACGTCCAAGATGCGCATAGCGGTGCGCAATCTTTGATCCACAGTGTGCGGGGACACTTCCAGTTCCCGCGCGATTTCTTTGGAATTGTGATGCGCCAGCACAAGCCGCAAACAATCGCGCTGCCCTTCATTCAGTCTTTCCACAGCAGAAATGGTCATATCGAAAGAGACCAGCCTAATCGCATGCCCATGAATTGAAAGGGTCGGTATCTACCTGTAAAGTTACAGAAAAAAGTTACGATAAATTGCAGGAAACGCGTTCGTTGCGCCATATCTCACCCCTGATTGCGATGGTCTGACTGACTGATATCGGTCGTAACGATAACAGAAACCCACCATTCCGCGAAATTTTTTTCTGTTGGTAACGGTCGCGACACAGACTGATGCCCCAAGCCAGATCCCTCGAAAGTCCGCTGGACTTGTCCCTAAGTTCAGGCCATCAACTGCAAAAAGGGAGAGAGCATGAACGCAACACAGGCAGCGGCTGCGCCGCTTACCAATACCGGCCAGGCATTCGGCACCAGCGGTTATCGGGGTTATGTTCTGTTCTCGTTGCTCGTGGTTTACACACTGAACTTTATCGATCGTGCGCTGATTGGCGTCGTTTCGGAACCGATCATTCGAGAATTTCAACTCACGGACCTGCAATTTGGTTTTCTGTCCGGTTTCGGATTCGCGCTGACATATACGTTATTCGGAATTCCCATCGCCCGTCTGGCGGAACGATATAATCGCGTTCGCATTATCGCATTCAGCGTCATTCTCTGGTCGGTCATGACCGCTCTATGTGGAATCGCAGGCAGCTTTATCGCCCTGCTTGTATTTCGTGTTGGCGTCGGGATCGGTGAAGCTGGCTGCACGCCGCCAGCCAATTCGATCATCGCAGACTATTTTCCGCCGAGAAGCCGGGCGCGGGCGCTGGCTATTTACGCAATGGGCGTGACGCTTGGCAGCGCATTGGCCGCTGCTTTTGGCGGTCCTATTGCCGAGGCTTTTTCCTGGCGTGAGGCATTCATAATTCTGGGTCTGCCTGGGGTTGCTGTCGGCCTGTTTGTGTTGTTCACAGTCAAGGAGCCACCGCGGGGCTATTCGGACCCTCCCGGGACACCGCAACTCGAGAAACTGGGCTTTAGCGCCACATTGAAAAGACTGAGCGGTAATCGCAGTTACTGGATCAACGCTTTGGCAGCGACGATTGTCGCCTTTGTGGGCTATGGCGTCTCCAGTTTTCAGGTTTCGTTCTTCGTCCGCGTGCATGAGCTGAGCATCTCCGATGTTGCGCTGCAACTGGTACTTCCGATATCGCTCTCGGCCGCGGCTGGCACGTTTGGCGGCGGATTTGCCATCGAAAAGCTGAGCGGTCGTTTCCCCAACGCCGTGGCCTGGGTTCCGGGCTGGGCGCTGATTGCATCGCTGCCGCTATATTGGACCGGCTTTACCACCGATAGTCAGTCGACCGCGTTGATGATGCTCATCGTCGCGGCATTCCTGCACTACACATATCTGGGTTCGCAATATACGATCGCGCAAGGCGTGGTCGATGTGAAAGCACGCGCGACATCGATCGCCATATTGCTGTTCGTGGTCAACCTGATCGGATATGGCCTTGGTCCGCTATTTGTCGGAGCGATCAGCGATATTCTTTCAGCATCTTATGTGAACAGCGCTGCCGTCAGCAGCCAGATGACACTGGAACTGTGCAAAGGGACTGATGCGAGCATATTGGCTGCTGGCAGCCAGGCCATGCTCGAAGCCTGTCGTGCGGCGACCGGTGAAGGCGTGCGAGATGCATTGCGCTTTACGGCGATGCTATACGGAGCCTCCGGACTTGCCTATCTCTGGCTATGCAAGCATTTGCAGAAAGACCTGCTGGCGAAAATGCATTGATCAGAACCATTTGGCTCAAGTGAAAGCGGATTTCCTCTATGACCCGTCCTGAATCGTGGCAGCTTGACCCTGCCAACTATCCGGTATCGTTGGTCACCCAGACCCGCTTTCAGGATATTGATCCCAACCGGCATCTCAACAATGTCGCCTTCGCCACGATGTTCGAGAATGCCCGGGTTCGCCTGAACCGCGGGTTGCGGCCCTGGGCGGACCGGCCGAAGAACGAACGGAGCATGGTCGCGGCCGTGACCATCAACTATCTCCGCGAAGGGCAATATCCCGATGACGTCGAGGTCAGCTCTGGTGTCAGCCGGATCGGGACATCCAGCTATGTGATTACGCAGGCCATGTTCCAGAACGGCCAGTGCATAGCGACTTGCGATTCGGTCATCGTATGCCGGACTGATGGCGAGAGCAAACCGCTGCGCGCAGAAGTGGTGGCCGCGCTCGAAAAGATGCGGACCACCGGCTAGCAGCGCCGGTCAACCATCCCGTTCGCATTGAACCTGTCGAAATGCCGATATAGTCTCGAAAGGTCCTTCGACAAGCTCAGGACAAACGGCACTCAACAACGATTTTCTACTCAGTCGGTAAAATTCGCGGCGCGTTTCTGCATGAACGCCATGACCGCTTCGACCTGATTGGGCGTGCGGCTGACCTTGTCCTGGCCGACCGATTCCAGCATCAATATTTCGTCCTCATCCATATCGGGCAGCTTGTTGATCAGGTCCTTGGCCAGTTGGACCGCTTGCGGATGCTTGCTGGCAATCTCGGCGGCAATTTCCATCGCCTTGGTGTGCGGATCATCGGACAGGTGGGTGACAAAGCCCAGTTCTTTGCCTTCTTCGCCGGTAAAGATGCGGTTGGTATAGGTGAGCTCCCGCAAGATATCATCGCGGACAAAACTGCGCCAGGTGGTGAAGCTGCCCATATCCGGGATCAGGCCCCAGCGCATTTCCATGATCGACATTTTGGCATCCGGCGCGACCACACGGATGTCAGCGGCGCTGGCAAATTGCAGACCGCCACCGATGCACGGACCGTGCACGGCGGCAATCACCGGCGCTTTCAATCGCCGCCAAAGCAGCACGATATGCTGATATTTATTGGCATTGCCATAGGTGCGCTCGGTCAGCGTGCTGGCGAGCGGGGATTTTTCGCCACCTTTGCTTTCTTCCGTTGCAGCAGCGGCAGATGCGGCAAAGCTGCCCATGTCGAGGCCCGCGCAAAACGCCTTGCCCTCACCGGACAGGACGATGGCTCTTATGCCCTCCATCGTAGCCAGTTTTTCGCCCGCTTCCACGATCGCATCAATCTGCGCGGCATCGAGCGCGTTCATCTTCTCCGGCCGGTTGAAGCGGACATCTGCGATATGATCTTTGACGGAAATGGTAACGCGTTCTGACATTTTTATTCCTTTGCTCTTCCCCGTTCGCTTCGAGCGAAGTCGAGAAGCTTGATATTCCCACGGTGTCTCGACTGCGCTCGACACGAACGGAAATGAAGATTCGTTCCTATATTGAACTCTGTTTAATCGCCCAATTAACCAGCGGCAACTGGTCATTGCCAAAATACATGCGTTCTCCGTCGCCAAAGGGTACGAAAATACTCGGGGAACCATAAGCGCCGCGGGCAATCGCCTCGTCGGTATTGGCGCGCAGCCGGTCCTTGATTTCCTGCTCCTGAGTCCGCGCCGCCAGCGCGCTGCCGTCCATACCGATTTCGTTGGCGATGGCGATCAGCACTTGCGGGTCATCGAGATTGCGCTGTTCGCTGTAATATGCGTTGAAGGCAGCGGTCGCGAACTTGAGCAGCGCTTCCTGATCTTCCTCGAGCGCACAACAGACCCGCATCGCATGCACCGACTTGACCGGATGGTGTTCGCTGGGGAAATTCATCGGCAATCCAGCCAGCGCAGCCCAGTCCTTGAGCACCCGGAAACTGTGGACAAATTTGCGATTGTCGGGATTTTCCCGCGCTGCATAAACATCCTGATTCACCGCATTGAACACGCCGCCGACCAGAAACGGTTTCCAGATGACCTTGGCGCCATTGTCCCTGATGATCGGCTGGATATTGTGGAACGCGAGACGGGTCCAAGGCGAGGAAAGGTCGAAAAAAAATTCTACGGTTGTCATGTCTTTGTCCTTCCTGTTGCCCTGCGCAGGTGCATTATTCCTTCAACCCGAACAGCGTCTTTCGCACCTGCGCATCATCCTGCGGATTGCGATTGATCCTGTCGCGGCCAATCGCCATCCCCCGCCGCAGGCCCTCGCGCTGTTTGAGCGCCTCATACCAGCGCTTTACATGGGCAAAATCATCGAGATCAATTTCCTGCCGCTTGTAGGTCTGCACCCAAGGGAAACAGGCGATATCGGCAATGCTGTAATCTTCACCGGCCAGATGATCATTCTCAGCCAGCCGCCGGTCCATCACCCCAAACAAGCGCAGTACTTCGTTACGATAACGCTCGGTGGCGTATTCGATCCGCTCCGGCGCATAGAGTTTGAAATGGCCATGCTGGCCCATCATCGGCCCCAGCCCGCCCATCTGCCACATCAGCCATTCGGTCGCTGCAATCTGCCCGCGTAGATCGTGCGGCAGGAATTCTTCCGCCTTGTCCGCCAGATAGAGCAGGATCGCCCCGGTTTCAAAGACGCTGACCGGCTCTCCGCCATCCGCCGGATCATGATCGACAATCGCCGGAATCCGGTTGTTCGGGCTGATCGTGAGAAAGTCCGGCGCGAACTGTTCCCCGGCACCGATGTTTACCCATTTGATATTATAGTCGAGCCCGCACTCTTCGAGCATGACGGAAATCTTCCAGCCATTGGGAGTGGGAGCAAAATAAAGATCAATCATCAGTGCAAATCATCCCGGGTGAACTTTACAAACTTTACAGTGTTAAAGAAAACATTCGATGGAGGCGAAAATAGGTGCCCAAGGCATCGGCAGCAGCGTCAAGTAGGTCCATCATCATCACAGTGCAACGTGGCACAAAAGCAGGTCGGTAGGACAGCAAAATATTGCGATATTTGCTTTGAATGTGGATATCCTCTACGGGTATATTTCCGGCAATCGAGATTTAGACACACTTTCACAACATAGCTTCCCCACGATATAAAACCCCGCTAATGGGCGCGGATGACCGCAGAAAAACCAAAGCTCATCATCCGCATGGCGGAACTCGAAGATGCCCGCAAAATCTCCACCCTGTCCCGCAAGGTGTACGGCAAGGGCGAAGGCTATTCGTCCGAGGAAGTGCGCGGACAGATCAATAATTTCGCCGATGGCCAGCTGGTCGCGGAATATGAAGGCAAGATCGTCGGCCATTGCGCGACATTCCAGATATCCGAGAAAAAGGCCCGCGCCGCCCATAGCTGGTCGGAAATTACCGGTGGCGGTTTTGCAGCCCGGCATGATCCGGATGGCGAAATCCTTTATGGCATGGAAGTCAGCGTCGACCCCGATTACCGGCGGCTGCGTATCGGCCTGCGCTTTTACAAAGTCCGCCGGGAACTCTGCCAGCATCTCGGGCTGAAGGGGATAATCTTTGGCGGAAGGCTGCCGGGCTATGTTCGGCGAAAGCGCAAATATCCCGACCCGGCCGATTATCTGGCAGCCGTGGTCGACAAGCAGTTCCGCGATCCGGTGATCAATTTCCAGCTGAACCAGGGCTTTGTGCCGCTGGGAATTTTGAAAGACTATATGCCAAGCGACAAGCCGTCCGGTGGCAATGCGGTCCATATGTTCTGGGAAAATCCGCTGGCGGCCGAAGCAAAGCTTGTGACCCAGACGCCGCATGACCGCCTGCCGCAATCGGTGCGTGTGGCAACCGTACAGTTCCAGATGCGCAAGATTGCATCGCAGACTGAATTTGAGGAACAGGTGGAGTATTTTGTCGATGTCGCCGCCGATTATGGTGCGGATTTCGTTACCTTTCCGGAATTGTTCACGCTGCAATTGCTGTCTCTGGAAGGCGAAAAGCTCGATCCGGCACAGGCGATCGAAAAAATCGCCGAATATACCGACCGGTTCAAGGAAGTGATGGAGAAGCTCGCGGTTTCCTATCATATCAACATCATCGGCGGCTCCCACCCGACGCGGATGGGAAACGGCGATATTCGCAATATTTCCTATGTCTTCCTGCGCAATGGCGCGATTTACACGCAGGACAAGCTGCACCCCACGCCGAGCGAAGTGCGCTGGTGGAATATCAAGGGCGGCTATGGCGCGGAAGCCATTCCGACCGATTGCGGACCGATCGGGGTGATGATCTGCTATGACAGCGAATTCCCGGAGATGGCGCGGCATCTGGTCGATCAGGGGGCGATGATCCTGTTCGTTCCCTTCTGCACCGACGAACGGCGCGGCTATTTGCGGGTGCGCTATTGCTGTCAGGCGCGGGCCGTGGAAAACCAGTGCTATGTCGTGATGTCGGGCGTGGTCGGAAACCTGCCGAATGTCGAGAATATGGACATTCACTATGCCGAGAGCGCGATATTGACGCCATCCGATTTCCCGTTCGCGCGAGACGGCGTCGCGGCAGACACAGCGCCCAACACCGAAACGATCGCAATTGCCGATCTGTCGATGACCAGCCTGCTCACCAGCAGGCAATCCGGTGCGGTGCAGAATTTGAAAGACCGCCGCTTTGACCTCTATCGGGTGCTCTGGAAGGGTTAGGTTTCGCGCCGTATAGCGCAGACCGATCAACCCTGGTTCAGGAACTTTTTTATGTTCCGCGCGGCCTGCCGGATGCGCTGCTCATTCTCGACCAGAGCTAGCCTCACAAAGCCCTCACCTTCGTCGCCAAAGCCGGTTCCGGGCGCTACCGCCACACCGGCCTCTGCGATCAGCCGTTTGGAGAATTCCATCGACCCGAGATGCTTGAACTCCTCCGGAATCGGGGCCCAGGCGAACATGCTCGCTTCGGGCGGCGGCATGTCCCAGCCGGCACGGCCAAAGCTCTCGACCATGATATCCCGGCGCTTCTTGTACAGCGCGCGGTTTTCGTCGATAATGTCCTGCGGGCCGTTGAGGGCGGCGGTTGCCGCGACCTGGATCGGTGTGAAGGCACCATAATCGAGATAGGATTTCACCCGGGTCAGCGCGCCGATCAGCTTCTGGTTGCCGACCGCAAAGCCCATGCGCCAGCCGGGCATGGAATAGGTTTTGGACATGCTGGTAAACTCGACCACGCAATCCTTCGCCCCTTCAATCTGGAGCATTGACGGCGTCGGCGTGTCGCCAAAATAAATCTCGGCATAGGCAAGATCGCTGATCACCCAGAGCTTGTGCTCGCGCGCGAAATCTACAACCTTTTGGTAAAAGTCTAGGTCGGCGACATAGGCGGTTGGATTGCTCGGATAGCCCATCACCAGCACCGAAGGCTTCGGCACCGTATAGCTCATCGCATATTCCAGCCGGGTGAAGAAATCCGGGCCCGGCGCGGCGGGGATCGAACGGATGGCAGCACCCGCAATGATGAAGCCAAAGGTATGGATCGGATAAGACGGATTGGGCGCGAGCACGACATCACCCGGCGCGGTGATCGCCTGCGCCAGATTCGCAAGCCCCTCTTTCGAGCCGAGCGTCACGATGACCTCGCTTTCCGGGTCAACATCCACGTCAAAGCGGCGTTTGTAATATTTGGCCTGCGCCAGCCGCAGCCCCTTGATGCCCTTTGACGCCGAATAGCGGTGGGCATTCGGATTATTCGCGGTTTCCGACAGCTTGTCGATTACATGCTGGGCCGGCATACCGTCGGGATTGCCCATGCCGAGATCGATAATATCCTCGCCCCGCGCCCGCGCTTCGGCCTTCATCGCGTTGACTTCGGCGAAGACATAAGGCGGCAGGCGTTTGATGCGGTAAAATTCTTCGGACATTATCGGTCGTTTCTAGCGGTTCGTTATAGGGAGCGGTCGCTTTGCGTAATTTTATGACGAATGTCGAGAGTTTGAAGGCGGTTTCAGAAATTTGTGTTCCGCAGGTGATGCGGAACCCTGAAGGCAGAGCACTGCCGTGCCGCGCCAGTTCCTCTTCAAATAGGAAGCGCTCAGGCCTGAAGCCGGTTCGTTCCCCGCAAAACGGTCTGACTGTTGCTGCCCATCAGCGCGATCGACTTGGCCCGGATCGTATCCAGAAAATGCCATGTCGATGTCGCTTTCTCGGGGGTCAGCGTCACGATCATATAGCCGCGGTGAGCGGTGTCGGTCCATTGCAGCGCGGGATTGGTGTCGATCAGCGCCCTGGCTGCAGTGTCGGGATCGGCCCCTGACAGATAGGATTCGATGCCCGGAGAGGTCACGCTGTGCCCGCCAAATTCGACTCCTGCAGCGCCGTCATCGGTGGCAAGATCAAACGCCCAGGCGTTGTGGCTGTCCCCGGACAGCACGATCAGGTCCGCATCCGCTTGCTGAGCAATCGCCAAAGCGCGTTCGCGCGCCTTGGGATAGCCGTCCCAGCTGTCAAAGTTGATCGGCAGACCGATTTTCGCCGCCAGCGCGCCCACTGCCAGTAGTTCCTTGGCAAAGGCCGGTGTATCGTCAGCGACCCAGTTAGTTGCCTCCTGCGGCAGCTTCAGTTCGCCCATCACGCATTGCTGCGACCAGACCTGCCATTTGGTTCCGCCTGCCTTTGATTTGCGCATCGCCGAGGCCAGCCAGGCCTCCTGCTCGCCGCCGATCATTTCGCGCGCCGGGTCCTGCCAGACGTCGTCGCGGAACGCTTCGAGCGCTTTCGGGATATCTTGCTGTCCCTTCAGCGCAGCCGCAAGATCGAGCTGTTTGGTGCGGGCCCCGATCCGGCTCTCGGTCAGGAACAGGGTTGCCAGGTCACCAATTTGATATTCGCTCCAGCGCGGGCTGCCATATTCCTTGTCGCTAACCGGCATCCATTCCCGGTAGACCCGTTCGGCGACCCGTTTGCGTGCCTCCCACTCGCCTTCGCTGGCATCATGATTTTCCGCGCCATCCGTGTACGCGTCATTGGCAAATTCATGGTCATCCCACATCGCGACCATCGGCAACACCTGATGAATGCGCTGCAAGTCGGGATCTTTCCGATAGGCCGCATAGCGCAGGCGATAGTCGGCCAGTTGCACCATTTCCGAGACCGGATTCAATGTCCGTCCGGCTAGTGCCTGATCTTTGGACGGATAGGTCCCGGCCGCATATTCGTAGAGATAGTCCCCGGTATGCACCATCATGTCGAGTTCGGCATTCTGGGCCGCATGGGCATAAGCGTTAAAATAGCCGAACGGCAAGTTCGCACAACCGACCACGCCGATCGTGAATTTCGGGGTTGGCCCTTGCGGCAGGGTACGGGTTCTGCCGACCGCGGATTTGGAGCCATCGGGAGCGATGAAGCGATAGAAATACCAGCTGTTAGGATCGAGGCCTTGCACCGTGATCTTCGCGATATGGTCACGGTCAGCCAGCGCATCGACTTCACCGGCAATTCTGGCATCCGAGAATTCGAGATTGCCGGATATTTCCGCGGTAAGCCGGACATCCCCGTTGCCGACATAGCGGGTCCACAGCAGTACAGAGCCTTGCGAAGGCTCCCCGCTTGCGACCCCATGAGTAAATCCTTTTGCGCCCATCAGCGACGCCGAAGCCGGCACGCTGAGCGCACCAAGGCCGAATGTTCCCAGCGCCATTAGCTGGCGGCGATCGATATTGATGGTCATAATTTTATCCCAAAACGCCCAGAGCGAGCAAAATAGCAAAGAATAGAAACAGGCTGATGACGGTAAAAACCAACAGGAACGCAACTCGCACCAGTGCTTCAGGCCGGGACATCTGATAGGCGTGCCGCAACTGGCGATACATGTGAAACGGCGGGTAGAATACCAGCAGAACACCCCAAACGTTACTGGTGACTCCGACCGCCGCGAGAATGGCGCACAAGATAAAGAGCAATGACATAAAGCTGATCGAATAGGTGGTGAACACCGCATGATCGTAAAAATGGTAACCGCGCCGGCCAATGACGGCTAGCCAGACGAAAGGCAAGGAGATCGGAATCAGCAACCAGGCAAACTTATACCCGTTGGCCTTCAACTTGTAGAGCAGCAGGTCGGGATTGGCGCTGACCTTCTCGAATGTCTCCCGGAGCCATTTGTCAGTTTCTGGCGATCCCGTGCTGACACTGCTACCGTTGGTCAGCGCGTTGCCGCTCTTGAAATCTTCCAGCCCCGCTTCGATCTGGTCCAGTTCCTCCGGTGTAAAGTTACCGACCTCGGCGTCGCCATCGCTCAAACTCACATCCGGATAGGGTGCTTCTTCACCCGTCAAGCTCGCCATGACGTTGCGGCCTTTCTTGAGGTCGAGGATTTCGTTTTCCAGCTCGATCTTTTTGCCGCCCGTCGCTTGTGGGAGCTGCGCGGTTTTGGCCTTTATCTCGCCATCCAGCCGCCCGGCCTGTATGACCACGCCTGCGCTCGTTTCATCATCGGTGATAATATTATCATCGCTGGAAAACGGATCACCCAAAAAAGAAAATACCGCAAACATCATGAACACGGAAAACAGGAACAGCGCCATCGGCGAGATGAATTTCGCACGCTCGCCGTGCACATAACGCCGGGTCAGGTGACCCGGCTTCCATGCCAAAAGGGGCAATGTGCGCCAGAATTTTCCCTCAAAGTGCAGCACGCCGTGCAAGATATCGTGCCAGAAGGCGCCGATGGAGCGGTGGACATGCAGCGCCTGCCCGCAATTGGCGCAATAGCTGCCTGTCACGACGGCACCACAGTTAAGGCAATTTCCGGCTTTGCCACCAGCTGCCCCGCCGCTCTCATCTTCCAATGCTTTGGCGATCAGACCGCCTTCCACAGCGGTTCCCATTGCCTCCAGTTCCTCCGACATACGACGTATTTTTGGCTTATTCGATCAATAAGGCAAGCGGCTTTTTGTAATCTGCCCGATGTTGTGATATATGATATATCATAACAAGCTATGGGAGAGTTCAAATGCGCATCAGGAAACTGCATTTTCGACAAAACACGGCTATGATCGGAGCGGATAAACCATTTTCGGATCTCAACATCACGCCGCTGATTGATGTGCTGCTGGTTCTTCTGGTAATGCTGATGCTTTCCATCCCGGCTGTGACCCACAAAGTTGCCGTGGACCTGCCATCCGGAGTTCCAGGAACCAGCACCCCTGTCGTCAACAAGCTGTTCCTGAATTCGGCCGGAACGGCGATCTGGAACGATATACCGATGGACAGTGACCGGTTGCAGGTCCGGCTGGAGGTGATGGCCAGGGACCCGGCGAAGCCACAGCTCCATTTCGAAACCGATGCTCAGGCCCGATACGAACGATTTGATCAACTCGTGGCGATGATCAAAAGAGCGGGTGTCGAAGAGGTCGGTTTCGTCGGCAATCATCAATTCGCAAATTGGGACAATCGCTGAATCGTCAGTTCATGCAATGATTCCAGTCCATCGCCAGCGCCCCATCGCTGCGGTGAGGAATCCCAAGGCTTTCGCGTGACGGTTGGTCAACGCAATGAAAGGGAAGGTAGCAATGCCTAAAATTTAACCATTGTAAACTAATCTCAGATACTTGCCTGTTGAGTTGAGTACATGATGGAAAATGAAAGTCGCCTTACCAGGGGGTATAGCCGGCTAGTCGCCGCTATATTGCTAGCACCTCCAGCTACCCTGATCGTTCTGCTCATAACGGCGACGTCCGTTACGGAGTCGCTTCCCATACCCATTTCCATCTGGCTGCTGCTGTTCTGTTTGCAGGCCGCAAGCCTGGCCTATTTAATTCGTGCTCAGAACCGGAGCTACGGAAATATGGAAAATACAACCCATGGAGGACTTCAGGAGGATCGGAACCCGAATTACGAGCAAGCGCAATCCAGCACCGATCCCCATCCGGCTCATCGTGCTAAAAATATGCACAGCGCATCGGGGCTTCCCACGCGTGAAATATTGGCCCGCAAGATGGGGAACGACATCATCGGTGGACTGGATCAAGGTGTATTGGGCGTTATTCGCTTTAGCGATTATCAGCGACTATTGGATTTTGACGAAACGTCTGCTTCCGAATTCCTGACCAAAATGGTCGATCGGTTGATCGAAGCGACAGCAGCGCAGCGGCTGTTGTCGCACGTCGACCATGGAACAATAGCCATCTGGTTTGCCGGCACGGATGAAATCGAAAAGAAGCAGAGCGAACTGGCAGCCCTCTCTTATGCGCTGAGAAACGAGTTGGTTCTGGATGACAAAGTCATTCGACCGACCGTCGAGACCGGTTCGGTTAAATTCCCGGAGGATGGAAAAGACCCAAAAATACTTCTCAGCCGGGCGATTTCGACAATCAACCTTCGCCAGTCAAAAAACGGGATCAGCAACTATTCCAAGCCCATCGAGGACGATGCCAAATTTCGCTATAATATCATCCAGAAAATTTCTCATGCAATCGACAATGACGAATTGAGTCTGCACTATCAGCCGATCGTAAATCTCGCGGCTGGCAAAATTGTTGGCGCAGAAGCGTTGCTGCGCTGGCCCCAGGCAGATGGCGAGATGTTGTCGCCAGCCGTGTTCATTCCGATTATCGAGGAATCGGAGATTTCGGACCGGCTCGGTCTTTGGACCATCAATACAGCCTGCCGCGAAGCTAGCCAATGGAGCAAAAGCGGGATGGGCGACACGAAGGTTGCCGTCAATTTGTCCGCACGCCAGCTGAGAAGCGCCCAATTATCCGAAACCATATTGCGTTCGACACAACTCCACGATTTTAGCACCCAGCGCCTGGAACTGGAACTGACCGAAACCGCAGCAATGGAGGATATTGAATTTTCTGCGGAGATATTCGAGAAAATGCGCGTAATGGGGATCAGCATCTCGATCGACGATTTTGGCGCAGGCTATTCCAGTTTCAGCTATCTGAAAAACCTGCCCTTCGACAAACTGAAAATCGATCGTGAATTCGTCAAAGATGTCGATCAGTGCGCGGACAATCAGGCGATTTGCGCAGCATTAATCGCTTTGGGGCGTGGCCTTGGCATAACTGTTTTAGCCGAAGGCGTAGAACGGGAAGCGGAAGTTAATCAGCTGGCGGCGATGGGCTGCATATTATTTCAGGGCTTTTATTTTGGCCGACCGTTGCCGGCTCAGGAATTCTCCAAGCTTGGAAGTGATGCAATATTGACGGCAAAACTGCTTCCGCCTGTTGCCAGAAGCCGGAACCAAGTAGCGAATCGAATGTTGAAGTCAGAACAGTTATAGAACGGAACAGCCCGATGCGTAATAAATCAGGTCTTTGCCTTGTCCTCGTCAGTGCACTTGCTATTTCTGCCTGTAGCAAAACGGAGCGCGTTGAACCCCCACCGGCTCCGATAGCATCACCGGCTCCGACTATCGGAACAACAAGAGATGCTCTAAATCTTATGGGAATGGGCGAAGAGACCCAGGCACGACAAATGTTGGAAGGCATTCTAACACATGATCCGGGTGACAGAATTGCAAGAAAATATCTCGACCAGATCATAGTTGATCCGAATCAGCTGCTGGGTTTGCAAAGCTATGAATATCGCGTTCAATCCGGCGATACCATGGCCTCTATCGCACGGAACACAATGGGTGATTCTTCGTTATTTTACGCCCTGTCGCGGTATAACGGGATCAATGACCCGCGCAGGATCAACGCCGGTCAGATCATCAAAATCCCCGGCACCGAGCCCATATCAAAAAAGCCGGAAGCGGATGCGAAAACAGGCACAACAAAAAACCGGACACCACCGCCACAGACAGGAACCGGCAATATCGAGGCACCAAGCCCGGCAGTGAATTCAAGGCTGGCAACGCAGCTGCGCGCAGAGGGGCTTGCTGCTCTCAATCGTGGGTCGGTCTCACGTGCCGTGACTCTATTATCGCGGGCGAACCGGCTGGACCCTTCCAATCAGGCAATTGCAGCCGACCTAGCGCGGGCGAAGCGCATCCAGAAAACCGTGGACAACTGAACAGACTCTTGGGAACCTTTGCTTAACCGGATCATAACTGTTTCCGACGTACACCAACCAGTTGGTAGTTGGACAATTCCACGCGTTTTGTGGAAAACAGGATGAAATATGCAAACGGTTGGGCGCTACAAGTTAGAGCATCGCATTGGTCAAGGGGCCATGGCCGACGTGTTTCTGGCCTATGACGACCATATTGATCGTCCGCTCGCAATAAAAATTCTGAAAGAAGAATTTCGCGCTAACACGGAATATGTAACGCGGTTTTTGCAGGAATCCCGCGCCGCCGGAGTGATGTCACATCCCAATATCGTGACAATATATGATGTCGGTGAAGCCGACGGCTTCCCCTATATCGCGATGGAACTGCTAAAAGGGTCGTCGCTAGAATCGATCATTGAAAAACGTGGCGCACTGCCGCCAAAGGAAGTGATCAAGCTGGGTCGCCAGCTTGCCGGGGCTCTTCAATATGCCCACGAAAACGGCATTGTACACCGCGACATCAAACCATCCAACATCATGATCTCTGATGACGGTAAAAGCACGAAGCTGCTGGACTTTGGCATTGCCCGTCTGGTTGACGCCGATCGCAAAGCAACACAGGCAAGCTATGCTCAAACCCAGGTCGGTCAGGTGCTGGGTACACCGCGCTACATGAGCCCCGAACAGGCGCTTGGCCTGCCGGTAGACGCCCGTACCGATTTATTCTCGCTCGGCGCGGTTCTATATGAAGCAGCCACCGGCCACTGTGCGTTCGATGGAGAAACGCTGGCAACGCTCGCGCTTCGCATCACCCAGTCGACTCCGGAATCGATTGACCGTTTCATTCCCGATTGCCCCAAAGGCCTCAGCTTCATCGTCAACAAACTGCTCTCCAAAAACGCTGACGAGCGATTCCCGGATGGCGCCAGCCTTGCCCAAGCATTGAAACGCGAAGAAATCTCTCATGAGACGCTCGGGACAGATGGCAAAACCCGGAAATTCCCGCTTGCAGTCCGTCTGTCCGCGACATTTGGCGGCGCCACCGCAGTCGCGCTGGCATTCGCACTATATTTCATACTCGACCGCCAGGAGCAGGCGCTTGCCTCCAACGCCTTGACATCGGGCACCACGATCACGAAATTTGTCGCAAACCAGGCGGCGTTACGCACGGTTGAAAATGCGGGACTGGACCCTGCTCTGCAGGACTGGATTCCGGTCCAGGCTTTTGTCGCATCGGCTGCAGAAGATACCGACGTCCAGCAAATTGCGGTGATCGACGGGCAAAATATTGTCCGCGCATCGAATGATGCAGCACAAATTGGCAAGCGTCATAGGAGCCCCAAGGAACCGGTCGTTTTTAGCGAGAATGGGCATGCAATGACGTCTGCCGGCGATCATGGCCTGCGATTCACGCATAATATTAATTATGCCGGTCGATCTTTTGGCAAAATTGACGTGGTTATCAACCGCGATTCGTTCGATAAGGCGATGCTCACATCGCGGACGTTATTATATGGTGCCGGCCTTTCCATATTGACGCTCATCTTGTTGGTCAGCTTTATCATAGCCCGGCGCCTGGAACGACCGGTTCGGAGATTGAACGATGCTCTTGATGATGCCGCGAGTGGCAATCGCGATTTCCGGATATCGCATCAACGGAGAGACGAATTTGGTGACCTGTTCGACAAATTTAACGCTCTTATGGATAGCCTGAAGACTACCGACAGCGCATCGCCAGTCGATCGGGAAGAGCCGCAAGATATGGGTGCTACAATCATAGCGCCAGCTGTCGACCGGGTCGCCTGATGCTCATTTTGCGCCTGTTCAGCAAAACAGATCCCGCATCCCCGGTAGATGCACGGATTATCGACGGCGAGCCAATCACTATCGGTCGAGATCGTAGTTCCGACTGGATGATTGCCGACCCCGACAATCAGATTTCGCGTGTCCACTGTTCGGTACAGAGCTGGAATAACCGGCTTGTTTTGACCGATACCAGCTCGAACGGGATTTTTCTTAAAGATGGCAAAAAGCGCATCAGTAAAAATAGCCCGCATTCGCTGGAGTCCGGCCAGCGATTTTATATGGGCAGCTATTTTGTAGAAATCGCCTTACCGCCCGAAGAAGAGGCTGCGGACAGGACTACAATCGGTCGGGTAGACGATCGCCCAGACCCGGCTGAAAATGCAACGGCATCTCCGCCCACCGAAAACAGCTTTGCAGAAAAGTCCACGGACGGGACTTTGCTGGCAGCATTTTGTCGCGGCGCGGGGATTGATGTCTCGGCGCTGGTTGAAGAGGATAGTGTAGCGATCATGAAGCGCGCGGGTTCGATTTACCGTGAGGTGCTGGCCGGAATGACCCAGCTGATCCACGAACGTGCAAAATCACGGGAAATGCATAGCATGGACCGTACCACCATAGGTTCGGCAGAAAATAATCCGTTTAAATGGGCACCCGGCCAGAATTTGTCGGTTGATCTGCTGAAGGAAAACCGGAACGGCTTTCTGCAGGCCGACAAAGCAATCCAGGGATGTTTCCAGGATATTGATGCCCATATGCGCGCGACAGAGTTGGCAGTCGATGGCGCAGTTCAAGGCGTATTGGCCGCTATCGGCCCGGAGGCGATCCGCAAAAATATTGACGCGGGTTTCAACTTCAAATCTCATGACGCGAAATGCTGGGAACAATATGTTCACCTTCATGAAAGTCTGTCGGGAGACCCTGACAAACGCCAGCAAGCCTATCACACGCATTTTCGCCAGAGTTATAATCAGGCATTGATTAACAATACTGACCGGACGGTGATATGATGCGTGCAGCCTCGTCACCACCGGCTAACCCGCCATCGCATGGTCGCTATGGTGTTTCATGGCGTACCCATATGGGATTGGTGCGCAGCATCAACGAGGACCGGCTTTTGGTCAATGCCGAGCAAGGTATCTTCGCTGTCAGCGACGGTATGGGCGGACATATGCGCGGGGATATCGCGGCGCAGATGGTTGTCGATGCTCTGGCAGAGGTAAGCGCTTCAGCCGACCATCGCCAAACGAGCGAGGCGGTGCGTCAGGCCATTGGCAAAGCCAATACAGACATTTGCAAACAGGCACTGGCCGAGGGCGTAGATGCCACCATGGGCGCGACCGTTTCCGCTCTGGTAGTCAGTGGCAATCGCTATAGCTGCTTGTGGGCGGGCGACAGCCGGATATATTTGCTGCGCAATAACAAGCTTTCACGGCTCACCAATGACCATAGCGTGACTCAAGACCTGATAGACCGCAAGCTTATCAAAGAAAGCCAGCGCAATTCCCATCCGCAAGCATGTGTCATCACCCGGGCCATTGGTGTTTCATCTGCATTGGATATTGCAATGACCAGCGGCGATGCATTGCCCGATGATCGTTTTCTAATTTGTAGCGATGGCATTTGCGGAACTCTGGATGACAATGAAATCTGTCAAATCATGGTCGGAAGCATCGAAGAGCGGGCGGCTGATGATTTGGTGGATGCCGTCATCAATCTGGGCGCCAAAGACAATCTGTCATTCATCTTGGTGCACAAACAGGACGTTTGAACAGGCCTGTTTCCAGAAATCCTTGGCCTGGCGCCCATGTTCAAAAATTTGACAGTGCTAGAATTCGGTCATCAACCAATTTTTTCTTAGTAATCTGCGCGTTGTTCCGTTCACTAGTGGATGCACCAGCAAAATCTTTCCGGCGGCCGATGACGACACAAATCGCTCAAGACAGGCTCGCGCTGAATATATCAGCTTTGCTGCTGGTTTCGGCAATCTTCGGAATATTGGCCTGGGGTGGTGTTACCCTGACACGGGACGAAGGCAAGATTGCGGTCGTCTGGCTGGCCAATGCCTTTCTGGTGGCCGTCATTCTCCGATCAGAGCAAAAGCGTGTACCATATTATCTTGCAGCGGCATTTGCTGCGAACATCGCTGTAAATCTTCTGGCTGGCGATACGGTGCCATACGGGATCGCACTTGCCGCGATCAATCAGTTCGAAATGATCCTGATCTGGCGTCTGATGCGACGCAGTGGGCTGACCAAACCGGACATGCAGAAGCTTGGAGAGCTTGGCAAATTCTGTCTCGTCGGCGGGATTCTGGCACCGTCAGCATCGGGGATTCTCGCCGGCCTGCTTTTTTCCGTCGGGACCTTGCAGTCATTTCTGATGTGTTGGCTACAATGGGCCACCACCGACGGCCTTGGCATGATTTTGCTCGGCCCGGCCGTGATGGTAGTGATTGATTTGGTCAAATCCAAGAAGACGCCGGGAGGTTCCAGAAGTTTTTTGATTTTCAACACCAATCGTTGGGAGTGGCTGGCGATCCAGTCATTCACCCTGGCTTCCGCAATTACGATTTTTTGGTTTCTCAGTTTCCCAATCTTTTTCCTGATAGCGCCGCTGGTATTGCTCAATGCATTCAGATTGGGCACGCCCGGAACATCAGTATCCATCGTATCAATTGCGATTGTTGTCGTCATTGCTGCGGCTTTCGAAACAGGACCATTTTATTCCGTGGATCTTTCGCTGACCGCGAAATTGTTCATCCTGCAATTTTTTCTGCTGAGCTGCTTTGCGGTGGGGATGCCCACTTCGGCAATGCTGGCCGAGAAAGCGAAAATCCGGCGTACGCTACGCGTCCATCGCGCAGTCACCAACTCCATGCTGGAGAATGTGAACGAGGTGATTTTTCGGACGGATAAAGAGCTCAAATGGCAGGTTCTAAACCCGGCTTGGGAGAAACTAACTGGTCGTTCTGTCGACGACAGTCTGGGACAGGACATGGTAGAAATATTTGATATCGATGGCCCGGACGTTCTGGAATCCCATCTCAAGCCGATCCAATCCGGTGCGGTCTCCCGTTCCCGTTTCGAAGACTCGTTTCATCACGAAAACGGATCAAAAGTTGATGTGGAGCTGAGCTTGTCCAGGCTGCCCAGCCATGACGGCAGGTTCCTTGGTATAGTTGGCAGCATCAGAGACGTAACCGAACGAAAACAGATGGAACAGAATTTGGTGTCCGCGAGGCTGGGCGCTGAAAAAGCGGCGGAGGCAAAAACACGCTTTCTTGCAAGCATGAGCCACGAAATCCGGACTCCGATGAACGGCGTTCTGGGCTTTGCACAGCTGCTGCTGGACAGCGGTCTGCCCGCCGAACAGAAAAGTCATGCCGGGATGATCTTGGATTCCGGAAACGCCATGATGCGGCTTCTCAACAATATTCTGGATATTTCCAAAGTCGAGGCCGGTCAGACCAACAGCACCATAGAACCAATGTCCATACACCATGTTCTCAAGAGCTGTGTTGGCCTGATGGCACCGATCGCCAATCAAAAGCAATTCAACGTCAATCTGGAAATTGATGAGACCGTGCCCGAGCTGGTTCTTGCAGACGCTGATCATTTGCGTCAGATCATGCTCAATCTACTGGGGAACGCCGTCAAATTTACCAAGGCGGGTGCGGTTACCGTCACAGCCAAGGCGGATAACGCCGGTGCCGGCAAAATCAATTTGCACGTAATTGTCAAAGATACGGGTATCGGCATCCCATCCGACCGGCTCGAAGCCATATTCGCTCCGTTTGAACAAGCCGATGCCAATACATCGCGGACCTTCGGGGGAAGCGGATTGGGATTGACCATCAGCAGACAATTGATCTCCGTTATGGAAGGCATGATTGACGTCCGTAGCGTCGAAGGGAAAGGAACCTCTTTTCATATCCAATTCCCTGTCGGAATATACGAGGCCCGGACCGTGGGCGAGAAGGCAAAGGCGAAAAATCAATCGGTAGCGGCTTCGGGCGATCAGATTGAACAATCAGCTGTGAAAACTTCCAACGGGAAAATTTTGTTGGCTGAAGACCATGACATCAACCAGATTTTGATTGTAGAGATGATCAAGAGACTCGGGTATCACTCCGTTCTGGCGGTGAATGGAGTGGATGCCGTCGAGAAGGTCGAAGCCGCAGCCAGGGAAAATGCGCCCTTTGATTTGGTGCTTATGGACGTTCAAATGCCCGTTATGGATGGATATGAAGCGACAAAATCTATCCGCTTGAACGGCTATTCCGAGCAGCAGTTGCCGATATTGGCGATAACAGCCAATGCGTATCCAGAAGATATTGAGCATTGCCTTCAATCCGGGATGCAGGGACATATTCCCAAACCCGTGATGATCGACAAATTGCAGTCATCACTGAACGCGTGGATCACAATGAACCAACAACATCAGCCCGAAGCAGTGCGAGCCGGGCTTGCTCTATAGCGACGGGCTGGCTGCTGTTTATTCCCGAAAGCTTGTGCGTGTGGCTCGTTGATCACTATCCGGATGCCCGTCAGAATTTACCTTTATCGCACGACCCGGCCTGAGCCGTCACCGCTCATCAATTTTTCGACTTCGCCGACGCTGACGCGGTTGAAATCGCCCGATATGGAATGTTTAAGGCAGCTGCCCGCAACCGCAAATTCCAGGGATTGCTGCGGATCATCAAATCTATTGAGGCCATAGATCAATGCCGAGGCAAAGGCGTCGCCGCCGCCGACGCGGTCGACAATGTCGGTGATCTCGTAGTGCCGGGACAGCATGAAGCCCTTGTCACGCGTCCGCAAGCAAGCGGACCACCCGTTGCGATCCGCGTTGTGGCTCTCGCGCAAAGTGATCGCGATGGTGGACATATCGGGATAGAGTTCAAGCAGTTTTTTGGAGAGCACTTCATATTTTGCGGTGTCAAGTTCACCGGTTTCGACATCCACGTCGACGCTGATTCCCAATGACTTCTGGCAATCCTCCTCATTGGCGATGCCGACATCGACATGCTTGACCAGCTCGGTCATGACTTCCGGCGCCGTCTTGCCATATTTCCAGAGCTTGCCGCGGAAGTTGAAGTCGCAGGAAACGGTCACACCTGCCTTTTTCGCCGCCTGCACACATTCGATACTGAGATCGGCGGCCGACTGGCTGAGCGCGGGCGTGATACCGGTGATATGGAGCCATTTCGTGCCATCGAATATCTTTTGCCAGTCGAAATCGCCGGGACCACATTCGCAGATGGATGAATGGCCGCGGTCATAGATCACTTTTGACGGACGCTGGTTGGCACCGGATTCCAGATAATAAATCCCGACACGGTCTCCGGATCGACGGATATGGGATGTGTCGACGCCAAATCGCCGCAACTCGCTGATCGCCGATGCGCCAACATCATTATCCGGCAGCGCGGTGACAAATCCGGCGGATAGGCCGTAATTGCTTAGCGCGACCGCGACGTTGGCTTCACCGCCGCCAAAGGTTGCTTCAAAACCCGGTGACTGAAAAAACCGCTCATGACCGGGTGTTTTGAGGCGCAGCATGATTTCACCAAAGGACAAATAATCTGTCATCTCCAAAACTCCCTATGGCCTTGCGGCGCTCGCAAGCGCTACTGCCTCGCGCGCCAGCGTTGTAATTGTCTCATAGTCGCCCGCTTCAATAGCTGCCTTGGGGGTCAGCCAGCTACCGCCGCACGCTATGACCGATGGCACGGCGAGAAACTCGCCGAGATTGTCCGCCGAAACGCCGCCGGTTGGCATGAAACGCATGTCCCGGAACACGGATGAGAGCGCTTTCAGCATTGGCACACCGCCCGCGAGCTTCGCCGGAAAAAACTTCACCGTGCTCAGGCCAATGCAATGGGCTTGCTGCACTTCGCCAGGGGTCATCGTTCCAGGGAAAACCGGAAGGTCATTTTCCTTGCAGAAATTCACAACCGCATAGATCAGTCCCGGCGACACGATGAACTGCGCGCCGCGCGCTGCAGCGGCCTTCGCATCATCAGCCGTCAAAATCGTTCCTGCCCCGACCACGATACCATCGGTTTCAGCGACAATCGCCGCCATGCAGTCGAGCGCAGCATCGGTTCTCAGGACGACTTCCACGACATCCAGCCCGCCCGCTTGCAGGGCCTTTGCGGTTTTGACGGCTACTGCCGGATCATCAGCTTCGATCAAGGGTACGACCGGCGCGGCCCGGAATTTCGCCTCCAATATCTGCGCTATTGTCTCGCTCATATACTGCTCCTTCGCCTGCCCCTTTAGCTCTTACGAGAACAACAGCCCACCATTAATGTCGATATTCGGACCCGTAATGAAGGACGCTTTATCGGATGCACGACAAGCCTCCGCATAGCTGTGATGATGGACGCGAACCGGCTCGATTCCGCTCCGATTCTCGAGATTGGCGAAATCCGGCTTTAGGATGCGACTTCGGTCATATCCTCATCCGACGGCAAATCCCAAGGGAGATGCCGGTCGTCGAGCACGATCATGTTTTTATCCGTAATCAATGTACCGAGTGTTTTGTAACCCAGCAGTTGCAAGGCCGGCATTTCGGGGTTTCGCGCCAAAGCCATGGTTTCATCGGACGAAAAATTGGTAAGGCCTCTGGCCAACTCCTTGCCAGATTCGCTATATATATGGATGACGTCGCCTTTGACATAAGGCCCTTGAATGGAGAGCACATCTTCCCGGCAGATATTCCGTCGGCCCGATTTGAAAGCTTCGGCTGTCGTCGCAGTGACCACAATGCTCCCCGCCATTTGCAGACGATCTGACAACCAGTTGGCCCATGCAGATTCGGGCCGGTCATTGGCAAAAATTCTGGTATGAGGCCTTTCGTCATTCAACACGGACGTCACAGGCTGTTCATATTCGCCATGTGCGATCCGTGTATCGCACCCCGCATTTTGTGCCATGTGGGCGGCTTGCATTTTCGTCAGCATCCCGCCGCTGCCCAGGCTGCTCACGCCCTCGGTCACCGCGAGATAGGGAGAAACATCGGTTACTTCCTCGACCAGCCGGGCACCGGGTTCCGAAGGATCTCTGTCGAATAATCCGTCAACCTGTGTCAGGATAATAAGCTCGTCCGCTTGCAACATTTGCGCAACCTTCGCAGACAGTCGATCATTGTCGCCCACCCGGATTTCTTCTGTCGTAATCGTGTCATTCTCGTTGATGATCGGCATGATATTGGCGTCGAGAAGCCGATCAACCGTATTCTTCGTATTCAGGAACCGTTTGCGATCTTCAAGATCGCGCAAGGTCACAAGCACCTGCGCTATCTCGAAACTATATTCGTGGGCGACTTGCTTGTAGGCATTGAGCAGCAGCGGCATGCCACACGCAGCGGCGGCTTGCTTGTCCCGCAGACCTGCCGTCTCCGGCCGCTCGCCGATCATGTTCAAACCCAGCGCAACAGAACCGGACGAACATAATATGACTTTCGCACCACCTTCCCGCAAACGGGCGATGTCCTCCAGCAAATTATGCATGAAAGCCCAGCGCGGCGTCAGCCGTTCTGCATTGGCAAGCAGGCTGGAGCCAACTTTCACAACTATTGTTTTGCCTTGTACCATTTGATGCGATGCCCTTGTTATAGTGCCATGGAGGTAGGGATTGAACCTAGTTGGCGCAATAATTTAGTGATCAAAATATTTAGTTTTCCGTGAAAGCCAATAAGATAGGCATTTGTTGACATGTCTGCTTTGAATACTAAGGACATTAAGAAAGCTCATTATCACAAATAGTAAGAGATTGATTTGTCAAAAATATTACTCCTCGGATGCGGAAATATGGGCGGCGCGCTACTGAAGGCGTGGGCCGAAAACACCGATCATTTGTTTACGGTAGCTGATCCGGCCAAGCCTGATCTGCCAGATAGTGTATCACAGGTTGGCTCGGTCGAGGAGCTGGGCGAAGAAGTTTTTGACTATCTTATCGTGGCGCTGAAACCGCAGCTTATTGATGATGTGCTGCCGGCCTATTTACCGAGGTTAAGCCCTTCCGGCGTGATTAGCTCGATCGCTGCCGGATATTCCGCCGATCGGCTTGCGGCCCAGGCGCCGGGACGGTCGGTCATACGGATCATGCCGAACTTGCCAGCGGTCATCGGCAAGGGCGTGAGTGGTCTCTATGCGCACGGTATCGTTACCGAAACGGCATCCCGCGAGATAGAGCAGCTCGCCTTGTGTTCGGGCGAAATAGTATGGGTGGATAGTGAGGACATGCTCGACCGCCTGACAGCGGTGGCCGGAAGCGGTCCCGGATATGTCTTCGAAATACTGCGCGCCTATGTCGAGGCTGCGGAAGAACTGGGTTTCAGTGAAGAAGACGCCAAAAATCTGGTTCTGGGAACAGTGCGGGGGACCTTGGAACTGGCACAACAATCCGACCAGTCGCTCGAGGATTTGCGCAAAAACGTAACCAGTAAAGGCGGGACCACCGCCGCCGGTCTTGACGCGCTGAACGCAACCCGGCAATTTTCAGCCCTGATCCGGAATACTCTCGCGGCCGCATACAAGCGCGCTGTCGAACTCAGATAGAGCAACGCAAGCCAGAGAAGCTGAGCTACAGGCGCTTAGAACCGAAATAGCACCAAAGTCGCGGCAACGATCATTGCAGCAAGCGCGGCCTCTCGAATTGAGCGACCGGTCTGGTGATACCGAAAACATTTATGTCAGCAGGGAGACATTCCCACCCGCAGCGGTTGTATCTATACAGACGTGGCGTTCTACCAGACACTGGTGGCCGAATTTTTCTTCGGTGATGATCGGGATCAGCGGCCCGTCGCGTTTGGAAAGAGCCTTGCGGATGGCGCGGATATCCTCGATTTCACTCCAGCATATGACGGCATCCATACCGGTCAACGCGGACAAAATTTCGCGAGGCACAAAACCGTCGAGCGCCTTTTCGCCTGAAGCACCGGGAACGCAGATCAATGGTTCACAGCCATGCTGATGGACGGTTTCCGCCTGTTTCATGGCATCTTCAGAGGTTGGACCGAGGCATAATATTTTTCCCCGCGCATAGGTGAACAGTTCATTCGATTCCCCGGTAGGCCCGGGCATGATTTCAGAACTGCGCGGTCGCGTGTCGACAGCCGGAAGTTTATCGAGCGCCGCTTGAAGCGTTTCCTGTTCCAGTTCTTTCCCGGAATTTACCGGCGTTACCGGTCTGGAGCTTGCATAAAAGCGCGGCAAATAATGCGGTCCGCCAGCCTTGGGGCCCGTACCGGAAAGACCTTCTCCGCCAAACGGCTGAGATCCGACAACGGCGCCGACCTGGTTGCGATTGACGTAAATATTCCCGGCCTTCATCTCGCTGGTCAGCTTGTCGATCCGTCGCTCGATCCGTGTCTGCAGACCAAAGGTGAGTCCGTAGCCGCGACCGTTGATATCGCTGATAATCTGATCGAGTTCGTCATTCTTGAACGTGGCGACATGCAACACTGGACCGAAAATCTCTTCTTCCAGATCGTTAATTCCGTCGACCTTGATCACCGCTGGTCCTACGAAATAGCCATCATCCGGACAGTCCAGCTGCTTGAGCAACTTGCCCTCTTTCTGCGCTGCGGCGATGTGCGCGCTGATTTTGTCATGCGCTGCCTGATCGATAACCGGTCCGATGTCGGTTGACAGCCACCAGGGATTGCCCATCTCCATTGCTTCCATTGCTCCGTACAGCATGTTCAGAAATGGTTCGGCAATATCGGTTTGCATATAGAGGACCCGCAAGGCCGAGCAACGCTGTCCGGCAGACTGAAAGGCAGACGTGATAATATCACGAACGGATTGTTCCGGCAAAGCTGTCGAATCCACGATCATGCAGTTCAGGCCGCCGGTCTCGGCGATCAGAAGTGAATCAGCCTGTCCGTTTTCAGCGACATTGCGGTTTATCGTCTGCGCTGTTGCGGTAGAGCCGGTAAAACACACGCCATTTATCCGGGAGTCACCGCTGATCGCTGCCCCCACTGTTGCGCCAGCGCCCGGCAGTAACTGAAGAGAAGCGAAAGGCACGCCGGCCTCGTGCAGCAAATTGGTCGCAAGAGCCGCAATAAGGGGCGTCTGGTCCGCCGGTTTCGCCAGAACTGCATTGCCCGCAGCCAGAGCCGCCGCAACCTGACCGGTAAAAATCGCCAACGGGAAGTTCCATGGAGAGATGCAGCTGATCGTGCCTCGCGGTTTGTTCTCCGGTGTTTTCTCGGCTTCTTTGGCGTAATAGCGCAGAAAGTCGACTGCTTCGCGCAATTCGGCAATGGTATCGAACTGGGTTTTGCCAGCCTCTCTTGCCAGCAATGCAAAAATTTCACCGTGATGCTGTTCGTAAAGATCGGCGGCCTTCCGCAAGACCGCAGCACGTTCGGCAACCGGTGCGTCCCAGATGCGGGCATCTTCTATTGCTTCAAGCGCCTGGCTTTCGTCAGCCTCGATCACTTCGCCAACCTGACTGTCCTTGAACGCCGGATTGAATATCTTGTGCGCGGTGCCGCTGGTGACGGGTCGTACGGTTATCGGCGAGGAACGCCATAGCTTTTCGGCAAAGGGAGCGCGCTCTGCCACATAATCATTCATGTCGGTCCGATTGGCCAGATCCCAACCACGCGAATTGATCCTATCCGGCAGATACAGATCAGCGGGCTTCTTGATCTTCGTTTCGCTTGATTTTTGATCGGCCTCCAGCGTCTCGAAAGGATCGGTGGCAATCATTTCGGCGGCGACAGCATGATTGGCCAGCTGGTTTACAAAGGAAGAGTTCGCGCCGTTTTCGAGCAGCCGCCGGACAAGATAAGCAAGCAATTCGCGATGTTTCCCCACAGGGGCATAGATCCGCGATCGCACTTTTTCATTGCGGAGCAAGGCATCGTGCAATGTTTCGCCCATGCCATGCAGCCTCTGGAACTCAAAATCCTGCTTGTTACCCGCCATTTCCAATATGGCCGCAACGCTGTGAGCGTTGTGGGTGGCAAATTGTGGATAGATGCGATCAGTCATGTCCAGCAGCTGTGATGCGCAGCAGATATAGCTGATATCGGTGGCTGATTTTGTCGTAAATACCGAAAAGTCGGGTACGCCATCCATTTGTGCCCGCTTGATCTCGCTGTCCCAATAAGCGCCTTTGACCAGGCGGACCATGATCTTTCTATCAAGTTGGGTGGCAAGAGAATAAAGCCAGTCGAGAACAAAGCTGGCGCGCTTGCCAAACGCTTGCACAACAACGCCAAAGCCGTCCCATCCGGCGAGACGCGGATCACTGAGCACCATCTCGATCATATCGAGCGATATACCCAGACGATAGGCTTCTTCGGCATCTATATTCAGGCCGATCTTGGCGTCGCGCGCCGCGCGCGCCAGTTCACCCACCCGGTCGGCAAGCTCAGGCACCGCCTTTGCCTGCTGGCTCATCTCGTAACGGGGATAAAGCGCCGACAATTTGATGGAAAGACCGGGATTCTCCCGCAAATCGTCAGAAACGGCGACCTTCGCGATTTCCTTTATCGCATCCGCATAGGCTTCGAAATATTCATCCGCCCCTTCCTGCGTAATCGCCGCCTCTCCCAGCATATCATAGGAATAGGTCGCACCCTTGGCTTTCCATTTCTCGGCCCGCTTCAACGCAAGTTTCATATCTTCCCCGAGCACAAACTGGTTGCCGAGCTCCTTCATCGCCTGTCGCACAGCCATGCGGATCACAGGCTCGCCCAATCGCTTTATTGCGCCCCGCAGGGCGTCCAGCGGTCCGCGGCTTTCGGGCTGGTGGATCACGCTACGCGTCATCTCCAGTGCGTAGGTCGATGCATTGACCAGCGAGCTTTCCGACTGTCCGATATGGTCGCGCCAGTTGGAAGGTCCAATCTTGTCTTCAATCAGATCGTCAATCGTTTGGTTGTCCGGCACACGCAATAGCGCTTCGGCCAGAGTCATTAGGGCGAGACCTTCATCGGTAGAAAGACCGTATTGGCCCAGGAAACTCTCGGTCAGAGTGGGCCCGGAAGCACTCCGCACGTCGCGGACAACCTGTATCGCCCGTTCTTGGATACGCTTGCGTGTCTGCTCGTCCGGGGCGAAATTCGATATCAGATATTCCAGAATCTCGGCTTCATCGGTGCGATGATGCGTGCGAACTTTTTCCCGATAATCAATCAGAGTTTCCATCAATCAAAGCTTTCCTAATGAGTTTGCCGCTATATTTTTCGAATTGCAGATTTGAATATCACCGAGGAACCAGACAATGACCACTATATTGGTCGTGTCGGTCAGCCGCGAGAGAAAGACTATCGCACGTCCGGTTTCAAACGCAACCTTTGTCGCCCGACCGGCTGATATTTGAACATTTTTTATCGACTCTCTAACCGTTGAAGTCTTTCTCGCGGCATTGGTGAAAATCGTCTTGCTTCACCAAGGGAGGAGCAGTTCGCGAACCCCAATTCTCCACAAATTCAGACCCGTGGATTTAGCGCGGGCTCACCGCCATTGGAGCCGGGCCTTCGATCGTGTGAAGGACATTAGGATTGCAAACGAGCGTCCTTAAAAACATTGTGCGCCCTATTCTCCAAAAGATCGCTCGCCAACGCGCCAGCACTTCATTAGTGGCCACCTTTTGATCCGCTACCAAGAGATGCTTGAATGTACCCCAGTCCATCAATCCAGGAACGATATGCCGACGGTGCAGTCCATATCATTGGCCTGACTGCCGTATTGATCGGGTGCCTGGCCCTGATATTCTATACGAGCCTGGAGCTTGAAGCGCCTCTGATTGCCGCTTGCGGCATCTATGCGATGTGCATGACGGCATCCTTCACTACGTCTGCATCCTATCACTTGTTACCGCAGCATCATTGGCGGAACGGCCTCCGGAGGCTGGACCATGCGGCGATTTACGCTCTTATTGCCGGTACATTCACGCCGCTGCTAATCCTGGTCGGAACAACAACCGCTTATTTTGTTTTGGCTGCTGTCTGGATTTTTGCCATTCCGGCTATGTGCTACAAAATCCTGGGCGAGCAAATTGAACCCCGTTGGTCTTTGGCTTCCTACATTGGTCTCGGCTGGGTTGGCATCATTGCCCTGCCTGACTTTTCTTCGATCTTGCCTTTATCGGCGCTGATCGCGATCTTTGCGGGCGGCTTTTTCTATTCCTTCGGAACGGTCTTCTACCGGCGCAAGGCACAAAGTTTCCGATACTCGATCTGGCATGGCTTTGTACTGCTGGGTACGGGATCATTTTTCGGTGCTATCTGGATCAGTCTATTCCCGTAACTGAGCAGACCCTTTCGCGCGATGACATATCTGCATTGGCGTCTGGTAATTTACCGGCAAGCCTGATCGACTGCGACCTGGAAGACGTTGATCTCGCCGATCTCGATCTCTCGGAGTGGACATTCGAGCGATGCAACGTACGGCGGACCGACTTTTCCGGGACCAATCTCGAAGGCACAATATGGCAGTCGTGCCGCGGCGCCTTCGCGAAATTCGCCGGCGCTGACTTGACCGATGCACTGTTTGAATCAAGCGACTTCAACAATGCCTCGCTGCACCGTTCGACGCTCGCGTCCGTATCGTTCCGAAGCTGCAAGCTGACCGGCGCGGATCTGTCGGAAACCAGTTTCATGGGTGCAAGTTTTGAAGAAACGCTCCTGATCAGTGCCAAATTTCCTGCCTGTAGCTTCCATAAACAGACCTTGCACAAAATCGATTTCAGCAACGCCGACCTACGCAATTCCGATTTCCGCGCGGCCGTACTGGTGGATTGCAGCCTGCGCGATGCGAATATGGGAGGGTCACGCTTTGCAGGAGCTGATCTTCGTGGCGCAGATCTTGGCGGTCTGCGATTGATCGATGCGGCTCTGTTTCGCGGCGCAACGATATCCAGGGAACAGGCCGGGAAATTACTCGGCGAGCTTGGCCTCAACGTCCTTTAGCCTTACTTCTGCGCGCATCCCGCGCTGCCAACGATCCCAAATCTCCGCCTTCTGCGCATCTGTAAAATATATCCGTCGTCTGTAGCTCATTCCAACACTCCATCTTTCCAACAAAGATTAAAGTGTTGCGTCGATCAATTGAGATCACCCGGAAAAGCGGCCCAAAGTCAGCTTCAACATAATCTCGCACGAGGGCGATGAGAAAACTATCCATGCTGAATCACGCTGAAAAACGGGCCGTACTTTCCACTTTTTAACGGAAAGTGATTCACCTCACATGAGGCGATCGAGAAGCCTGCTTTTATTCCTTGGTGATTTGACAAAAATGGAAGTGGCAATGACCGAGATTGGACTTTTCATGATTGCGGTGTTCGCAATTTCCTCAACACCGCTTTGTGCTCAAAAGCGGACATGAAGGATACCGTGCGACCACGCACGCATGACGAGAGTTCAATTTTTTTGTTTTGATAGAGATCAATGCCACACGCTTATATTGAACTATAAGCTACTGCGTCCGGGAACGGATGTGGACAAAAACGGGTTGCGACTTTGACTGGATCGAATCCGGATCATTATGATCCGGGGCCGGATGCTTTGGAGACGTAATCATGAATATTGGCGGCTTGATAAGACACACTGTCTCCAGTCACTTTGTGCCTATTACATTGGTAGCGATATCGATGACATTGGTGTCATGCGGAAGTAGCGCCGAGGATTCGGCAGGTGCAGCGCCACCCTCGTCAGAGCAGATCGAGATGACTCCGATATCCCTTTCTGCAGCACTGGCTGATACCAGCCCTGGTCTGAACAAAGATCAGCAGTGCCCGTTCCTTACCACCGCAACTGCTGTTGATTCTGTAAAAACCAGCATGAAATTTGAATTGCGGGAGGCATCCAACACGCAGTGTGTATGGAATTACAATATCGGTTTCGCGATCAAGGTGACTGTCGAACCCTCAGCAGAAGCAAAGACTATCGACAAGCGGCTGTATAATCTCGACAACCCACCGCTTATCAAACCGCAAACTGGGCCCGGAACCGGTCCGGCGATTGCATATGATACGACCTGGAAAGAACGTCCTCCGAGGCCTTATGCCTTTGGATTCACGCTCGGCGAAGATTATGTTTTTATCCGCACAACCGGCGTCCAGACGTCAGAAGTGCAGTTGCGGCGTGCTGCTGACGAGATTGCACAAATGCTGCCTGGTGCACCGACTATGGCTGCAGGTGCCACCTCAACGCCTTCATCCGCCCCATTCCAGGTCTGTGATATATGGAGCGACGAGACATTGGCCGACGTTTTTGGTGTCGGGGAAGGTGGCAGTGTCTCCAGCTATCCCAGCAACAGCAAGACATGCATCGCCAGCATTTTCCCGACCGGTGGCACAGGCAACAAAATCTCGCTGGATTTCATCTTTTCGGAACCAGCACCGAATGAATATGAATTCCGCAAATCGAACGGTTGGACGCCGATGGAGTTCGCTGGAAAACGCGCGCTCCTGTTCGAAAAGGAAGACCGTTTCGGTTTCGCCACCGAATATGTCGCACCGCTGGAAAGCGGCAGTTTCGGGCTCACCGTGATTTCAAAAGATCCGGACACGAAGGCAAAGGCAAAGCGACTGTTTGAAAATGCATTGTCCCGGATCGAAGATTGAAAGGAAATATCGTGATAAGAACGACGAAAAGAAATCTGGCATTTGCCATGGTCCTTTTGGCCGGACTGGGCAGCAGCGCCTCCGCCGCACCTGACGACGGCTTCCACTATCTAATTTGCAAGGGTGGCCGCGAAATGAACCCAATCATTCAGCCAACCGACAACTCGACCCAGATAATCCTCAGTTTTTATTCGACTCCATTCGGATGGAATAAGGAATCTATCTTGGGAACGAGCCAGTGCACCTGGGCCGACAGGAAGGTGTCGGATGACGAACCTAGAACGATCCGCTTCGATATTCCTGCTGATGTGGAAGTGACAAAGAGCTGGGCACCGAACGCCAAAGCGTTCTTTTTCCCATTTCAGAAGCCAGCCACAAGAACGGTGAGCCGCACGACCAAGCGTGTCGCGATTCAGATTTTGCGAAAATTTGACGGTTATAGTTTGAAACTTTTGCGTCCGAACTCCGCTCCCCGCTCGCGTTCGAGGTCACAGAGGGAAGGCCGCGCTTACGAAGCCATAGCCACGTTCGATTTCACGGGGCAGTCTTATCTGACCTTTTCCGTTCAGGCCGTTGATGGGGTCTTCGTGGCAAATCGTATCATCAAAGGTGCAGTTACCGGCGACCAGATCAATATAGATGATGGCGGACAGGTGATCATCAGTCCATCCCCGCGCGAACGCTGACCAACCGAAGCAGGCTAAACCCAAATCATAATTTGGAGAATGAAAATGGCATCATATTTTAGTAAGTTACTGGGCATCACGGTATTTCTGGCCGTTTCCGTGCAGGCACAGGCTCAATCACGCGAGGCGAAACACACTTTAGGCTCTGCGCTGGATGTCTGGCGAGTGGAACTCAAGAACCCCGAACGCCTGCTGGCAATGTCGGCGGGCGATACTGATGGCATCAGCGAGCTGCACAGGGTCGAAGTGGAACTTGTCGGAAGCGATGGCCAAATGCATTCGGTTGCCGAGAGCAATCCCTTCTTCAGAGTGAATGATGGCCCACGCACGACTGACAATTGGATTGCGGTAAGCCAAGGCGATCGGGTCAAGCTCGACAGGGTAGATGAAAGAAACCCCGATACATATAATCTCTGGGTCCACACAAAGCAGCGCAACGACCACGAGTTCGGCTCGTCACTTCAATTCCGGATCAAGGTTGCTGCACGTGAGCTGGATTGCTCCTTGAACAAAATTTGCGGCAGGAGCGACACCGGCGTGATTACCTATTTTGTGAACATGCCGGTCCCATCAAACAGATCATTGTCCTGTATCCCCGAAAACAGTTTTCGGATCTCTGCAGTAAACGGGGGGACAATGACCTTGCGTTCTCTGGCAGGGGGAGCAGATCCAAGCTTTGCTTCGGTACGACAAGAATATAGCGGCGCCAGCTCTGGCATTGATATTGCCTCTGGCGAAGCCAAGGGTCCGCATCTGGCTCTGCAAGGCGGAGATATCTGTATTGCTGCAACCAGAATGTTGCCGAAACTGCCCGACATAAAGCGGGAGCCGCTGAAACTGCCGCGCGACCGCAAACTGCCGGGACAGTGATCGATTTGGACATGGAGAAAAATGCTATGAATCGCTCAAAAAGGGTGCTGACTCGGTCAGCAATATTTACCGTTATCGCGACGGTCCTGTTAACGACGACGATCGCAAAAGCGCAAAATTCTCGCCATACTCTTGGTTCTGCCAATGACGTCTACCGGGTTGAGCTTAGAAACGTCAGTCAATTCCAAGTCATGGGTGTTTCAGATTCCGATGGGACGGACGAACTGCATAATATCAAACTGGAGCTTAGGACGCGCTCAGAAAGCCTATCAACCAATGAACAATATGACACAGTTAATATACCCAGCATTAGCCTGTTCAACCGCTCAAGAAACCTGTCAGGGAATACTGCATATGTAGCGGTGAAAGAGAGCGACGTGCTAACGATCGGCGGTCGCTCGGTGCCCGATGAAAGCCGAAACTTATGGGCCCACAGTCGGGACCGCTACTCATCGGGGCAACAAGCCAGTATCTCTATCCATGTCCACGGGCGCGACCTCGATTGCAAGGGTACAAATTTGTGCCGTCGCGGGGATACGGAAAATTTTTCTGTCCATTTCCGCTTCCCGGAATTAACCAGTCGCCCGCCCGCAAGCTGCGGCGCGACAAATACATATAAAATCAGCCGACTTGACGAAGGGCTTGCTCTATTTGGACCCGACGGTGGCGTCATCGAAAAAGTGGCATACAGAGTTCGAGGGGGCGGCCCACGGATACGGCCGATCAACGGTGAAATCTGCATTGCCAGCACGAAAATGCCGCTGTCGGAAAAGCTGCGACGTCCTGACTCCGTAAGCAGCGACCGCAAGAATGAAGAGTTGCAAAAACGGCGGTAGCGTCGAGCGGAACGAAATCACGCGATTATAATATCGGATCAGATCGGAAACGGTGTGAAAGAACAAGATTATTACGTTTCCGCTCCGCGATAGAGCGTCAATAGATAGGCACAGAAAGTCACCAGCCACGCAGCCAGCGCTATCCAGGAAAACGCGGCAGTCAGGAAAGTGAGAAAGTGAAAGTCCATTGCGCGCACCATTTGATGCGTACTGACCGCATACATTCCGAGTGGGAACACGGCCCCCCAGTAAAGCGGATCGTATTTCAACGGGAACCGTTTGTAGATATGTCTCCAAATGCCAAGAATAACCAGCATCGGAATCCACCAAGTTCCAGTTGCCCAGTAAAAAATTGTGAACCCTTTCATGAAAGGCACAATCGAATGCAAAAACGGGGCATCCTCGGAATTGATAATCAGCAACGAACCAGCGAGTGTCGAAATCGCCATCGCTCCCATGTTGATCCAATATGGTGGTGAAAGATCACCAGGCGAAAAGTGGAAAAATGTATAACGGTAAAAAATCAGTGACATCATCCAGATGTAAAGCATGCCGCCCCACAACCACATCGAAAGCGCCAAAAAATTCAGGTCAAGCCGATAAGGTTGTTCGATCTGCACCGCTAAAAGGGAAGCTAGCACTGCGATGGATTGCGTGGCCACAACAGCCAGCAACCATGCACCACTGATACCTTGATCAAGCGGTGGTTTGTCCTGTTTGATGGTGAATGCGGTAAAAATCGTGTAGGTCAGACTGAGCCAGAGAAACAGGGCGACAAACCAGAGCGCGAAGCCAACAAACGTGTTTCGTGTGAGAATTACGAACTCGCTACCCAAAATGCTTGATGCTGCGACCATGGTGAAAAAACCTGGCCCGCGCAAATGATCAATCATATCCGTGAAAAAACGTTTGCGGTGGTGAATTATACGCAGAACTGTAAGCCACCACAAAACAAGATAGGCGATAGCTGCGATCAGAAAAAGGCCCCACGCCACTATGGGCAGTTCCATCTGATCTGCGGCGAGAGAAACGATACCTGTTGCCATTACCATCCCGAAATAGGCTGGCGAAAGCGTGGCCAAATCGGGGTGCCGTAGCCTGCCAAACAAAGATCTTAGTTGCGGCTTTTTTTGTTTTCCAAGCATAGAAAATCACCACAAATGAGCATTGATTGTTCAATGGCTTAAGAAATGGTGCCAATGATACCGGGTATGTGTCAAGGGATTTCGAGACATCCCGAAACGCGATTGCGCGAAACCGACATCAAACAAAGTTTTTGGCAATGTCGCCTGGGCCGATAACCAATAACAGGCTGCTTATCCAAACCATCACCCACACCATACCCACGCGCGCACCCACGTTTGGGCACTTCCCGTAGGGAACTGATTTTCACTAAGCTGAACAATGGTGCTGCTAGAGAGAATTGAACTCTCGACCTCGTCATTACCAATGACGCGCTCTACCACTGAGCTACAGCAGCCGGACCATTTTGATGCGCTGGCGGATAGCCGCCGCGTCGGGCGGTTTCCACCGAACCGAGGGGCTAAGACCAAATGGTTACCATCTTGTCAAGCGGAGTTGCGTTTTTCGCGGGATAATGCAATCAGGCGCCATGCCAAAACCCCAGCCCAAATCGGAAAAATTACGCAAGGAAAGCGAGAAGGCCGAGCGGCTCGCCGAGCAGCTGCGGGCCAATTTGCGCCGCCGCAAGGCCCAGGCGAAACAGATGGTGACCGACGATGCCGACGCTAAACCGCAACCTTAGGCGCTCACCACTGCCCGCTCCGGTTTGATAAGCTCGAATTCGTTCACCGCATCGATAAAGCTTGAAGCCACTGGAGCGACCTTTTCGGTTGCCGGGTCAAACCAGACATAAGTCAACTTGATCACGTTGAGCAACATCTCATCACGGACAATATGGACCAGCGCCGAATAGCTGGTCCTGCCGAACCGCGTGATACGGAGACACACGTCGATCAGGTCATCCGCCTTGGCCGGAGCAAGAAATTCGACATCGGCATGACGCACCCAATTGTCGCCGCCAAAAAGCTCAAGAAACCTGCCCTGTGAGTCTTGATTGCCTGTGGAACCGACCAGAGCGCGAAAATATTCGGTCACGCCAACATCAGCGAGAGCGAGATAATTCGCATTGAATACAATGCCTTGCATATCCGCCTCTGCATAGCGCACACGGACAGGAGTGATCAGGCGAAAGCCGTCGCGGGGATTTTTCTGTTCGGTCATGGCGCGGCTCTTTGCCCAGCGTCGTTGGCCTGTCAACCGGCTTCGCTGGCCGTCATGCAAAAGGCGTTGAGCTTGTTGCCATCGGGGTCGCGAAAATAGCCGGCGTAAAAACCTTCCTCGCCGCGCGGCCCCGGCGCACCTTCATCGCTGCCGCCATTGGCAAGAGCGATATCATACACCCGCTGTACCTGATCCTTGTTCTCCAGCTGGAGCGCAACCATCACCCCGTTGCCTACGCTGGCCGGCTGGCCGTCAAAGGGTTTGGTCGCCGCTATGCCCGGTGCGCCGCCCATCTCGCCCCAGGCGATGAACTGGTCAAATTCCATCATGCGTTTGACACCCATTTCCTTGGCCAGGGCGTCATAAAATTTGGCTGCCCGCTCCAGATCATTGGTGCCCAACGTTACATAGCCGATCATGGTCTTCCTCCTCTTTATCGAGAAAGAACATTATAGGAACATCTGAGTCAGGTCAATCGGTTCAGAGCGGTGCGGTCTGTGCCTTCAGCCAGTCGAGTGCATCGCCCTCCAGCTGCGGGGCAATCACGTCATGCACCTTGGCGTGATAGTCGTCGACCCATTTCCGCTGGTCTGGCGAGAGCATGTCAACGGCGATCAGCTTGCGCTCCAGTGGTGCAAAGGTCAGCGTCTCGAAACCAAGCATGGTCTGTTCGCCGCCTTCGATCTCCCGCTCCTCGACAAGAAAAAGATTCTCGATACGAATACCGAATTCGCCGGCCTTGTAATAACCGGGTTCATTGGACAGGATCATCCCCGGCTGCAGCGCCTCGTTCATGCCGCCAAAGGCGGCAATCCGCTGCGGCCCTTCGTGCACCGAAAGATAACTGCCGACGCCGTGGCCGGTGCCGTGACCATAGTCCATGCCATCCGCCCAGAGATACTGGCGGGCCAATATGTCGAGCTGTCCGCCGGTCGTGCCTTTGGTAAATACAGCCTGATCCAGAGCGATATGGCCCTGCAGGACCTGGGTATAGCGCTTGCACATTTCAGCGGTCGGTTCGCCGACCGCTACCACCCGCGTCACATCGGTGGTGCCGTCGAGATATTGCCCGCCGCTGTCGACCAGATAGAGGGAATTCATCTCGACCGGCTGGTTGGTTTCCTCGTTCACGCTATAGTGCGGCAGCGCGCCATGATCGCCAGCAGCAGAAATCGTTCGGAAAGACAGATCTTTCAGTTCCTCGTTTTCATCGCGGAACTTGCGCAACCGCGCTGCGGCCGACAGTTCATCGAGTCCACCCTTGGGCGCTTCGCTTGCCATCCAGTGCAGGAATTTGGTCAAAGCCGCGCCATCGCGCTTTTGCGCGGACTTATGACCGGCAATTTCGGTTTCATTCTTGATCGCCTTGGCGAGAATGGTCGGATCACGGTCCTTGACGATCGTTGCTCCGGCACCATCGAGCGCCTTGAAAATGGCGGCAACGGACCGCTCCGGATCGACGGCAACCGTTTTGCCCGCCATATCCGACAGGGCGTCGGCCAGTTCATCATAGTCGCGGACGTCGACATGATTGCCGAGATGTTCGCGCACCGCATCGGTCAGCTTTTCCGGCGCAACGAACAAGGTTGCCGTCTCGTCCGCGCGCACGATCGCATAAGCCAGCGGTACCGGCGTATTCGCGATATCCTTGCCGCGGACGTTGAAAAACCAGGCAACCGAATCCAGCGCGGCGATGACGGTTGCGTCATAGCCTTTTTCATTGAGCCATTTCGCGACATCCGCCCGCTTGTCCCGCGCCGATTTTCCGGCATATTGATCGCTATGAACCGCCAGCTTCTCGGGGGAACGCTGAGGCTGATCTTCCCAGACAGCATCTATCGGATTGCTTTTCACGGCAACCAGTTCCGCGCCGGTCCTGGTCAGCGCCTTGCTTGCCGTTTCCGCCCATTCACGGGTGTGCAGCCAGCTGTCATAGCCGATTTTGGAGCCTTTCGGCGCATTGGCGGCGAGCCATTCGTGCGGCTTCTGATCCGCTACATTGACATATTCATAGAGATTCCCGTCGACCTGATCACGGACCTGCACGACATAGCGTCCATCGATAAACATCGCCGCCTTGTCGCTCAGCACGATAGCCGAACCGGCCGAGCCGCCGAAACCGGTCAGCCAACCGAGCCTTTGTGCATATTCGCCAACATATTCGCTCATATGCTCGTCACAGATCGGAACGACGAAACCGTCGAGGCCGTCTTTCGCCATTTGCTCCCGCAGGGCTGCGAGCCTTGCTTCATAAGTGGACATCAACATCGGCTGCGAAACTCCTTGAATTAGCTGCTTGCCAAACACATAGGTGTTTCAGACGATTTCCGCCACCCAATTCCCCGACGAGAGGCGTTATGAAACAGATATTTTTTCCGCTGATGTTGGCCGCCATTCTGGCCCCCGGCCTGTTGCCGGCGCCCGCCCTCGCTCAATCCGAAACAGAAGAGACCATGACAAAAAAAATGGAAAAACCTCCCGTCGCCGAGCAGCGGCCCTATAGTTACGAACGCCACGGCTATACGATCAGCGACCCCTATCACTGGCTCAAGGATCAAAGCTATCCCAAGGTCGACGACGAAGATGTCCTCGATTATCTGAAAGCGGAGAACCGGTGGTTCGAACAGAATATGGAGGGGCAGAAAGCCTTCACCAAATCGCTGTTCACGGAAATGAAGGCGCGCATCAAAGAGGACGAAAGCACCGTTCCGCAAAAGGATGGCGACTGGATCTACTGGGCGAAATTTGAAGAAGGCCTGCAATATAGGCAGCATTACCGGAAATCCGTGGCCGGCGGTGCTGACCAGTTGTTCCTTGATGAAAATGCATTGGCCAAGGGCAAGGAATATTTCCGCCTGGGCGCGATGTCGGTTTCCCCGGACGGCAAACTGCTGGCTTTTTCCGTCGACGACACCGGTGCCGAGCGGTTTGAAGCCCGGATCAAAAATCTCGAGACCGGAGACATGCTGACCGACGTCATTCCAGGCACCCTGTCCAGTCTGGTCTGGTCAGCGGATTCGAAAAACCTGCTTTATGGCCTGGCCAACGAAAACTGGCGCACCGACAACGCGCGGATGCATGCGATCGGCAGCGATCCCAAAGATGATGTCGAATTATACAAGGAAGAGCAGGACGGATTCACCGTCGGCATCGGCCTGACCCATTCGGAAAAGTTCATCGTCATCGCAACCGGCGACAATGAAACCAGCGAAGTGCGGCTGGTCCCGACCAATAATCCCACTGCGCAACAACTGCTGATTTCGCCGCGCAAGAAAGGCCGCGAATATTCGGTCGAGGAGCATGACGACACGCTCTATATCCTGACCAACGATGATCATGTAAATTTCCGGCTGGCTATCGCATCGCTCGACAAGCCGGATCAGTGGACCACATTGATCGCCGGATCGGACGCCTTTTATCTGACCGACATGACCCCATTCAAGGATTTCTATGTCACCGAGGGCCGTGAAAATGGCCTCGATCAGGTCGAGATCCGTTTCTATGCCGATCCGGCGCAGGTCGAACGCATCGCCTTTCCCGAAGCCAGCTATAATGCCGGGCTCGATGACAATCCGGAATATGATGTCAGCAAGCTGCGGCTGGGTTATGAATCGATGGTCACGCCGGATACGGTCTATGATTATAGGCTGGCCGACAAAAAGCTCGAAACACTGAAGGTGCAGGAAATTCCGTCCGGCTATGACCCCAGCCAGTACACCACCGAACGCCTGACCATCAAAGCCCGGGACGGCGCTATGGTTCCGGTCTCGCTGGTGTACAAAAACGGCACAAAGCTGGACGGCAGCGCACCACTCCATCTCTATGCTTACGGTGCCTATGGCTATGCCGTGCCACCGAGTTTCTCGACCACCCGACTGTCACTCGTCGACCGCGGCTTTGTCTATGCGATTGCCCATATTCGTGGCGGCGATGATCTGGGGCGCAACTGGTATCTGCAGGGCAAGCTGATGCAGCGCACCAACACGTTCAACGATTTTGTCGATGTAGCCAAGGGACTGGTCGACAAAGGCTATACCTCCAAGGGCCGGATCACCGCCTCTGGCGGTTCGGCTGGCGGCGAACTGATGGGCGCAATTGTCAACAGCGATCCCGATTTATGGGGCGCGATCGTCGCCCATGTCCCCTTTGTCGATGTGCTCAACACGATGCAGGATGAAAGCCTGCCCCTGACCCCCGGCGAATGGCCGGAATGGGGCAATCCGATCACCGACCAAGCGGCCTTTGAATATATCCGCAGCTACTCCCCTTATGACCAGGTGAGCGCGCAGAATTATCCGCCAATGCTGATCACCGGCGGCCTCAACGATCCCCGCGTGACCTATTGGGAGCCAGCGAAATGGGCGGCCAAGCTGCGCGCGACCAAGACCGATAACAATATATTGCTGCTCAAGACCAATATGGGCGCCGGCCATGGCGGCAAGTCGGGCCGGTGGAATGCGCTGGAAGAAACCGCAGAGGAATTCGCCTTCATCCTGTGGCAAATGGGCGTGGCTGAGTGAATGGGCTTCTTTTATATCGGCAGCAGGCTTTGGGGAGAAGGAGTCGAATGTGAAGAAGATGGAGACGATATTCTTCTTCTGGTGCGATTTGTTTTCGCCTTTTCAGAAGCCGCGGCAGTCCGAAAAGAGAAGCTCTACCTAAACGGACTTATACAAAAACGGTTTCCCCGGGCGGAATTTGAAATTGAGCGAGTGGAGAAAACCAATTTCATTCAATATATCGGTAATTGGTCGAAAACCGAACAGAGCAATTCTGACTGATGGATGATTCCTACAGTATCGCAATCACAGCCCAGCCCGAGGACATAGACGAGCTCGGCCATGTCAATAACGCGGTCTGGGTGCGCTGGATTCAGGAACTCGCGACCGCGCACTGGGACGCCATTGCCCCGAAATCTGCCGTCGAACAATATATCTGGGTCGTTAGCCGGCACGAAATTGATTATCGCGGCAATGTCGGGGTCGGCGCGGAGGTCACAGGCCGGACGTGGATTTCAGATCCCCCCAAGGGTGCAAGATTCTGGCGGAACAGCAGTTTCGCTGACGCAGACGGCAATATAATTGTGGCCGCAAAGACCAACTGGGCGATTATCGACCGGGCAAAGGGCCGCGCGGTTCGCGTTCCCTCAGAGCTCGCAGACCTGTTCCTGAAAAATTAGGGAGCCGGTATTGCAGTGGACGGCGCAAGCGGTGACGGCTGGTCCACCCTTTCCCCTTCAGCAGTACGCAATTGTTGCGGCTCGAGTATCGCCGCCGTTTCAATGACGTCCAGCGCCCGCCGCGCTTCATTATATCGGCGGGCTTTTTCCATCCAGACTAACGCGTCCTCATCCTTCTCGATTCCAGCCAGTTTCTCGATTTCGGCAATCGCAGCCTCTACATTGCCGGTTTCAACATAGCGTTTCGCACGAAGCAAACGTTGTTGCGGTGCCGGCGATGGCGTTCCCTGGCGACGAATCACGAATAGCTCGGACAGTTCCCGCTTGAATTCGGTCCAGAAGCCCACACCGCCCGCGCCGGACGTCAGCGATGGCCCGATTTCATCCAGCCCTGCCTCAAGCTCTTCCAGCGTCACCGGTTGGCGAGAGGCATTGACGATCGTCGTGACCGCCTTGGGCTGCGCATCACCGAAGCGGAGCCGTAACTGGGGATCGATATAGCCGAGCGGCGATCCGCGATCCAGAGCGCGGCGCGCCGCGAATGCGATCAGCAGGCCCTCCGCCCGGGCAGCATTGCCCGATGCAGCCTGAGCCTGCACATTGATCCGCGACAAACGGTCTTCCAGGTCGGCAACGCGAACGGCAAGCGCTCGCTCTAGCTCGGGTGACAGCGCCGGAGCGGCAGCTTCTGCCGATTGCGCTGGCGCCGGCAAAACGCTGCCATCCGCATCAATCCGGTTGGCAAGGGCAGTCGCCGGATCCGCAGCTGCCGTCGCCGCTTCCTTGCTACTGGCAACCGCGGCTATCTCCGCATCCGACTTGCTGTCGAACGGATTGTAACGGGACAATATCCATCCGGTCAGGATCGCCCCGCCAATGAAGGCCACAACCATCAATATCAATATATTGCGCGTCAGATTGCTCTTGCCAGTTGATGGCGAAAGCCTTTCGTAATCCCGGCTCATTCCGGCTCCTTTTCTTCAGTCCGGCCGCTGGATGGACCAAATTCCGTCAATAGGACCGGCATAGTGCGCTCGCCAAAGACAGTAAAGCGTCGTCGTCCGGATGATCTGCGGTCTGGGTGCTTTTCCATCCCTGCCCGGCCGCTTTTGCCACTTTAGCAGAAAAGGCCAACACATCATGTTGGCTTTTCGGCAAACGCAAACGGCCCAATTCCGACACAAGATGCCTCGCCGCGCGGGCCGAGTGCAACAGGATAACGGTTTCCTTGGCGAGACAGGCTTTTGCCTTCTCGCCCAGGGGAATCGCGTTTGAACGGTAGACAGGCACGATTTCCAGCTGCTGGCCGACTGAAGAAAGGTCCGTATGTTGAACGCCCGACAGCCATAATATGTTTCGATGCCGGGCATCTTCCAATTGGCCCAGAAGATCGTGAGCGCAGGTTTTGCCGGTTTTTTCAACGTGAAATCCTGCACCTTCTGCTGCTGCCGCCGTTTTCTCGCCCACCGCCAGCACCGGCAAGGATCGATAGGCATTCAGTCCAGCGCCGCCAAATCTTAGCGCGTTGGCGCTGGTCAGTAGCAGCGCATCAAAATCTTTCGCCTTCGGGCCGGACCACGCAATCGACTCGACGATGAACAGTGGATCGACAACCGTAGGCAGTCCCAGATCCTTCGCCCGCCGTTCGGTCTGCAGTGCCCCGTCGAGTGGCCGAAGGATCAGCAGCGGCAGAGTCATCGGCCAAATATGGCCTTCAGCTCAGCGCTTGCCTGACCCAAGAGCGTGTTGGCCAATATACCGGGCGCGGAAACATCCCCGGTGTCGAAGCTGGACTGGCCATCGACGAACTCCGATCCGTCGGGCAGCAGAATTTCGGCCCGGAGATGAACGGTTGCACCGTCAATCGTCGCCAGTGCGGCAACCGGGCTGTGGCAATCTGCGGTCAACTCTTTCAGAAACAGACGTTCGGCAATAACCGCGCGAAATGTGTTGGCCGAGGATATTGCATGCATCAGACGACGGACATGACTGTCATCGGACCGGGCTTCGATTCCGATCGCACCCTGCGCGGGCGCGGGCAGCATGATCTCATCAGAAATTTCTGTACCCACATCCTCCATATCCAGACGGTTCAGACCAGCAGCGGCGAGCAGGGTTGCGTCATATTTGCCTATTTCGATTTTCTGTAACCGGGCCTGCACATTGCCGCGGATCAGCCTGATATCAAGATCGCTTCTTTGCCGTAGAAGCTGCGCCTTGCGGCGCGGGGAGGCGGTACCGACGATGGCGCGGTTCGCCAAAGCGTCAATCGAATCCGCCCCGATCAACCGATCATGAACATCGGCCCGTTCCAGCATGGCCGCGATGATAAACACTTCCGGCCGGATGGTTTCGACATCCTTCATACTGTGCACCGCGCAGTCAATCTCTCCGTCGTCAAGCGCGCGATCCAATTCCTTGGTCCACAGCGCCTTGCCGCCAATTTCCGCCAGCGCACGATCGAGTGTCTTGTCGCCGCTGGCGATCATCGGCACCAGTTCCACCTGATCAGACCGCCAGCCATGGGTAGAAAGCAGCGCGTTAGCGGCCATTGTGGCTTGCGCCATAGCCAGCGGCGATTGGCGCGTTCCGATGCGCAGCGGCCGATCCAGCCCGGCCAGAATCTCTTTTTTGGAGTCTTTGCTCATGATAGTGCTTGTCCTAATGGCTTGAGCGCTTAAGTAAAAGCGTCATGAGCCTGATCTTGGGAATTGAATCCAGCTGCGACGAAACGGCAGCCGCGCTAGTCACGTCTGAGCGCGAGATATTGGCGCACAAACTAGCGGGGCAAGAAGCGGAACATGCCCCCTATGGTGGTGTGGTTCCCGAAATCGCAGCCCGCGCCCATGCCGAAATTCTGACGCCGCTGATCGCAGCTGCTCTGGACGAAGCAGGAAAATCACTGGACGATGTCGATGCAATTGCCGCGACCGCTGGCCCGGGCTTGATTGGCGGGGTGATGGTCGGCCTCGTCACCGGCAAGGCTCTCGCGATGGCAGCGGGCAAGCCCCTGATTGCCGTCAATCATCTGGAAGGCCATGCGCTTTCTCCCAGACTGGTCAATCCGGATTTGGATTTTCCCTATTTGCTGCTGCTGGTTTCCGGCGGCCATTGTCAGATTCTGCGCGTTGAAGGAGTCGGACAATATCGGCGACTGGCCACCACCATTGACGATGCAGCGGGCGAGGCCTTTGACAAGACAGCCAAAATATTGGGGCTCGGCTATCCCGGCGGACCGAAGGTCGAAATCCTGGCTCGGGAAGGTGATCCCAAAGCGGTTCGTCTGCCGCGCCCGCTGATCCGGTCACGCGAACCGCATTTTTCCTTTGCCGGCCTGAAAAGCGCGGTGGTTCGCGCCCACGGCAGCGGCGATCATAAATCTGAAGATATCGCAGCTTCCTTTCAGCAAGCGGTAGTTGATTGCCTGCGCGACCGGCTCGAAAAAGCGATTCTGGATCACGGCAGTTGTGCGCATCTTGTGGTCGCTGGCGGGGTCGCCGCCAACACACCGATCCGCGCCATGCTCGAACTGGTTGCGGAAGACCATGATATGGCCTTCACCGCACCACCGCACTGGCTGTGCACCGATAATGCCGCAATGATTGCATGGGCGGGAGCCGAACGGTTGGCGGCGGGCCTGACCGATCCACTGGATTTTGTCGCCCGGCCGCGCTGGCCGCTTGATCCGACTGCTGAAAAAGCGCGCGGTGCAGGGGTGAAAGCATGACCGTCAAGAATGCAAGAATTGGCGTAGTTGGCGCGGGTGCCTGGGGCACCGCATTGGCGCAGGTATTGTCCGAGGGACAAGATGAGCTCCTGCTATGGGCTCGCGAACCCGAAGTCGTCGAGCAGATTAACCGGACCCGGGAAAATCAATCCTTCCTCGCGGGCCATCGACTGCGCGACAATATCTGCGCGACACAGGATTGGAATCAAATCGCAGCCTGCGATATACTGTTGCTGGTGACTCCCGCGCAACATTTGCGCGCCAGCCTCGAGGTGCTCCCCGATTCCGGCGCGGCCCTGATCTTGTGCAGCAAGGGTATCGAGGCGCAGAGCCAGATGCTGTTGAGCGAGGTCGCCAAGCAAGTGCGGCCGCACAACCCGCTTGCAATATTGTCCGGACCGACCTTTGCTCACGAAGTCGCGCAAGGCCTGCCGACCGCCCTGACGCTGGCGTGCGAAAGCGAGGCCTTGTGGGATCAGCTCAACCCCCTGATCGCCAAAACAAGCTTCCGGCCTTATTATTCCGACGATGTCGCAGGCGCGGAAATAGGCGGCGCGGTCAAGAATGTGCTCGCGATCGGTTGCGGTGTGGTCGACGGCGCCGGCCTGGGTCAAAATGCGCGCGCGTCCCTGATCAGTCGCGGCTTTGCCGAAATGCTCCGCTATGGCGCGGCCCGTGGAGCCCGGTCGGAAACCCTCTCCGGCCTGTGCGGACTGGGTGACCTGGTACTTACCTGTTCCTCGACCAGTTCGCGCAATTTTTCGCTCGGCAAGGGATTGGGAGAAGGTCAATCGGCGGCAACACTTTTGTCGGACCGGACGACGGTTGCCGAAGGTGCATCAACAGCGCCAGTCCTCCAAAGGGATGCCAGCGCGCGGAATGTTGATATGCCGATAGTCGATGCTGTCTGCGCTTTGCTGGCCGGCGAGAATGATGTTCAGTCTGTGGTCACGCAGCTCATGAAAAGGCCGCTGGTTTCTGAACGCAGATAGACCGGCAAGGCATGATGATGACAAAATCTCGAAACTGCTATAGACAGTTTTCCTTGGAGCGGGCCAGCCGGAGAGCAATTTGAACAGTCCTGAACCATCAGGCACGGCTGGTGCGGCGTCACTGGATGGCGACACGCCCGCTGAAAAGAACAAGGATGATATTGCCGCGCTGGCCAAAGGCGGACGGACCAATATCCTCGGGTTTTTGCTCCGCCTCGCCGCGCGTCTGCCGTTTCTGTTCATTGCCGGCCGCATATACGGGGCAGAGGCGCTGGGGCGCTTTGCCTATGCAATATTGGTGGTCGAATTTGCCGCACAGCTCGCAACCCTTGGCCTCAAACGAGGGTTGGCCGCCCAGCTGAGCAAGACCCGGAGACCCCATGTGCATGTGGTCTGGGACGGCCTGCTGGTCAGCTTTCTGGCATCCGGAGTCGCGGCAGCTATCCTCATCGCTTTTCCGTTCATCATGTTCCCGAATAGCGACATCAACGGGCTCGACCGGTTTTTGCCGCTCGTCATTTTCACGGTCGTAGGAGCGGATATTGCTCTGGCCGCCCTCGCCTATCGTTATGACATTGCCTCAACGGTGCGCGCCCGGTCGATCGTGGAGCCCTGGACGATCAGCATCGCCGCCTTCCTCTTCTCCTATTACTCGCTCCGCGATGGCCTGATCCTTTCCTATGTCGTATCGATGATTGCCGCGTTGCTGGCATCGCTCTGGCCCTTGTTCAAAAGCTATGGCCTGCCACGCGGCTGGCGACCGAAACCGATGAAAATTGCAAAGATCGCCCGGCGCAACATGCCGCTCGCCGCAGCCGATGCCGCCGAATGGGGATCACGCCGGCTGGATCTGGCCATTCTGGGCCTGTTTGCGTCTCCAGCCATTGTCGGGATCTATTATATTGCGCAACAAGTGGCGAGCCTGCCGCAGAAGCTCAAAACCAGCTTCGATCCGATTCTCGGCCCCGTTATCACCCGCAATCTGGAGGCAGGGAATTTGAAAGCCATTGCCAGCCAGGTCAGCCAGGTTGGCTTCTGGATCATTGCCGCGCAGGTCGGCATTGCACTGGCGCTGGCAATCCCCGGAGAAGCCGTGATGGGGCTGGTCGGTCCGGGTTTCGTCGGCGGGACCGGCGCCCTCGCCTTCCTGCTGGCCGCCGAAGCGGTGGCAGCGACGGCAGTGGTCAGCGAATCGGCGCTGGTCTATATCGCACGCCATCGCAACCTGCTGATCTCGCTGTCGATGCTGTTGCTGCAGGCAGCACTGAGCGTGGCATTCATCCAGATTTGCGTATATCTGGGCTGGGGACCAATGTTTCAGGCTGCGGCCGTCGCGGCTGCCCTTATGGTGGCTCTCGCTTATGCTTCGGTGGTCAAAGCAATCTTTCTGTCCAAGCTGCTCGACGAGCCGGTCAACGGCTGGCGCTGGACCTTGCTGATTGCGGTCGGCGTAGCCGGTGCGGTCGGCTATCTGGCCACCCATCTGCCCGAATGGGCAGAGTTGATCGTTGGCATTCCGATGATCCTGGGCAGCTATGCCTGGGTCATCTGGAAATGGGGCTTTGGTCCGGAGGACCGGAAATTGTTCAAGATGAAAGGCTGATCACCCCAGCCGGGCTTTGACCAGTTCAAGCAGATCGGCTTCCGGACGCGCACCAAAATGGGAGATCACTTCCGCTGCCGCGATGGCACCAATGGTCAGGCACTCTTCCATCGGACGCCGTTCGACATAACCACTGAGGAAACCGGCGGCAAAAAGATCTCCGGCACCGGTCGTGTCGACAATATGATCGACAGGCTCTGCCGCAACCGCATGAGTCTTGCCGTCCCGGACAGCAATTGCACCTTTCTCGCTTCGCGTGACGACCAGTGTTTCGACCTTGGGCGCCGTTTGCGCAACTGCAGCGTCAAGATCCTCGGTCTCGCAAAGCATCATGATTTCCGCCTCGTTGGCGAACAGGATATCAATTTTACCGTCCTCGATCAGACCGACAAATTCTTCCCGGTGCCGATCCACGCAAAATGTATCGGACAGAGTGAAGGCGACCTTCCGGTCGTGTTCCCTGGCAATGTCGATCCCCAGCGCCATGGCGGCCTTGGGTTCTTCGGCGTCCCACAAATAGCCTTCCAGATAGAGAATCGCGCCGCTGGCGATCAGACCGGCATCGACGGCCGCCGGAGGCAAAAATTGCGATGCACCGAGAAAAGTGTTCATCGTCCGTTGCGCATCAGGCGTGACGAAAATCAGACAGCGTGCAGTCGGCGGTTCCTTGCCCAGCGGTGGCACGTCAAAATCAATTCCGGTGGCACGAATATCATGGGCAAAAACCTCACCCAGCTGATCGTCAGCCACTTGCGCGATCAGTGCGCATTGGCGGCCCAATGTCGACGCCCCGGCAAGAGTGTTGGCGCCCGAACCACCACTAATTTCCCGTGCGGGCCCCATGTCGCGATACAATTCCTGTGCACGCTTTGCGTCGACCAGCGCCATGCTGCCCTTGACCAATTGTTCCTCGTCGAGAAAATCGTTGCTGGCCTGTGAAATTACATCGACAATCGCATTGCCAATGGCGACGATATCATAGCGGGCTTCGGTGGTCATAAAGATCCTTCTGGAGCAGATTATATTCTTCGGGGGTTCGTTAGGGGTTTGGGCCTGTGCCATCAAGCAGAATTGACGCTGGCCGGTCAAACATGACATGAAGCACAAATGTTTCAGGCCTTTGCACGTTCCCTTGCGCAACTTACCGACCGGACCATATTGGCGATCCTGCTAAAGGTCGTTCTGCTCACCCTCCTGTTATTCGCCATTTTCGGGGTGGCAGCATATTTCGGACTGGTGTGGCTGTTTGCCTGGCTTGGCTGGACAGAGGGCGGCTTTGCTGCCGCAGCGGCGTCGGCAATTATCGCCATTTTGACCGGACTATTATTGTTCCGGATTCTCGCCATTTTTGTGCTCAATATCTTCTCGGACGATGTTGTCGACGCCGTCGAACGGCGATATTATCCCGGTCGTGCAGAAACTGCGAAACCGCCGGGTCATGCACTCGGAATAAAAATGGGATTCGCGTCCGTCGGCCGCGCCTTGGGCTACAATATTCTCGCGTCGCCGCTTTATGCCGTACTTCTCGTGACCGGCGTCGGCGCTCCGATCGCCTTTTTTTCGGTCAATGCCATTTTGCTGGGACGTGACCTTCAGGACATGGTCGCGGCCCGGCATATCACCGATATTCACAATCCTGACGCATCATGGGCTTTGCCAAAGATCGAACGTTTCTTCCTCGGATTGATCGCGGCCCTGTTGCTAGCCATTCCCTTCGTCAATTTTCTTGCGCCGGTGTTGGGAGCGGCTATGGCTACCCACCTGGTTCATGGGAAGAAGGAAAAACAGTCCGCATGAAAGCCCAATTTCTTGTACTGCTCAGCCTGCCAGCACTTGCTGCCTGCGCTTCGACGACGGCGACAACGGGCTCAAGCTTGCCGGCCGCTCCGGCGTCCCCGCTCCAATCAGTAGCAGGCCTCGATGTGGTCATGGGCAAGACCGCCGGGCAACTGATCCGCCTGTTCGGCGATCCCCAGCTGGACATATCCGAACCACCGGCCCGAAAACTCCAGTTTGCAAGCGGTGCATGCATTTTGGACGCCTATCTTTATCCGTCCGAAGAAGGCGGTACCAGCCGGGTCACCCATATCGACGCTCGCCGCAGCGATGGCGCGGCGGTCGACAGGGTCAGCTGTGTCAAAGCTCTACGGTTGCGCTGACGCCAACTGATCAAGCGCCCAATCGGCCGCTTCCCGAACCGCATCATCATCATCATCCAAAAGCGCCCGAACCGGCTCGATCAATGTAGCATCACCACTATTGCCCGCAGCGATAAGGGCATTGCGCACCATCCGGTCGCGTCCGGTGCGCTTGATCGGCGATCCCGAGAATACTTGCCGGAAACCGGCATCGTCGAGCGCCAGCAGATCCGCCAATGCAGGAGCCGCCAGTTCCGCGCGCGGCAGAAATGCCTTGTTCGCCGCTCCGGCCTGAGCAAATTTGTTCCACGGACAGACCGCCAGGCAGTCATCACAGCCATATATATGGTTGCCCATCGCCTTGCGATATTCGTGCGGGATCGGTCCTTTATGCTCGATCGTCAGATAGGAAATACACGCCCGTGCATCGAGCTGATATGGTGCGGGAAAGGCACCCGTCGGACAAATATCCTGACAGGCAGAACAGCTTCCGCAAAGGTCCTGCCCCGGCGTTGATGGCTGCAGGTCCAGGGTCGTGTAAATTGCGCCCAGAAACAACCAGCTGCCATGATCCCGGCTGACGATATTGGTATGCTTGCCCTGCCAGCCGAGGCCCGCTGCTTCCGCAAGGGGTTTTTCCATTACCGGCGCAGTATCGACAAATACCTTCACCTCGCATTCGGCCTGTTCGATCAGCCAGCGGGCTGTCCGCTTGAGTGCACCTTTCACGACATCATGATAGTCCCTGCCCTGCGCATAGACCGAAATGCGGCCGCGATCGGTGACGCTCTCCAGCGCGAACGGATCGGTGCCCGGCGCATAGCTCATGCCCAGCATGATGATCGAGCGAACGTCCGGCCACAAACGGGTCGGGTCGGAGCGCTCATCGGCGCGGCTCTCCATCCAGATCATGTCGCCGTGACTACCATCCGCCAGCCATTGCATAAGACGCTCCTGGGTTTTGGGTGCAAGCCCTCCCGGAGCGATGCCGACAGCAGCAAAGCCCTCTTCCATCGCCTTTTTTTCGAGCGCTTTGTCCAATCTTAACTTGTCATCCGGCATAGGCTTTCCCTATCAAACACTACTGTCCGATATGAAAGCCGTAAATGCACGCGCCACATTCCGAATTTGCCATCGAGGCTCGCAATATCGTCAAGAGATTTGATGGCGAAGCCGCCGTCGACGGCATTGACCTGACGATCAGGAAAGGCAGTATATTCGGGATATTGGGACCGAATGGAGCGGGCAAGACCACGACATTGCGGATGCTGCTCGGGATCATCGATCCCGATGAGGGCGAGCGATTTCTGCTCGGATCACCGGAACCGATTTCGAAAGCGCACCAGGTTGGCTATCTCCCCGAAGAGCGCGGCCTCTATCCATCGATGAAAGCTTATGACGCGATTGCATTCATGGGCGCGCTGCGCGGTCTGCCGCTGGCCGAGGGCCGCAAACGCGGGCGCGCGATGATGGAAGATCATGGACTGGGCGATGCCGCCGACAAACAGATCCGCCAGCTATCCAAGGGCATGGCACAGACGGTACAATTGCTCGGCACGCTCGTGCACGATCCCGATCTGATCATTCTCGATGAGCCGTTTTCCGGTCTTGACGCGCTCAATCAGGGCAAGCTGGAACGGTTGATCCGCGCCCAGGCCGACAGGGGTGTCACGATAATTTTCTCGACTCACGTGATCGCCCATGCCGAGCGCCTGTGCGAAGAGATCGCGATTATCGCCGATGGGAAAATCCCGTTCAAAGGCAAGGTTTCCACGGCACGGGACCGGTTGCGTCCGCAGGTCCATCTCGAGACCCGCAATCTTGATGGCCCGTGGCGCGCGGCTATCCCGGCCGACTGCGAACCGCTCGGTCACAACTGGCATTTCACTTTGCCGGAAAGCGGCGCCGAGCCCTTGCTCCATGCGCTGGTTGAAGGTGGCGCCGGCATCGAATCCCTGTCAATCGAACGCCCCGGCCTGCACGACGCATTTGTCCAGATCGCTGGCGAAGCTGCTGCCCGGAAAATGGATGCCGATGCTACAGCGAACGACCCGGGTGAATCCGCATGATCGAAACCATCCGCGCTTCCTTTGTGATTGCCCGCCGCGATTTCACCGCGATCATATTTTCCAAATCCTTCTTTTTCTTTTTGCTGGGACCGCTGTTTCCTCTGGGGATCGGGGTCGCCGCCGGCGGTCTGGGATCGCAGGTGTCCCGGGATATCGACAATGCTGTCATTGGCGTCACCATAGGCGCCGAGGAAGCGGATATCCTGCTTGCAACACGATTGCGACTATCTCGGAGCCTCGGAGCAAAAACGATGCCAGAGCTGGTCGTGCTGAACGATTTTTCAGGACAAGAAGCGGACATCGTTGCGAAACTGGACAGCGATAAATCACTGACCGCCATTGTCTCCGGGACACTGGCCGCACCCGTGCTGACCGGTTCGGAAAGAGACGTCAAACGATGGCAGGGGAAAATCGCCCTGCTGGCCGAGACCGCACTTTCGCAGCCAGCTCCGGTTGATATTAGCACAAGGTTTATCGGTCAGACCAGCAGCTCCAGTGAACGAAATCAGCTAATGACAGCACAGGGCGGGCAAGCGGTTCTGATATTGCTGACGATGATATTGGCAGGCATGGTTCTATCCAATCTGGTCGAGGAAAAGACGAATAAAATCATCGAAATTCTGGCTGCCGCTATCCCAATGGATGCGATATTCCTCGGCAAGCTTTTCGCAATGCTGGGAATGGCTCTCGTCGGTATCGCAGTGTGGAGCACCGCAGGATTTTCACTGGCCTATCTGATGGGCGGCAACTGGGGCGCGTTACCCGCTCCCGCAGTTGGCTGGCCGTTGTTTGGCCTGTTGATGATACTCTATTTTTCGATGGCCTATCTGCTCCTGGGCTCGCTGTTTCTCGGGATTGGGGCGATGGCAACTACCGTACGGGAGGTACAAACTCTGTCCATGCCGGTAACCATGGGGCAATTGTTCGTCTTCTTTCTCGCTTATTCTGCAATCACCAAGTTGGGTGAGCCAATCGAATGGTTCGCCGTCCTCTTCCCGTTCAGTTCCCCGTTCGCGATGATCGCCCGAGCGGCCCAGATGGATAATATCTGGCAGCACGGCCTGGCGCTGCTGTGGCAGGGTGTCTTCACGATGATCATCATCCGCTTTTCCGTGATGCTCTTCCGCCGCAACGTGATGAAATCCGGACAGGCCGCCCGCAAAAAAAGCCTGCTGTCCAGAGTGGCTGGCAAATAATCTCGGGATTCAGGACATTTGCCGAAAAGACATTGACATTGCTGTCAATAGAGGCAGATTGGACGAGTTTTGAAACGCAACCGATTGCTGAAACCAGCAACGGCAGGAGAGACTAATGGCATCCGTTCCGCAAATCGACCTCAATAATCTGACCACTTCCCCGACCGCCGATGAGGCGCTGGAATCATGGTACAAACGTAATCCTCCGATCACGGACGACAATGTCAATCCTTGGGATGTCAGCCGGGCTGAATTGTACAGCAAGGATTTATGGCGCAAGCCGTTTGCGGAAATGCGCGAAAAGGCGCCGATCAACAAGATCGAAGGCGGCGTTCACGGAGATTTCTGGAACATCACCACCTACAAGCCGATTCAGCATGTCGAGGCACTGCCCGACATCTATTCCTCTGACGTTGCGCACGGCGGCATCACCATTGCCGAGCCCGATTTCGATGACTCTGATTTTCAGCTGCCAATGTTTATCGCCATGGACCGCCCCAAACATACCGGCCAGCGCCGCACCGTTGCCCCCGCTTTCACGCCGACCGAGATGAAGCGGATGGAAACCGAAATCCGCCAGCGTACGGCCGAGGTCCTCGACAGCCTGCCCTGGGGCGAAAAATTCGACTGGGTCGACAAGGTCTCGATCGAGCTGACTACCGGCATGCTCGCGATATTATTCGGCTTTCCATGGGAAGACCGCCGTCTACTGACTTTCTGGTCCGACTGGGCTGGCGACGTGGAACTCGCGGTTGCCGAGGACCTGACCGAGCAGCGGCGACATATTCTCTACGAGATGGGCGCCTATTTCACCAAGCTGTGGAACGAACGGGTCGATGAAGAACCGACACCGGACCTGATCTCGATGATGATCCATTCGGAGCATATGCGCGACATGGACCCGATGGAATATATGGGCAATCTGGTGCTGCTGATCGTCGGCGGCAATGACACGACCCGCAATACCATGTCGGGTGTGGCATATGGTCTGGGCCAGTTCCCCGAGGAACGGGAAAAGCTGCAGCAGAACCCGGACCTTATTCCCAATGCGGTCCAGGAAATCATCCGTTGGCAAACCCCGCTCGCCCATATGCGACGCACCGCGCTGGAAGATCATGATCTGTTCGGTAACCAGATCAAAAAAGGCGACAAGGTCGTGCTGTGGTATATTTCTGCCAATCGCGACGAAGAGATTTTTCCGGAAGCCGACAAAATCAAGGTCGACCGCGAAAATGCGCGGCGTCATCTGGCCTTCGGCTACGGTATTCACCGTTGCGTCGGCGCCCGTCTCGCCGAATTGCAGATACGGATTTTGCTGGAGGAAATGCACAAACGGCGGATGCAGGTCAATCCGACAGGCAAACATCGCCGCGTCCATGCCTGTTTCGTCCACGGGTTCCGTGAGCTGGAAGTCGAGCTCTCCAAATATTGATCAGTTCCCGTTCAGGCGCAAATCTGTAACCAATTGGTGCCCTGTTTCGAATGAATCAGGGGGTATTGAGGAGGATTGCAGATGAAATCACTTGATCGGCGCACCGTCATATCCGGAACATTGGCAATCGCCGGAACCTGCGGGGCGATAAGCCTTTCGGGCCTGTTCGGCGATGCGGAGGCCCGAGCCGGCGGAAGCTTCAAAATCAATCGGACACCGGAGGAATGGAAGCGGCAGCTGGGCGCCGCCCGCTATCGCATTTTACGCCAGGCAGGCACCGAGCGTGCCTATTCCAGTCCGCTCAATGCCGAGAAACGCAAAGGCGTGTTCGCCTGCGCCGGTTGCAATCTAGGACTCTACAAATCGGATACCAAATATAACAGCGGCACCGGCTGGCCGAGCTTTTGGGCACCCATCGCCAAGGACCGGATTGGCACGACGAAAGATTACAAGATCGGCTATGCTCGCACCGAAGTCCATTGCGCGCGCTGCGGCGGGCATCTGGGTCATATTTTCAATGATGGTCCTCGACCAACCGGCAAGAGACATTGCATCAACGGCCTCGCGCTGAAATTCATTCCCGGCTGAACCGCGGGATCAGCTTTCCGGTGCTTCTATCTGCTGCCAAAATTCCAGCTTGATCCCATCGCAATCTAGAATCCAGGCAAACTTGCCATATCCTTCGTCAATCTGTCCCAGAATCTCGAGACCTTTGTCTTTGAGCTGCTCGACATAGGCGTCCAGATCATCGACCCGCAAGTTGACCATGAATTTCGCGTCGCTGGGCTTCAGATAGTCGCTGTCTTCGGGAAAATGGCTGATCAGGCTGTACGGCTTGTCACCTTTCTCGTCCGACCAATTGAGCATCGGACCATATTCCCCGTCCATATCCAGATAGTCTTTGTACCATTGGCGTGTTGCCGCCGGGTCCTTCACCATATAAAAAACCCCACCCAATCCGGTGACCCCTGCCATTTTTCTCTCCATGGTTCTGATTTTTTGCGACAATTTTCTTTCAACATAACATTATTTACATTGCGTTACGCAACTATTTTGATGTTACGCGCCAAATAATCAGATTGCTGTCCCGAATATGGACAGGTTGCAGCCAGTCCGGCTTTTGCCCTTTTACCAGCTGTGCCCACAAGCCTTGCGGATGTTTTTTGGCATAGAAATCCAGCTCGGCTTCGTCATCGCACGCGACGATATAGCGAATTTCACGCGCGCCCAATATCTCTCGGGCCACGTCCGGACCGGATGTAAAAATCCTGATCTGATCGGCCATCGCCTTGTCGTTGCGATGGTGGCTAGTCGCAAGCACGCTATGCGGGGTGAGCAGCAATATGCGCGGTCCAAAATCAAATGGCGCCGCTATGTTGGATGGGGGCAAGCTATTGAGCCGCGCCAGCGAATCATCACCCTTGCATCCGGCGCTCTCGGACTTTGTTTCGGTCGTCTTGTCCTCTCCCGTGACACGGTTGAATAAGGCGATGACGAGCGGTCCCGGAAGGATAAGAAACACGACTGCCGCAGTAGCGAGAATGCGGGACACCGGACGTTTGATGCGGCGCGCGTGGGTAAAAGCGCGATGCACGGCCCAGGCCATGAACGGCAGGGCAAAGGCTGCCGCGACCGCCGTGGCACGCTGGACGACCAAGGACAGCAGCAATGCCCAGAGAAACGCATAGCCAAGGACGAACAGCTTGCTGCGATCAACCTGGTCAGGTTGCGACCGCAGAATATATATCAGACTGGCCAGCCCGACGATGATCGATCCACCGAGCAGGGTAACCATCGTTTTCCAGTTTTGATACCAGATCGGCAGGCCTTCGAGGACATTGACCAGCCAATATTCGCGGACCAATGGCTCCATCGTGTTGAACGCTCCGCCGATGCATTGCGGGGCGGAGGCATGGAGGACGGTCAATGCGGTAATAGCGGCAATCGCGAGGCCGCCGATCCGCAGGGCGATATTGGGAGGAAGAAACTTGATCGCCGGCAGAATGACCGCAGCGGCGGCGGTACAAGCCCATAGATGCGCGGGAGAAATGGCGTCGCAATAGTTGATGGCCCGGTCAAAGCCGCCTTGCGTCGCCAGATACAGGATGAAACTGGAAATCAGGAAGGAAAGCAGCGCCCAGAACAGCCGGACGCCTTCCTCGGTCTGAAACACCCAGCGCCAGACGAGGAGCACGATAAAGGCCGCCGACAGGGGCAGTCCTTCCAGCGATATCGAAAGCCACAGCGCAAGCGCCGCACCCAGTGCAAGCCCGCCTTTGCGTTTGTCCGGCCAGAACATCGTCCACAGCGCGGTCAGCGCGAGAACGATCTGCCAGCCATGATGATCCACTCGCATAGGCCGGATCTGGGCAACGATCGGGACGGCAGTCGCCATCAGCGCTGCCGCCAGAATCGCGATCTGGCGATCGAAAACCTGCTCGCTGATTTTGGTGACCATCCACATCGCCATGCCTAGGGTGATCAACGGTACGATGATCATTGCCGCGGTTTCTGCGGCCGTCACACCGATCAACGGTTTGAAGATCAGGAACACCAGCGCGAGCGGCAACTCGATCCAGCGCGGCCAGTGCATCGGCTGGCTGTCCGGTTCGGCGATGCGATATTGTGTCGTGTCAAACCAGCTCTGCCCGCCGAGCCAGTCGCGCAGCTGGACCATGCGCAGCTGATCGTCCGGGTCCCAACCGATGCCCGTCATGATCTGGCCGCGAGTGACCAGAATGAGCACCGCACAGACCGCGACCCAGATCAGTAATAATGGCAAATTGCCACGCAAGCGTTCCAAAATCCTACCCCTCGGGCTGTGAGCCTTTGGCCTTCAAGTAAAGCCATGGAACCCGCTCCGGGTCAAATTGCGAACGATGATGGCGGTCAAAAAACGGCGGCATGTGATCGCCAACCAGCAAGATATCCGCTTCCGGAAAATCACGCGCGGTAATTTCCTTGATCAGCGCCTTGTCGATATCATCGAATATGGCGAACTGGCGGCAGATCATCGGATAGTCGCGGGCCAGTTCGACCGACACTTTTTCGCAATGTTCCGCGTTGAGATTCTGTTCGGTCGGAACCGGCAAATGGGTGTTCAGCGTCAACCAATATTGGAAGGTGGGCTGTTTCGCCCGTTTCAGATTTTCGGCCAGCATCTTCGGCACCTGCCGGTCGCACGCTCCGGCAAAAACACCGCCGCACCATTCGGCGCCGCGTTTTTCCAGATCCGCAGCAAACTCGCGCTTCTGAAAGCCGATCTTGGGATACCAGGTTGCCCGCTTGAAAAAGGGACCCTTGAAACTGTGCATCGCCTGCGTAGCATAGCCTTTGTCGGCAAGCTGCGCGGGCAGACAATTCAATATCTTCGGATCATCACTTTCGAGCAATTCATAATAATCACCCCAGCGACCGCATAGTTCGCGCATTTCGCCCGCTGTGGTGCTGTTGTAATAGAGGCTACTGCCCTGGCTGACATCATAACGCGCCGTGATCGCGCTATCGTTATAATAAGCGAACAGCTTGTCGGACATGGCCTGGTTATTTTTCGGCAGGCCAAGCGATTCAACCATGATCAGCACCAGATGACGCTTGCCGTCCGCGCGGGTGGCAAAGCCGGATTTGCTGACCGCCGATTCAAAGGCCGCACCGGCAGGGGCGGGCCGGAAATAGTGGCCCCGCATCCCCTCGCCAACCGCAGCATCCGCGCCGACAAGGCCGAAGATCAGCGCTCCCCCGAGCAGGATATGCAGCGGTTTGGAAAAATTGGTATCGCGCTTGAGCAGGAACCAGCTGCCAATCAATATGCCGAACATGACCACCGCAGCGGCAATATATTCGATCGAGTTACTTGGTTTGATCTCGGCGAAAAATTGCAGAGAATAGACCAGAGAGTCGGGCGTCAGGCTGAACAGGCCCGATACGAAAGAGAGCAGTGAATAGACCATCACCCCGACAAAGGCGAGCCACTGGACTGTCCGCGGCATCCGCTTGACAATCAGGCCGACAAGGCCCGCCAGCGCGATCGGAACCGCGCGCGGCGGAGCGCCGACCATCCACATCGCCACGAACGGGATATTCGCCAGAATGATCCAGACCAGCGCCCAGTTCATGAACTTCGTAAAGTCCGGACTGGATCCCTGTCTGAACCGACCCGCGACTGCAGGCGCTTCGATGGCCCTATCCATATAGCTCACCGGAATACCCCGTATTTGCGGGTCAGATATACCGCAAAGAAACTGACGACCACGGCAGCCGCTTTGGCGATGACCGGCAACATGCCGGCATCAACCAGCCAGCTTACCATGCTGACGGTTATGCCAAGACCCAGCACGGCGGTGCCAAGGAAACCCATCCGCTGCAATTGCAGCGCCGCGCCATCGCGCGCTTTGCCGGGGAAAACGAAGCTTGAGGAAATCACCCAGTGAACGATGATACCGGTACTATAGCCCGCTGCCGACGCCCAACCCGGATCGAACATCAAGGCGACCAGGACCATGAACAGGGCAACGTCAAAGGCCAGGCTGACGACGCTCGCCAGCAAATAGCGGGTGATCGAGAAACGGTAGAGAACCGCCAGCGGAGCGGGCAGACTGCCTACCCAGACACCGACGGTTGACCGCCTTTCTGTGCCGCCGCGTTTCATCCTGTCCTACGCCGCTTTCTGCGTTTTGTCGTCGGCGGTTTCCTCGATCCGGGTCGGAACATCGCGCATGCTTTCAAGAGCGGCGGCCCGGTCTTCGCTGATTTCTTCCGCGATCACCCGTTGCGCGCCTTCGTCGCCCGCTTCGTGATATTCGGCGTCCTCGTTGACGTTCCAGACATTCCATTTGCGGGTGCCGGCTTCGATATTTTCCACGGTCAGCATCGCGGTCATCATCGCGTGATCCTGATTATTATAACGGTGCATGCCATTGCGGCCGACCATGTGCAGCGTCGGGAAACGGCCTTCGAGATCGTCGCGCATGGTGGCGACATTATCTTCGTAGCTGTCGTCATAGACCGGATAGGCTTTTTCCTGACGCACAACCGCACCGCCGACAACATCTTCGGGATTGCACAGACCGAGGATCGCCATTTCCTTCTTGGCAAGCTCGACCAGATCGTCATCGGACGAGGACCACAGGCCGTCATTCTCAAAACAGAAATATTCAAGACCGACACAGGCAATATTTTCGTCCGGCACCATTTCGGGCGACCAGCTGCGGAAATTCTGCACGCGACCGACCTGCACGCGATCATCGTGGATATAGATCCAGTTGTCGGGGAACAGGTCTTCCGATTTGACCATGATCGCCACGGTTAGAAAATCGCGATATTTCAGATCCTGCGCTTCCGGCAGGGACTGCGGGAGCGGATGGATACGGGTGGCAAGCTCGCGCATCGGCGCGCTCGAAATCACATGTTTGGCGTTGATGATGGTTTCGCCGTCAGCGCTCATCGCGCTTACCCGCCAGTTGCCGTCGGCATCCTGGGCGAGCTGCTTGAGGCTATGGCCCATCAGCACGTCATTGCCACTGGCTTCGACATGGGCTTTGGCTGCATCCCACATCATGCCGGGGCCGAGGCGGGGATAGCGGAAGGTTTCGAGCAGGGTTTTGACTTCCTGTCCGTCATTGGGTTTCCTGTTGAGGCCGAGCGAGCGTTTCAGCCCGTCGGTGACCGCGTTCCACAGGGACAGGCCCTTGATCCGCTGCGCCGCCCAGTCCGCCGACATTTCGTCGCACGGCATGCCCCAGACCTTCTCGGTATAGGTCTTGAAGAAAATCGAATTGTAGCCGAACTGGTTGACCGTCCAGTCTTCAAAGCTCTTCACATTCTTGTTCGGGAAGACCTTCGCCTTGCCATAGCTCAGCATGCAAAGCGTCGAGCGCCAGATGCCGAGGTTCCACAAGGCTTCAAACGCGCGCAGCGGGTAGCTGTAAAATTTACCTTCATAATAGATCCGGCTCATGCGCGGGCGCTGAATGAAGTCGTCGGGCAGGATTTCATTCCACAGATCGACCACTTCCTGGCTTTTGGAAAAGAAGCGGTGCCCGCCAATGTCAAAACGGAAACCTTCATGCTCTACCGTCCGGCTGATCCCGCCGACATATTTGGGGTCTTTCTCGATCACGGTGACCTTGAGGCCTTTTTTGCTCAGCAAATAGGCTGCCGTCAGGCCAGCCGGCCCCGCGCCAATGATTGCAACATCTACCGGTGTTTCTGCGGGCGTGCTCTGCGTGGTCATAAATCTGGTCCCTGTCCATAAAGCGCCACTAACAGGCGCGTTTCATGTTTCAGAAACCGGACTGAACGAAATTGGTTAGCAGATGGTTAATGCGACCCTGAATTTTGCGGACACGGAAAGCCGATTAGTGGTCACTAATCGGCGGAACAGGCTGAGGCGGCGCATCGGCGTCCGATTCGTGAACTTCGATACTGCCGCGTCCGACATGACTTTTTCTGTATCCATACGCGAAATAGAGCAGCAGCCCCAGACCACCCCAGATCGGCAGCACCATTTTCGCTTCATAAGGAAGATTGTAGAAAAGCCCCAGACAGCCGATGATCGCCAGCGGAGCGACTATCCACACCAGCGGCGTACGAAACGGACGATGCCGGTCAGGATCGGTTCTGCGCAGAATAAGCACCGCCACGGCAACCATAAGAAACGCGAATAACGTGCCTGAATTCGAGATGTCCGCCAATTTCCCGACGGGTAGAAACGCAGCAAAGATTGATACCGCGACACCGGTGATCGCGGTTACAATATGTGGCGTTTTCCATTTCGGATGAATAGCCGCAAGCTTCTCTGGCAGCAGGCCATCGCGGGCCATCACAAAGAATATCCGGGTCTGGCCGAACAACATGATCAATATAACCGAAGGCAGCGCAAGGAAGGCGGCGATGCCGATGACATTGCCCAGGGCGGGATGGCCAATCGTCCGCAGGACAAAGGCCAGCGCCTCGTGACTGCACACCAGCGGCTCTTTCCCGGCGGACAGCAATGCCTGACATTGTGCTGCGAATTCACTGCTACCCGGAGCGAGCGTATTGCCAGCGGCATCGATGATCGGCTGCGCTCCGACCGTACCAATCGCGCCTGCTGCCACCAGCAGATAGAAAACGGTGCAGATAGCCAGACTGCCGAGCAGACCGATGGGCACATTGCGTTGCGGGTTCTTGGTCTCTTCTGCCGCCGTCGACACCGCGTCAAAGCCGACATAAGCAAAAAATATCGAGGCTGCAGCGCCAACCGCGCCAAACCCGCGGCTTTCGCCAAACCAGCCATTGGGCAGGAACGGATCGAAATTCTGCCCCTCCATCATCGGCAGAGTAAGCACAATGAACATCGTCAGCGCCGCGACCTTTATCGCGACGAGCACCGCATTGACCTTGGCGCTCTCGCTGGTGCCGATCATCAGCAGAAAGGTGACGAGCAAAGCAATGACCAGCGCTGGCAGATTGACCATTCCGCCCGGTGCATAGCCGCCAATGGTCAGCGCCCTCGGCAAATCTATCCCGGCATTGGCCAACAACCCGACAAAATAGCCCGACCAGCCGACCGAAACCGCGCTCGCCGCCACCGCATATTCCAGGATCAACGCCCAGCCAACCATCCACGCGAGAAGCTCGCCCATCACGGCATAAGTGTAAGTATAAGCAGAGCCCGATACCGGCACCATCGAGGCCAGTTCGGAATAGCAGAGCGCAGCAACAGCGCAAACCAGTCCCGCGATGATGAAACTCCACATCATCCCCGGTCCGGCCTTCTGCGCCGCCTCCGATGTCAGCACGAAAATTCCGGTGCCAATCACCGCTCCGACACCAAGCAAGGTAAGCTGAACGGGGCCAAGAGTGCGGGTTAGCGCCTTTTTCTCTGCCGTGGCCAAAATCGCGTCGAGAGGCTTGATACGTCCGAAAAGATTGAAGGCCATGAAGCAATCCTATCCCGAAAAACTGCGCTTGAATTACTCCGATTTTTGCAATGCGCAAGTGGGATTCGGCGAGGCTGCTCGCAATTATTCCATGCTCAGATTTGGATCGGGTTTTTGGGCCCCAATTCGCCGTTTTCTTTTCTTGTTCAGGGGCGATGGTCAGCGAAAAGCGAATGGATTTAGAAACTCGTCATGCTGAACTGCTTACTCTACAGCCACTTCAACCACCAGATCCCCCGGCAACATCGGTTCGCTCAGCAACCGCTCCATCGCCTTCCAGCGCCAGACCGGCGCGTCGCCCTGGGTTTCGATCCAGTCGCGCACCATTTCCATGCCGAGGCCATAGTTGATCACATAGCTGCGATATTGCTCGTTGAAATCGGTCATCTGCGCAGCGCGCTCGGCCGAGACCAGTTGATATTTCTGATTTAACGCAATCGCTTCCTCACGGGTAATCTCGCCATCGAGATATTGTTGCGCAATCGTCATCCGCGCGCCGCTGAGCGCCTGCTTGGCGATCTGCAGCGCCCAATATGCCGCCGCCGTATCGGGATCAAGGCCAGCGAGCGGGTAAAGCACGTCGCGCTCGTAATCCAGTCGCTCCTGCCCGCTAAACGCCAGCTCGATACCATAATTAGCCGACCCTTCGGCGATCAGGCTTTGCGGCGAGTAAAGCGGATAGACGGAAAATTCCTGCCAGCCGCGGCCCTTGGTCAGGTTTTTCTCGAGCAGCATATTATAGACATGATGGCCGGGATAGCCTTCGTGGCAACCGAGATCGACGGCGCGGCCGATGAAGATCGGCAGGTCGGTGTTGACCTGGATCAGGCTCTGATAATTGCCCTGATAATAATTATAACCACTCCAGCTTTTGCCGGTGACAAATTCCATCTTGAAATTTTCTTCCTCGGGCAGATCAAAATGGACCTTGGTCCGCGCCTTGCACTCGGCAATCGCGGTGTCGAACACGGCCTTCAACCGGTCTTTGGGGATAATATAGCCCGTTTCAAACGCCGTTACCCGTTCGCTCAACGGTCCGTCGCCGGGGACGATATTCTCAATCTCCTCGAGCACCGGATCAAATTCTTCCAGCGGCCTGAGATCCGGTGTCACTCCGAACAGCCCCTTGGCCTCTTCGGTGAAGGGAAATACCTCCTCCTGCATCATCGCATGGCGGACGAGCGCGGCTTCCAGCTGGGCCGAGAGGAAACGCTTGCGGGCCTCGATCATCGAATCATCGCTGGACGGTGTTCCGTCGAGCCGCAGCATCAGATCGACAATCGCATTGCCCAGTTCGCGCATGTCGCGCGGATCGGTCTTTGCCGCTTCAGCCCATTGGGCGGGACCATAATAGGCATCGACATAGCCGGCTTCTTTTTCACCAAGGGCCAGCGTGAGTTTCACATAGTCCGCGGCTATATCGCCAAGTTCATTCGATGCTTTCAGGCCGACCGTATCGGTGATGACCGGGGCAGAC